>Ga0256830_1002768_pt1 | contig 11337 bp, 9 predicted proteins | sample 128326metaG_FD_190537 | JGI IMG/M metagenome (GOLD analysis project Ga0256830, IMG submission 190537) | Hydrothermal vent microbial communities from Lau Basin, Pacific Ocean - 128-326 | ecosystem: Environmental > Aquatic > Marine > Hydrothermal vents | place: Pacific Ocean: Lau Basin | collected...
CAATGATGAACTGACAAGCTACCACCCGACAAATAAGAACGAATTAAGAAGTTGCCGTATAGGTGGCTGACCCGAATCTGTAATACCGAAAGCCACAAATACACAGGGTATTTAAAAACAACACAACCTATTTTCACAGAGGAGATTGTTTCCGTTAACTGATTTCCATCCCCATTTTTGGTATGGAATTACATTTCCAATTCCGTCACCACTTTATTCCGCCCTTTCTCTTTTGCCTTGTACATGGCATCGTCCACGCGTTTTAATAAAATATTTGTCGTATCTTTATCTTTCCGGAACTGCACAACACCGAAACTGCAGGTGATTTTACCAACCTCTCCAAAATTGTATTCTTCAATGGCTTTCCTCAACCTTTCAGCATGCAATCGCGCTCCTTCAAGATCCGTTTCAATCGATAGTATCATGAATTCCTCACCACCAATCCTGGCAAACATATCGGAATCACGATTTAATTGTTTGACGAGCTTCGCCAAATTCATCAATACCCGATCACCGGCCAAATGTCCATGGGTGTCGTTCACCTTCTTAAAATGGTCAATGTCAAACATAATCAGGGAAAAAGGTCGCTGATAGCGGCCGGCACGGTGAACTTCAGCCTCCAGGATATCACTGAAAATCTGACGGTTATATATCTGTGTCAGGGCATCCGTCGCCGCCAGTTTGGCATGCAGATTACTGACAACCTGAATCTTGCCGATCAAAAATCCGAAAATCATACCGGTCAGAACAGGTAAAAAATACATGGATATTCCCAACTCAATACGCAGGAAATATTTCATCTGGATTGTATACAACAGCCCGATGATCACTGCCATCAGCACAACGTACTTCGCGTAGACAAATATATTTTCGCGGGATATGGAAGCCTTTACCGGATTGGTAATCGGAGAAATATTATTCATGGATTATTCCTTTATTACCCGTTTCCAAATTCCTGATTGAATAGCCGGAGCGAACCAAAACCGGCAACCCTTCTCATCTTTTACATTTTCACTCGGTTAATAAAAGTTAAGTTAAAAATTTGTGATCCATCAACATTTAGAGGAAGTAATTACGATTCCGAATGACCCGCAGTTAGAGAATTTGTCCTTCCATGGATTTTTCCAACCGTTGCGCTTCATGGAGAAACTGATCCACGGTTAATTCCTTAAGCAACACCAGTCCATGAGCCGCTCGCAAACGGGGATGCTCATTCCGATACCAGAAATCCCGTCCCAATACCAACTCCATAAGTTGATGTTGCTCCACCCAGATTTTCCGGGTTAATTCACTAAAGGGTCCGTCCAGTTCATAACTGGGAAACGAGGCATCCCGCTGACTCAGGTAGCAATTCATGAAAGTTTGTTGCAGAACCGCCATGGAATTCAGTGATACGGGAATAATAATATCTGCCTCCGACGGGTGAAATCGATACCAGACATTCCTGTAACCCCAAATTCGCAGCCGCGTTAAATCTGTCTCCCTCCGCCACATCCGTACCGCCTCGGCAATCGCCTGCAAAACCTTATAATGTGTGTCTGGACCGCTCCCTTCAGGATCCAGGGCCAATGAGATTACAGTCGGTTTAATCTTCCGTAATAATGCCAGGATGGGTTCCACATCGCGGGAGCGATCGGGCACCTCGGTAAAGATATCGCCGGTGTAAAATCCAAGCCGTAAATGAGTCACGTTTTTTACCCGCACGCCATAATGCGCCCAGACCAGTTCCTCTTCAAATTCACGAATCATCCCCTTCAATTTCTGCACATCAGGAGAATTCTTTTCCCCGGCATAGCAGGAACGCAAATAGGTTATAATATCGTCAATCTTCCGTGCCAGTTCCGGCTTGCTTTGTAACGCATAGATGTCAACCAGGGCGCGGACGATTCTATGACTCAAACCGCGGGCGCAACCTTCCGTATTTCCGGCCGCCATCCGATCCAGATAATGATAAACATCCTTATCCCATTTGTGGAGATACCCTTCCATAAAAAAATCGGGATAATCGGTCATCTGGATCCTTCCCTGGTCGAGAAAGTCCCTCGTTGCCTGAAGGACTCGGACCACATATTCGTTGGTTACGGAAGTAAAGCCGGACGTCATGATGGTGAAATGGTGCTGGTTCAGGGGAGAACGGACCAGGTGCATGATATGGGGCAGAAAACCCAGCATAATATCATCATGATGGGGGCCGGTATGAAGAAAGACCTGGTCCTCCTCAATGGTAAGGCCCCTTGCAATTTTAGCTTTCAGTTTTTCTAAAACGCGGGACACGGTTCCGTCATCCAAATCCGGGATCAGGGAACAGTGCCGATCTTTCATTAAATCTTCCTTGGTCAAACGACGACCAAACTTATGAATTCGCGGACAGAGATCAACGACTGCCCTTTGTATCTTCTCCGGTGTCCAGGGCGTGTCTCTATAAAATTGATCCACGCTATCGGTTAATCCGGAAGCCGCGCCTTCCGTCAGATAAAACCGACTCTTATCCAACCGCTGTAATGCCGTTGCCGGATAACGGACATTAGGACGGTTTTCCAGGGCCGCTTTTACGATACCTGCTTTTGCTTCGCCGGCGGCGATAATAATCGCCGTCGCATCCGGGTTATAGGTAATGGTTGCCAGGCCGATGGTTATGACCAGGCGATTGCGTGAAATTTCTATGCCTCCCAGATCGGTGGCCGCCGCGGCCTGGGTTTCAAAGTTCGTTTCGGTCAGGCGTGTGGTGGAATTCAGATCCGATCCCCGAACATTAAAAGCAATATGCCCGTCCGGACCGATTCCACCGAGGAAGAATCCGATACCGCCCTTTTCACGAATCCGATCTTCATACTCCGAACACCATTGGTCAACCATCAGAATCGTTTCCTGCTGCAATTTCTCCAATTCGGACTTACATTCGCGGTAACGCAGGGATAAATCAACCCGTTGGCGGGGGAATATTTCAGCCAGGGAACGGGACCCCGGTCGTGGGATGGATTCGCAGTTTATTAGCTGCGCCCGTTTCGGATCCAGTCCGAACCCTTTTATGTAAAACTCATTTACGTAATAGTAAAAACTATTATGTTGCTTGGGATTTATCGGGTAGAACTCATCAATCTGAACAAACTGCAGACCCCTTAAATCCGGTCTCCCGGATAGCGATAATCCATTGGATTCACGCAGGGCTTCCAGTTCTCTGTCCGTCCAATTCGATAATAAATACTGAACCCATTTAATAAAATATTCCGGTGTTTTACCGGTGGGCAGACTGACCACCCCCTCCGGATTTTCCGTAACCCATTCCAAAAACCGTAAGGCGGTGAAAAATCCTAATTGAGGATAATTATGAACAACAAAATATGGAACTTTCGTCGACGGTGGTTTCCGCTTTGATTTTTCGAAAAAGGACTGTTCTACGGGTGTGAATCGTTTCACGGATATGTTCATGTAATTTATCAGGTAATATTAAGATCAGGCCGTGTCAATTCAAAATCGTGTAATCTCGTCCGCGCGACGACGTTCTTCGGAAGTATCATCAAAAACCGTACGAAATATTTTTCGGTCCAAATCGCTGAACGGTATTCCCCGGCGCTCCATTACGCGTCGGGCCACTTCCTGCGCTTTCTCCAAACGGTACGTGGTCAGGCTTTCAGGCCCTCCCCACGAAAAAGAGGGAATAAACTTCGCCTGAAATCCCGCTCCGAATATATTACAACTTACACCGATAACCGTACCGGTGTTAAACATCGTGTTGATTCCGCTCTTGGAATGGTCTCCCATTATCAATCCTACAAATTGTGATCCGCTGTCAACCAATTCACCATCAATGAATACTTTCACGGTTCCGTAATCGTTCTTTAAATCACTGTTGTTTGTATCGGCGCCGATATTCACCCACGCTCCCAAATAGGCGTGACCTAAAAATCCTTCATGCTGCTTGTTGGAATAACCGTGAATGATGCTCTCCTCCACTTCCCCGCCAACCTTACAGACCGGGCCGATGCTGGTGTTTTCATAGATCTTCGCCCCAGCCTTAATCAGGCTGCCATTACCGATATAAACGGACCCTTCAATTACCGCATTGGGCAGGATTTTTACCCCCGTCCCAAGATAAATCGGCCCATCTTCCGCATCCAAAACAACCCCCGGTTTGATCGTCACCTCCTTTGAAATATGGATCCGTTCCGGCCGATTGAAATAAACCCCCGGGTAATTACTCAAATCATTATCCGACAAACCGTTAACAAAAAAGTTGAAGTCCCGTTTGATCCACTCACCATTATAATGAATCAGTTCCCAGGGAAACGTGATCAACTGAGCGCCAATCGGCTTCCGTTCAAGATGCAAGAAGTCGGAATCCGCCAATACCCGCCGGGATAGTATTTCGTTCATCTTCCTCAATTCCGTTCCCGATAACCAGGCCGCGACAACATTCTCACCCGTCATGAATACCCTATCGCTTTGCCCGGCTCCAATCAGTTTTTCAAACTCGGGTCCGGGTAATACCCGCCCATTCACAAACAAAACACGCTCGACGCCGGTCGGAATACAATTAACGGGGGATTCGGGATTGGCCCTTTGCACCGTTTCCGTTAAGTAGTCACGAGTATGCAGGATGACATTCGCATCCGTGAAACATCTTAGAATTTTTTCCCGCAACAATGTAATCCCGCAACGCAAATCATAGACCGGTCGGAAATACACCAACGGTAAAAGCTTGCGATAATTCCTGTCTTCATAAATACAAATGTGCATCTTTCCCCTTTCCCTTTAAACGGACTTTCCCGGCTTACATCATGTTTTCCCGTTGCCGTTTGAGATACCCGTGCATAATCACCCCGATTTTTTCGGCCTGTGGTGAATCATTAATATAAGAAATTATCACCGCTGACCTGTGGTTTTCACCTTTTCCACATAAGCATAAAGGGAATTTACGCAATCGCTTAAATCATTATTATATTTTCCTGGCGGAAATTGCGGACAAATGATGGCCCGTCTGAAAAATTTACTCAGGAATTGGTTTCTTCATTAATCACTTCGGAAAATTTGTGCCATTCGTGTCTGACAAAATCCAATCGGCGCTTCAAAAATACAGTCCCGCAACAAGCGACATCAGCCAGGCGGTCAGCAGCCCGAAATACACCCCGATTACATTTCCCAATACACCCAGTAACAGCCCTACCGGGGCCAACGATTTCTGGTAAACAGCGGCAACAATCGGCGCGCTCACCACCCCACCGATATTGGCCTGGCTGCCGGTGGCGATTAAAAACATGGGCGCTTTGATCAGGCGCCCTCCCAGAAACAAAATAACGGCGTGAACGAAAATCCAAATGATGCCTGCCACCAAAAACAGCGGGACTGCGGTAATCGCCGTCAAATCGGCTTTGGCGCCGATCGTTGCCAGCAACAGATACAGAAACAAATTGCCCATATGGGAAGCTCCGGCCTCCTCCAGATTCGACAAACGAGTAAAAGAAAGGATAATTCCCAGGATGGAAACAATGATGATCGTCCAACCGAAACCGGTGAGGATATTCCCCACTTCGGGCAACCAATTACCGATTTTCAGCGCCAGATATCCTGCCAAGAAACCGACCGCGACCATAAAAACCAGATCAAGAAAAGTCAGCGGTCGCCGTTGTTGGTTGTTTTGTGTCTCCATCCGCGCGTTCAATTCGAATATTCCGGAATTGTCGACGCGGTTCCACCGGTCGATTCGATGTTGGAACGCCGACAGAAAAATGACCACTCCCATCCAACCATAGCCGATTACCGTGTCGACAATAATCATGATCCCGAACAAATCATCCCGGGTACCAAGGGAAGTCCCGACGGCCACCATATTCGCCGACCCGCCGATCCAACTCCCGGATAAAGCGCCCATCCCCTGCCAGGCGTCAGGAGGCAACCATTTCCCCAGCAACCCAATCGTTACCACTCCGCCCACAACAATTCCCAGGGTACCGAAAAGCATGGTTCCGATTGCTTTGGGCCCCAATTTCAACAGAGCCGGCAAGTCAACCGATAGCAACAACAAAATGAGGGCCGGGGGTAAAAGATATAATTTTACCCAGGTGTAAAGCGGGGAGGCATCAGGGATGATCCCCAACGTGGTTGAAAACATCGGTAAAAAATAGATCCAAATAATGGGCGGCGTATATTTGAACAACCTTCCCGCCCAGGGAACACTGTTCAACCAGTAAATACCTGCGATTAAACTCAACAAATAAACCAATATTGCCGTCGGATCAGTAATCAAATTCTCACTGCCTAATCTATTTTCCCGATTTTCCTATCATGGTAAAGGGTATGGATTTTCAATTTCCGATCGAATATCTTACGATCCACATTTCACGCATCACGTATCACGCTTCACGTCTCGTCTGCCTCCGGAAAGCTCGTCCGCCGTAATCCCGACAGAACCGGGGCGAAGGCGGATTAAAAATATCCGCCAATCCGAATGCCGACACCGACGATTACAAACAATACCGACAGAATCGTGACCGAAAGAATGTGCCACGCCAGGTAATTCATATTCTTTTCGCTTATGTTGGGTATCAGTCGCAAGCGGGCGTGCAGGGCTAACCCTAAGGTCAGACCCAATAAGATAAACTTAAGGGTAATGCCGGTGGAAAGATAATTATCGAATCCGAACCAATCACTCATTTCCGGTAAATAGCGAAAAGCCAACCAGATACCGGTTAATATCTGGATCAGCAAAGCCGGGATCCCCAGCTTTTCAAACGGTCCTTCGAACTGTTCTATGACCGTAAAGTCTTTCGCCCGCAAGGCGCGCGGTAAAAAACCGACCGCCAGGATCAGGTGTCCGCCCGTCCAGATCGTCGCCGCCAACACGTGCAATAATAACACTATTTTATAAACCATAATATCCTGTTTCTTTGTTCCATGTTATTTCCACCGTGAATTTAGTCCGAATTCTTCATGCGCCTGAATAATTTATCGCTTTTCGTTAAATATTCAGGTATGATTACATTCCCATGTTATCATTTACCATAAAGATATACCAAGTCTTATTCCAAAGCCGTTATTCCTGCAATTTTCTCAAAAAGCCGTTCCATTTTTACAAAATGATTGAAATAAACGTCACCGATCAATCTCTAAAACTTATAACAGTTTGCAAAGTAAACTGATCATGTCGATTTTCTTTACCAATCTGATTTAAACAGTGTTCCAACTTGAATTCGACACTCTCGGATACCCGGTAACCTATCCCCAGGGTCTTCCTGTTTCGATAATTAGCATTATCGTCCGCATCGAACTCCGCTGACCACTCGCCATATCTGATTACAGAAAAGAATGGCATTTTCAACCAGTTTTCAAAATCCTTTAGATATTGAACATAATATCCGCCGTGTTTTCGATTATTGGTATGGTCTTCATCCTGTTTCCCCATATAGACACCGTTAGAAAAATAATATTCAAACTTAATTTTGTTGCTTCCCAACCGGGATTGAAAATCCATACCCAAAACCCGGTTATGAACCTGGGCGGGATTTTCAATATCGGCCATATAAGAAAAACCAAATTCCGTATTGGGGATCATTAAAATTCCGGTTCTCCCTCCAAAAGCTACACCACCGTTAAATCCATTGGCAGTAAAAAGCACGATATTGAAATTCTCGTCTGCACCATAAAAATTCAAACCGAAATCGTTCCAGGAATTAATGGTCATTTCATTTACCAACGGAATCGTCACCACTTCTCTCTCCGGAGAGGGAATTGAGAGATAATCGATACCAAAGGGAATATCAAATCGTCCCAACAATATACCCGAATGAGTTAAAAACTTTCCCCGAATAGGATGTCCGTCATTCTTACCGAGAAGGTGAAAATCGATAAACCCAGCCCCCATTTCAATAGTCTGGGTATTAGGATTGTAAACCAGGGCGCTTTCGATATGGATATATTTCGAAATTGGAGATGAAATATCCACTTCAAATTGACCATAGTTGAATCCAATATTATCGCGATTCGAGATATCTCTTTGGTAAAGGATATCAAAAAATCCGGATAATTCGATCTGGGCTATTAGACAAAGCGGAAAACCTATCAGTAATGAAATGATCCTTTTTTTCATTTAACAAGATTTTGTCGTCTTGGTAAAATTCATCACGATTTTTGATCAGATATCTTTTGATATTACCCGTCTCGGCGGAAAAAGTACGAATCAAGTTCACCATAATGCTTAAGGCCAGATCTTTTAACCATTTTGATTCATCGTTCCTTCGAGAAATTCGTGCAATTCGTGTCTGATGTTAAGAATCCCTATTCATCATAGAACAATCTGAGTTAAATAAATTCCGTCAATTCAATTTGTACTTCAATTATAAGAAATTTATGATAAGGTGTTTTGCCATTATGCTTTTAATTAAAATGTCGGTTATATAGTTACTCCCAGGAGCATTCGTAACAAGAATCCGGGCTTGCCTTCCTTCATTGGGGTCAGGGCGAAACCGGCGCCAAAGGTAACCCATGTACTTTCCGTCCCGTGCGCTATCACCGGACCGATGTAATGTCCATATTCACTGCCCTTGATTTCCATCCCAAGACGGAATAAATCGGAAATCCGGTAACTCGTTCCCGCTGTGTAGGCATATTCCTTTTCACTTCCGGATTCATCGATCTCAACCTCAAAGATGGGATTCACAGCAACGTTCCAATTTCCCATATCCTTGGCCAGAATCAATTTCCCTTCCCACTCATGTCGGGAAAAATCCGGTCGGCCTTTGTATTCCAGGTAGAGCAGCGGATCTACCAGGTATTTCCCCTTCTCACCGAATCGATATCGCCAGCGCAACTTGTATTCTTTATATTTGAATGGGGACGAAGGCGACTGTTCAAAAACCTGGTAAATCGCGAAATCAAACCGATCCGTCATACCCACTTCCATTTCGTATTCGAGCTTATTGCTCGTATTTCCCTTCAGCGAGTCCACTCCCGGTGAGGAATATGTAATATAATTCTCCAACTCCACTTCGCCCTGTTCCATCGTTTTGTATTCATAAGTCCAAATGTAAAACCGGTTATCCGTTAAACCGATATTACCAATCACAATCAAGCCGACGATTGTCGCTTTTACCGTATCAATAATTTTCATGTGCTTTTTCTCCTTTAATTCTCTTGTGGTGATTTCTTTCTTTCCGTATTCTTTCTGCGTAAGCCATCGCGATATTTACGACTCCGGGCTTCGGTCGATTCTATCGCTATTGAGACCTAATCTCATTAGCGATATTACAAACATGCGTAAGAATCTGCAAATTATTTTTGTTGAAAATTGCTAAATTGTCGGGAAATCGGGTACTCTTAACCCCCATTTCTAAGGATGGAAGGTTAGAGGACGGTTAATTTTACGAATAATGATTCACCGGTTGGCCGCGATTACTTGTGTACAGTGGGGAATTTCTTCCTGTCACTGAATTATTCACTGTCATACTCTGAGGACGGCGCCGGGCGGACGAAGGTTCTCTGACATTTATTGGAAGGAATAGCATAAACCGGAGATTTCCCGACCTCCGGTACGGGATTTTCAACTTCTCGTGCCAAGGCGGGATCAGAGATAAAAAAACAACTCTTTACGATTTCGTCAAAGTTGCATTTTATTATGAGGCAACGGGGGAACAGGTTGAACGTGTGTCAGGTTTTTTATAACATGAAATAATTTGGTCTCATCATTTTTACTAATAAAGAATGCATCCCGCAGAAATACCCCCCATGATTCCGGTAGACTTATTAGAAGGTGAATATCCTTCACCTAAAGAGAACTCTAATATTCCTAATAAATTTTTAATGGAATTGTAAAACCAAAATTGGCGGCGATACCAATATTTATCTCGGGGACATTTTTCAAATCGGTACAAGTTACCGAAACGGAAGGTCCAAATAATACTGCAGGTTCATCTGTATTTAATGTTGTTTTATATTGGAGAAACTACCAAATTAATGCCGCTAATTATATTATCGCCAATATCCGGGCCGGAAAAATTGGTTTCTCCATAACCTAAAGTAATAGAACCGAAGGTGTTTGTGCTATCATACCGATTCGGATAGAACGTTACTGACGAAGAGATAATTGATGCTTCAGTAATACTTTTACTAGGCTTATTAGATACCGGGGTAGATAAATCGGGCTTTCCATAATCAAAAGAAATGTCAAATATTCCCTTGTAACTGAATCCCAATGTAATGGAATTAGTAAACCCTTCTTTAAAAAATGACGTTCCAACTACTGCTCCAAGACCACTTTCATTTTGGTTTAAATAAATTCCCTGCGAAAAACCATTCGACGCAATAAAAAGGGTTAAAATAATTGCATAAGTTTTGATCATTGTCACATTACCTTTCAATTTAGTTCCCACTCCATTTGCTAAGTTTAAAAAGAACCGATAGAATATTAACTCAAAAGAGTCATTCAATGAATTGAGATCTATTTATTGAAGCAGCAAATTCATTAGATATAATGTAATCGTTTTCTTCAAATAGTAATTCAAAACGTAATTTGGTAATCAATTCCCCACGATATATTGGTATTGTAAAATAACACGAATCACTTGGGTTCAAGACAGTTGAATAATAACTATTCCCACAAAAACTCGAGGTTAATTTTTCAATTGCTTTCCATTTTCCGTCATAATCTTTTGCTTCCTGAAATAAATAAAGACGACCATTTTGGGTCTTTAACTTTGCATATTTTCCAGACTTATTTACAAGAAGTAATCGATAACCTTTATATCGTTCTCTAAAAGTTATTATTCCATAACTCTTTCATTGAGGGTTACAAAACCAATACCAAAGTTGGCATCGAGCCAGTGTTTTACTTCCGGAAAACTGTCACTAATATGAATACCTAACTCTATTATTGGTTATTTTTTCGTCTTGATAATTCGGTTGTACTCCAGAGCCGGAATTATTGCTGACAGGGGTATGCTGATAGCAACAATTGTAATATTTGTTCTTGTCAATATATTTGTATCTTTCACCTGACTGATAACAATTCCTGCGTGAATCAGGTGGGGAGCCAGGCTGAGCGAAAATATTTTAATTCGCTCCCAATTGGTTATTCCCGAACGAAGAGAGATCGTTGTACCTATGGCTGCGCCGATAATTCCGCCGCCGTACATCCCAGCTAAAACGACACCCATTGCGCCTAAACCCGGTTCAATCCTGACCCCTGTTATAGGCTGCCAAACTACGGGCATGATGAATGCGCCCAACAACGAACCGGCTGCTATCCCAATGATATTGCCAAGTATTGCTCTTTTATAAACCCGACTCCCACTAATCGGTTCCCTTCTTAATAAATCGGATAGAAAAACCTCACCCTTCATATCAATT
>Ga0256830_1002769_pt1 | contig 11337 bp, 5 predicted proteins | sample 128326metaG_FD_190537 | JGI IMG/M metagenome (GOLD analysis project Ga0256830, IMG submission 190537) | Hydrothermal vent microbial communities from Lau Basin, Pacific Ocean - 128-326 | ecosystem: Environmental > Aquatic > Marine > Hydrothermal vents | place: Pacific Ocean: Lau Basin | collected...
GGCGAAACGCAAAGCGAAAGCGCCACCACCACCGAGGAAGTGGAGGTGTTGGGGGTTAGCGGAGAAGCGGGGGCCGATAGCGCGACCACGACCGGCGACAACCCTCTTAAATAGAGGAAAATTTTTACAATTTAGCGCCGATTGTTTTGCTTGGCGATTGGCGTCCGGCAAAGCAATCCGCGTTAAGCGGATTACATGACCCGTAAAGGTCGATCCCGAAAAATCGGGAAGGTGATGTTTAACATTAAATAAAAATTGCTTTTTGGAATTAAATATCTTGTTTAACGGGAAGGTAGATCAACTAAGCTTTTCTCTGCGCGCTTATGTGCAAGAGCTTGCTTAAGCGCACGGAGGTGAATAAACCCCATGCTATTTACCCCTGCTTATGCATATAAGCGCGCGGGGGAGCGGGATTCCGGTTGATTTACCGACTTTGTTGAATAATTTATTTTAATTTCCGAAAAGCGAAAATTCGCCTTTATTAAATAATTTATATTTAAGTTTATCGCTCGCGGCCCTTTCGGACCGGCGGGCGCGCCGATTTCCGAAATCGGCGGACTTTATATAAATGTTTAGTCAAGGCAAAAAAAACCAAATTATGAAAAAATTACGCAAAGCATTTATCGTCAGCGTAATGTTTATGACGGTTCTCTCAATGAGCGTTGTTACCGCCCCTGACGCGGGCGCCACGGCCTCTGCCGGAGACCTGATTAAAATGGACGGACTTTCATCCGTTTATTACTTGGCCGCTGACGGTAAAAGGTATGTTTTCCCCAATGAGACAACCTATTTTTCCTGGTATGAAGATTTTTCTTCGGTTGTAACCATTCCTCAATCAGAATTGGAGAGTTATCCTCTTGGAGCGAATGTTACAATCAGACCGGGCACCAAATTAGTTAAAATCACAACCGATCCGAAGGTTTACGCCGTTGAACCGGGCGGCAGCTTAGTGCATATCGCCTCCGAGAGCGCGGCTAAAACCTTATACGGAGATAATTGGGCCAGCAGGGTGGTTGACGTTCCGGACGCTTTCTTCACCAACTACACAATCAGCTCCAAGCAATTGGACGGAACCGCTTACCCGACCGGCTCATTAATTAAAAAAGCCGATTCCGCCGATGTTTACTACATTGACGCGGACGGCAAGGCGAGAAAGATTGCCGATGAAGCGGCGTTTACCGCCAATCGCTTTCAAGCAAGCAATATTATCACCACCACGTTGCCTATTCCGGCAACCGGTACCGATATTATCGGCGCTGAAAGCGCGCTTATTGACACTTCATCGGGCGCGGGCGGAGTCGCCGGCGCGGGAACCGGCTTAACCGTCAGCTTATCGGCGGATAATCCGGCAAGCGCCACGGTTATCACCAATACAACCCCAACAACAGGAAACGGGCAAGCATTGGTTCCCTTCCTTGCCATCAACTTTACCGCTTCAAGCGATGGCGATGTAAGAGTTGATACTTTAAGAGTGAAGAGAACCGGCATTTCAACCGATTCCGATGTTGAGAACTTGTATCTTTTTGACGGTGACACCAGATTAACCGACGCTTCTTCCGTTTCTTCCGGCTACGCGACCTTCAACAACGCCGTATCGGGGTTGTTTACCGTTCCGGCCGGACAAACCAAGACCATTACCGTAAAAGGTGATATTCTTTACAGCGCCACTTCCGGAAAGACCATCGGATTTAATGTTAACGCGGCAAGCGATATCGTTACCGATGGAGCATCCGTTAGCGGTTCATTCCCGGTAAGCGGCAATCCGATGTCAACCGCCGTTGCCTCCGATCTTGGCAAATTGACTTTCTCAAATTACAATACGCCAAGTTCGGCGGATACTTCCATAGATCCGGACACGACCGATCAAGAATTATGGAAGGTTACCTTGGTTGGATCCAACCAAGAATTAGCGGTTGAGAAATTGGTATTTACCGCCGTAGGCAGCATTCAGCAGGATGATTTGGCGAACTTCAAGTTATATCAAGGCGGTACCCTATTGGGCGAAGCGGCCGCTTTGAACAGCAACAACGAAGTTGTCATTGATATGTCAAGCAACCCTTATATCATTCCGAAAGGAGCTTCAAGGGCGCTTAGCTTGAGGGGTGACGTGGTAAAAGGTTCCACCAGGGATTTTTACTTCTCATTCCAGAATTCGGCCGATGTTATAGTCAAAGACACCAATTACGGCGTCTATGTCCAACCGTATTCAGCCGGCTCATGGTCAATCATCAAGCCGTCAGGTTCAAATGACTGGAAGATTGCTTCCGGATCATTATCAATCAGCAAGTCCACCAATTCTCCGACAGAGGACGTGGTTGTTGACGGAACCAATGTTGTTTTGGGAGAATGGGACTTCAAGGCTTCCGGCGAAGACATTAAGATTAAGAACTTGAACGTTCAAGCTAATGTCGTTGGCGGAGCCAATGGCGGTATTGACAACGGTAAGGTTTACGTGGACGGCACTCAAGTCGGAACAACCAAAGACTTGACAGAAGCAACCGATGTTAACTTTACCTTCGGTTCAACATTCGTTGTGGCTGCCGGCACAACCGCCAAGGTTCAAGTTATCGGTGACATCAAAACCACCACTTCAACCAGTTATTCCGGCGGAGAAACGGTTACGGTCAGCATTACGGCCGGTTCGGGCAACGCGCAAAGAGTAAGTTCTCTCGGAACTTTCAGCGCTCCGTCAAGCGCTGTGGCCGCCAATACCTTGAACATTACCGCGGCGGCGTTAACCATCTCCAAATTCTCCGGTTACGGCAACCAAACAATAGTTGCCGGCACCAATAACGCCAAAGTGGGTTCATTCGTATTGCAAGCCGGCGCTTCCGAAGGAGTTGACGTAAGCTCAATCACGGTTACGTTAAGCTCTGCCGAGCAAGCAACCGTAACCAATATGATTTTGAAAGACCACGCCACCGGAACCCAGTTGGGCGACGAGAAAGTGGATCCTTCAACATCTAACATTTACACCGTAACCGGTCTTAGCATTCCGGCTTCCGGTTCAAAGGTTATTGATGTTTACGCCAATGTAATTTCAGGATCTGATTATGGTCCTTGGATCGCCAATATTGACGCTGAAGGAAGCGGCGCTATCACCGGAAACACCGTATCAGCCACCGCGATTAACATTCAGACCATCACCATTGGCGCGGGCGCGCTGTACGCCAACAACGGCAGTCATGCCGACGCGGCCATAGTAATCGCCGGCTCAACCGGAAATCCTTCCACGCAGGTTACTTTCAGCGCCGCCAACGAAGGATACACCATTAGCAAGCTGTTGCTCAAAACAGAAGCTAATTTCGCCAGCAACACGGCGCAGGTTACCATTTCTTACAAAGATAAGGATGGCGTAACCCAGACGGCTAGCGCTCCGTTCATTTCGGCGTCAGGCCAACCTTACGCGACCGCCACATTCACGGGTCTTACCATGTACGTACCTAAGGATGGCGACGCTAATTTAAGCACTTCCGTTGACACCGTTCTTCTTTCCGAAAACGGCGCTTCGGGAAATAACGGCAAGATTTACCTTGACTACGACAACGGCTTTAAAGCCACCGGTGATTCGGGCTCTTCGGTAACTTCCGTGGGCAGCGCCGACATCAGCGGCAACAGTATGTATGTCAGGAAATCCAAGCCGACATTCACCAAGCAGTCAATCTCAACCACCCCGTCATCCAGCTCTGATTTATTCAAGTTTAGCGTAGTGGCTGACGGCGCGGGCAACATTGAGATTAAGCAATTAAGCTTTACCTTCACGACCAGCGGAGTTACTGTCGTTGACACGTATCTCTATGATCCTAATACATCAACTCAGATCACCGACACCGTCGTTGATCCTGACAGCAACGGCAACGTTAAATTGATTGTCGGCGCCGTTGACGATGATGTATTGACAATCGGCACCACCGCCAAGACATATTCAGTCAGAGGCACGGTATCCGGTTGGGGCGACACGGGCGATACCATGACGGTTAAATTCAGGCAGGATACATCTGCCGGATCAACCGCTTCTTCCGAGTCAATCAGAGGCAGCGTGAACAACGTTTGGTCTGACAGGTCGGCGGCCAACCATTCAACCACTTCGGCTGACTGGACAAACGCTTACCTGTTGAAGAATATGACTGACGCCCAATCATTCTAAGAACCGATTGAAACGGTCTACTAAACAAGGACGAGGCTTTGCCTCGTCCTTGTTGTATTGAATTATTATTTTTTAAGCTGTATAATGAAAACAGTTAAAACAAGGATCTTCGGATAATTCCGCGGGCGACATAAGCCGTTTTTTCTTGCCATTCCGGAATGGCAAGGGCGATACGAGCAGTTGCCCGCAAAATTATCCGAAGAACCGAAAATAATATGCCGAAAATTAAATCAAAAAAAATAATCGCGATTATCGTCGCTTTGATTATACCGATTATTTTTCTTTTTTTTAATTTTAGCAAAAAAGACAATAATGCCGGCAAAAACAAGCCGGCAACGGACAAAAACGCCGTTTTTGTCTTGCTTGACGACAAAGAAGGGCTGGTATGGGAGAAAAAAACAAAATTATCCGAGCAATCCCGAAAATTTTATTCGGATAAAATAAAAAACATAAAGGAAAAAATCGCCAACGAAAAAAAAGAAAGCGAATTGGTGGTTTTGTACAATAATCTCGCGCTATACGAAAGTTATCTGGGCAAGTACCGCGAGTCATACGAATTATACTTGAAGGCGCTTGGCTTAAAGAGCGATTATCGGGTAATTTGGCTTTCTCTCGGGGACTTGCTCGCGAAAATGAAAGCGTTTAAAAGCGCGGAGGCCGCTTACGAGAAAGCGATTTCCTTGAACAAGTATATCGGAATGAACTATGTAAAATTGGCGAATTTATATAAAGTTGAAAATCCCGAAGATTACGACAGGATTGAGGATACCTATAAAAGGGGAATTGAAAACACCGAACAATCGCTTAACGAAGATAACGGCGTCTTGTTGAAAGAATACGCCGTTTGGCTGGGGGATGTCGGCAAAAAAAAGGAAGCGATTAAAATTTACGAGCGGTTGAAAGAAAAGCAACCGCAAAACAAAGAAGCGTTTGAGCGGGAAATCAATAAACTAAAATAAAATCTACGCTATTTGGATAATCTTGTCGGCCCATGGGCGAATAACGGCTTATTGCCGGCGCGATTATCCGAGGGGCGCGAAGTCATATATGGAAGGCAAATTGCTGACGGCGTTAAAAATAACCTTGTATTCGGTTTTTATAATACCTTTGATTTACGCGACAGGATTTTTTTTCCCGTTCATTATCACCAAAGTTGTGTTTTTTCGCCTTGCCGCGCAGATCGGCTTAACACTGTATTTTTTGCTGTTGATTATTGACTTTGACAAGTATAAGCCGAAAATGAACACCGCCTTTGTTTTGGTGCTGTTGTTTTTGTCCGTTAATTTTATCGCCGCCCTTTTCGGCTTGGATTTTTACAGGAGCTTTTGGTCCGATTTTGAAAGAATGGAGGGAGTTGTCGGCATAATTTATTTATCCGTTTACTTTTTTTTGCTGATAAACGCGTTCAGGGAAGAAAAAGACTGGATAAACGCCATCAGGGTGATTTTGGCGGCCAGTTTTTTTGTTTCGCTTTACGGCATAATCCAGAAGTTTGACCTTTTGCCGGTTTTTGAAGCCGGAGTCGGCAGAGCGGCGAGCACATTGGGAAACGCCGCTTTTTTGGCGGGCTATCTTCTTTTGGCGATAGGGCTGGGCGCGTATAATTATCTCAAAGAAAGCGACAGGAAGTTTAAGTATGCCACTTTGCTCATCACCATAATCAATGTTTGGGTCCTGTTCCTTACTTCCACCAGAGGCGCGATATTGGGCTTGGCGATCGGCGCGCTTGTTTGGCTGCTTATCAATGTTGTTTTCGCCAAAGGGAGGGCCAAAAAATATTCTCTGGCATTATTGCTGGTTATTTTGTCGCTCGGATTTTCTTTTTATTTCGCCAAAGACAAGTTGGCAAGCTCCGACATTGAGTTTGTGAGAAGGATGGCGACCATTTCAATGTCGGACGCGACCGTCAAAAACCGGATTATTGTTTGGCGATGGGCGATTGACGAATTTAAAGAGAGGCCGATATTGGGCGTGGGGCCGGAAAATTTCAACTACGTGTATAATAAATATTTTACCCCGGAGATCAGCGAAGACTGGTTTGACAGAACCCACAATATTTACCTTGATCAATTGGTGTCAAGCGGAGTTTTCGGGCTTCTGGCCTATCTTTCCATTTTTATTTACGCGCTTTACGCGCTGTATAAGCGAAAAGACAAGGACTATTATTTATTTGTTTCGTTTTTCAGCCTGCTTGCCGCTTATTTTGTCCATAATTTTTTTGTTTTTGACGTGTTAAGCGTGTCATTGCTGTATTTTTTCATTATCGCTTATGTCAGCTTTAAGTACCGGAAAGAAGAGCGAGAAGAATGGCTTAACGACTTGAAAGAAGGCGGCAAGAATTATCAAGCGTTGTTAAGCAAGGCGGGCCCGATTCTGCTTATTGTTTTGGCCGCCGCCAATGTTTACGCGTTTTATAAATTGGTTTACCGTCCGCTCAAAATCAACAAAAGTTTTTTTAACGGATATTATTATGTCGTGGCGGACCCGGATTTGTCATACAGCGGCTTCAAATACGCCTTGAGCGGCAAATACGGAAGCTCCCAAATATCGGCGCAATTATACAAAATGTTCTCTGTTTTAAGCTCGGAGCCGGGCGCGAAGCAAGAAGACATTAATCGGCTCTACGAATTAACCAGAAACAAGCTCCAATTCGCCGTTGAAAATCATCCGCTTGACATAAGGCCGAGATTATATTTGGGGCAGCTGATAATAAATAATTCCAACAACCAAAAAGAACTGGAATACGCCGAGAAAATATTAAAAAGAGCGGTGGAGTTAAGTCCGGGCAGGCCGGAAGCGGTTTATTTGCTTTATAACGTTTATTTGAAAGAGGGAAAAAACGAGGAAGCCGTAAAAACCTTGAAAGATTTCAGTGATCGCTTGCCATGGTTCGGGGAAGTGAAAATTATGCTCGCGAACGCCTTGCGCCGAGATAACCCCGAAGAAGCGAAAAAATATTTTGACGAAGGAATTAAACAGCTTCACGGCGATAGCGGCGGCAACAACATAAAAATTATTGAGTATTTATTGTATAACAAAAGATATAAAGACGCCATTCCGTTTTATTTGAAATTAATAGAAGAAGAGCCGGATCGTTTGGATTACAGGATTGATTTGTCAAAGCTGTATTATTTGCAAGGCGATATTGACAAGGCCGTGGAAGAGGTAAATATCGTTAATAGCAGAGATCCGGAAATTTTAAAACGGTTTGGCCAGTATGTCAACTTGTTGTTTGATTCGCCGGAAGCTGAAAAATAATCGTGGCGCGAGGTATGAAGCCGAGCAAGCGGCCTCCCCGTTTAATCCATACAATTCGCCCACCTGCTTCACGCTCCGAACAAACACTCCCATACTCTGGAGTATGGGAGTGTTTGTCCGCGTGAGAACGCGAGAGTATTCGCGCGCGTTTGTTTGGTCGTTTTTGCGTATAGCCGCCGCGCGGAGCCAAAACGCGAGTCGTGATGTTATCAAGGTTTGGAGGCGAACAGCCGTCCGCTCGCGCGCGGGGGGTTGTCGGCGCCAATACCGATGTGGTACAATAAGAAAGACGCCGGCGTAGCCCGGATTTGGCCTTTTTGCGGATTATTCGTTAAAATACCCTAAAAACGCGCCGAGACGATACGGCTTGTTGATATAACGCGCGGTATGGTATATAATGTACGCAGCGGCATTATTCGCGATTTTTAACAAAATAATAAATTATTTAATAAATATTAACGGAGCGGTTGGTTAATGGCGGTTTACGGCGCGCGTGTCGGCGTATATCGCTTCGCGCGCTTAACGTGAAATTATCCACCTTTCGTTTTTCCATAAAACCATATATGAAAAAAACCATTAACAGCTTAATGATTGTTGTCGCGCTGCTTTTCGCGGTTAACCAATATTTAATCGGGCTGATTCCGAATGCGGCCGGCGTCGCGTCGTCGGCCGGTCCGAATATCGCGTTAAGCGATAACGCCAACGAGAGCGAGGTAATCGCGGCCATTTTACCGAAAGACGCCGACTCCGTCCGGCCGTATAAGTGGCAGGGGCAGCCGGTAACATTGAGCGCCAAAACGCCTGGAAACGGCTATGATATGCTGGTCGCCATGAACAAAACGCAATTAACCGGCGCCGACGAGCAACAAAGATTCAAGGCCATCACCAGAAGCGTTTACCATCCTTGCTGCAACGCGCCCATTTCCGCCTGCGGATGCAAGCACGCGATGGCGGCAAAGGGACTGGTTAAGTACCTTTTAACCAAAGGATATACCGATGAGCAGATTAAAAACGAGATTTTTTTGTGGAATCGTTTTTGGTGGCCGAAACATTACGCCACCGTCGCGGTTTATCTTAATTCGCAGGGAACCAATCCGGCGAATGTCAGCGCGGCGGACTGGCTTGGAGCAAGTTTGTCCACCGTTAAGGCGGGCAGGCAAATGAAGGCGGCCTTGGGGCGATAGTTAAAAATTAAAAGATTAATTATTTAAAGGTTAAATTATTTATTTAAGTTCGTAAATAAATAATTTGCTTAAAATGTCCATATGTCAACAGAAAACCACAAACATCATCATGGCCATGGCTCCGACAAAGAGACTGTCTCTGCCGGCGGCACCGGCCTTAAACTTAACAGAGATATTGTTATTTTGATTATGCTGGTTATCTTAATCGCCATTTCCGGGTGGCAAACGATTAAGCTCGCCGGTATGCGATCGGCCAATGTGGCGCCGGCGTCTTCAAGTTCCGGCTCTTCGGGCGGCTCTTCTTTGCCGGCGTCTTTGCAAAATCTGCCCTCCCAGGTGGGCGGTTGCTAAAAAACGCGAAAACGCGTCGGCCCCGAGAGTTTTATCGTAAAAATTGCCGCCGAATCATACGGCGGCAATTTTTATTTTTGCCGCCGTTTGCCGATATATCGTCCGCGCCGATTTTTCGCCGGCCGATTTCGTGATTGATATTTTCGCGCGAATGTGTTAATTTGTAATCAGGGGCAGTCGCCAAGCGTTGCCGCGGCTGAAATTTTGGCGTTTTCGCCGGCTTGGTTTAAAATTTATGTCTCAAAAAACTTATTTGACAATTTTAAAAACGGGAGTTTACTTGTCTTTTTTGTCGGTTTTTTTGGTGAATTCAAAATTGCTTTTTCCTTTTATCACGACCAAGCAGATTTATTTTAATGTTTTGATTGAGATTTTGTTCGTGTTTTGGGCGGCGTTTATTTTGAAATATCCGGAGTACGGACCATTCGGCAAGGCTCGGGACGGACTGAAAAAATCATGGATTTCAATCGGTTTAATCGCTTATTTCGCGGCTATTTTGATTTCCACCTTGTTCAGCGTGGATTTTAACTTGAGCTTTTGGGGAGACATTGAGAGAATGCTCGGCTTTTTTCATATTTTGCATTTTCTGGTTTTTTATTTTATCATTATCACGGTATTTCGCGAATGGAAGGATTGGCGGAATTTAATGGCGGTGTCGGTGGCGGCGGCCTTTCTCGTAAGTTTGTACAGCTTTAAAATAACATTCAGCACCATAGGCAATTCAGCTTATGTCGGCGGCTATTTGATTTTTAACATTTATTTCGCTTTGCTTTTGTTTTTCAAAACAAAGAATATTCCGGCGCGGTTGGCGTGCGTCGGCGCCGCGGCCGTTATGTTGGTCTCTTTGAAGAACACGGATGTCGCCGGCGCTTACGTCGGGCTGGGAATAAGCGTTTTCGCGGCGCTTTTTCTTTACGGCGTTTTAAACAAGAACAAGAAAGCGAAAATCGCGTCTTGGACGGTGTTGGCGGTTTTGTCCGTTTCAGTGTTGGCCGTTTTCATCAATAATGACAGCGCCTTTGTGCGAAATAATAAATTTTTGCGCTTGATAACCGGAGAAGTTTCGTTGAGCAAAAACACCTTCCAGACCAGATTGATTTCTTGGCGCGCGGCTTGGCTGGATTTTGGCAGCCATCCGATTTTCGGCACCGGTTACGGCAATTACGCCATTACCTTTGACAAGTATTTTGACCCGACATTTTATAATTACACCCGTTCGGAGACTTATTTTGACAGGGCGCACAATAACTTGATTGACATTGCCTCAACCACCGGAATAGTGGGGCTGTTGACCTATTTGTCAATTTTCGCGGCGGTTGGGTATTATTTAATCAAGGGATATAAAGATGAAAGGATTTCATTGATTGAGTTTACCTTGCTTGCCGGCCTGATTTCTGCCTACTTTATTCAAAACTTGGCCGTGTTTGATTCGTTGGTGACATACATATCGTTAATGGCGGTTTTGGGATTTATTTATTGGATATCGGAAGAAAGAAGCGCGGACTTCGCCGTTGGCGCGCGAACCGTCGGGCGCGGCTTTACGGACAAGGAAGTTTACTCCTTGCTCGCCGCCGGCGCGATAATGCTTCTTGTGATATACCAATACAATATTAAGCCGCTTCAAATGCTTAAAGAGACAATAAGCGGGCAAGTGGCTTTCGGCCGAGGCGATGCCGTCGGCGGATACGAAGCGTATCGGAAGGCGTTAAGCCATAATACGCCTCTTGACCGCGACAGCCGCGACAGCTTTATCCGCGTAATCGCCCAAGGCGATATTTTGAAAGGGGTGAGCAAGGAAAAAGCGCGCGAGATTTTGAATTACGCCATTGATTTGTCAAATAAAAACCTTAAATATAATCCGCGAGACAGTATGACGCTCCTGATTAACGCCCAGCTCCTTAATTTAACTTCAATTTTTTACAAAGACGATCCGGAAAAATTTTACGATTATTCCAACCGCGCGCTCGCGGCGGCGGACAAATCCATTGATTCAAGCCCCGGGCGCGTGCCGATTTATTTCCAGAAAGCGCAAATTTACATAACGCGCGGAGAGATTGACAAGGCGATAGAAACCTTGAAATACGCCGAAAGCCTAAACGAGGATTATTATGACAGCGTTTGCCGCTTGGCAAAACTGCGTATCGCCGAGGGAATGCCGGAAGGATACGAGGATATGAGCGCGTGCGTTGACAAGGGCGGGGCGAGAATATTGTCTCCGGCATCTTTCGTCGTTCAGTTGATTAATTATTATATGAAAAAAGAGGATTGGCCGCGAGTTTTAAAGCTTTACGAGAGGTTAAGCCGGCTGAATCCCAAAAATACGAAAATTTTGGCCGATTTGGCGAATCTATACGCGAATACCGGCAACAAGGAAAAAGCGATACGGACCGCGCGGAA
>Ga0256830_1002770_pt1 | contig 11336 bp, 9 predicted proteins | sample 128326metaG_FD_190537 | JGI IMG/M metagenome (GOLD analysis project Ga0256830, IMG submission 190537) | Hydrothermal vent microbial communities from Lau Basin, Pacific Ocean - 128-326 | ecosystem: Environmental > Aquatic > Marine > Hydrothermal vents | place: Pacific Ocean: Lau Basin | collected...
GTTGAGCTGCGCAACCATATTGATTGCGGCGATTGATGTGCCGTTTCAACTGTGGGATCACGCTAAACAGTTAAAGATGACGCGTCAGGAAGTCAAGGACGAATATAAGCAGACTGAAGGTAATCCTGAAATGAAGCGCAAAGTGCGTGATACGCAGATGGCAATGGCAGAAAAGCGGATGATGGAAGAGGTGCCCAAGGCTGATGTGATCATCACAAATCCAACGCACTATGCAGTCGCCTTAAAGTATGACCAGTTGAATATGGGCGCGCCTATTGTAGTCGCAAAAGGGCAGGATCTTGTCGCAGCCAAAATAAGAAGTCTCGCCTATAGCAATAATGTCCCATTGGTTGAAGCGCCGCCGCTTTCAAGAGCGCTTTATTACAGCACTGAATTAAATGGTGAGGTGCCTGCTGGTCTCTATCTTGCAGTGGCGCAGGTGCTGGCATACGTTTATCAGCTAAGGCAGAAACAGTCTCGCTTTGATGAGAGATTGACGATGGATGATCTTCCGATTCCCGATGATCTAAAACGTGATGAGTAAGGTGGAGTAGTTATGGCAGAAGCAACTGTACTAGATACGGCACGCCAGATTAGTCGCAATGGGCTGATTGGTGCGCCGCTATTATTGGTGTCAATTCTGGCAATGGTTGTTGTGCCGATGCCACCATTTCTACTCGATCTATTTTTTACCTTTAATATTGCACTCTCATTGATTGTAATCCTCTCCGGGGTTTACGCTAAACGACCGCTCGATTTTGCTGTTTTTCCAACGATTCTGTTGATTGCGACACTATTGCGCCTGGCGCTTAATATCGCCTCGACCCGTGTGGTACTACTAGAGGGGCATACCGGTACCAATGCGGCAGGTGATGTCATTGAGGCGTTTGGCGATTTTGTAGTTGGCGGAAACTATGCGGTTGGTCTGGTCGTATTTGCGATTCTCGTGATTATTAATTTTGTGGTGGTGACAAAGGGCGCGGGGCGAATTTCTGAGGTAAGCGCCCGCTTCACGCTGGATGCGATGCCCGGTAAACAGATGGCCATCGATGCAGACCTGAATGCCGGCGCGATCGACCAGGATGAAGCGATGCGTCGTCGTGCTGATGTGGTGGCCGAAGCTGATTTTTATGGTTCAATGGATGGTGCCAGTAAATTTGTGCGTGGTGATGCAATTGCAGGTATTTTGATTCTCTTTATCAATATCGTGGGCGGCCTTGCGATCGGCATCCTGCAGCATGAGATGGAGTTTTCTGATGCGATGCGAAACTACACATTATTGACCATCGGTGATGGTCTGGTTGCTCAAATTCCGTCATTAATTCTCTCGACAGCCGCTGCGATTATGGTGACACGTGTCTCGAGCGAAGAGGATATGGGGCAGCAGTTCTCTTCTCAGATGTTCTCAAGCCCGCGTGCGTTGGGGGTTACTGCTGGTGTCATCGGCTCACTAGGGCTGATTCCAGGCATGCCAAACCTGGTTTTTCTTACCATTGCGGCGCTGGCAGGGGGAGCTGCATACTATGTCACCACACGTGCTACTGATGATGAGGCCGTAGCAGGGGTGGAGAGTCTACCGCCCTCAGCTGGTGGTCAGCCCGTTCAATCTGGGCAGCAAGGTGAGCCGTCGCAGGAAGAGGTGGCTGATGAAAATAAAGAGCTTAGCTGGGATGATGTACAGCCGGTCGATGTCATCGGCCTTGAGGTCGGTTACAAACTGATCCCGCTTGTCGATAAAAATCAGAATGGCCAGTTGATGGCGCGTATTAAAGGGATTCGTAAGAAACTGACACAGGAGATCGGTTTTCTGATTCCACCTGTTCATATTCGTGACAATTTAGAGCTATCACCCGGCACCTATCGGATTACATTGATGGGGGTTGCTGTGGGAGAGGCTGATATCTATCCCGACCGTGAGATGGCAATTAACCCAGGGCAGGTCTTTGGCACGTTGCAGGGTACCCCCACTAAAGACCCGGCATTTGGTATGGATGCGGTCTGGATCGATCCCAGCCAGCGTGAACAGGCACAGACAATGGGCTACACCGTAGTCGATGCCAGCACCGTAGTCGCTACTCATATCAGTCAAATACTACAAAGCCAGGCCTGCGATCTGCTGGGGCGTGAAGAGGTGCAGCATCTGCTTGATGGATTAGGGACGAGCGCACCTAAACTGGTTGAAGGGCTAGTGCCTGATGTGATGCCGCTCGGCACGATTCAGAAGGTGCTGCGCAACTTGCTGGAAGAGAATATTCCCATTCGTGACATGCGCACGATTATCGAAACACTCGCGGTAGAGGGTACCAGGAGTCAAGATCCTGACGTTTTAACTGCGGCGGTACGTGTTAGCCTTGGGCGGATGATAGTTCAGAATATCAATGGGTTATCGCCAGAATTGTCGGTTATCTCCCTTGACCCCTCTTTGGAACAGTTATTGCAAGAATCTATGCAGAGTGGTGGTGGACTGGAGCCAGGGTTGGCAGAAAGAATTCATCAGTCACTATTGGAATCGGCACAACGACAGGAGATGGCAGGGCAGCCCGCGGTATTACTCGTATCAGCTCCGTTGAGGCCAATGTTGGCACGCTTTGTAAGGAATACGGTACCCAATTTACATGTGCTCTCTTACAACGAAATGCCAGATAACAGACAGATAAAGATTATCGCAAACATTGGCAGACCTGAATAGCCGAAGATGTGTGTAATGAGGTGGTCATGGTGACGAAGCAGAAAGTGACTTGCAGTAACAGAAAAGGCGGGGAGCAGTGATGAAAATTAAACGTTATTTTGCCCCCGATGTCAGACAGGCAATGCGTATGGTACGTGATGCCCAGGGGCCTGATGCCGTCATTTTATCAAACAAAAGTGTTGATGGCGGAGTCGAAATCGTCGCCGCGATTGACTATGATGAATCAAGCTTCCCCGGAATAGTATCAACGACGAATGTACGAGAGAGTGGGGGTCGCGCCACTCCTCAACCGACTGCAGCCCACTCCAGACAACAGTCTCAAGCAGAATCTGCGCAGGTGAGTGCCGCCTCCCGCTATGAAGGCGAAGGGGAGCGCCCCAGACGCGCCCAGCAGCCGCTTCCTGATATACAGTGGGGACAGGAACCTGCCATTGTTGAGATGCAAACCGAATTAAAAAACCTGCGCGGCATGCTTGAAAAGCAGCTGTCAGGGCTGGCGTGGGATGAGTTTACCCGCCGTCATCCACAGAAGGCAGAACTCATACAGCAGCTGATGGCGCTTGGTTTAAGTGATGAACGGTGTAAAGCATTAGCGGAGGAGGTGCCAGTGCGCACCCATCCCGATGATCTTTTTAGGAGTGCATTAGAGTGTTTATCAAGAACAATCCCTGTTGCTGAGGATGAAATACTTAATGAGGGAGGGATCGTCGCGCTGGTTGGGCCAACCGGAGTGGGTAAAACAACAACGGCAGCTAAATTGGCGGCGCGCTATGCACTACGACACGGTAATCGTCACGTTGCACTAGTGACGATTGACAACTACCGCGTATGCGCCCATGAGCAGCTACGCACCTATGGGCGAATTCTTGATATTCCAGTGAAAACAGCAGATAGCCGGGAAGCGCTCCGCAAGGTACTTGATGATCTCTGTGATCGTCGCCTGATAGTCATCGATACAGCCGGTATGAGTCAGCGGGATAGCCACCTTGCAGAACAGGCTTCGATTTTGTGTGGCGATGATATGTTCATAAAATCATCATTAGTCATTTCAGCAACATCACAGGTTTCAAGTGTACGCGAAGTGATGAGTGCGTTTGGGGTTTTTAATCCGGCGAGTGTGATCTTTACCAAACTGGATGAGGCGACCAGTTTTGGGGGCGCGATTGATATTGCTACGCAATACGGCGTGCCACTCTCCTATATTTGTGATGGCCAGCAAGTACCAGAGGATCTACATCTGGCGCGAGCCTATGAGCTGGTCAACCGATGCGTCGATATTAAAGAAAGGACTGTTCCAGGAGGGAATGGCGAAAATGGCATGGAGCTGATCAGCCAGTCAATCGCAAGGGGAGTGGCAAATGCTAATGTCTGAAGTAGGAGTAAGTCAAATGTCAGGCCTGCGCCATGTTGCAAACCCAAACCCAGTCCGCGTCATTACAGTAACGAGTGGTAAGGGCGGAGTTGGGAAAACAAATGTCTCTGTAAATATGTCGGTAGCCCTTGCTGCAAGTGGACAGAACGTACTGCTAATGGATGCAGATTTAGGACTGGCCAATGTGGATGTTCTGTTAGGACTTCAGCCCGTCTATAACCTTTCGCATGTGGTGAATGGCGATCGCGCACTGGAAGAGGTAATGGTAGCAGGCCCGGAAGGGCTACAGGTGATCCCTGCCTCCTCAGGTCTGAAAAATATGGCGGAGCTAAGCCACGCTGAACATGCAGGTCTGATTCGGGCCTTCAGTGAACTTAGCTATAACCCCGATGTGCTGGTGATTGATACCGCAGCGGGTGTTTCCGATAGTGTCGTAACATTTAGCCGAGCTTCACATGAGGTGATCGTTGTCGTATGTGATGAGCCGGCCTCCATTACCGATGCCTATGCCACCATCAAGTTACTAAGCCGTGATCATGGACTTTATCGATTTCGTATTGTCGCTAACATGGTGCGTAGCTCTCAGGAGGGCATAGAGCTCTATAAAAAGCTTGTCAAAGTGACAAATCGATTTCTTGATGCAACACTCGACTATATGGGAGCAGTTCCCTATGACGACTATTTAAGAAAGGCTATCCAGAAGCAGCGCTCTGTCGTTGATGCTTACCCACGTAGCAAAGCATCAATTGCATTTAAGAAGCTGGCGCAGAAAACTGATCAATGGCCAACACCGGACTCGGCGAGCGGATATCTGGAATTTTTCGTCGAGAGATTGTTTAAATCCAGTAATGATGGAACGACAACACTATATGAATAATCTAGCTATGTACGTAACTATCCAAGAAGACGATAAACCAGCCAGTAATGGTGCCGATGAACTGGTAACACGCTATGCGCCGCTGGTGAAACGGATTGCCTATCACATTATGAGTCGCCTGCCACCTAGCGTACAGGTCGATGACCTGATACAGGCCGGCATGATTGGCCTGCTGGAGGCATCGCGAAACTATGATGCCAAACAGGGGGCAAGTTTTGAAACCTATGCCGGTATTCGTATTAGAGGATCAATGCTCGATGAAATCCGAAAAGGTGACTGGGCCCCACGTTCCGTGCATCGAAAGGCTCGTCAGGTCGCCGAAGCGGTACGTAAGATTGAGAATGAGACAGGGCGTGACGCACGTGACCATGAAGTGGCAGAAGCGTTAGAGATGCCGCTGGAGAAATACCATAAGACACTACAGGATGCGAGCAGTTGTCGCCTGTTAAGTTTTGAAGATATGGGGATGAATGAAGACTCTGTGCCATCAAAACTCAGTGGGCCTGCGACCAATCCATTTGATGGCGTGCAGAAAGATGATTTTAAGAAAAACCTGGCCGAAGCAATATCGGGGTTACCAGAAAGAGAGCGGCTAGTGTTAACACTTTATTATGATGAAGAGCTAAATCTTAGAGAAATTGGTTCTGTTATCGGGGTGAGTGAATCGCGTGTCAGTCAGATTCATAGCCAGGCGTTGATTCGGTTGCAGGCGCGACTAGGACATTGGGTTAACAACGATTGATTGTGGGAGGTTACCTTGGATAAAGATATGAAAATACTCATTGTAGATGATTTTTCTACAATGCGACGGATCATAAAGAACCTCTTGCGGGATCTTGGTTTTAATAACACATCAGAAGCTGATGACGGTAATACTGCTTTACCGATGTTGCAGGCGGGTGATTTTGATTTTCTGGTCACAGACTGGAACATGCCGGGGATGGAGGGTATTGACCTGCTAAAAGCTGTTCGTGCCGATGAGAAGCTGGCGAATCTGCCGGTTCTGCTGGTAACCGCTGAGGCCAAGAAGGAGCAGATAGTGGAAGCTGCGCAGGCGGGTGTCAATGGCTATGTGGTTAAACCATTTAATGCAGCAACGCTGAAGGAGAAGATAGAAAAGATCTTCGAGCGTATTGAGGCATCAAAATAACCCCACGGAAGGAGAGGCAGAGATGGCGCTCAGCGAATCAATATTAAGTGAACGATGCCTGGAGCAGGCGCGTGGGCTGGTTAGTAGCATAGAGAGCGGTGATGAAGGAAAAGCGGTTGACCATTTAAGAGAGATCAGTCGCCTTAATGAAACAAAAATGTTCCAGGAAATAGGCCGACTCACTCGAGAGCTTCACGATACGCTAGTCGGGTTTGGTATTGAGACTGAAATTTCGGAACTTGCAGAGCATGAAATCCCTGACGCCAGGGAACGTCTGAGCCATGTGATTAATGTAACTGATCAGGCGGCACATAAAACGTTAACAGCCGTAGAAGAGGCGATACCGGTCTGTAGTGAACTGGAAGCAAGCGCCTCTCATATTGAAGTACAGTGGAAGCGGTTTATTTCACGGGACCTTTCAGCAGATGAGTTTCGCGAACTTTCACGTGAAATTGGAAGCCACCTGGAGATCTCAGCTGACCGCTATACAAAGATCAAACTATACCTAAATGATATCTTGATGGCACAGGATTTTCAGGATATCACCGGCCAGATTATAAGGCGCGTAATCACCCTTGTGCAGGATGTTGAAGATAAACTGGTTGGACTGATAAAGCTCTCGGGTGACCTGGATAGTGATTTACCTAAAGCCACTAAAAAACCGGTTGAGAAAGTACTGGAAGGGCCGCAAGTGCCAGGAAAAGAGAGTGCCACTGCATTGAAGAGTCAGGATGAAGTTGATGACCTTCTCTCAAGCTTAGGATTCTGATGATAATATGGCCATTGATACTGATGACGAAATCCTGCAGGACTTTCTGGTTGAGGCAGATGAGATTCTCGAGAAGCTGAGTGAACAGCTGGTTGATCTTGAACAGAGCCCTGAGGATGCTGAGCTACTAAATGCGGTTTTCCGCGGTTTTCATACAATCAAAGGGGGTGCAGGGTTTCTGTCGCTGACCGCCCTGGTCGAAGTTTGCCATCATGCGGAAGATGTCTTTAACATCTTAAGACAAGGTGACCGTGTGGTTGATGCCTCTTTGATGGATGCTTTTTTGCGTGTCACTGATAGTGTTAATGACATGTTTGATGAAGTACGTGAGGGAATTGATCCAACACCCGCTGATCCTGAATTGATTGAAACATTAAAACGGTTTCTTTCCGGCAGTGACGAAAACAGCGATGAGAGTCCAGCTGCAGAGGCTGTACCAGAGCCTGCTGCAGCACCCACACCTGCATCATCATCACCTCCAGTTGAAATGCCGGTGGATGAAGCACCTTCTGCTGGTGGTGAAGATATCACTGACGATGAGTTTGAAGCTTTACTTGATCAACTACATGGTGAAAACACCCCAGGTTCTGTCCAGCCCGTTCAACAGACGTCAGGTGGGAGTGAGGGAGGCAGTGATGAGATTACCGATGATGAGTTTGAGTCGTTATTAGATCAACTGCATGGGGGCGGCGCACCAAAAGCGGTTACACCGACTGGTGAAGAGAAAACGGGTGGTGCTAAAGAGAAAGAAAAGAATGATGGCTTAATCACCGATGATGAATTTGAGGAGCTACTCGATCAGTTGCATGGTAAGGGTGAGCCCTCAGCGGTCACTCCGGTCGATGCGAGCACTCCAGCTCCAGAAAATACTAATAAAACTGAGCCTGTTGTTGAGAAAAGTGCGCCTAAATCTACAGCCCCAGCAGCTAAGCCAGCTGCAAAGAAGAAAGAGAAGGCAGCCGCACCAGCAGAAACAACCGTACGTGTAGATACAAAACGTCTTGATGACATTATGAATCTTGTTGGCGAACTCGTACTGGTGCGGAATCGCCTCTCTACACTGGAGTCCAGCAAAGGCGATGAAGCCATGACGCAGGCGGTTGCTAACCTTGATTTGGTGACAACTGATCTACAGAACTCGGTGATGAAGACAAGAATGCAGCCAATCAAAAAGGTCTTCGGGCGTTTTCCCAGGGTGGTTCGTGATCTGGCTAGAAGTCTGAACAAGGAAGTTTCGCTCGAGTTGATAGGTGAGGAGACTGATCTTGATAAGAACCTTGTTGAAGCATTGGCCGATCCACTTGTACATCTAATTCGTAACTCTGTTGATCATGGTATTGAAATGCCGGATGTGCGTGAGTCTTCAGGAAAGGATCGCAGCGGTACTGTTGTACTCTCAGCAACACAGGAAGGCGACCATATTCTGTTAACCATTGATGATGATGGTGCCGGAATGGATGCAGATAAGCTACGGAATATTGCGATTAGTAAAGGACTATATGATGAAGACTCTGCTGCACGATTAGATGATAAAGAGTGTTTCAACCTGATTTTTATGCCGGGATTTTCGACCAAGGAGAAGATTTCTGATATTTCAGGTCGTGGTGTTGGAATGGATGTGGTTAAAACACGCATCGCACAACTGAATGGATCGGTAGAGATCGACTCAGAGCTAGGAAAGGGGAGTCGCATTGCAATCAAATTGCCATTAACGCTCGCTATTATGCCGACATTAATGGTGTTGCTAGAAGAGCAGGTATTCGCACTGCCATTGGTTAGCGTGGTTGAAATATTTAATCTTGACCTAACTGAATCAAAAATTGTTGATGGACAACCTGTAATTCTGATCAGGAATAAGGCGCTGCCAATCTTCTACCTAAGGGAGTGGTTGATAAAAGGAGCGCGGCGTAATGAAGATCAGAAAGAGGGGCATGTCGTTGTCGTTAGTTCTGGGGCACAACAGGTAGGGTTTGTTGTAGACCAGTTGATCGGCCAGGAAGAGGTTGTCATTAAACCGTTGGGCTCAATGTTGCATGGTACTCGTGGATTGGCTGGTGCAACTATCACAGGGAATGGGAAAATATCGCTGATCCTGGATGTTCCAGAGTTACTAACGGCATATGCCTGATAACTGGGGTGAGATGTGACGGTTCGTGTACTTATTGTTGATGATTCAAGTTTCTTCAGGCACCGCCTGACAGAGATGTTGAATGCAGATAAACACATTGAAGTCATAGGCAGCGCCGTTAACGGCTCAGAGGCAGTTACAAAGGTGGCTGAGTTGAAGCCTGATGTCATCACTATGGATATCGAAATGCCAGTAATGGATGGTATTGCTGCCACGAAGAAAATTATGATGCAGAATCCAACCCCCGTTTTAATGTTTTCATCACTAACGACTGAAGGTGCAAAGGCAACACTTGACGCACTCGATGCCGGTGCAGTCGATTTTTTACCAAAAAAGATAGACGATATTGCCAGTGAGCGAGATACCGCCAGGCGGTTGTTGTGCGCGCGAGTTCGTGTGTTGGGGGCACGGGGCTTGCCAGAGCATAAAGCAGCTACTCATCGAAGCAGCGTGAACAGTAGTCAGATTTCTCACACACAAAAGCCACCTGTACGAAGTGGTGCAAGCCTTGAACTGAAAAAAAATAAGCTGATTGCAATTGGCACCTCTACCGGTGGTCCGGTTGCGTTGCAGAAGATTCTCACAAGAGTCCCGGCGGGGTTTCCACAGCCCATTCTGGTTATTCAACATATGCCAGCAAGTTTTACCCCTTCATTTTCAGATCGGCTCGATTCGTTATGTAATATTCGGGTAAAGCAGGCTGAGCATGGTGAAACTCTCCTGCCGGGTACCGCTTATATAGCGCCGGGTGGAGAGCAGACCACAGTTAGTCATAGTGGTGGTCGCATGACACTCAGCATTGAGGCGGCAACCTCAGGGCAGACCTATAAGCCGAGTGTTGATCTCGCCTTTACATCGATAGCTACTATCTGTTCATCCGATGTGCTCGCAATGGTCTTAACAGGGATGGGTGCCGATGGGCGAGAAGGTGCGCGGCTGTTGAAACAGAAGGGCGCCACTATCTGGGCTCAGGATGAGGCGAGTTGTGTTATTTATGGTATGCCAATGGCGATTGTTGAGGCAAATCTTGCAGATGAAATATTATCGCTCGATGAAATTGCATCAATATTTGGAAAGGAAACATAAGCAATGGATATGATGACTATTGCTGGTGTTATTCTAGCTGGCATTTCGATAATTGGCGGCAACCACCTTGAGGGTGGTCATCTCTCTTCACTACTGTTGCCGGTTGCCTTCCTGATTGTCGGTGGTGGAACGCTCGCCTGTCTTCTTGTACAGACGCCCCTTGATATCTTTATGAAGGCGCTCAAATTGACGCGCTGGATGATCTTTCCGCCAAAACTGGCAGCTGTTGAAGCGATCGAGAAGATTACTGACTGGAGTAATATCGCGCGAAAAGAGGGGTTGTTGGGGCTTGAAGCGCTGGCTGAAAATGAGTCCGATCTTTTTGCCAGAAAAGGGCTGCAGTTACTGGTTGATGGTAGTGAGCCAGAGGCGATCCGCGGCATTATGGAAGTGGAGCTAGACACCAAAGAGTACCACGACACACAGGCGGCAAAGGTGTGGGAGGGAATGGGTGGTTATGCGCCAACTATTGGGATTATCGGTGCGGTGATGGGGCTGATTCATGTGATGCAGAATCTTGCTGACCCCAGTAAGTTAGGTTCTGGTATTGCGGTAGCGTTTGTGGCGACCATTTATGGGGTGGGGCTTGCCAACATTTTCTTCTTACCGATGGCAAATAAAATGAAATCAATTATTCATGACCAAACAAAATTTCGCGAAATGATCATAGAAGGGATTGTGGCGATCGCGGAAGGTGAGAACCCAAGAAGCATCGAAACCAAGCTTCAGGGTTTTATTCATTAATTGAGAATAAACCCTTAGTCGTATGGCGCGAAAACCTAAACATGAAGAGCACGAGAACCATGAGCGCTGGCTAGTCTCATACGCGGATTTTATCACGCTATTATTTGCATTCTTTGTTGTTATGTATTCCATCTCATCAGTAAATGAGGGTAAATATCGCGTTTTGTCAGATGCGATTGTTGCTGCATTTAAAGACTCTAATAAATCACTCAAGCCTATTCAGATAGGGAAAATCGCACGTTCACCTCAGTCAGCGAATCTTGAGTTTAAAGACACTGCGAACCCGATCTCAGTGCCTGAAGGCCCGGTGAAAATGCCTTCGCGCGCAAACAAAACGGAAGGTCACTATAAAGAAGATGAAGTTGAATTTTCTGAGTTTCCGATGGCAGATGAACGTCTGGATAACCTGGGTGAGGGTAATAATGGTGGGCTGGATGGCTCAAACAAAGAGTCAGCGTCAGCACAGTTGAACAGGCTTGCCGATGATGTTAAGGCGGCAATGCAGCCCTTGATAGATCGTG
>Ga0256830_1002771_pt1 | contig 11336 bp, 9 predicted proteins | sample 128326metaG_FD_190537 | JGI IMG/M metagenome (GOLD analysis project Ga0256830, IMG submission 190537) | Hydrothermal vent microbial communities from Lau Basin, Pacific Ocean - 128-326 | ecosystem: Environmental > Aquatic > Marine > Hydrothermal vents | place: Pacific Ocean: Lau Basin | collected...
AGTTCCCGTAGGGTAAGATTGCGCAGCATGCCGTCGGTGACGAGGATGACGGCATCGTCCCGCCTGCCGATGGTGAGGGCATTCATCACCTGACTGGGGATGTAGTAGAGCCGGGGTGCGGCGGGCAGCCCGGCGCGTTGCGCCAGCGTGGCAACCATGCGGTGCAGGGCGGGGAGTTCCCCCGCGGCGAGGGGGCGCGCGTTGTAGAGGTGCATGAGCATGCGCGGGGAGACCTGGGGGGCGACGACAAAGATCGCCAGCGTGCCGATCACCGTCCACCAGGCCAGTTCACGGCCACCGAGCAGGTAACCCAGCAGGCCGAGGATGAGCGTCATGCCAAGCAGCATCACCGCCGACTGCACGGCATTGAGGAGCCGGTGCTGAAAGAACACTTCGTGGTTCATGGCGCTATTCGAACTGGCGCAGGCGCTGGCGCAGAAGGTGGATCTCGTCCATCAGGTCCAGCGCCAGGGCCGCGCCGGCCAGATTGATACCGAGATCGTGCTGCAGGCGCAGGGCGGTCTGGATGCGGATGAGATCGCTGCCGGAGAAGCGCCACTCCGAGGGGTGGCTGCCCACGGGCTGGACGATGCCTTCTTCGACGAAGCTCAGCAGCAACTCGGCATGAATGGCGCAACGGCGGCAGAGATCGGTGAGGCTGAGTTCCACCGCCTCGGCGATCTCACCTTCCAGGATGACCAGTCTGGCTTGCGTCATGAGGCATTCCTCAGCGTGCTGCGTGGGTCGTAGTCGAAGTGCGCGGCCATTTTCTCGTACATCTCGCGGTCCGTCGCGCTGCCGGCCGGCGGTGTCATGATCTTCAGCTCGACGTACTGGTCACCGGGCGTCCTGCCGGGCATGCCGCGGCCCTTGAGGCGTAACTGGCGGCCGGTCTGGCTGCCGGCGGGGATTTTCATCTCCACTGTACCATCCAGGGTCGGTACCGGCACGCTGGCCCCGAGGGCCGCTTCCCAGGGGCTGACCGGCAGGTCGCAATAGATGTCCTTGCCGCTGGCCCGGAACAGCGGGTGGGGCTGGAACTCCACTTCCAGGTAGAGATCGCCGGCCTTGCCTTCACCGAGACCGGGGCCGCCCTGTCCGCGCAGGCGAATGCGCTGCCCGGCGGTGATCCCCTTCGGGATACGGACCTTGAGGGTGCGCGTCTTCGTCACCACGTGGCCCCGCTCGTCCACCTGCGGTACTTTCAGACTGATGTCGCGGGTCGCGCCATGGAAGGCGTCCTCCAGACTGATGAGGATCCTGGCATGGTGATCTTCGCCGCGCATGCCGTCCCGGCGCCCGCGCGCGTGGCCGCCGTGGTACTGGAAGTCGCCGAACAGGTCGCGGAAGAAGTCACTGAACTGCTCGGCATCGGCGCCGGTATAACCGCCACCGCTGAATTCGAAACCCGCGTCCCAGCCCGGGGGAGGATGAAACTCCTGCCCCGCCTTCCAGTTGGCGCCCAGCTGATCATAGGCGGCGCGTTTTTCGGGATCCTTGAGTACCTCGTAGGCCTCGCCCACCTCCTTGAAGCGTGCCTCGGCATCGGGTTCCTTGCTGACGTCGGGATGGTACTTGCGCGCCAGCTTGCGGTAGGCGCGCTTGATCTCGTCCTGCGACGCGTCGCGCGACACACCCATGATTGCGTAATAGTCCTTGAATTCCATCGAGTTGTTGTTCTCCTGCCTGGCGGATGCACTGGCGCTGCCACCTCGCGCTCCCACCTCACGCTCCCAGTGTAGCCTGCCCTGTCATCCTGATGTATGGGGGGTGAAGGGGAAAATTTCCACCCGTGGCGGATGAAAATGCGCCATAGGGGGATCGGGGAAGCGGCGGCGGCCCTCCGCGAGTCCTGTGACGCGGCGCCGGCACGGCGGCGCGGCGCGGCCGAAAAACCATGCGTTCACCATGGTAATAGACGGGCGATCTCCCTGTGGGAAGGACTATTGACCACACGGCATGGCTCATGCACTATCCGGCCCATGCAACGCGCTATCACCCTTCTGGCCGTCCTCTCCCTGCTCCTCGGCAACGTCGCCTGGGCGGTGGATGTGCACAGCAGTGACTTCGTCGACCATGAGTCGCCATCGCTGAGCCTCGGCGATCTCCCCGACAAGGCCGACATCAGTCATTGCGACCACTGTTGCCACGGCTCGGCCCATTTCCAGGGTGTCCTGGGCGAATCACCCGCCATCTTCGCCGGTGCGTCGCGCCAGCGCATTCACTTCGAGTCCTCGGCCTGCCTGTCGCGCACCACGGCGCCGCCCACGGAGCCTCCCCGGGCCTGATCCCTTCACCGGACCCGTTTGCGGGGTTCTGATGTCTGTCCGTGCCCGGCCTGACAGATGGCCGCGGTGGCATGTGATGTTCTGTTTCAACTGATATTTATCAAGGTTCAAGACTATGCGATTGCTGTATTGCTGGCCGCTCGCCCTGCTGGGCGTATTGGCCGCCACCATGGCGGTGGCCGCGCCGCCGCCACCGGCGCCGGGCGGGACGCCCGCCGCGCTCACCCGTGCCCAGGCGGTGGAACAGGCGCTGGCGCAAAATCCCGGGCTGCGCGCCCTGGGCCGCCAGCTCGAGGCCGCCGAGGGTATTCGTCTGCAGGCCGACGGTTTCGCCGCGCCGACGATTTACTGGGAATTCGAGGAAGCCGACAGCCTCTCGGCCAGTGACATCGGCAGCCAGGTTTTCGGTATCGAGCAGAGTTTCGAGTGGTTCAGCGTGCGCAGCGCGCGCAAGCAGGCCGCCGACTTTGGCATCGCCGCCGCGCAGGCACTGGTGGAGCGAGGCCGCATGCGCCTCACCGCGCAGGTGCGCAAGGCCTACGACGAAGTCCTGCTGGCGCGGGAGGTCAGGCGTCTGCTGGATCGGGTGCTGCGCCTTACCGAGGAAGCGGTGGAAATCAGCCGAACACGCTTCAAGGCCGGGGCGGGGCAGTACGTGGACGTCATGCGTACCCGCCTGCGCCAGAGCCAGTTGCAGAACGAACTTCGCGATGCCACCACGCGCCTGGGCCGTGCCGAGCGGGAACTGGCGCGCCTGCTGGGACGGGAAGGCCCGCGGCTGGATCTGCGTGACGGGCTGGACGATGACGTGGCGGGCCTGGACGGTCGGGACTGGCTCGCCCAACTGGCGGAACGCAGCCCGAGTCTGCAACTCCTGCAGGGCCTGGTCCAGCAGGCGGACTACGAACACCAGGCGGTGCGCGCCGGACGCGGGCCGGAGCTGACCGTGGGTATTGGACGCCAGCGAGTCCTCGACAACGGCAATACCATCGACAGCTGGGCCGGCGGGGTGAGTCTGAGTCTGCCGCTGCCCGGCAGCGATCGCCAGGATGGTCTCGAGGCCGAGGCCCTGGCGCGTTACTACGCCATGTCGGATCAGGCGCGGGCCAAGCGCCTGGAGATCGACGCCACTTATCGGCAGCGCCTCGACGAGGCACGGGCCCTCGACGCGCAACTGCGCCAGTACCGGGATTCGATCCTTCCCGATGCCGACGATCAACTCAAGGCCGCGCAGCAGGCCTATCGCGTGCGTCGCATCGATGCGCTCAACTTGCTGGATGTCTTTGCTACTTATACCGAGGCCCGCCGCGGTTACCTGGAGGTGCTGGTGCGCTATCGCGCGGCCATCGCCGATCTGGAAACCCTGGGCGAGGACCTGTGGGAGGTTGAACTGTGAAACTGAACAAGATTTTTTCCCGTCCGTCTGTCGCGGTACTGTTACTGTTTTTCTCGCTGGCGCTCGTCGGCTGTGGCCAGGAGACACCTGCCCCGGCCCGTGATGGGGCCGCCGGCATGGCGGGCCACGATGATCACGCCGGGGAAGCAGGTGAAGCACACGGCGAGGAACATGGTGACGAGCATGGTGATGGTCATGGTGACGAGCATGGCGAGGAGCATGGCGAGGAGGGCGGCGCGCTCGATGTGGCCGATCTGCGCGAGCGGGGCGTGGTGACCGCCAGGGTCGAGCTGCGCCAGCTGTCCAATACCCTGCGCGTACCGGCCGAGGTGCGTTTCAATGAGCGCCAGCGAGCCGTGGTGACGACGCGAACCGAGGGCTGGATCGAGCGCATTGCGGTGTTTGCCAACCAGCGGGTGAAGCGCGACATGTTGCTGGCGGAGATCTACAGCCCGCAGTTTCTCAGCGCGCAACAGGAATACCTGCTCATAGCCAGGCGCGTGGCCAGGGATCCCTCCGGCGATGCGGCGCGCCTGCTCAAGGACGCGGCTCAGCGCCTGCGCATCCTCGGCCTGACGGACGCGGAGATCCGGAAACTGAAGAAGACCGGCAAGACCATCCCCAACCTGCATGTGCACAGTCCCATCGACGGCGTCGTGGTGTCGCACAATGTTTCGGTGGGTGACACGGTGCAGGTGGGCCAGCCCCTGTTCGTGGTCGCCGATCTCGGCAGCGTCTGGGCGGATCTCTCTCTCAACGAGACACAGTTGTCACAGGTCATGCCGGGCGCGTCGGTGGTGCTCGTGACTCAGGCCTATCCGCAGCGGCGCTTCGAAGGCGAGCTGTTGTCACTGGGCGCGGCGGTGGACGAAGCCACGCGCACGGTGGCGGCACGCGCCCTGGTGAACAACCCGGAGGGCCTGCTCAAGCCGGGCATGTTCGCCCAGGCGGAAATCGCCGTGGGAAGCAGCACGGAGGTACTTGCCGTGCCAGCCGCGGCGGTACTGCAGCTGGAAGGCAAGCCGACGGTATTCAAGGTGGAGGACGGTAAATTTCATCCTGAAGTGATCGAAGTGGGTCCGCGCCATGGCGACTATGTCGAAGTAAAGGCGGGCCTTGCCGTTGGTGATGAAATCGCCGTCGAAGGCGCCTTCATGCTCAAGTCGCTGATGCTCAAATCGCAGATGGGCGAAGGCCACGCCCATTGAGGAGATGACACGATGCTGAACAAACTGGTTGAAGTCTCCCTGCGCTACAAGTTTCTCGTCATCATCGCCTTTCTGGTGGTGGGCTTTCTGGGCTGGCGCGCGGTGACCACCGTGCCCATCGACGCCTTCCCCGATGTCACGCCGGTGCAGGTCAACATCTATACCGAGTCTCCGGGCCTCGCGGCGGAGGACGTGGAACAGCTGCTGACCTTCCCGGTGGAGTCCGGCATGGCCGGGCTTCTCGGTGTCAAGGAGATCCGCTCGGTGAGCCTCTTCGGGCTGTCCTACGTGGCGGTCTATTTCGAGGACGACATGGACATCTACTTTGTCCGTCGCCTGGTGATGGAACGCCTGCAGGATGTGGCCAAGCGTATCCCCGAAGGTTATGGCACGCCGGAGATGGGGCCCAATTCCTCGGGGCTGGGACAGGTGTTCTGGTACACCGTGGAGCGCGCCGACGAGCAGCTCAACGCCAGTATCACGGACATGGATCTGCGCACCCTGCAGGACTGGAGCGTGCGCCTGATCCTGCGCACGGCCCCCGGGGTGGACGACGTCCTTTCCTGGGGCGGGCAGGAACGCCAGTACCAGGTGGTCATCGATCCGCTGCGGCTGATCAAGTATGGCCTGGACTATGCCACGGTAATGGCGGCCATCGAGGCCAACAACCGGCAGGTGGGCGGGCAGTACGTGGATCTGGGCCCGGAGCAGTACCTGGTGCGTGGTCTCGGCCTGGTGAAGAACGAGCGTGACCTCGGCAATATCGTCCTCAAGGTGGTGGACGGCACGGCGGTCTATTTGCGCGACGTGGCGGATATCAGACAGGCGCCGGGTCTGCGCTTCGGCGCGGTGACGCGCGACGGCAAGGAAGTAGTGCTGGGCATGGCCCTGTCACGCATCGGCACCAATGCCGCCGACGTGGTCGAGGCCGTCAAGGAGCGCATGGCCATCGCCGAGTCGGCCCTGCCGGAAGGCGTCAGGATTGAGCCCGTCTATGAACGCACCGACCTGGTGGACCAGGCGGTGAGCACGGCCACCAACGCCCTCATCGAGGGTTCCATCCTGGTGGCCATCGTACTGTTCCTGTTCCTTGGTGAGTTTCGCTCTGCCATCGTGGTCATCGCCGCACTGCCGCTGGCTATGTTGATTGCCTTCATCTTCATGGAGGAAGCGGGACTCTCGGCCAACCTCATGTCGCTGGCGGGCCTTGCTATCGGTATCGGCATGATGGTGGACGGCGCGGTGGTCATGACCGAGAACGCCTTCCGTATCATGGCGGAACGACGCGAGGAGGGTGGCAAGGTGAATCGCACCGCCGCGGTGCTGGCCGCGGCGCGGGAGGTGGCCAACCCCATCGCCTTTGCCATCCTGATCATCATCGTGGTGTTCCTGCCGCTGTTCAGCCTGGAGGGCCTGGAGGGCAAGCTCTTCAAGCCCATGGCCTTCAACATCAGCTTCGCCATGGCGGGCTCCCTGTTGCTGACCCTGACCATCATCCCGGTGCTGGCGGCGATCATTCTGAAGCCCAAGGAAGAACGTGACACCATGCTGGTACGCTGGATCAAGAATGCCTATCTGCCGGCCCTGGCCTGGTCACTGGCCAACAAGCGCAAGGTAGTGGTCTCCGCAGTGGCCTTGCTTGCCGGCAGCCTGGCGTTGTTTCCCTTTCTGGGCAAGGAGTTCATGCCACAGTTGCAGGAAGGCTCCATCATGTGGCGCGTGACCTCCATCCCCTCCACATCGCTTCAGGAATCCATTGAGATCTCGAAACGGATCGAAACCGCGCTCGCGGATTTCCCCGAGGTGACCACCACCATCGCCATGATTGGTCGTGCGGAGAAGGGTGAAACTGCCGATGTCAACTATATGGAGATCTATACCGGCCTGACGCCGAAAGATCAGTGGACACGCTCCATCGATGAACTTGCCGATGCCATGCGAGAACGGCTGGAGGAGGTGGTGCCCACCACGGTGGTGGCCTTTACCCAGCCTATCCAGATGCGCGTCGAGGAGCTGATCTCCGGCGTGCGCGCGACCCTGGCGGCCAAGCTCTACGGGGAAGACCTCGCCGAGCTGGATCGGCTCAGCAACGAGATCAAGAATGCCATTGCCGGCGTGCCGGGGGTAGCCGATCTCTCGCTGGAGGCCAACATCGGCAAGCCGCAGATCCGCATCCAGGTGGATCGCGAGGCGCTGGCGCGTTACGGCCTCAACGCCGACGATGTGTTGACCCTGGTGCGCACCGGAATCGGCAACGAGCCGGTTTCGACCCTGATCCAGGGTGTGCGGCGCTTCGATATCACGGCCCGCATCAACGATGCCTCGCGCCAATCCGTGGAAGCGATCCGTAACATCCCCCTGCGCACGGCCAGTGGCGCCATCGTCCCGCTGTCACGGGTTGCGACGGTAAGCACGGCGGAAGGTTATTCCTTCGTGCGCCGCGAGCAGTTGCAGCGCTATGCGGTGATCCAGATGGATGTACGGGGGCGTGACGTGGATGGTTTCGTGCAGGAGGCCAACGCGGCCATTGCCGCAAAAGTGGATCTGCCGCCCGGCTACTGGATAGAATGGGGCGGCGCTTTCGAGAATCAGCAGCGCGCCCTCAAGCGCCTGTCGATCATCGTGCCCTTGACGATCTTTTTCATCTTCGTGCTGCTCTATACGGCCTTCAACTCGGTGAAGTATGCAACGCTGATCATCGCCAACGTACCGTTTGCCACCATTGGCGGGCTGGTGGCGCTGTGGATCACCGGCCAGTATCTGTCGGTGCCTTCGGCCATTGGCTTCATTGCCGTCTTTGGCGTGGCCATGCTGAATGGTATCGTGCTGGTGAGCTTCATCAACGAATTGCGCGAGAAGGGCATGAGTGTCAGCGAGGCGGTACGCCGGGGTGCCGAGTTGCGATTGCGGCCGGTGCTCATGACCGCCAGTGTTGCGATCCTGGGTCTGATCCCCATGTTGCTGTCATCCGGTGTCGGCGCCGAGACCCAGCGGCCATTGGCCTCGGTGGTGGTAGGTGGGCTGATCACCTCGACCCTGCTCACACTGATACTTCTGCCGGTGATCTATGAGTGGATGGAAACCCGCAAGGAGAAAAAGACATGAAAGAGATAAAGGCATTTATCCATCGTAACCGGGTTGCCGATGTGTTACGTGTACTCCGCAAGGCGGGTTTTTGCTGTGTTTCCGTTGTCGATGTGAAGGGAATGCTCGAGGCGCTGGATGCTAAGGAGCGTGAGTACTCCCTTGAACTTGGCGCGGAGATGATCACCGAGGTCAAGCTGGAGCTGGTGTGTGAGGACGCCGATCTCGACAGGGCGCTGGCATTGATCCGGGAAAATGCCCGCACCGGCCAGGCGACTTCCGGCTGGATTTGCGTCAATGATCTCAGCGCCGTCTATCCCATTGAAGGCTGAGTTCCGCATCCATCATCGTGCCGGGAGGTCTGAGGCGCCGGCATAAAAAAAGGGCTTTCCGCGGAAAGCCCTTTTTTCTTCTGGAGCGGGAATACCTAGTGGTCGTGACCACCGGGGCCATGGGCATGTCCATGGTCCAGTTCTTCCGCCGAGGCCTCGCGCACGCCCACCACTTCGACGTCGAAGTTGAGATGCTGGCCGGCCAGCGGGTGATTGCCGTCGATGGTCACGGCATCGTCCTTGACGGCGGTGACGGTGATGACGACGTTCTGTCCGTCCGGTCCGGCGGCATGATATTGCGCGCCGACGTGGATCTCGTCGTCACCGAACATGTCGCGGGGTACGTCCTGGAGCATGGACTCATCGCGTTCACCGTAGGCCTCGGCCGGTGCGATGCGCACGGAGAGCTTCTCGCCCACGGACTTGCCGGTGAGCTCTTTCTCCAGGCCAGGGATGATGTTGTGCGCGCCATGCAGGTAGACCAGCGGCTCGCGGCCCTCGGAGGTGTCGAGCACCTGGCCTTCGTCGTTCTTCAGCGTGTAATTCATGGTAACCACCATATTTTCGGCGATTTGCATTCGGGTTCCTCCGTTGGATTGCGATCAGGGGCCGGAAAACGCCCACAGCACACAGGGAAAACCCGGCGGCGCGAGACGATGACCAGACATCAGCGGCGATTATAGCGGGTTTTTTCCCGGATATCTGCTTCGAGCCGATCCCGGACTCCTCTCCCGTGCGCCCCTGTGCCGGTACGGACCGTTGTGGCTACATGTCCTGCCGGTGGAGGTGGGCCGGCGGGATGCCGGCATCCAGCAGGGCATATTCGATGGCGAGATTCGTGCTCTCGGGGCCGGCGAGATAGATATCGCGCTGCGTAAGGCCGGGGTTGTCCGCGGCGATCCGCGCCGTCAATGCCTCGGCATCCAGTTCATCGCCGATGAGTTCGGGCGTGTAGCGAAAGGCCTCGAAGGCATCGTCCCAGGAACGAAAGACGTTGCCGATGTAGTGCCCCGGTCTGGCGTGTGACAGCCAGTAGAGATGCACCTCTTCGCAGGCATCCAGGGTCAGGGCATGTTCGATGAGGCTCTTGATCGGGGCGATACCGTGGTCGATGGCGATGAAGACCAGTGGCCGCCGGATTTCGCCTTCGTGTAATACGAAGTGACCCAGGGGGCCATCGACCACAAGGCTGTCACTGGTGGACAGTCGTTCGAACACCGCATGGGCGAACTCGTCGTTTTCTTCGTAGTGAATATGAAACTGGATATTCATGTCGTCGCAGGGGCAGCTGGCGATGGGGAAGCTGCGCGCCTCCAGCTCGCCGAATTGCAGCAGTGCCGATTGCCCGGCGAGAAAACGCAGGCGCTGGGTGCGGGGTGTACGCAGGTGGAGTATGGCGATTTCCGGGGAGGAGCGATCAATCTTGCGCACGCGAGCGGTGATCAGCTGGCGCGGGATGTCGTTCTCGCTACTGGCCTCGCGTGCCTCCAGGACCAGATCGGTCACAGCCGTGCACGCGCAGGTGAGGATATAGCCCTGTTCCTTCTCCGCTGCGTTGAAGACATAGTCTGTGTGCCGCAACTGGCGCGCCTCTCCCGAGAGCACGCGTGCCTTGCATTTTCCACAGTTGCCGTTGCTGCAACCGTAGTCGAGGGCAAGGCCGGCACTGAGGCCGGCCTCGAGGATGCTGTCGGAGCCCGGTACGAAGAATTCGTGCCCGCTGGGAAGCAGGCGCACCTGGGCGGCGATCACGCGCAGCACCGAGTCTCGCGCGGTGAGCGCCGCGTGAGTCCGATCTTTGCCGTCGAGCCGTGCGATTTCACCGTGCAGCCAATCGAGCATGGCCGAGAAATGGCCGCCAATCTCGGGTTTTGTGTCACGCGCGCCTGCTGCCAGGCGTGACTTGATTTTTTCCAGCAGGATGACATGGTTGGATACCTGTAGTTTGGCCTCGGCCAGTTCAAAGGCCAGTTCGGCAACGCGTCGGGAAAGCGTTTCAAGATCAGGCGTCGCCGTCTGATCGCCACGGCCGCGGCCCTCACGGGCGCGGATCAGTGCCTGTTCGACGATGGCCTCGATGTGCGCCAGCATGGTCGTGTCTTCCATCTGGATGTCGGGGTATTGCTCATGGAGATCGTCGAGGCGGATCATGCCCTCGAAGCTTTGCAGGCGCCCGTCCTGGACGCGTTGTTGCAGCTCTCGCCGGGAGGTGCCCACAAGGCGGGCGGCGCGTGATATGCTTAACAGTCTCGGCACAATCTGCTTGCGTAGGTGATGAATCAGGGATGCGGCCCAGGCTACAATCTGGATGCACGCTGCTAAGCCTAGAACAAAATGCCACCGCGGGCAAAAGCCGGGTGTAGCGCAGTGACTGGCCTGTCGCCGGGACTGGCGGTTGGGAACGAGGATGTCCGCCGGGATGTCCGAAAATTTATGAGGGAATATAGATGAACATCTTACGCAACATTTTTGCGATCTTTGGTCTGCTGGTGCTGGTGGCGATGCTGGTACTGGTCTTCTGGGTCGAGCCGGCCCTGATGCGTATCGGTGAACTCGATGAAGGCGCCTTGCCGACCTATTCGCGCATGGCACACAAGTTGCTGGAGACCGGTAGCGCCGCCGAGGCCACCGTGGTCAAGGTCAAGGTCAAGGAAGGACTGAGCGCGGAAGAGGTGGAAGATGCCATGCTGTCGGTGGCCACCGAGCACAACATCCGTGACGTGGGCAAGCTGCCGCTCTACAAGCAGGTCGCGGCCATGACCGGCAAGCCCTATCGTTTCATGAAGATCTACATGTTCTGCAACCCCCTGACCGCGGCGCGCATGCTGGACTACAATGATGCCTTTTCAGCCTATCTGCCCTGTCGCGTCGCGCTGGTGGAGAGCAAGACCGGGGAACTGTGGTTGTACACGCTGGACATGGATCTGATGATCCACGGTGGCCACCCGCTGCCGGAGGATCTCAAGACGGAGGCGTTGCGCGTGCAGCGCGTCATCAATGACATCATGCAGCGCGGGGCGACGGGCGA
>Ga0256830_1002772_pt1 | contig 11321 bp, 9 predicted proteins | sample 128326metaG_FD_190537 | JGI IMG/M metagenome (GOLD analysis project Ga0256830, IMG submission 190537) | Hydrothermal vent microbial communities from Lau Basin, Pacific Ocean - 128-326 | ecosystem: Environmental > Aquatic > Marine > Hydrothermal vents | place: Pacific Ocean: Lau Basin | collected...
CGGAGCGAGCGTCCCCTTGCGCGGGTAGAGCCCGAACGCCCGGGCCGGGTTGGCGCTCACCAGCTCCGCCACCCGGGTGAGGGAGAGCCCCCTCTGCAAGCCCTCGGAGAGCATGTAGGGGTACAGAAGGGCCGTCCCGCCGAAGCCGGGGAGGGCCTTCCAGAGGTCCTCCCCCTTCTGCTCCTCGAAGCAGCAGGCGTGGTCGCTCACCACGGTGTCCACGTCCCCGCGCAGCACCGCCTCCCAGAGGGCTTGGCGGTCGTCCTCGGAGCGGATGGGCGGGTTCACCTTGCCCCGCAGCCCGCCCGCGGCCGTCTCGTAGGTGAGCGCGAGATGATGCACCGTCGTCTCGAGGCGGATGTCGAGGTGGGGGTAGTCCCGCTTGGCCTCCGCCGCGGCCTCGACGGCCTCGCGGCTGCTTAAGTGCAGCAGGTTCAAGGGACAGCGGGTGACGTCCCCCAAGATGACGGCCTCGGCCATCGAGAGGCGCTCCGTAAGCGGCGGCCGTGCCCGGTGGTAGCCCTCCAGGGTGTTGAGCCCCAAGCACTTGACCTCGTCGATGAACACCCGGATGAGCTCGGCGTGCTCGCAGTGGAGGCTGAGCGACACCCGCCCGTAGCGCCCGTACGCTTGGGAGGCCGCAGAGACTTGTTTCATGAGCAGATAGAGGTGCCCCAGGTCGTAGTGCTCCGCCATGGTGTAGTCGCTGCCGCGGGTGGAGTCCGCCGTGAGGTTCAGCCCCTTGTAGAACATGTAGTACTTGAAGGAGCCGACCCCCTGCTCGCGGACGAGCCAGTCCACCTCGTCGAGCTGCTCGGAGGTCATGATCGCGATGTGGTAGCCGTAGTCCGTGTAGGCGTGTCCCCGGGTGGTGCTCAGCACCTCGGGGAAGATCTCTCGATACGGCCCGCTCTTGTTGAGGTAGTGGTGCCCCGTGCGGAAGTAGCTGATGACGGTCGTGACGCCTCCCACGAGGGCGGAGGCCGTCTCGCTCAGGGCATCTTCGGCCAGCGAGCGGTAGATCCCCAGGTGGAAGTGGGAGTCCACCGCCCCGGGGAGGACGACCTTCCCCCGGGCGTCGAGCACCTCTTCGGCCTGGGAGGCGTCGATCCCTTCCTCCAGGGTGACGACCCTCCCGTCGCGGATCCCGAGGTCGCAGCGCAGCGGCCCCACATAGGGGAAGACGACCGTTCCCCCCAGCACCGCCAAGTCGTAGCGCTTCATGCTCGATTCCCTCCTCGTTGATCGTTTTTAGCTCACTAGGCCCGCAGACGCTCCCCGCGGCGCAGCAGCTCCAGGAGTCCCCCGGCCTCCACGAGCTGGCGGACGAAGGGCGGCAGCGGCTCGGCTTGTAGCTCCTCCCCCGTCGTGAGGTCCCGCACCCGGCCCTCCAGGGGCTCGACCTCCAGCTCGTCGCCGTCCCGGACGGCCCTCGTGATCCCGGGGCAGACGAGCACGGGATAGCCCAGGTTGATCGCGTTGCGGAAGAAGATGCGCGAGAACGACTCCGCCAGGACGCAGGCTATGCCCAGCTCCTTGAGCACCCGGGCCGCCGGGCGGCTCGAGCCGCACCCGAAGTTGACCCCTGCCACGACGAGATCCCCCGGCCGCACGCGCTCGGCGAACTCCGGACGAATTGCCCGGAAGACGTAGCGCTTGACCTCGTCCTCGGGGACCTTGCCGTACATCGCCTCGCTCGGCAGGATGAGGTCCGTGTTGATGTGGTCCCCGAAGACCCACGCCCGCCCTCGATACTTCCACGTCGTCTCCGTTGGTTTGTCCATTCCGTCGATCCCCTCCCTGCGCTTGGGCTATGGGTTTAAGCGAGATACTTCCTCGGGTCGGCGATGCGCCCCTCTAGGGCGGAGGCGGCCACGGTGGCCGCCGAGGCCAGATAGATCTGGGCCTTGGGGCTGCCCATCCGGCCCCGGTAGTTGCGGTTCTGCGAGGCGATGCAGACCTCGCCGTCCCCCAGGAGCCCCAGGTGGAACCCCGGACAGGCCCCGCAGTCGGAGTGCGTGATCACGGCCCCCGCCTCCGCGAGCGCCCCCAAGATGCCCCGCTTGAGGGCCTCTTCGTAGACCCGCTGGGAGGCGGGCGTCACCAGTAGGCGCGTCCCCGGGTGGACTTGACGCCCCTTCAGAATCCGGGCGGCTATTTCCAGATCCTCGAGGCGGGCGTTCGTGCACGAGCCCAAGAAGGCTTGGTCCACCCTCACGCCCTCGGCCTCCAGGGCGCCTGCGGGTTTTACGTTCCCGACGCTGTGGGGGCAGGCGACCAGGGGCTCCAGCTTCGAGACGTCGACCTCGAGGACGCGCTCGTAATGGGCGTCGGGGTCAGGCCGCACGGGCTCCAGGGATTTTTGATCCCCTTCGGGCACGCGGGCACGGACGTACTCCAACACGACCTCATCGGGCGGCTGGAGGGCGAACTTTGCGCCGAGCTCGACGCCCATGTTCGAGAGCACGATGCGGCTCTCCAGGCTCATCTTGCGGAGGGCCGGGCCGTCCCACTCGAGGGATTTGTAGAGCGCGACGTCCTCGCCGTACGTGCCCGCCACGTAGAGAACGACGTCCTTGGAGTACACCCCCGGGGGGAGTTCCCCTTCCAGCACGATCTTGATTGATTCGGGGACGCGGAACCACGTCTCCCCGTAGGCGAGCACGTAGGGGGTCTCGACGTTGATCCCGCAGGCGGCAGCCCCCAGCGCCCCTGCGGTGCCGGTGTGGGAGTCCGCACCGACGACGAGCTCGCCGGGCCGGGCGAACCCCTCCTCGAGAAACACCTGGTGGCAGATGCCGCGGCCCACCTCATAGACGTGGCGCAGCCCCAGCTCTTGGATGAGCTTTCGGGCCTCGGCGAAGGCGTTGGCCGCGCTCACCGTGGGGGGCGGGGCCACGTGGTCGAAGACGACCACCACCCGCTCCGGGTCCCAGACCCGCCCGCCGGCCTGCTTTGCGAACGCTGCGAAGCGCCAGCCCGTCATCAACAGGCGATCCACCCGGGCGATCACCAGGTCCCCGGGGCGGACCCGCTCCCGGCCCGAAGCCCGCGCCAGCACCTTCTCGGCCATCGTCATGCCCGTACCCACGCTCATTGCGCCTTCTTCACTCCTCCGTGGGACGTCCTTCTCTTTTCCCTTTTCCTTCTCCTTCTCCCTTATCCCAATCTGACTCGCGCTTGTGCTCGATGTGCTGCTGGGCCCGTCGGCGGAAGCTCTCCTCCCGCTCCTGGAGCGCAAAGAGCTCGGTGATCTCGTCGCGGTCGTGGAACGTGATCAGCTCCTCGATGAAGGCGAGGGAGGTGCCCCGCTCCAGCAGGCGGCGGTAGACGTGGGCCATCGTCTTGGCCGCGGCCCGCAGCGCGGTGTTCGCGTGCACGACCACCCGGTAGCCCAGGCGCTCGAACTCCCTCAGCGGGAGGAGTGGCGTTTTCCCCCCCTCCGGGAGGTTGACAAGAAGGGGCGCTTCGATCTCGCGGGGGATGCGGGCCAGCTCCTCCCAGCTGCGCGGGGCCTCGATGAACACGAGGTCGGCCCCCGCCTCCGCGAAGGCCCGCCCCCGCCGCAGGGCCTCGTCCAGGCCGTGGGTGGCCCGGGCGTCCGTGCGCGCGATGATCAAGACGTTCTCGTCCTCGCGGGCGTCGAGGGCCGCGTAGAGCTTGGCCAGCATCTCCTCCAGGGGGACGACGCGCTTCCCCTCGAAGTGACCGCAGCGCTTGGGGAAGACCTGGTCCTCCAGCTGGATCGCGGAGGCCCCGGCCCGCTCGAACGCCCGCACGGTCCGGACCACGTTTAAGGGGCCGCCGTAGCCCGTGTCCGCGTCGGCGATCACGGGCACCCGCACTACATCCGTGATCTGGGCCAGGCGCTCCAGCATCTCGTTGAAGGTCACCAGCCCGATGTCCGGCACCCCCAGGCTGGAGGCGACGCCCGATCCCGAGAGGTAGACGGCCTCGGCCCCGGCCCGCTCGGCCAGGCGGGCGCTCAACCCGTCGTAGACGCCCGGAACGAGCAGAATCCCCTCGTCTTGCGCCTCGACGCGCGCCCGCAGCCGGGCGTTCCGCTCCCGCTGTCGCAGAGGGTGAAGCATGGGTTAGCCTCCTACGTATGCGCGCTTGACCCGTTCGTCCTCGCGGAGCGCCTCGATCGGCCCCTCCAGCACGATCCGACCGTTCTCCAGCACGTATCCCCGCTCGGCGACCGCGAACGCCACGTGGACGTTCTGCTCCACGAGTAGAACGCCGATGCCCTGCTCGTGGAGCTGCCCGATCGCCTCCGTGACCTCGTCCACCAGATAGGGGGCCAAGCCCATGGTCGGCTCGTCGAACAACAACAATCGGGGTCGGGACATGAGCGCCCGACCGATGGCGAGCATCTGCTGCTCGCCGCCGCTTAAGCTTCCCGCCCGCTGGTGCCGCCGCTCCCGAAGGCGGGGGAAGAGCGCGTACACGCGATCGAGGTCCGCTGCGATCTCCGGGTCATCCCGCGTAAAGGCTCCCATCTCGAGGTTCTCGAGCACCGTCATCTCGGGGAAGAGCTGCCGTCCCTCGGGGCAGTGGGCGATCCCCGCTCGCACGACGGCTGCGGGGGAGAGGCGCCCCAGGTCGCGCTCCCCGAAGCGAATGGAGCCCGAGCGCGGGCGAAGCAGCCCCGAGATCGCCCGCAGGGTCGTCGTCTTGCCCGCCCCGTTGGCCCCCAGCAGCGCGACCAGCTCCCCCGGTCCGACGCGCAACGAGATCCCCTGCAGCGCGGGGACGCGCCCGTAGTACACCGAAACGCCCTCGAGCACCAGCTCCGGCCCCCGCTTCCCTCCCGTCATGGTCATGGATGGACCCCCTCGGTTGCCCCTTCCGCCCGTTCCCGGCTGCGGCGGCGGGAGCGGCCCAGGTAGACCTCGATGACCCGGGGATCGTCCTTCACCTCGTCGGGCTTGCCCTCGACGAGCTTCTCCCCGTGGTGGAGCACCACCAGGCGATCGCAGTGGCGCACCAGCGTCTCCATGTGGTGGTCGACGATGAGCACGGTGATCCCCAGCTCCCGCAGGCGGTGGAGGAGCCCCATGCAGCGCTCGGCCTCGGCCGGGTTCATCCCCGCGAAGGGCTCGTCCAGCAAGAGCAGCTTCGGCCCCGCCCCCAGGGCGATCGCGATCTCCAGCACCCGCTGCTCCCCGTAGGGGAGATCGGCCGCGGCCTTGTGCCGGGAGCCCGAAAGCCCACACAGGCCCAAGATGGCCTCCGTCCGCCGTTCGGCGTCCTGGGGGTGGAGGTGGCACCCGATCCGCACGTTCTGCTCCACGGTGAGCCGGGGAAAGACTTTGGTGTTCTGGAAGGTGCGGACGATCCCCAAGCGGGCGCGCTCGTGGGGCGCCCAGCGGGTGATCTCCCGCCCCTCGAAGAGAACCCGCCCGGACGTGGGCCGCAGAAAGCCCGTGATGACGTTAAAGAGCGTCGTCTTGCCCGCCCCGTTCGGCCCCACCAGCCCGACGATCTCCCCCCGTCGGACGTCGAAGCTCACCCCGGCCACGGCGCGAAAGCCCCCAAAATCTTTGATCACCCGCTCCACCCGCAACAGGGCCGTGCCCCTATCTCCCGACGGGGGCTGCGCGGGCGACCGGAGGAAGTCCAGACCCGACTCGGGACGGCTGAGGGTGGCCGGGTTCGGCTCCGCCTTGGCTGGCGCCGGTGCCGGAACGGGCGGAGCGCTCGGGACCTCCGCCGGGCGTCCCTCGGGACGCAAGCGCGCCCGCAGACCCCTCAGTCCGCCCACGAGGCCCTGCGGCAGGAAGGCGACCGTCAGGATGAGCAGCACCCCAAAGAGGATTTCCGAGACCGCGGGGTGCACCTGCCGGGTCAGCTCGTTGAGGAGCGTAAGGAACGCCGGCCCCAGGATCGGCCCCAGCGTCGAGCCCGCGCCCCCCACCAAGTTCATGACGAACAGGTCGAACGACTCGCGGAACGTGAAGCTCTCCGGGCTGATGAACGTGACGTAGTGGGCGAACAGGGAGCCGACCATCCCCGCGATCCCCGTGCTCAGCGCAAAGACCGCGACTTTGTAGCGATGAGTCCGAACGCCGACGGCTTGCGCGAGGTCCTCGTCCTCGCGGATGGCGATCAGGGCCTCCCCGAAGCGGGAGCGCACCAGCCGCTCCTTGACCCCGAGCACGAGGAGCGCGAGCGCCAGCACCAAATAGTAGTACCCCAGCTTGTCGCGGAAGGGGTTGAACGTGTACGCGAACAGCCCGGGGATCTCGAGGGAGGCGAAGGGGATGCCGGGGATCCCGTGCGGCCCGCGGGTGAGCCCGCTCAGCACGTTCATGAGGATGGTGATCACGATCCCCGAGATGAAGGTGACGACCACGAAGTAGTGGCCGCGCAGCCGGAGGGCCGGGTACCCCAGCACGAGGCCGCACGCCCACGCGACCCCGCCCGCCAGCAGCAGCGCCCCCAAGAACGGGAACCCCGCCTTCACCAGCAGCGCGGAGGTGTAAGCCCCGATCCCCAAAAACCCCGCGTGCGCCAGGGAGAGCAACCCCGTGTACCCGATGAGGAGGTCCAGGCTGGCCACCAAGGCGACGTTCATCGCGATGAGCACCAGCAGGTGGCGCTCCAGGGTCGTGTCAAAGACGTGGGGGAGCGCCAGCGCGCCTAAGAGACCCGCCCCTATGAGCGCGATCCGAAGGCCCCTTGTGCTCCTTGCGCTTCGGCTCCGGAGGCTCACGCGGTCCGCCCCCCTCCTCCGAAGAGTCCCTGCGGGCGCACCAGCAAAATCGCGATCATGAGCCCGAATGCGACGAGGTCGCTGTACTGGGCTGCGGTGAAGGCGGCCACCAGCGTCTCCGCAAGGCCGATGATGAGCGCGCCGACCAGAGCCCCCTTGAGGCTGCCCATGCCCCCGAAGATCACGATGGCGAATGACTTTAGGATGATGATCCCCCCGATCGTCGGGTTGAACGCCCGCGTGGGGGAGACCAGCGCGCCCGCGATCCCCGCAAGGGCGGCGGCCAACGCGAACGTGATAATGGCCACCTTGTGCATCTCCACCCCCACCAGCGCGGCCGCATCGCGGTTTTGGGACATGGCCCGCAGGGCCTTGCCCATCTTCGTCCGCCGGAGGAAGAGCCAGACGGCCCCCAAGAGCACCCCCGTCATCCCGATGGTGAAGAGCTGGTGGTACGTGAGGACCGCCCCACCCAGGGTGAGTTTCTGTTGACCGAACGGCGAGGGCAGCAGCCGGAAATCCGCCCCAAACCCGAAGATCGCGGCATTTTCTAAAATGAGCAGGATCCCCAGCGCGGCGATGAAGGTCGTCGCCCCGCCCACCCGGTGGAGCGGGCGGTACACCAAAAGATAGTTGAGCACCCCGATCGCGGCCACCCCCAGCGCGGCCAGCCCCAGGGAGGCAAAGTAGGGCACCCCCAACAGCTGCGAGGCGTAGAACGCGAAGTAGGCCCCCAGCATGTAGAGCGCCCCCTGGGCGAAGTCGGCGATGTCCATCACCCCGAAGATCAGGGTGAGCCCCAGGGCGACCAGCGCGTAGACGCTGCTGTTAAACAGCCCCAGCAACAGGGCCTGCACCAGGACGTCCAGCTCGATCATCCCCCTCCTCTGCCCGCGGTCCCTTCCCCGCTATCTCCACGATACCCCGGTCGGCTTGGGCCGCCAACCCTCCGGACCCGACACTTGACAGATGTATGATGTCTGTGATACGATCACGAGGATACCCGATCGCGGGGTCCAAAGTCAAGAACCCAGAACGCAAAAAGGAGGGCTTCCGCATGGCACAGGACGAGAAGGGCTATTCCCAAGGGGGACGGTACAGTCGGCGGGCGTTCCTCAAGCTGGCGGGCGTCGGGCTGGCGGGCGCGAGCCTGGGTCTGGGGTTGGGGACGATGGGGGGGCGGACCGGGTGGGCACAGCTGCCCGAGACGCTCCGGGTTGGCGCGATGTTCCCGCTTAACCTCTCCGAGGGGGGCCAGGCCCAGGAGGGGGCGGAGCTGGCGGTCCAGTTGATCAACGCCGCGGGCGGGATCGCCGGGCGGACCCAGATCGAGCTGGTGACCGTCGACGACAAGTGCAGCGGCTCGGAGGCCACCAAGGTGGCCAACGACCTCATCTCCCAGGGCGTGCAGTTCGTGATCGGGAACTTCTGCAGCGGGGCGGCGCTGGCCACGCAGCCGATCTTCGCCGCCGCGGGCATCCCCCAGATCCTGTGGGCCTTCGCCACGGAGCTCACGGGGGAGTCCCGCGCGCAGAACAACGCGACCCTCTCCGTGCGCCTCGGGCCGCAGGCCAAGATCGAGATGGCCCCCCTGGCCAAGTACGCCGTGACCGTCAACGGCCACAAGCGCTTCTTCGCCTTCGCCCAGGACACGGGCTTCGGGCGATCCATGGTCGAGGCGTTCCGACAGACCCTCGAGAGCCTGGACGGCGAGTTCGTCGAGGAGCCGCAGTTCTTCCCCATCTTCCAGCTGGGGGCGATCGGGCCGATCATCACGGCGGCCAAGGCCTCGGGTGCCGAGGCCGTGCTCGGCATTGGTCTCGCCCCCGAGGAGATCGAGATGGTCACCCAATTCAACACCCAGGGGCTGCGCGAGGCGGGCATGACCTTCTACGGGACGGACCTGCTGAACGACACCGCCTTCCAGGAGGCCCTTCCCGGCTCGGAGAAGGACGGCATCTACTTCCCCTGGGTCTACGACAACGGCGAGTCCCCGCGCACCTTCGACCGCGCGGAGCCGGAGCCCGGCGCCCGCAAGATGGACGCCGCCTTCCGGGAACACCGGGGCAAGCCCGCGGTGCGCAACCACGGCTGGGGTTGGGGGAGCATCGAGCTGATCCGCCAGTCCATCGAGCAGCTGGGGACGGCCGACCCCACGGCCGTGGCCCAGTACTGGCTCCAAGGGGCGACGGACGCGGAGGCGGGCCCCACGTTCGAGCTGCCCTTCGGAAACTACGGCTTCCTCGCCTGCGGGCAGGCGAACATGCGCACCGGCGTGGCCACCTACCGCGACGGCGTGCGCACCCTCGTCGCCGACCGCAGCTTCGGCGACGACGTCGTGACCGACCTCTGTTAAAGTAAAGTAAAGTCAAGCCAAGCGAGGATCCGGGGGAGAAGGGACCGAAAGCGAAAGCAGCCTTTCGCGGCCGAAGCGAAGGAGAGGAGCCTCGCCCGGGTGGGGAGGCTCCTCTCGTTTTGCGCCCTCCCGGGGCGGGCAGCGGGGCCGTGCGGCGGGACGATGGTCGACAGGGCTTTGTGGTTTTTTGGACGATCTGCGATAATGGCAGCGGGAGAGACGATCGGTATGAGCGGGGAACGGACGCCCTTCAAGCGCTTCGCGGGCAAGAGCAAGCGGGATTACGTGATCGAGCAGATCCAGGGCGCCATCCTCCGGGGCGTCTATCGCCCGGGGGACAAGCTCCCCCCGGAGGGGGAGCTGGCCCGGCAGCTGGGGGTGAGCCGCACCACGATCCGGGAGGCCCTAAGCGCCCTGGAGCTCCTGGGGATCGTGGAGATCCTCCACGGCGAGGGGACCTACGTGCGCAAGGCGGTGAGCCTCCCCAAGGAGGACCCGGAGTTCCTCGCCAACCTGGCGGAGGGGGGGACGTTCCTCGAGGCCCTGGAGGTGCGCCGGGCGCTCGACGAGCTGACGGTCCGCCGGGTGGTCGAGCGCGCGACGGACGAGGAGATCGCCCAACTCGGGGAGCTCGTTCGCCAGATGGAGGACGCCGTCTCCCAAAGGGAGTACGAGCGCTACCTCGACACCAACATGCGGTTCCACCTGCTCCTGGCCGAGATCGCGCGCAACCCGATCCTGCTGCGCCTTACCCATTACATGGTCCGGGTCATGGAGCTGCTCCAGGAGGAGCGCCTTGACTACTACGTCCAAGACCACCGGCGCGCGGAGGAGACCCTCCGCGCCCACCAGAGGTTGTTCTCCGCCCTGGAGAGACGGGATCTGGCCGAGACGATCGCGGCGATGCGCGCCCACTACGACGTCGTCATCGAGCGCCTCCGGCAGCGCTCGGCGGACTCTAGCCCTACAACCTAAGGGACCCCCAAGGGGCTCAGATCTCGATGCGATCCTCCACGGGGTTCTCCAGCCGCCCGTGCTCGTGGAAGTAGATCATCGTCGTCTGGATCGAGCGGTGCCGCGCGGCCGTCTGAGCTTCCAGCAGCGAGGCTCCCCCCTCGATGGCCAGCGTGACGAAGCTGTGCCGCAGGGAGTGGGGCGAGGTCTTGTCCGTCTTGACACCTGCAAGCTTCATGTAGTGCGTCACCCGCCGCCGGATGTGGCGGGTGCTCAGCCGCCCGTCGTCTTTCGCTTTAGCAGTAGAAGTGCCCACCTTCGCAAACAGCGGTGCCTCCGGGGACAAGTCCTTTCGGCAACCCAGGTACTCCAGCAGGGCCCGCTCCGTGGGCTCCGCCAGCACCACGAACTCATCGCGCTCGTCCCGCCCCTTGCCCCAGATATGCAAAATCTTTCGCCCCTGGCGGGTGTCGAGGTCCCCCACGTTGGCCCGGTGGATCTCGATGATGCGCAGCCCGTTGCGCACCATCAGCGTGATCATCGCGTAATCCCGCTTCCCCAGCTCCGTGCTCCGGTCGATGACCTCAAAGAGGCGGCGCAGCTCCGTGCGGGTGAGGTCCCGCTTAAGATGCCCCCGGGGGCGGCGCAGCCCCTTGATCCCCTCCACGGGGTTGCGCTCCAACAGCCCCTCCGAGACGGCGAACTGAAAGAAGCGCCGCAGGGCCACCCAGTAGGTGAGCACGGTGTTGGCCGCCCGGTGGGCCCGCAGCCACTCCCGGTACGCCTTGAGGGTCTCGGGCCCAAGCGGCGGGGGAGGGGATTGCGCGTTCCACCAGCGGGTAAACGTCTTGAGCGCCTCCCGGTACGTCCGCGCCGTGTTCGGGGAGACGTCGATCGCCTGCAGAAACCGCTCGCACGCCTCTTGCCAGGGAACCATCCCGCTCACCCCCCTTGGGGGATTGATTGTACGGGGCGGGGGGGAGGAGCGGCAACCGCACGGAGAACCCACGGGACGCCGGGGCGTGACCAACTTCACGCCCCCCGTTGACAGACCTCCTCCCCTCCCAAGGAGACGCCCGTTACAGTGAGGCACAGTCTAAGCCCAAGGAGGAGGCAGATCTATGAGCAAGAAGCTGCGAACGGTCCTTACGGCGATCTTCCTCACGGGTGTGTTGCTCGTCCCCGTGGGAGCGACGGCGGACTACACCGATCTGGAGAAGAAGGTCGAGGAGCTTACGGCCGACGTCCAAGAGCTGGAAGGGCTCGTCAAGGACCTCGCCTTCCAGGTCCAGC
>Ga0256830_1002773_pt1 | contig 11320 bp, 9 predicted proteins | sample 128326metaG_FD_190537 | JGI IMG/M metagenome (GOLD analysis project Ga0256830, IMG submission 190537) | Hydrothermal vent microbial communities from Lau Basin, Pacific Ocean - 128-326 | ecosystem: Environmental > Aquatic > Marine > Hydrothermal vents | place: Pacific Ocean: Lau Basin | collected...
TCGGCGCGCTACGTGGGCCGCCGTAGCGACCGGGCGTTCGAGGAAGACCTCGTGCACGGCGAGGGCGGTCCTGGCGGCGCGCCCGAGTCTGGCACGGATGCGTCCGGCGTCCTTCGTCTCCAGGTCGCGGATGCGCTTCGCGGTGGCGACGGCTTCCAGCGAAACGGTCTCGACCCCTTCCAGGAAGAAGAGCATCCAGCGTTCCCAATCCCCATGGGTGCGGACCCGGTTCAGCAGTTCGTAATAGGTCGAACGATGCTCCTTGAAGAAGAGGCTCAAGTAGAGCAGCGGGTGGTTCAGCGCGCCTTCGGCGTGCAGCATCAGAGTGATCAGCATCCGACCCAGCCTGCCGTTGCCGTCGAGGAAGGGGTGGATGGTCTCGAACTGCACGTGGGCGAGCCCCACTCGGCAAAGCAGGGGCAGGTCCCCGGGCGGGTGGTTCAGGAAGCGCTCCAGGTCGGCCATGCACTGCTCGACGTGGTCCGGAGGCGGTGGCACGAAGGTTGCCTGAGCGAGCGAATCGAAGCTCCCGCCAATCCAGACCTGGCCGCGTCGGAACTCCCCGGGCATCTTGTCGGAACCGCGGCCCTCGTCGAGAAGGATGCCGTGGAGCATCCGGAGCAGGCGGTTGCACAAGGGGAGCGTCCCCTCGTCGAGCGCTTGGATGCCGCGATCGAGGGCGGCGACGTAGCGTGACACCTCCACGACATCGTCGAGCGGTACGCCTGGGGCTTCGTCCAGTTCGAACAGCAGCAGGTCCGAGAGCGACGACTGGGTGCCCTCGATTTGCGACGACAGGACGGCCTCCTTGCGGACGTACCCGTAGAGGAAGAGGTCCAGGGCCGGCAAACCGTCCGACATGGCGTCCAGGCGGGTGAGGGCTCTGGTCGCCTTTTCCAGCGGAACAGCGAGCCGGCCCAGGTCGAGCGGAGGTGTCGGTGGGAGGGGGGCCGGAACGAAAGCCCGGGCCGTCTCGCCATTCCAGACGATGGGCTGGTCGTGACCGGGTGAGGGGCGCTGCATGGACCCGAGCTTCAGTGGTGGACGAAACCTACGCCAGCCCGAGCGCTATTTCAAGTAGTCCGCGAAATGAAAAAATCTAGGGCCATAGAATGCGATCTTGAAATAAGGCGACCCGCTGCTTCAATATCTGCGCTATCTTGAAACGAAGGGCAGGCTGGCGCCGCCTGTCCCGGTGGGAGGCCGGTCAGGCCACTGCGCGGGCGCGGCGAGCCGGCCATCGGGGTCTGCAGGATGCCGCCGGCCGGGGCCTCGATCCTTTGGGTGGAGGGCCGCACGAGCCGTGGCCCGGTCGCAGGGCAGACTTCAGCCGGCTCGTCGGACCCGGCGGATGAGGCGGAGTTCCTCCCGTTCGGCCTGCTGGGCCTGGTAGAGGTCCCACCGCTGCTGGAGGTTCATCCAGTAGTCGGGGGTCGTTCCGAAGAACCTGGCCAGACGCAGGGCGGTACTGGGCGAGACCCCGCGGCGGCGGTTCACCAGCTCGTTGACGCGTTGGTAGGGGACGCGGATGCCTGCGGCGAGGTCACGCTGCGAGAGCCCCAAGGGCTCGAGGAAGTCTTCCAGGAGGACTTCCCCGGGGTGGGTCGGTTGGCGGTGTGTCGGGATGCGGACCATGGTTTCTCGTAGGGCTGGTTCAATGGTAGTCGACGATCTCGACCTCTTCGGGGCCGCTGGCGGTCCATCGGAAGCAGATCCTGAATTGGTCGTTGATGCGCATGCTGTGTCGTCCTCTGCGGTCGCCAGCCAGGGCTTCGAGGCGGTTGCCCGGCGGCGCCTGCAGGTCCTTCAGGGCTTCCGCAGAGTCGAGTTGGTCCATCTTCCGGGCTGCGATGGCCCAGAGTGCTCGCGGGCAGGTCATGCGGGCGGCTTTGGTGTTGCGTCCATGGAAGACGTCCTCGGTTCCACGGTTCCCGAACGATCGAATCACGAAGACATGGTAGCACGGCTACCATGCTATGGCGTCGACGGTCTCGAGACCCCCTCGCCTCGAGGGAAGGCCGGTCAGGCCACTGCGCGGGCGCGGCGCGCCAGCCAGAGGGTCTGGAGGATGCCGCCGAGGGTGAAGGTGGCGAGGGCCCAGTAGATGCCGGGGACGGTGCTCCAGCGGGCGCCGGCCCCGAGGCCGACCAGGGCGACGGCGGCGTAGAGCACGACCGCCTCGGTGACGCCGCGGGTGCGGCCGCGGTGGACGAGCCGGCCCTGGTACCAGCTCTGCAGCGCCTGGTACGCCGGCATCGCGAGGGCGAACAGGAGGGCGAGCCGGCACACCCGGGCGAGGTCGGGGGCGAGGCCGAAGACGCCCCGGAACAGCAGGTCGGCGAGCGGGGTCAGGGCGAGCAGGGCCAGCGCTCCGGAGGTGGCGAGGGCCAGCATCAGGGTGAAACTGCGCAACGCCGGGCGCGCCCCCGGTCGGTCGAGCTGCGCCACCACCACTTCGTTCAGGGCGAACCCGGTGGAGCGGGTCAGGAAGACGATGGCGTGCACCACCTGCCACGCCGCCAGCGACAGCGCCGCCTCGGGCATGCGGCTCATCGCGGCGGCGCCCGCCGGTTGGATGAACAAGGTGATGAGCGGCGTCAGCGCGAGCGGCAGGTAGAAGGCGAGGAAGCGGCGACGGTGCAGCGGTTCGGCGTCGGGGTCGAGCTGCGGCAGGCGCTCGCGCAGGACGGGGCCGACCGCCCAGCGGGCGAACAGCGCCTCGGCGACGACACCGCAGCTGATGGCGAAGCTGCCGACGGCGATGCCGGGCCAGTCCGAGAAGCGGCTGCCCAGCCACAGCGCCGAGACCAGCGCCGCGAGGCGGACGATGGTCCCGAACATGACCATGCGCGAGGCGTGGTAGCGGATGAGCAGGCCCTGCAGGAAGCGGCGATAGGCGATGGCCCCGGTCCAGGGCAGCATCAGCTGCAGGCCGAGCCGGCCGGGGGCGCGCACCTCTTCCGGAGCGCCGATGACCGATCCGGCGACGAAGTGGTAGAGCGGAGTGAACGCGACCGCCGCGTGCAGCGCCGTCAACGTGGCGGCGGCGACCAGCGTGAAGCGGCGTACCTTGCGGTAGCTGGTCCAGTCGCGGCACAACGCCGTGCTCGCCGCCAGCAGCATGATGATGGGACCCTCCACGACCAGCGCCACCGGAAAGGTGATGCTGCCGAACGCGGCGAGGTTCACCTTCTGCTCGGGAAGGTGGGCGACGAAATAGGTGAACAGCGGCCCCTCGGCGCCCATCAGCGCCCAGCTCGCCGCCAGCGGGAACCACAGGCGGAAGACGTGGCGTCGCGTCAGCGCGGAGGACATGCGTCGGGTGGACAGGCGTCGCTGGCGCGACGAGTCGCAGCGGGGGCTTCCAAGGGCGGGCGCCAGAGCCTAGCGGTCCGCGTCCGGTTCGGCGGCCGGGCGCTCCGACGCGTCGGGCCCGCGCGACGGCGGCGGGGCCTCTTCGATGTCGGTCGCGGCGGTGGCGCCGGTTTCGGCCTCGGCCGCCGGCGGCTCGAACTCGGCGTCCTCGGGCGCTGCTTCGGTGGTGGCCGGGGGCCGCTTCTCACGCGGCTCCTGCCAGGCCGGGGCCTCGATGCGGAATTCGGTCTCGCGCCGGATGTCCTCGAGCGCTTCGTCGAGCCCCGACTCGCGCTTGAGCTCGTCGAGGGCTCGGCGCATCTTCAGCCACAGCCGGGCCACGTCGCGCATCACCTTGGGCAGGTCCCCGCCGAACAGCAGGACGCCGATGACGACGGCGACCAGGATCTCCGGGGTGCCGATGAAGGCGGGCGCGGCCACGGCCCCAGTCTATCGCCAGCGCAGCCGGGCCAGCCGCTCGACGCCGAAGGGGGCGACCGAGAACAGCGGGGTCACGTTGAAGTAGAGGCCGAGGTCGCCGGTGGCCTGGAAGCGCGTGTAGCCGAACTCGAACAGGAAGTCGTGCCCGTAGTACTGGAGCGCGTACGAGGTGCGCACGCCGGCCACGCCGTGGAGGTTCTCGCTCTGGCGGAAGCCGGCGGCCCACTTCTCGCTGAACCGCCAACCTCCGAACAGCGAGCCGATGGCGAAGTCGGCGGGCGTGTTCTGGGTCTGGTAGAAGTCGAAGCCGTAGAAGAGCTTCTCGTTCGGCCGCACCGTGAATCGGCTGAAGGCGCCCTCGGTGCCGCCGCCGTCGAGGTCCTGACGGATGCGCGCCTCCCAACGCAGGCCGGACAGCGCGCCGCCGTCCACGCCGGGCGTCCACACCGCACGCAGCTCGAGCGGACCGAAGCCGTCGCCGGTGACCGGTCGCCCCCAGGGCAGTCCGCCCTCGTAGGGCGGGAGCGGCTCGGAGGCGTCGGGGTAGTAGGGGGCCAGCACCTCGAGGTCGAGCCAGGTGCGACCGGTGCGCGGCGAGCGGAAGAACTGCCGCAGCGACAGCTCGACGACGTCGCCGGTCGGCCGCGGGTCGAGACCGTCCAGGGTGGGCGCCGCCGGCGCGTCGGGCTCGACGAGTCCGGCGCGCGAGCGCAGGCGCACCGACGCCAGGACGTCGTGCCGCCACCCCTCCTCGAACCGCTTGACCAGGAGGGCGTTGGCTTCGACGAAGCTCTCGAGGGTGAGCTGGCGGTCGCCTTCCTGGGCCCCGGCGACGTCGTCCTGCCACAGGCCGCCCTCCAGCCGGACCCCCGGGCGGAGGGTGAAGCCGCCGGGGTGGAACGGAACGGTCGCCTCGACGAAGCCGTGGAGCCGGGTCCGCTCCCGGTCGGGGAGGGGGGTGAGCGGAACCGCGCTCGGCGAGGCCAGGTCGCGGTCCCGCAGTTGGAGCCGCGACGCGTCCGCGCCCCAGCCGAGGTCGAGGGGGGCTTCCCCGTCGGCGTCGCCGAGCGCGCCGAGCGGTAGCGTGGCCACGGTCCGGGCGAGTCCCAACCACTGGAGCCGCGGCAGCGTCTCGAGCTGCTGGGGGAAGGGGCCGGGAGGCAGCGGGTAGCCCCCGAAGGGGGTGTAGCCCGGGCCGTCGAGCCGCGGCCGGACCCCGGCGTAGCCCCAGTCGTCGTCGCCGCGGTGGACGACGGCGAACTCGCTGGCGGCGTCGCGTCCGTGGATCCAGTCGTCCGGGAAGAACTCCGGGTCCACCAGGGCATCGCTCCGCAGCCGGAGGATGCCTCGGAATTCGTTCTTTTCGCCGAATTTCCTGAAGAAGTCGCCGGCAATCCGCCAGCGGAAGTCCCCTTCGCGGGCGACCGACCGCCGCAGACCGGTCACGTCGTTGCCCTCGTCCCGGAGGCCGAAGAGCTCGAGGCGGGCATGGCCGTCGCGGTCGCCGAGCTCGAAGACGGTCGTCAGCGGCAGCCCGCGACGCGAGCTCAACCGCGGCAGGAACGTCCAGTCGATGCGCTGCCCGAGCAACTCCAGGGTCTGGGACCAACGGAATTCGGTGGAAAACCCGAATCTGCGGTCCTTGTCCATGCGCACGCCGTCCAGGCCCAGGAAGCTGTGGCCGGGCTCGAAGTCAGGGGTCGGCAGCGGGAGGAGGCGAAGCCCGCCGAAGGCGAGCCAGCCGCGGGCGGGCCGCCAGATGCGGCCGCCGCGGGGCGAGGGTTCCACCACCAGCCGGCCGAGTCGCAGCGCGTAGTGGGGCGGCTCGCGGCGGCAGGTGGTGAGCTCGGCCTCCTCGGCGCGGAGCACCGCGTCGGCGGTCTCCTCCAGGACGCGGGCGCGCAACACCAGCGGCCAGCCGTTCGGACCGACGGATTCGCTGCCGAAGACGACGTGGATCTCCTCGGCGCGCAGGGTGCCTGCGATGGGGTGGACCTCCAGGCGAGCGGCGCGGAGGGTCAACGGGCCGGCCCGCACGAACACCGCACCGTCCAGGACGAGCTCGCGCAGCAGCTCCTGGTCCTCGGGAAGCCCGAGGCCGACCAGGAGCTTGCGGCTCCAGGTCGGCGCCCGGAGCTCGGAGTCGTCCGCGGCGACGGCGGGCGGAGGGGGCGCCGCTCGAGGCGCGGCGGCCCCTTCGCCTCCCTCGGCTTCGACGAGACCGGCGCGGGCGACCAGCTCGGCATAGCGCGCCGCGTCCAGCACCAGGGTGGCCCGCTCGGCCCGCACCTCGAGGTCGTCGCCGGTCAGGCGCGGACCTTCCAGCACGTAGACCACCGCGTCGTCCCGCTCCTCGGACCGAATCGAGGCCGCCTCGAAGCGCACCTGTTGCGCCGCCGGCGCGAGCGCGAGCAGGAGGGGGGCGAGCAGCGGCACGGCCTAGGGACCGGAGGAGGACTCCTGCGGCGACTCGACCTGGATGGGGCCGGTCTCGAGCAGGCGGGTGCGCAAGTTGTAGCGCAGCCAATCGGCGCGGACGTCGCGCCCGTCGGCCAGGAGGAGATGGGCGGGCACGCCGTCGCCGCCGGAGACGAAGACGGTGCCGCGTTCGAGGTCCAGCTCCAACACCGCCCCTTCGGCGGTGAGGTCGGGGCGGACCAGGCGCGCCGAACCCTCGAGGCGCAGCCAGGTCAGGCCGCCCTTCCCGTCGCCCGCCGCAGTGGTTCGCCAGCGGGCGCGGTCGGCTTCGCCTTCGCCCTCGGGGGCGGCGAACGAGACGGCGCCCTCGGCCTCGCCGCCGCCGCGCTCGAGGTGGAGGAGGTCGCCGGCGAGTCGGCGTACGCCGCCGCCGTCCGGTTCGGCGAGCACGACCGCGGCGGCGCCGCGCAGCTCCAGCACGCCGCCTTCGCGCGCCTCGACCTCGCGTCCGGTGAGGTCCACGCGTCGGCCGTCGTCCAGGGTCGCGGCGAGCCGCGGCGCGCCGCGGTCGCGCTCCAGCCGCAGCCACTCGCCGGGGAGGAAGCGCAGGCGGTCGGCCTCGCCCTCGGCGGCGCCGGTGACGACCAGGTCGCGCTCGAGCAGCCACACCCCGTCGTCGGCGCTGCGCACCACGTGGTCGGCGCGGAGCTCGACCGCTTCGCCGGCGAGCCCGAAGGACCGCGCCGGCGCGAGGAAGCGGCTGCGGCCGACGACCTCCAGACGGTCGGGGTGGAGGAAGGCGCGCGGGAAGTCGGCCACTGCGACGCCGCCGTCGGCCAGGGTCTGTTCCAGGCGGACCGGAGAGCCCTCCAGCAGGTAGCGCTCCGGACCGGACTGGACCAGGCGGTCGGCGGCCAACCGGGCGTCGCGCCACACGAGTCGCAGGTCGCCCTCGGCGAGGAGCCGGTCCTCGCCGCGCTCGCGGCTGCGGGTCAGGGCGTCGCCGGACAGCGCGAAGGGCTCGCCGCCGCTCTCGCCCTCGATGCGGAAGCCGTCGGGGGCCGCCAGTTCCCCGCCGTCGCCGCTGCCGGTCAGGCTCGGCGCGAGGAGGCGGCGCACCGGACCGGTGGGCGGCGCCTCGACCACGACGTCGCCGGCCAGCCGCCAGCCGCCGTCGAGGGCGGCTTCGAGCCGGTCGGCGCGCACCACGAAACCGCCGTGTCCGAGGAGGACCTCGCCGCCGAGCGCGAGGGCGTCGCCGTCGAGGCGCCCGCCGTCGGCGGCGGCGAAGCCGAGGTCGTCGCGCGCTCGGACCGGCCCACGGAAGTTGACCACGCCGGTGTGCGGCTCCCAGTCCAGGCCGCGGCGGCAGGTCACGAGCTGCAGCGGCGGAGTCCACGGGGTGGTCGCACACGGCCCGGCGAGCGCGAGGCCGGTGAGGGCGCCGTTCGCGTCCCAACGGGCTTCGGCGTCGCCCCCGGAGAAGGCGGCGTCCGCGGCCGCGACCTGGACGGGGCCGTCGAGGCGCGCCGCGAGCGGCCGCCAGCCCCCGCCCTCCACGGGCAGGAAGTCCAGCGCCAGCCGGTGCGCGGCCAGCCAGGTCTCGCCCTCGGGCGCGACGTCGCGCAGGCGGATGCCTTCGCCGCCCTCCTCCAGTTCCAGGCGCCAGCCGTCGGCGTGCGGCGTCATCCTGCCGCCGGCGCCGCTGCGTCCCACGAGGCGCCGCCCCTCGCCTTCGTCGAGGGACCAGCGCAGGCCGCCCTGCCAGGGGGCGAAGGTCGCCGTGCGGGTGGCGACGTCGTAGGCGAGGCGTCCGGCGACGAGCTCGAAGGCGTCGGCGCGGATGCGGAAGGAGCCGCGGCCTTCGAGCCGGTCCTCCTCGGGCCAGAGGAGCACGCGCCCGTCCACCCACGCCTCGAGGCTGCGTCCGGGCATCACCCCGGGCAGCCGCAGATGGGGGCCTTCCAGTTTCCAGGCGCGGCCGAGGTCGAGGACCAGGAGGCCGCGGTTGCGGGACAGGGGAATCCACGCCGAAGGGGCTTCGGCGGTCATCGGTTCGTCGGCCTCGAGCGCGACGATGCGCACGTTCTTCAGACGCATGCCCGCACCTTCCGGCACCGGGTCGTCGCCCTCGAGTCGGTAGCGCGGCACGCGCGCCACGCGGCCGGTCGCGTCCTCGGCGCTGCGCTGGTCGGTGACCAGGGTGACGTGGCCGCGGAACGCGATCTCGAGCGGGCCGACCTCGCGCAGCTCCTGGCGGAAGGCGGGGGGCACTTCTTCGTCGGGGCCGCCTTCGTCGCCGAGGTGGCGCCACAGGTCGGCGACCAGGGCGACGAGGGTCGCGAGGGCCACGAACCAGCCGAGGGCGAAGGCGAAGGTCCTCATCGGCCGCGCGCCGCGAGCAGGAGTTCGCAGGCCTCGCGGAAGGCCCCGAAGCCGGCGTCGGCGCGGGTCACCCAGTCGGCGCTGCGGCGCACCTCGGCGACGGCCTGCGGCGGCGCGATGCGCAGGCCCGCGGCCTCGAGGAGCGGCAGGTCGAGGAGGTCGTCGCCGATGGCGGCGACCGCGTCGCGCTCGACCCCGTGGCGGGCCATGAGTTCGGCGGCGGCGGCGCCCTTGTCGCGCACGCCGAGGTGGACTTCTTCGATGCCGAGTCGGGCGCAGCGGTGGGCGACCGCCGGCGTCTCGCGCCCGCTGACCACCGCGACGACGACGCCGGCCTCGCGCAGCCGGTGCACGCCGAAGCCGTCGTGGACGTGGAAGGCCACCGACTCGCTGCCGTCGGCGTTCACCGTGACGCGGCCGTCGGTCCACACCCCGTCCACGTCCGAGAGGAACAGGCGCACCCCGGCGGCGCGCGCGGCGAGGTCGGAGGGAAAGGTCACGGCGCGGCCTCGAGCAGGTCCTGGACGTCGATCAGGCCGACCACCGCGTCGCCGTCGGCGGCGACCACGGGCAGCTGGTCCACGTGGGTGTCGCGGACCGTGCGCAGGACCTCGCCGACCAGCTGGTCCTCGCGGACGCGGCGCGGCTCGCGCGCCATGAAGGCGTCCACCGCTTCGTCCAGCGGCAGTTCACCGGCTGCGACCAGCCGCCGCAGGTCGCCGTCGGTGAAGATGCCGAGCAGGCGGTCGCCGTCGCCGACGACGATCGCGGCCCCGGGGCGACCCGGGGTGGACGTCATCACCGCGACGGCGTCGCGCAGGGTGGCGCCGCTGGGCAGGAGCGGCACCGCCTCGCCGCGCCGCATGATCTCGCCGACCCGCATCAGGGCGCGGCCGAGCGAGCCGGCGGGGTGGTTGCGGGCGAACTCCTCGCGGGTGAAGTCGCGGCCTTCGAGCACCGCCATCGCCAGCGCGTCGCCGAGGGCGAGCATGGCGGTGGTGCTCACCGTGGGGGCGAGCCCGAGCGGACAGGCCTCGGGCGCGTCGCCGATGGCCACGACCACGTCGGCGTGGCGGCCGAGCGGCGAGTCGGCGTCGGCGGTGAAGGCGACGATGCGCGCGCCGATGCTGCGCACCGCCGGCACCAGCCGCACCAGCTCCTCGGTGCGCCCACTCTTCGACAGGGCGAGGAGCACGTCCTCGCGGCGCATTCGACCGAGGTCGCCGTGCAGCGCTTCGGCGGGATGGAGGAACAGGCTCGGCGTGCCGGTGCTGGCCAGGGTCGCCGAGACCTTCTGCCCGACCAGGCCGGCCTTGCCCATGCCCGAGACGACGACGCGGCCGGTGCAGTCGAGGACCATCCGGCAGGCTGCGAGGAAGCCGTCGCCGACCGACCCGGCGAGCCCTTCCAGCGCCGCGGCTTCGAGGCGCAGCACCTCGCGGGCGCGGGCGAGCGCGCGCTCTCGGTCGAGGACGTCCACCATGTGGGAATCGGCCACCGGGCCCAGGCCGCCCGGAAGCGGTCGGGTGGCGGGGGTATTGTAGGGGCCGCCCGAACGGGCCGGACCGCAGTCCATGGAACCCTTCGTCCTCATCGGCGTGGTCGCAGTGGTGGTCCTCGCCGTCACCGTCCACGAATCGGCCCACGCCTGGGTGGCCGACCGCCTCGGCGACCCCACCGCGCGGGCCCTGGGTCGGGTCACCCTGAACCCGCTGCCGCACGTGGACCTGTTCATGACCATCCTGCTGCCGGCGTTGCTGTTCCTGGTCCATTCGCCGGTCATCTTCGGCGGGGCCAAGCCGGTGCCGGTGGACATGCGCAACTTCCGCCATCCCTGGCGCGACAACGCCATCGTCGCCGCCGCCGGACCGGTGAGCAACTTCCTCCAGGCCCTGTTCTGGGCCGGATTGCTGTCGGTGCTGCTGCGCACCGGCCTGTGGACCGAGGAGTCCATGGGGGTGAAGGTCCTCGGCTGGGGCATCGTCGTCAACGTCCTCCTCGCCCTGTTCAACCTCCTGCCCCTGCCGCCGCTCGACGGCTCACGCATCGTGATGTGGATGCTCGGCCCCGAGGCGCGCCGCGGCTACCTGCGGCTCGAGGCCTTCGGCCTGCTCATCCTGCTCGGGCTGTTCTTCTTCGTCCCCGGCTTCCAGCTCTTCCTGATGACCACCCTCTACCACGTGACCGACTTCGTGGTCGGCCTGGTCGGTCTGCCGATGAGCGCCTATCACCTCTTCACCCTGCTGTAGCCCGCCGGATAGCGGACCCGTGATCGAACCGACCGACCCCGAGATGCTGCCGCCCGCGCGCCCCACCGCGCCGGAGCCGGCGGGGGGAAGCGGCGACGCCCCGACCGGAGCGCCCGGCGACGACGCTCCGGCGTTCACGGTCCACCTCGACCGGGTGTTCCACGGCCCGCTCGACCTCCTGTTGCAGCTGGTGCGCGAGCGCGAGCTCGAGATCCACCTGGTCTCGCTCGGCGAGGTCTGCGACGCCTTCGTCGCCCACCTCGCGGCGATGCCGGCGGTGGACGTGGACGAGGCCGCCGACTGGCTGGTGATCGCGGCGACGCTGCTCGCCATCAAGTCGCGGGCGCTGCTGCCCACCGAGGAGATCGAGCCGGAGGAGGACCTGTTCGACCCCGGCGAGGAACTGGTCCAGCAGCTGCTCGCCTACAAGGAGCTGCGGCGCGTCTGCGACGAGCTCGCGGCGCGGCGCGCCG
>Ga0256830_1002774_pt1 | contig 11320 bp, 9 predicted proteins | sample 128326metaG_FD_190537 | JGI IMG/M metagenome (GOLD analysis project Ga0256830, IMG submission 190537) | Hydrothermal vent microbial communities from Lau Basin, Pacific Ocean - 128-326 | ecosystem: Environmental > Aquatic > Marine > Hydrothermal vents | place: Pacific Ocean: Lau Basin | collected...
CCGAGGAGCTGCGCCAGGAGATCATGGTGACGGACCTCGCCCTGGACTTCCTGGACCGCCACCGCGGGGGGCCCTGGTTCTGCTACCTGAGCCTGAACGCTCCGCATCCTCCCTTCGCCCCGGGGCTCCAGGCCTTCCTCGACGTCTACACCTGGGAGGTCTGGACGCCGCTTCCGGTGATCCAGGACTGGATCACGAAGCCCGATCCCCCCGTGGATCGTGCCCTGGCCCTGCAGATGGACCAGCTGGAGTTCGGGGTCGCCAACCGCCACTACCGCGCCTACGCCGCCATGGTCGAGGAGGCCGACGCCCAGATCGGCCGCGTCTACACCTGGCTCGAGAGCGAGGGACTCCTCGACGACACGATCTTCATCTTCACCTCGGACCACGGCGACATGGGCGGCCAGCTCGGCGTCTTCAACAAGCTCTACGGCGCCTACGATTCGGTGGCGCGGGTGCCGCTGCTGATGCGCTACCCGCCGGTCTTCCCGGCCGGCTCCACGGTCTCCGAACTCAGCCAACACAGCGACCTGGCGCCCACCATCTACGAGATCCTCGACCTGCCGCCGGGCAAGCGCCCGGAGATGACCGGAAGCCCCCTGCAGCTGCTGCTCGCAGGCAACGGGCCCATCCACGACAAGGTCTACACCGTGCTCCTGCCCTTCCAGCCCGAGCTCACGGCGCTGGTGGCGACGGACCTCCAGTACAGCTACTTCTACCGGCCCTACGCCAGCGACGAGCTCTACGATCTGGCCCTGGACCGCGGCCAGCGGGTCAATGTCGTGGACGACCCGGCCTACGCGTCGGTGGCGGCGGACTTCCTCCAGGCCCTCCTCGACTTCAGCCAGTAGGCGGCGGCGCTATCCTCGGGCCATGGCCGAGGAACGCCTGTCCGACGAGAAGGTCCAGGAGGCCCTGCAGGGCCTTCCCGGCTGGGAGCTGCGCGACGGCCGTCTGGTCCGCAGCCTCCGCTTCCGCGACTTCCAGGAAGCCTTCGGCTTCATGGCCCGCATGGCCCTCTACTCCGAGGCCGCGAACCATCACCCCGAATGGTCCAACGTCTGGAACCGGGTCGAGATCGGTCTCCGCACCCACGACGCCGGCGGCCTGACGGAACGGGACCTGGCCTGGGCCCGCGCCTGCGCCCGCGCTCTCGGCGAGGCCTGAGGCCTCAGGCCTCCACTCAGGCCTCCAGGGATTTGCTCACGATCTCGTAGACGTCGCGGGAGAGCCCCTCCCGGGCCAGGATCCGCTCCAGGGCGGCGCGTGCCTTCTCGCCTTGCTCGGGCGGGAAGCGGCGCCAGCGCCCGAAGGCCCCGGCCAGCCGCGCCGCGACCTGCGGGTTCAGGGGATCCAGCTCCAGGATCCGGTCCGCCAGGAAGGCATAGCCGCTGCCGTCCGGGGCGTGGAAGCGGAGCGGGTTGGCCTGGGCGAAGGTACCCAGGAGGGCGCGCACCTTGTTCGGGTTGCGCAGGTCGAAGGCCGGGTGGCCGAGGAGGGCCTGGACCCGCTCCAGGGTGCCGGGCAGGGTCGATCCCGCCTGCACGGCGAACCACTTGTCCAGGACCAGGGCCTCCTCCTTCCAGCGCTCGTAGAAGGCGGCCAGGGCCTGCTCGCGTTCGGGCACCTCGAGATGGGCGAGCACACTCAAGGCGGCCAGGGAGTCCGTCATGGTCCGGGCCTCCTGGAACTGCTGGAAGGCGCGCTCCACGTCCTCGGGGCGCTCCCGGGCGGCGAGCCAGGCCAGGCAGGCGTTCTGCAGGCGCCGGAGGCCGATCGCCTCCTGGTCGTGGCGCTCTTCCATCGCCCGCCCGGCCGAGCGCAGCCGGTCGTAGAGGACTTCCAGGGCGGCGCCGTGCTCCTCGGCGAGGCTCCGGCGCAGGAAGCGCCGGGCCTCGTGCAGGGCCTCGACGTCGGCGGTCTCCTGGCGTTCGAGGAGGTACTCCAGGGCGGGGAGGCGCAGGATGCAGGCCAGGAGGCTGCGGTCGGCCTCCGGCTGCCCCGCCTCCTCGACGAGGCTCCCGAAAGCCCCCGAGAGCAGGGGGTCCGGCTCCAGGGCCCGCCCCTCCCGGAAGCGGCGCGCGCCCTCGAGGATCGCCTGCTCGTAGAGGACCTGGGCCGCGTCCCAGCGCTGGAAGCCGTCGGTGTCCCGGGCCAGGAGCAGGGCGAGATCCTCCCGCGGGCGCTCCATCTCCAGGCGCACGGGTGCGGAGAAGTCGCGGAGCAGGCTCGGGACCGGCTCCTCCTCGAGACCGGTGAAGACGAAGGAAGCGCGCTCCTCCTCCAGGAGCAGCACCCGCTCCCGCGGTGCCGCACCGCCGTCTTCTCCTTCCCGGCAAAGCGGCAGGAGGCGGCCGCTCTCCCGGCCGAGGAGGGCGGTGAGAACCGGGATCGGGAAAGGCTCCTTGCGCTCCTGGCCGGGCGTCGGCGGGCAGTCCTGCTCCAGGTCCAGGCGGTAGCGCCCGGTCTCCGGCTCCCAGTGCCCCGAGGCCCGCACGCGCGGCGTCCCGGCCTGGGAGTACCAGCGGTCGAAACGCTCCAGGTCCACGCCGTTGGCGTCGGCCATGGCGCGGCGGAAGTCGTCGCAGGTCACGGCCTGGCCGTCGTGGCGCTCGAAGTAGAGGTCCATGCCCCGGCGGAAGCCCTCGCGCCCGAGGATCCGCTCGTACATGCGCACCACCTCCGCCCCCTTGTAGTACACGGTCAGGGTGTAGAAGTTGTTCATCTCGATATAGGATTCCGGCCGCACCGGGTGCGCCATGGGGCCGGCGTCCTCGGGGAACTGGCGGGTGCGCAGGAGATCCACGTCCTGGATGCGCTTGACCGGAGCCGAACCGAGGTCCGAGGAGAAGCGCTGGTCGCGGTAGACCGTCAGCCCTTCCTTCAGACTCAGCTGGAACCAGTCACGGCAGGTCACGCGGTTGCCGGTCCAGTTGTGGAAGTACTCATGGCCGATGACTCCAAGGATGCCCTCGTAGTCGTCGTCGGTGGCGGTGTCGGGCCGGGCCAGGACGTACTTCGTGTTGAAGATGTTGAGGCCCTTGTTCTCCATGGCCCCCATGTTGAAGTCGGGGACCGCCACGATCATGTAGTTGTCGAGGTCGTACTCCAGGCCGAAGGTCTCCTCGTCCCAGCGCATGGCCGCCTTCAAGGACTCCATGGCGTGGGCGGTCTTGTCCAGATCCCGCGGCTGCACCCAGATCTCCAGCTCGACCTCGCGGCCGCTGCGGGTCGTGAAGCGGTCGCGCCGGCACTCCAGACGCCCGGCCACCAGGGCGAAGAGGTAGGAGGGCTTGGGGAAGGGGTCCACCCAGCGCACGCGCCGGCGGCCGTCGGCGAGTTCCTCTTCGGCGACGCGGTTGCCGTTGGAGAGCATGACCGGGCACTCCGCGGGGTCGCCGGTGATCGTGACCGTGTAGCGCGACAGCACGTCGGGCCGGTCCAGGTGGAAGGTGATGCGGCGGAAGCCCTCGGCCTCGCACTGGGTGCACCAGGTCCCCTGGCTGCGGTAGAGACCCTCGAGGCGCGTGTTCTCCTCGGGCCGGATCCGGACCTCGGTCTCCAGGGTGAAGGCCCCGGGCACCGAGCGGACGGTCAGGCCCTCGGCCGTCTGCTCGTAGCGGCCGGGCTCGAGGGGTTCGCCGTCCAGGCGCAGGGCGAGAAGTTCCAGATCCTCGCCGTGCAGGAACAGGTCCTCCTCCGCCGGACCCTCGGGGTTGCGGCGCAGGGACAGGCGTGAGCGGACCCGGGTCGCCCCCGGCGCCAGCTCGAAGTCCAGCTCCACTGTGTCCACGAGGAAGGCGGGCGGACGGTAGTCCTTGCGGAAGACGGGGCGCGGCTCGGCCGCGGTGGCGCTCTCGGGGGCGGACTGGGGCATGGGGATCGGGACTCCGGAGGGGAGGACGGCCCATGATGCGGCGCCAGGGCGCCGGCGGCAAACCAGGTCCGGCCCGGCCCCTTCGCTCGCCCGCAGAACCGCCGCCGCCCGCGCCGGCCCTCAAGCGGCCCGGCGCGGCTCCGCGGCGAGGAGCCGGGCGTCCCAGCCCCGCGGGCCGTCGAGGCGGCGGCTGAGCCGCTCGAGGAAGGCCTCCAGGCGGGCCGAGCCCGCATCCCAGGTCTCCGGGCAGGGCCCGTGGCGCTTGCCTCGAAGGGCGCCCAGGATCTGTCCGACTTCGGCCTCGGGCAGGCCTTCGCCGCCCCGCAGCAGCCGGCCCAGGACCTCGGCCGTGCGGCCGGCCTCTCCGGGCAGGGGCTCCAGGGCAGCGTCGCGGAGCCCCGGCGGCAGGAAGCGGGGCGCCAGGGCGGTGGCGGCGGCGCGGGCGAAGCCCGCGGCGAAGGCCCGGGCCGGATCCCCGTTCCAGGTGGGATCCCCGGGTCCGGCCCAGGGACCGCCCGGCGCCCGGCGGCTGTGGCGGGCGTACCAGAGGAGCAGGAGACCTTCGAGGAAGGCCCGGGCGGCGGCGGCGTCCATGCGCGAGGGCAGGAGGATCTGCGTCCCCTCCACGCGTGCCTGGATCCGGCTGCGGCGCTGGCTGCCCGGGTCGCCCAGGCGCAGGGGCCGGCCGAGACGCATCCAGGGGCCGCCCCGGCCGAGGCCGTCGAGGATCCCCCGGGCCAGGGCCCAGGCCGTCGCCGCCCGCTGCGCCCGGCGACCGCCGGGAGCGCGGCCGTCGAGGAGGAGGAGGCCGAGCTCGGCCTCGGGGCCGGCGTGGCGGCGGCGGGGCTTGAGCACCGGGTAGAGGGCGGGGCCGATCAGGCGTCCGCCGGCCTCGGCCTCGACCCGGAGGTCCGGGGCCGTCAGCCGCAGGGTGAGGGTGAGCCAGCGCGGGTGCTCCGACTTGCGGCGCAGGGTCCGGAAGGCCCCGCCGGCGTCGGTCCGCGGACGGCCCCAGGAGCGGCCCTCCTCCGTCCGGCGCAGGGAGCCCCGGATCTCGACCTCGGCCCCGGCCAGGGGCAGGGGGCGGCGGCAGGCGGGCGGAAGGACGGCGAGGCGTCCCTCCACGGTCCAGTTCCGGTGCACGGCGCGGTGGGGTTCAGGTGGAGTCCGCCGGGGAGAGGGCCGCCCGGCCCGTCTTCTTCGGAGCGCCGCGGCCCCGGCCTTGAGACGGCGCCGGCCTCGCGCCCCAGCGGTCCTGGCGCCATCACCGTCCTGGACGCCGCCGGCCCGAAGCCCCCAGGATGGGAGCATGGCCCTTCCGCTCCTCGTCCCCCTGCTCCTCGCCGGGGCGCTCCCCGCCCAGGAGCCCATCCCCGATCCCCCGCCGCGGGCCGAGGGCGAGGGCCCCTTCGAACGCCTGATCCTGCGCGGCGGCCTCCTGGTGGACGGTACCGGCGCACCGCCCCGCGGCCCGGTGGACATCGTCGTTTCCGGCGACCGCATCGAGCGCATCGAGGAGGTCGGGCACCCGGGGCTCCCCATCCCCCCCGAGGAACGCCCCGCCGCCGGCCCCGGGACCCGCGAGGTGGAGGCCGCGGGCCTCGCCATCCTGCCGGGCTTCATCGACCTCCACGGCCACATCGGCGGCCGCGCCCAGGGAACGCCCGCCGAGTACGTCTTCAAGCTCTGGCTGGGCCACGGCGTCACGACGGTGCGCGACCCGGGCTCCGGTAACGGCCTGGAGTGGACCCTGCGCCAGAAGGAACGGAGCGAGGCCGGCGCCATCACCGCCCCCCACCTCCTGGCCTACGTCTTCTGGGGCCAGGGCCGGGAGGGCGACTTCCGCACCCCCGAGGAGGCCCGCGCCTGGGTACGCGAGGTGGCGGCGCGGGGCGCCGACGGCATCAAGTTCTTCGGCGAGCGGCCGGAGATCTTCGCCGCCGCCCTGGACGAGGCGCGCCGCCTCGGCCTGCGCAGCGCCTGCCACCACGCCCAGCTCGACGTCGCCCGCACCGACGCCCTGGACACCGCCGCCTGGGGACTCACCACCCTGGAGCACTGGTACGGCCTGCCCGAGGCCCTCTTCACCGACCGCACCGTCCAGGACTACCCCCTGGACTACAACTACCGCAACGAACAGCACCGCTTCGAGGAGGCCGGACGCCTCTGGGAGCAGGCCGCGCCGCCGGGAAGCCCGCGCTGGAACGAGGTGATGGAGCGGCTGCTGGCGAGCGGCCTCACCCTGGACCCGACCTTCAACATCTACGAGGCCGCCCGCGACCTGATGCGCCTGCGTTGCGCCGAGTGGCACCCCGAGTACACGCTCCCCTCCCTCTGGGACTTCTTCCAGCCGAGCCGCAGCGCCCACGGCTCCTTCTGGTTCGCCTGGGGCACGGAGCAGGAGGTCGCCTGGCGCCGGAACTACCGCCTCTGGATGCAGTTCGTGAACGAATTCAAGAACCGCGGCGGGCGCGTCACCACCGGCAGCGACTCGGGCTTCCTCTTCCAGACCTACGGCTTCGGCTACATCCGCGAACTGGAGCTCCTCCGCGAGGCCGGCTTCCACCCCCTGGAGGTGATCCGCGCCGCCACCCTCTCCGGCGCCGAGGCCCTGGGCCTCGCCGGGGAGACCGGAAGCGTCGAGGAGGGCAAGCGGGCCGACCTGATCCTCGTGGACGAGAAGGTCCTCTCGAACCTCCAGCTCCTCTACGGGACCGGCGCCATCGTCCTCGACGAGAACGGGAAGGTGTCCCGCCGCGGCGGCGTCCGCTGGACGATCAAGGGCGGCATCCTCTACGACGCCGAAGCCCTGCGCGCGGACGTGCGGCGCATGGTCCGGGAGGCCTGGGAGGCCGAGGGCCGGAGCCTCCGGCAGCCGGGGCGATGAAGCGGCTCCTCCTCCTGCCTCTGCTCCTCGCCGCCGCCTGCCAGGCCCCGGGCGGGAAGCGGCTGACGGTCCTCTCCTGGAACCTCCACCACGGAGCCGACGCCCGGGAGGTCCGGAACCTCGAGGACGTAGCGGCCTGGATCCGCGCTCTGGCGCCGGACGCCGCCGTCCTCCAGGAGGTGGACCGGCGCACCGGCCGCTCGGGCGGCGAGGACCAGATCGGGACCCTGGCCGCGGCCACGGGCCTTTCGGGCTTCTTCGGCCGGGCCATGGACTGGGACGGGGGCGAGTACGGCGAAGGCGCTCTCACGGCCCTTCCGGTCCTGGATGTCGAGGTCCACCCGCTCCCCCACCGGCCGGGTTCCGAGCCCCGGGCCGCCCTGGAGCTGCGCCTGCGCCTGCCCGGGGGTGCGGAGGTAGCGGTGGTCGGGACCCACCTCGATCACCAGCGCGAGCCGGCCGACCGGAGCCTCCAGGCCCGGGCGCTCGCGGAGATCCTCGCCCGGCCCGGACGGCCGCCGACCGTCCTGGCCGGCGACCTGAACGCCGATCTCGACGCAGCCGAGCTCGCGCCCCTCGCCGCCCTCGCGGCCGACGCCTGCGCCGCCTCGCCCCGCCCGACCTTCCCCGCGGAGGCCCCCCGGGTGCGCCTCGACCATGTGCTCCTGATCCCGCCGGGCGCCTGGCGCGTCCTGGAGGCCGGCCCGCTCCCCGAGGCCGCCGCCCCCTCGGATCACCTTCCGGTCCGCGCACTTCTCGAACTCCGCTCCTCTTCCGCGGGCGGGTACTGAGGCATGGCGGGGGCCCGGACATGCTCGAAGAGGATCACGGTCTCGAAGTGCCGGACCTCCTCGCGGCTGGCGATGCCCTCCAGGGTCACCGCCCGCAGGTGCTCGCTGTCGCGGACCGCGAGATGGACGAGGAAGTCCCAGGCGCCGCCGAGGGCGAAGTAGCGGACCAGCTCCGGCAGCTCCCGCAGATGGTCGGCGAAGGCCTCGAAGCTCTCCCGCCGGTGGACGCCGAGCTGGATCATGACCAGCGCCTGGAGGCCGACGCCGACCGCCCGGGGGTCCACCAGGGCGTGCCAGCCCTGGATCACCCCCTCGCGCTCCAGGCGGCGCACCCGTTCCAGGCAGCTGGAGGGCGCCAGCCCGACCCGGGCGGCGAGCTCCTTGTTGCTCCGCCGGGCGTTCTTCTGGAGGAGGGCGATGAGGGCGAAGTCGATTCGGTCGAGGGGGCGCGAGGAGGCCATGGACCGAAGTCTATTCGATGGACAGATCGCCTGCCGTCTTGATGCGATATCGGCATGGTTATTGCCGAACGTCCTTCGGATCCGGCCGAGACCTTCCTCGTCCGCCTGGCCCAGGCCCTGCACCGGGCGGGAAGCCCTGTAGGGCGCCTGGAGGGGGTCCTGGAGGCCACCGCCCGGCGCCTGGGCGTGGAGGGCCGCTTCCTGGCCACGCCGACCGCCCTGCTCCTGGCCTTTGGCCCGGTGGAGGCCTCCCGCACCGTCCTCCTGCGCCTCCCCCCGGGTGAACCCGACCTCGCCGCCTGGAGCCGGGCCGAGGGGCTGGCCCGGTCCGCTGGAGCAGCTACAGACCTGCAGCAGGCCTGTGCCGAACTGGACACCCTCCTCCAACCCGTCCCCCGTCGCCGTCCCGGAACGCCCGTCCTGGCGGCGGCCGGCGCCTGCGCCGCCGCCGCCCGCCTCCTCGGCGGCACGGGCTGGGACCTCGCCCTGGCCGCCCTCGGGGGTGCGGCCACGGTCCTGGGCGGCGCCCTCCTTGCCCGGCGCCCGGCGGCCGCCTCGCTCCTGCCGCTGCTTCTGGCCTTCCTCCTCTCCGCCGCCGCCCACGCCCTGGCCGCCGTCCTTCCCCTGCGCCCGGTCCTCGCCGTCCTCGGCGGCCTGATCCTCTGGGTCCCCGGCCTCGGCCTCACCACCGGCCTGCATGAGATCGCCGCCGGCCACCTCGTCGCCGGCGCGGCGCGCCTCACCCACGCCGGCGTCGTCTTCCTGGAACTCGCCTTCGGCCTCGCCCTGGGCGCCCGCCTGCGGCCGGAGGGGGCGGCCGCCCCCGAGCCCCTGCCGCCGGGACCCGCCGCCACCGCTCTGGCCGTCGCCGTTCTGGCCCTCGGACTCGTGCCCCTCTTCCGCACCCCACCCCGGGGCGTCCTGCCCCTCCTCGCCGGTGCCGCCTGCGCCTTCCTCGGCGCACGCCTGGGCGGCGCCTGGCTCGGCCCCGAACTCGGCTCCTTCGCCGGCGCCTTCCTCGTCGTCCTCCTCGCCCCTCTCCTGACCCGCCGCGCCGGCCTCCCCGAGGCCGTGGCCGAACTCCCCGGCATCCTCCTTCTCGTTCCCGGAAGCCTCGGCTTCCTGGCCCTGGCCTCGCTCCTGGAGAGCGAGCCCCTGGCCGGCCTGGACGCCGCCTGGCGCACGGCCCTGACCGGCATCTCCATTGCCTCGGGCCTCCTCCTCGGCCACGCCCTGCGCGGCGCCGCCCGCGCCCCGGCCCCTGGAACCGCGGGGGGGCCGGCCGGCAGGATGCCGGCATGAGCCGGCTCCGCGCCTTCCTCTCCCGCCTGCTCCGGGCCCTCCGCGAGGACGACCTGCCGGGGGCCGCCGCCCAGATGACCACCTGGGCCATGCTGGGCCTCTTCCCCTTCCTGATCCTGGCCGTCGGCCTCCTCGACCTCCTGCCCCTCGAGGACGCCGCCCGTGCCCTGGAACACGCCGTGGACCGGGTGGTCCGGCCCCTGAGCCCCGCCTCCGCCGACCTTCTCCAGGGCTTCGTCGAGGGCCTGGACGAGCGCCGCCCGCCGCGCGGGCTGCTCTGGTGGCTCCTTCCCGCCCTCTGGGCCTCGGCCCGGGCCATGCGCGGCGCCCGCCGCGCCCTGGACCGCATCCTCCACGGCCGCGAGACCCGCCCCTGGCTCCTGCGCCGTTTCCAGGACCTCCTCCTCGCCGTCCTCGCCGTCTTCCTCCTCGGCGCCGCCGACCTCCTGGTCGTCGGCGGCCTGGAACTGGCACGCTTCCTGGCGGCGGCAGCCGGCCTGGATCCCGAGGCCTACGGCCTGTGGACGGCGCTCCGCTGGAGCCTCTCCCTCCTCTTTCTCTTCACCGCCGTCCTCCTCGTCTACCGCTTCCTGCCCTCGCGGCGCCTGCCCTGGCGGGCGCTGGCCCTGGGCGCGGTGCCCGCGGTCGGCGGCTGGATCCTCCTCGGCCTCGGCTTCCGGGCCTGGCTGGCCCGCCTGGGCCGCTTCGATCAGCTCTACGGCGGGCTGGCCAGCTTCTTCGTCCTGATGACCCTGGTCTGGAGCCTGTCCCTGGTCCTCCTCGCCGGCGGTGCGGTGGCCGCCGCCGCCGAGGGCCTCAGCCGCCCGTCTCCGGAGCCGGATCCCGGAACTGCTGGATGACCGCCTCGATGTCCTCGGGCGTCATGTGCGGGGCGGCCTTGCGGAGGATGCCGGCGAAGGCGCGCAGTTCCTCCTCGGTGGCCGGACAGCCGAGGTTCTCGGGCGCGTCGCTGGTGGCCACGACTTCGTCCAGATCCTCCAGGATCACGAACCAGGGGATGCCGCCCTTCGTCGTCCCGCGGTAGCGCTCCAGGACCTCGAGGCCGCCGGTCTCGCGCTCGATGTCGATGTGCAGGAAGGCGAAGTCGCGAGCGGTGCGCTCGCGCACCTCGGCGCGGTGCAGGCGGTCCTGCAGGCGGTGGCACCAGCCGCACCAGGGCGCGCCGAAAGTGACGAAGAGGCGCAAACCGCCGGCCCGGGCCTTCTTCATGGCCCGGACCAGGCGCTCCTCCGCCTTCCAGGGCGGCGCCTCGTGGGGCTTCAGCCAGGCGAGGAGGGCCTCGCGCCGTGCCTCCTCGCCGGCCGGCAGGCTGGACAGGCCGCGGTGGTCCAGCACCCGGCCGTCGGCGGCGAAGATCGTGAGCGTCGGCTCCTCCAGGCCGGGCAGGCCGCCGACTACTCCCTCCTCCTCGTCCTCCTGCTCGGGTGGCAGGCTCTCCAGACGCACGAAGCGGAACTCGTAGAGGATCTTCCGGGCCACCGCTGGGTCGCGCGCCCGCCAGCGGTCGAAGGCCGCGGCCTGCGCGTCCCCCTTCCAGCTCCACAGCACCAGGACCCGCTGGTTGTTGCGGGCGGCCAGCGCCCGCGCCTCCTCAAGACGCTCGCGATTACGCTGCGCCTCCTCCAGGCGCGGATCGGGCGGTTCGGGATCCTGAGCCGGGGGGCCGGCGGCCAGGAGGGCGAGGCCGAGGGTCAGGGCGGGGAACACGGGCGGACTCCAGGGGCGGGCCGTCCGCCCCCGGGGGCTTGGGGCGGAACCGGGCCTCAGTCTACTCGGCCGGAAGGCGGCCCCGGAGGAAGCGGATCCGGCGGGCCTCACCCGGAAAGGCCGCGGGCGCGGGCTCGCCGGTCACCGTGCTGCCCGTGTCCCGGCCCAGGTCCAGGCCCTCGGCCGGCGGGCTCGAGATCCAGCGCGCCGGGACGGCCGCCACCTCCCGGCCGTCCACACGCAGGCGCAGGACGGCCTCCGGGTCCAGTTCCCC
>Ga0256830_1002775_pt1 | contig 11316 bp, 12 predicted proteins | sample 128326metaG_FD_190537 | JGI IMG/M metagenome (GOLD analysis project Ga0256830, IMG submission 190537) | Hydrothermal vent microbial communities from Lau Basin, Pacific Ocean - 128-326 | ecosystem: Environmental > Aquatic > Marine > Hydrothermal vents | place: Pacific Ocean: Lau Basin | collected...
TGACCCGGCAGCCCGCAAGTGAGGCGGTTTAGACCTTTCGGCGGCACGCAGGCGTTAGTAAAGGCAGGCTCGGAGAACTGAATTGATCATGACACTTTCATCCAACTGCGGCGTACGCCGGCCCTTACCGGGAAACAGTCCATTTTTCCTATTAATTAATGCGCGCTTATTCTTCCCTTTTTACTCGTCTTTTATTACCCTGTTGCGCTGTATGGAAAAAACCGACGAAAACTTGATGCTGCGTTATGCAGACGGTGATACCAAGGCATTTGAGATTCTTTATACCCGTCATAAAGGTGGTTTATATCGATATCTATACCGTCAATGCAGAAATGCCGCGATTGCGGAAGAACTGTTTCAGGACATCTGGATGAACCTGATCCGCGCCCGTGCCCGCTATACCGTGCAGGCGAAATTCACCACCTACCTGTACCGCCTGGCGCACAACAAGCTGATCGATCATTACCGCAAACAGAACAAGGGTATCCCGGTCTCGTTCGATGACGAGGACTGCCCGGACCTGGATGCCATTGCCGACCAGCGCGCAGAAAACCCCGCGGTACTCTATGATAAACACCAGCAGCGCGAACAGCTGGACAGCCTGGTGGCGCTGCTGCCGGAAGCCCAGCGCGAAGCGTTTCTGCTGCGCGAGGAATCCGGGCTGAAACTCGAAGAAATCGCCAACATCACCGGGGTCAATGTCGAGACTGCAAAGAGCCGCCTGCGCTATGCCGTGTCGAAATTGAAAGCCGCACTGCGAGGTGACCTATGAACCGGGACCAGGAACTCGAGGAATACCTGCAAGGCGACAGCGAACTGTCGAAGCGCTACCAACAGGGCAAGGAACTGCAACCGCCGGCTTCACTGGACCGCGCGATCCTGGCGGCCGCCAAGGCCGCGGTCGCCGATGAGCGCGGCAAACGCAAGGGCTGGCTTGCCCGGTTCCTGGACAGTGACTGGCTGACGCCTGTCAGCTCGTTTGCGATGATCACGCTGATGGCGATCGCCGTCTATATGCTGATCGTACCGGACCCGTCAACTTCGACCGGCCTGAGGCCGGCGGCAGACATGGCAGGCAAGAAGCCGGTCCCGGCCGACACGGCCACCACCGAAGTCCCCAAGCAGACCCTGCCGGTCAAAAGCACCAGCACACTCACGGACACCGGGAAAATCGATCATAAAACACTCGAACACGTCACACACCAGACCCCGAAAGCCTGGCTCGAGCATATCGACAAGCTGTATCAGAATCACAAGACCGGCCTGGCCAAGGCGGAGTACCGCCGCTTCAAACAGACCTACCCCACCTACCCGGCACGCAGTGTCCTTGGCAGCAAGGTGTTACAGCTGGAAGCGATCAACGGCCCAAGCAAGGCAAAAACCCGGGCAAGGCGAAAAGAAGAATAGAACTGAAAGCGAAGTGACGGCTCAGCCGGCCTCGGCTTCGAGCCTGCGCCGGCGCTTCGGCGCGGTTCTGCTGCCTGCAGGCCGTTGTACGGCTGCCGGCTGGCGGACCGGCATTGGCTGCCGGCGGGCGGTTTTCGGGGCGGCCTGGTTTGTTGCGGCGGCACTGGCCGCTTTGGCCTTTGCAGTAGAACCGCAGTTGATATACCTGACACAGGGCTTGTACAGCACGCACAACAGCAGCGCCGACGCCCACAGGTAGGCGGTCTCGACCAGGTTACCGGTTATCACCAGGTGGGCGACTCCGGTCAGCAGCGTGATGTCGGCCAGGATAAACCCGGCGGTCAGGCATCGCTGCAGTTTCTTCGCATCCTCGCCAAGCAGCACGAAACGGCGGTCGATCCGGCGGAAACTGCGGCGGATCAGGCGTTTCAGACTGAAATAACGTAACAGGACGAACAGCGAGGGCAGAATCGACACCAGGCCGATATAGAAGGTATAGATCCCGTATTCGGGATAGGTGTTGGTGAAATAGTTGATCTGGCCCAGGAACACGAACAGCGCGATAAACACGACCGTTTGAATCAGAATACCGCGCCAGACCTTGGCTACGTCATTGAACGACAGTTCCTGATCCTCGAAATGCTCGGAATACCGCATCAGCCGCTTACCCTCTCTGCCTCGCAGGCCCAACAGCCTGCCCGTCAATCACCAAAGTTATGTAAATTATTGTTATTGAGCCGTTTTTTTTATAAATCACCGGCACGCGCCTGCTCTCCAGCCTGTGCCGGCCCTGTTTTGGCCTATTGTGCCAGTATTTTGTTCAAAATGCCAGTTAAGTTAAGAATAGTTGTACAACTGCAAATAAACTTAGACCTGTGTCACACGATGGCTATTTTATTGACAAAACACTCAACAGGGTCGAGTTCACATTAAACCAGATTATACGTAAAAAAGCATCTTTTTTATCGATTCACGACTTGCTGCAGGTATATGGCATTAGTTCTTGTTTTTATTCCGTTTTACCCATTTCATCAGGCGTTTCCGGCGCGTGACCTGGCGTCCGGTCAGCTTGTTTTTGCGGTCTTTGTACGGATTTTCGCCGGAGCGGTACTCGATCCGCAGCGGGGTGCCGCGCAGGCGCAGTTTTTTGCGGAAGGTGTTGACCAGGTAGCGGGTATAGGCCGCCGGCACCGCATGGACCTGGTTGCCGTGCACGACGATCAACGGCGGGTTCTTGCCACCCTGGTGCGCATAGCGCAGCTTGATGCGCCGGCCACGCACCAGCGGCGGCGGGTGCGCGTTGACTGCATGTGCCAGCAGGTCGGTCAGCTGGCTGGTTTTCAGGTCCGCCATCGCTGCCTCGTAGGCCTTGTCGACCGCACCCAGCAGGTGGCCGACCCCGGTGCCGTGCAGCGCAGAAATAAAGTGCATCTCGGCATAGTCGACAAAACCCAGCCGGCGCTGGATCTCGCTCTTGACCTGTTCACGCTGCCCGGTTTCCAGCCCGTCCCACTTGTTGAACGCGATCAGCAGCGCGCGCCCGGCATCGAGTACATAGCTGAGCAGCACCAGGTCCTGGTCGGTGATTCCCTCGCGTGCGTCGATCACCAGGATCGCAACCTGTGCATGTTCGATCGCCTTGATCGCCTTGAGCACGCTGAACTTCTCGACTGCTTCCCGGGTCCGGCTCTTACGCCTGACCCCGGCGGTGTCGATCAGCAGGTAGTCCCGGCCCTGGACCGAAAACGGCACCTCGACGGTATCGCGCGTAGTGCCGGGCTGGTCATAGGCCACCAGGCGCTCCTCACCAAGGATGCGGTTGATCAGTGTCGACTTGCCGACGTTGGGCCGGCCGATCACCGCGATCGCGATGTGCCCGGCCTCCTGTGCCGGGGCCGGCTCCGCACTGCCTGTGACCGAGGCCAGTGCCTGCCGCAGCAGTGCGTTGAGATTGCGGCCCTGGGTGGCCGACACCGCCCAGGGCTCACCCAGTGCCAGTTCATAGAATTCGGTGCAGGCGATCTCCGGGTTCAGGCCATCGGTCTTGTTGACCAGCAGGTAGACCGGCTTGGACTGGCGCCGAAGCTGTGCGGCGATCGCGCTGTCATCGGCGTTCAACCCGGCGCGGCCATCGACCAGGAAAAAGACACAATCAGCTTCCTCGATCGCCTTCAGTGACTGCTGCCTCGCCAGCTCGTCGACCCCTTCGGCCTCGCTGGCCAGGCCGCCGGTATCGATCACGATATAAGACTGTGCGTCGAGATGGCCGAGGCCGTACTTGCGGTCGCGGGTCAGGCCCGGATAGTCGGCAACCAACGCGTCACGGCTGCGGGTCAGGTGGTTGAACAGGGTCGACTTGCCGACGTTGGGCCGGCCGATCAACGCAATGGTGGGGATCATCGCCAGGCCTGTTATTTCTTTTTCGCTTTCTTCTTGGGGCTTTTGTTCTTTTTCTTTTTCCGGACCGCGGCCTTGCCGCCGAGACGGTACATCGCCAGTTCCCCGCCGCGCCCCATCACCACGATCATGCTGCCGAGCGACACCGGCGCCTCGAGGTAACCCTTGCTGTCACCGCGCACGCGCGCGACGAAATGCCCGTCCTTTTTCGACAGCCAGTGCAGGTAGCCCTTGTAGTCGGCGACCACGATATAGTCGCCGACGATCGCCGGGCCGGTGACCGAGCGGTTGGTCAGCTTGTCCTGCTTCCACAACGGCGTGCCGGTCTTGCGGTCGAATGCCCAGACATGGCTGTTGGCATCGGTCACATACAGCCGCCTGGCATCGGCGGCCATGGTCTTGAACGAAGAAATCTTGCGGTTCCAGCGGTACTCGGCCGACTTCAGGTCGATCGCCACCAGCTGGCGCTGGAAGGCCGAGACATACAGGGTGTTTTCATAGATCAATGGATCGGAGTCGATATCCACCAACCGGTCGAGCTCGGTCCGGCCGCTCATCATCGCGATGGTCTTCTCCCAGGCGACCGCGCCGTTCTTGGCCAGCAGGTTGACGATCTTGCCGGTGTCGAAACCGACAAACACGTTGTCGAACGACACCACCGGCGCGCTGTTGCCGCGCACGGTCAGGATCGGCGCCGGTTTGCCGTAGATCCACAGCCGTTTGCCGGTCATCAAATCGAGACCGACGATCTGGCCGTCGATCGCGCGGGCGATGACCACGAACCCGGAAATCACCGGGCTCGCCAGTACTTCACTGGTGGCCGGCGCGTTCCAGATCTGTTTGCCGTTCTTTGCGCTGTAGGCGATCACCTCGCCGTCACTGGTGCCGACGACCACGACCTTGTGGTTGGCGATCGGCCCGCTGGCGATTTTCTTTTTGGTGCTGACCTGCCAGCGTACGCTGCCCTTCTTCAGGTCCAGTGCGGTCAACCTGCCCTTGTAGTCTGCGGTATAGACCCACTTGTTGTAGATATAGGGTTTCAGGCGCAGGGTCAGTTTGCCGGTACCGGCACCGGTATCGCGCTCCCAGACCCGGGTAATCTTGATCTCCGGTGTGAACTCGGTCAGCTTCGCCGGCGGATCGGCGTTGTCCTTGCCGCGGAACATCTTACCGCAGCCTGCCGTGGCAGACAGCACGAGGATCAGCACCAGGGTACGGCAGGTCCGCAGACCGGGGTTACTTGTCTTTGTCATCATCGTTTTCAACAATTGGTTACGTTTTCCAGTTTATGTTCGATAAGCTGCTTGAACTTCTGCTGGTTGATCCACTCGTCCGGGCGGTCTTTCGCTGACCCGGTGGTGACCAGTCCCTTGATCGAACCCTTGTACGCGGCCTGTGCCTGTTCGCACTTCTTCTGGCGTTCATAGATGGTACCTTGAACGTATTGGTAGTAGACGGCATAGGTTCCTTGGTCGTCGACCTTCAGTGTTGCAAGCGCTTCACCCAGTTTGCCCTCGTCTCTCAACAGCCTGGCCAGGCGCAGCCTGGCCAGGTGATTTTTATAAGAATCCTCGTCCGTGTTCTTGAGCACCCAGCGCAGCTGGCTGATCGCCTCTTTCAGCGCACCGGTCTCGACCTTCAGCTTGGCCAGCAGCAACGCACCGTCGACGGCGTAGGGCGAACCGAGGTAATCCTGGATCAGTGAACGCGAGGCTTTTTCGACTTCTTTGATGTTTTTCTTGGTGCGTTTCTGCGACAAGCCCAGCAGCAGCTGCTCGTACCTGAGTGTCGCGTTTTCGATCTTGTCCTGGCGGTAGCCGGTCCAGGCCCGCCAGCCGACGATCAGCAACAGCCCGACCAGCAGCCCGGTCACGATCGTCGTGCCGTTTTCCTTCCACCAGCGCTTGACCGCCTCCCAGCGTTCTTCATCTGAAACATATGGATCCACGTATTTACCTCATGTCTTGGTATCGAGCCGGTCGCGCAGCAGCCCGGGCAGCTCAGCCTGTGCAATTTTGATCTGTTTACCCTCTTCCCGCAAGTATTTTATACTCACTTCGCCGCTTTCGACCTCGTCGCCCCCAAGCAGCACCGCCAGCGCCGCACCGCTCTTGTCGGCGCGCTTGATCTGTGACTTCATGCTGCCGCCGCCGCAGTTGACCACCAGGTTGAGCCCGGGCAGCTGGTCCCTGAGCCGTTCCGCCAGCGCGAACCCGGCCGCCTCGGCACGTTCGCCGAGCAGCACCATGTAGACATCCGGCAATGGCCGTGGCGCCAGCCGCTGCTGTTTTTCCAGCAACAGCATCAAGCGGTCGATACCGATCGCAAACCCGGTCGCGCTGTTCGGCCGTCCGCCGAGCTGTTCGATCAGGCCGTCGAAACGCCCGCCGGCACAGACCGCGCTCTGCGCGCCCAGGTCGTCGGTGACCCATTCGTACACGGTATGGCAATAGTAATCCAGCCCGCGCACCAGGCGCGGGTTGACACTGCAGGGAATCTCCATTTCCTGCAGCAACTGTAACAGGCGTTCGAAGCGGCCGGCCGATTCCCCGCCAAGGTGATCCATCAGCTTCGGGGCCTGTGCCAGCAGCTCCTGCATCGCCGGGTTCTTGCTGTCGAGTATGCGCATCGGGTTGCTGTCCAGCCGGCGCCGGCTGTCTTCATCGAGTTCGGACTCGTGCTGACGCAGGTAGTCCACCAGCACCTGGCGGTAGGCCGCGCGTTCCTCGGCGCTGCCGAGTGTGTTGATCTCGAGGCGGATGTTCTCCAAGCCCAGCCGTGACCACAGCCGCGACACCAGCAGCAGGTGTTCGAGCTCGATGTCGACGCCGGGAAAACCGAACGCTTCGACACCGACCTGGTAGAACTGGCGGTAACGGCCGGCCTGCGGCTTTTCATGCCGGAACATCGGGCCCAGGTACCACAGGCGCTGCTGCTGGTTGTAAAGCAGGCCCTGGTCGATCGCCGCGCGCACACAACCGGCGGTGCCTTCCGGGCGCAATGTCAGGCTGGTGCCGCTTGCAGTCTTGAAGGTGTACATCTCTTTCTCGACGATATCGGTGACCTCGCCGATCGAGCGTTTGAACAGTTCGGTATGTTCGAGAAAAGCCAGCCGGATCTCGGCGTAACCGCTGTGCTGCAACAAGCTGCGTAAGGTGTCTTCGAGTGCCTGCCAGGCAAAGGTCCTGTCCGGCAGGATCGGGTGCATGCCGCGTACTTCTTTTATTGTTTTGTTAGCCAAACTTTAACCCTGAGTCCAGTCGTTAAACCCAGGGTATTTTAATCGGGAAAGACACAAATTGATAGGGGGAATGGGTGGCTAGCCCGCATTTCTCACCACCGAGGAGCGCACAGGCACGGTACGATTTGATTTGATTTGCCTTGGTGTTGGTGCGTACAACGCACCCTACCTCGTCGTGACGGTGTGCGCAGCACACCAAAGGATTTACAGCAAGAAAATATCATGCACCAAAGTAGGGTGCGTCGTACGCACCACCACTAAGGTTTTTTACGGTTTTTCCTGACAATGATCGTGCGTTTCCACTTGCCTTTTCTGGTCTTGCGCAGGTGCTTGAACACTTTGCCGTTGAGGATCACGACCACGTTACGCGGATCGGCCAGCCGGACCTTGAACGGTGCCTTGCCGGTGACCTTTGCACGGTAGCCGCGCTGACCGTTTTCACGCAGCAGCTGCTTGTTGTTCGCATCGGTGACCACGACGAACGAGGACTTGTTGAACTCGATCGACAGCGTATCGAGATCGCTCTGCGCGAACAGCCGGCGGCTGCTGACCGCCGCTACCAGCCCGGGCTTGGTTTTGGGTTGTGCCAGCGTACCGTTCTTGAACGCACCGACGTAGACGAAATCATCGACACTCGCCGGTTTCCGGCTGGTCGTTTTCGCGGCCACCCGCTTGTTGACACTGTCTGCCGGGGCCTGCTTCGCCGTCTTCGAGGAGTTGTAGATAAACGTCAACAGGATCACGATCAACCCGAGGCTGAACATATAACTCAGGTTACGAATCGGCAGCGCGTGTTTTACCGCCCGCTTCCTGGCCCGCATCAGTTTGCGTTTGGGCATCGCCGCCTGCTGTTCGTCCCGCAGCACCACGTACTGCGCGATCAGCGGTTCCGACTCCAGGCCGAGCAGCGCGGCATAGTTACGGATATAGCCCTGCACGAACGCCGACGAAGGCAGGTTACGGTAATCGTCGTTCTCCAGCGCATCGATCGTGGCGACACTCAGGCGCAGCTCCTTGGCGATATACTGCATCGACAGATCCCGCGAGCGCCTTGCTTCACGCAAGACCTCGCCCGGCATCGGCCCCTGAATGATTGAACTGTCAAAACCGTTAAATGCGTCGTCCATAGCGATCCAGTGATAGTTGTCTGTTATACTCCCGCCGTCCTCCCGCAAGCTCCCGCGAAAGAACCCCTTTGCTGCGCGCTGTGCCTCAGTTGTTTCTGCGCCGGTATCGCTTTGCTTCAGTCGATTCCGGGTACTTGTTTACCAGCAGCAGCCCCAGGCTCGAGGCCCGGTTGACATCGCCCCGCAGCCTTGCGATCCGGATATTGAGCCACAAGGATTCCGAGTTCTGCCGGTTCGACGCAGACCAGCGCTGCATCAGCCGGTAGGCCGATTCGACCTTGCCTGCATCGAGCTGCAGTGCCGCCAGCCGGATCAATGCATGCGCATTGTTTCGATCCAGGCTCAATGCCAGGCGAAAATATTTTTCTGCCTTGTCACGGTCGCCCGCACTCTGCATACAGACACCGGCATTGACGTAGGCAAACGCACGCGAGCCGTACAATGGATTACTTGCGGCCCGCAGAAACTGTTTCTCGGACTGCCGGTACTGCTTCTGCTGACACAGAAACGCGCCGAAATTGTTACGCGCGCCGGCATCGTCCGGGGCCAGGCGTATCGCCGCCTGGTAATACTTTCGTGCCAGTTCGGGCTGGCCCAGCTGCTGGTGCAGCACTGCTTTCCACTTGTGTGCAACCGCGTTCTTCGGATCGTGCTTGAGCGCCTTGTTGCACTTGTACATCGCAACCTGGTAAGACTTCTTCCTGATGTAGGCCGCACACAGCCGTGCATTGAACATCGAAGACTTCTTCAGGTCGACCTTTTTGACCTTTGCAACCGGTTGCCGCTGATTCTTCGGTGGTTCCTTTTTTTTGACGACTTTGACTCGATAGTTACCGCAACCGGTGAGGACGATCAGTCCTATCCCCAATAATAGTATATTCCTCACGTAAATCATACAGTTATTCCACCGTAAAAACAATGCCTGCTATTTCCCGTCGTGCACCAGGTTTTTCCAGCGTTGCTGGCGCCGCGTACGGTCCTGTACTCGCCCGACGAGCTGCCCGCAGGCCGCCGCCACATCCTCGCCACGCGTCTTCCTGATCATCGTCGGACAGCCGAGTTGCATCAGCCTGTCCTGGAAGCGCCGGATCCGGGTGTTACTCGAGCACTGGTATTCCGCCCCGGGAAAAGGGTTGAACGGAATCAGGTTGATCTTCGATGGAACCTCCTTCAAGACTTGTGCCAGCTGCTGCGCATGGCTGTCCAAGTCGTTGATATCTTTCAACATAACATATTCCATCGTGATACGTTTGTGAGGGTTTTCAGCAACATAGCGGCGGCAGGCCGACAACAATTTGTCGATCGGGTACTTGCGGTTCAACGGCACCAGCCGGTCGCGCAGTGCGTCGTTCGGCGCATGCAGCGAGACCGCGAGGCTGACCGGGACGGTCTCACGCAGCCTGTCGATCGCCGGCACCAGCCCGGCGGTGCTCAAGGTCACCCGCCGCCTGGAGATGCCGAATGCAAAGTCGTCGAGCATCACTTCGATCGCCGCGGTGACATTGTCGAAATTCAGCAGCGGCTCGCCCATGCCCATCAGCACGATATTGGTCACCACCCGGTGGCCGCGGTTCTTCGGGATGCCGAGCGTGCGTGCCGCAAACAGGATCTGGCCGGTAATCTCGGCCACGGTCAGGTCGCGGCTGTAGCCCTGGGTCGCCGTGGAGCAGAAGGTACAGTTCAGTACACAACCGACCTGGCTGGACACACACAGTGTGCCGCGGTCGGTTTCCGGTATAAATACCGTTTCGATACAGTTGCCGTCCGCCAGGCGCAGCAGCCACTTGATCGTGCCGTCGGCCGACGGCTGCGCCGTGACCAGTTCCGGCAGGCGGATCTCGGCGATCGCGGCAAGCTTCGCGCGCAACGCGTTACTGAGGTTGGTCATCGCGGCGAAGTCGATCACGCCATGATGATAAATCCATTTCATCACCTGGGAGGTGCGGTAGGACTTCTCGCCCAGCGCCGCGAAAAAACGGTCGAACATGGGCCGGGTCAGCCCCAGCAGATTGGTTTTATCATCAGTCATCATCGGTCATCGGCTCAGCGTGTACGCGGGCATATCTCCTGTTCGGTAAAAAAGAACGCGATTTCCTCTTTCGCGGTGTCCGGTCCGTCCGAGCCATGCACCGCGTTCTCATCGACGGTCTTGGCGAAGTCCGCGCGGATTGTGCCCGGTGCCGCTTCAGCCGGGTTGGTCGCCCCCATCAATTCACGGTTCCTGGCAATCGCGTTTTCCCCCTCCAGCACCTGCACCACCACCGGGCCGGAAGTCATAAACTCGACCAGGTCGTTGTAGAAGGGCCGGTCTTTGTGGACCGCGTAAAAGCCACCAGCCTGCTCCTTGGTCAGGTGCAGCATCTTCGACGCGATGACCCGCAGCCCGTTTTTCTCGAACCGTGAGACGATCTCGCCGATGACGTTCTTGGCGACCGCATCCGGCTTAATGATAGAGAAAGTGCGTTCAATTGCCATGATTACTCTCCAGTAAATGTGTGATTCATGAACCAGTCAAGGTTCCGGCTGACAAAAAGGCCCCATTTTAGCCCCAAACACCGGCCAGGCAAAGCCCTGTGGGGTGGTTTGTATGGGGTGGTGTGCGCGGGGTGGTGTGCGCGGGGTGGTGTGCGCGGGGTGGTGTGCGCGGGGTGGTGGTGCGTACAACGCACCCTACTTTGGTGCGTGGCGTTTTCTTGCTGCAAATCCTTTGGTGCACTGCGTGCACCGTCACGATGGGGCGGGATACATCATATATCCCAACACCAAGGCAAATTCAAGAATACCATGTGGTGATTCTTTTACGCATGATCCTTCCGCACCGCGTCATTGCTGCAAAGACGCTTCGTGCACCGTCACGATGGGGCGGGATACATCATATATCCCAACACCACGCCAAATCGTGTTTCGTCACGCGGTGATCCTTCTACACACGATATTTCCTTACCGCATCAGGGGCGGCGCAGAAAAAAGCTTGCGGACCGCGGGAGCGTTCAGGCGGGGGTGGCATTGTCACGACCAGTCAAAGCCATTCACACGGGATGTGGTGCGTAAACGCACCCTACCAGGTGTAAAGCACCTGGGATTGCTTGGAGCCTGAATCCCGCGGTCCGGAAGTTTTTTCTGCAACATTGCCTCGCCAGAGGC
>Ga0256830_1002776_pt1 | contig 11314 bp, 7 predicted proteins | sample 128326metaG_FD_190537 | JGI IMG/M metagenome (GOLD analysis project Ga0256830, IMG submission 190537) | Hydrothermal vent microbial communities from Lau Basin, Pacific Ocean - 128-326 | ecosystem: Environmental > Aquatic > Marine > Hydrothermal vents | place: Pacific Ocean: Lau Basin | collected...
GCAGAACATCGAGGCGGGGGTGCGCCACCTCAAGTACCTGCTGAAACGCTATCCCGAGCGCCTCGCCTGGGCCATCGCCGCCTACAATGCCGGCGAGCGGGCGGTGGAGACCTACGAAGGCATCCCCCCCTATACCGAGACCCGCCGCTACGTGCGCAAGGTGATGGACTTCCACGCCTACTACCGCACCTGGTTCTGAACCCCGCCTCTCGCTACCGTATCGGGCCAGGGATCAAAACCCTGATCACCGGGCCTTGCCACCGAACTGGAAAAGACGGTCCCCCCGCCCACCCGGGCGGGGGACAGGGGGCGGGGATCTAATCCTGAACCCTCACCCCTCGAACCTCGCCCCTCGATACTCTCCCGGCGGGGATCTGATCCTCGGCCCTCAATCCCCGCACCGGCCCGCAGGCAGCCACCCACCGAAGTGCGCGCTGATGGCCTCGCCGCTGCTGAAACGCATGAAACGCCCGCAAATGCCGGATTTTCTCACTCGGCGCGGTCGATTCGAGGGACCACTCTGGACCAGCCCATGGCGCCGCGTACCGTTTCGATGCCGGATGGCAGGTGTTAGGATGCTGCTCGATACGGATATACTCGGAGCGCACGGGATTGCACGTTTCCGGCGCCGACGCGACGATTTAACAAAGGAGTAACGCCATCCATGGCCCTCAAGAAGTCCGAACTCTACTCCTCCCTCTGGCAGTCCTGCGACGAGCTGCGCGGCGGCATGGACGCCTCGCAGTACAAGGACTATGTCCTGACCCTGCTGTTCCTCAAATATATCTCCGACAAGTACGCGGGAGATCCCCGGGCCCTCATCGTGGTGCCCGAGGGCGGCTCCTTCGACGACATGGTGCGCCTCAAGGGCGACAAGGAAATCGGCGACAGGATCAACAAGATCATCGGCCGCCTGGCCGAGGAGAACGATCTCAAGGGCGTCATCGACGTCGCCGACTTCAACGACGAGGACAAGCTCGGCAAGGGCAAGGAGATGGTGGACCGCCTCTCGAAGCTCATCGGTATCTTCGAGACCATCGACCTGCGCGCCAACCGCGCCGACGGCGACGACCTGCTGGGCGATGCCTACGAATACCTCATGCGCCACTTCGCCACTGAGTCGGGCAAGAGCAAGGGGCAGTTCTACACCCCGGCAGAAGTCTCGCGGATTCTGGCCAGGGTCATCGGCGTCGGCAGGGACACCCGTCAGGACCAGTCGGTCTACGACCCCACTTGCGGCTCCGGCTCCCTGCTGCTCAAGGTGGCCTTTGAAGCCCCGCGCGGCCTGTCCATCTTCGGCCAGGAGATGGACAACGCCACCGCCGCGCTGGCGCGCATGAACATGATCCTGCACGACGCCCCCACCGCCGAGATCTGGCAGGGCAACACCCTGGCCGACCCCCACTGGAAGGCCACAAGCGATCAGGGCGGCGGCAGCCTCAGGACCTTCGACTTCGCCGTGGCCAATCCGCCGTTTTCCTTCAAGGCCTGGAGCAACGGTCTCGACCCCGAGCATGACCCCTGGGGCCGCTTCGAATACGGCATCCCGCCGGCCAAGAACGGCGACTACGCCTTCCTGCTGCACATCCTCAAGTCCCTGAAGAGCACCGGCAAGGGTGCGGTCATCCTGCCCCATGGCGTGCTGTTTCGGGGCGGCGCCGAGGCCAACATCCGCCGCAACCTGGTCCGGCGCGGCTTCATACGGGGCATCATCGGTCTGCCCGCCAACCTGTTCTACGGCACCGGCATCCCCGCCTGCATCCTCGTCATCGACAAGGAACACGCCGCCGAAAATGCCGATCCCGAACACGGCGGCATCTTCATGATTGATGCCTCGAAGGGCTTCATGAAGGACGGCAACAAGAACCGCCTGCGCGAGCGCGACATCCACAAGATCGTCGATGTCTTCACCCAGCGCAAGGAACTGCCGCGCTACGCCCGCTTCGTGCCCCTGCGCGAGATCGAGGCCAACGACTACAACCTCAACATCCCGCGCTACATCGATTCCAGCGAGCCGGAAGACCTGCACGATCTCGACGCCCATCTGAACAGCGGTATCCCTGAGCGCGACATCGACGCACTGCAGGACTACTGGCAGGTCTTCCCGACCCTGCGCCAGACGCTTTTCTCCCCTCTCCCTCCGGGAGAGCACCCGGAAGGGCATAAAGGGCCGGGGGTGAGGGCATCATCCCGCCCCGGCTACGCCTACGCAGCCATCGAGCCCACCCAGGTCAAGGCCACCATCCTCGACCACCCCGAGTTCACCGCCTTCCGCGCACGCATCCTTGATCGCTTCCAGGCGTGGCGCGATCCGCACCGGGCCGTCCTCATGGGGTTGACCGGGGACACCGAGCCCAGGGCGCTCATCCACGAACTGTCCGAGGCCCTGCTGAATCAGTTCGAGGGCGCCCCCCTCATCGACTCCTACGCTGTCTACCAGCACCTCATGGACTACTGGGCCGAAGTAATGCAGGACGACGTCTACGCCATCGTCCAGGACGGCTGGCAGGCCGCCGCCAGGCCCCGCGAGCTGGTGGCCGAGAAGGGCCAGAAGAACAGGGAGACCCCGGACCTCACCATCGGCCGCAAGAAATACAAGACCGACCTCATCCCACCGGCGCTCATCGTCGCCCGCTATTTCGCCGACGAGCAGAAACACATCGACCAGCTCCAGGCCGAGGCCGACGCGGCTGCGCAGGAATTGGAGACTTTCGTTGAAGAGCATTCGGGCGAGGAAGGCCTGCTGGAAGAGGCCAGGAACGACAAGGGCAAGATCACCAGGGCCAGGGTGAGGCAATTGACAATGGATAATGGACAATGGACAGCGAAGGAGATGACGGCATTGAAAAATTGTCTGGCGCTGTTCGATGCCGAGGCTGCCGCCAACAAGAAGCTGAAAGAAGCCATCAAGGCCCGCGACGAGGCCGTGTTCAAACACTACGCCAGGCTCACCGATGCCGAGATCAAGGAACTGGTGGTGGACGACAAATGGCTCGCCGCCATCGAACAGGACGTGCAGGGCGAAATCGAGCGCGTCACCCAGCAGCTCGCCACCCGCATCAGGGAACTGGAGGAACGCTACGCCGAACCGCTGCCGGAGATCATGCGGGAGGTGGAGGACCTGCAAGCAAAGGTGGACGAGCACCTGCGACGGATGGGGCTGGTGTTAATGGATAATTGATAATGGACAATTGACAATAGCGAGCAATTGGCAATGGATGGTGGACAGGGCAGTCGAAAAGGGAGTGTGGTTCGAGACAAGTCGTTTGCCTTTGCGGTGCGTGTGGTGCGCTTGTGTCAGCATGTGCGGCAGGAAAAACGTGAATATGTATTGAGTAAGCAGTTGTTGCGCAGTGGTACGGCAATCGGCGCCTTGATCCGGGAGGCGGACCAGGCCGAAAGCCGGGCGGACTTCGTGCATAAGATGTCAATCGCGCTCAAGGAGGCCAATGAATCGGAGTATTGGATTCAGTTGCTCAACGAAACCGGTTATATCGATGCCAAGGGCGCGGAGTCCATCGGCGCGGATTTGACGGAGATATTGAAGCTGTTGGTCGCGATTGTGAAGAAGAACAAAGAGATAATGGGTAATTGATAATGGATAATGGACAATGCCAGGAAGTAACTGTGGATTATCAATTATCCATTGACCATTCTCAATTGGATGAAGTGCCGCCGGGGTACAAGCGAACCGAGGTGGGGGTGATTCCGGAAGATTGGAAATGTGTGACTATAGATAAGATTGCGCAGGTGAAAGGTGGTAAGCGCCTTCCAGCCGGTTACGCCCTTACGGATGTCCCAACGACACATCCATACATTCGAGTAGCAGATATGCGGCCCGGTGGCGTCGATTTGGCGGAGATTAAGTATGTGCCGGATGGCGCCTTTCCGACCATCCAAAACTACCGTATCTATGAGAGTGACATCTTCATTAGCGTTGCTGGCACATTGGGGATTGTGGGCGTGATCCCACCGCAGCTCAACGGTGCGAATCTAACCGAAAATGCGGACCGTCTAACGGATCTACAGTGCGACCGAGATTATCTGAAGTATTGGTTGATGTCGTCACCTATCCAGAAGGCTATAGATGCAATTAGAACAGTTGGTGCCCAACCAAAACTGGCGCTTGGACGCATTGCCAAGTTTACGATTGCGATTCCTTCCAAACGAGTAGAACAACGCGCCATCGCCACCGCCCTGTCGGACGTCGATGCCCTCATCACCGCGCTGGACAAGCTCATCGCCAAAAAGCGCGCTATCAAAACCGCCGCCATGCAGCAACTCCTCACCGGCAAAACCCGCCTGCCGGGCTTCAGCGGCGAGTGGGAAACGAAGCGGTTGGGGGAGCTGGGAGTGTTTCTCAAGGGGAGTAACGTCAATCGGGATGAGGCGCAATCTGGCCCTAACCCATGTATACGATATGGAGAACTTTATACTGTCCACAACGAGGTAATCAGGGAATTTACATCGTGGATTTCAAGAGAGACAGCCGAGAAGGCAACAAAAATAAAAAAAGGCGATGTTCTTTTTGCCGGCTCCGGAGAGACGAAGGAAGAAATTGGAAAATGCGCATCCTTTTTGGGTGATTTCGAGGCGTACGCGGGTGGCGATATTGTAATTCTTAGGCCGACCAGCGATGTTGATTCAATTTACCTTGGGTATGCACTCAATGCGCCGGCCATTGCCCGTCAGAAGGCTGCTCGCGGTCAAGGTGATGCTGTTGTTCATATTAGCGCACGGGCGTTGTCTGATATTGTACTCAAGTTTCCTCCTGTCGAAGAACAAACCGCCATCGCCCAGGTCCTCTCCGACATGGACGCCGAAATCGTGGCCCTCGAAGCCCGTCGTGACAAGACCCGCGCCATCAAGCAGGGCATGATGCAGCAACTCCTCACCGGCCGGGTGCGGCTGGTTTGAGGAGAAAGCCACGGAGGGCTGGAAGGTGAAGGTTCTGTTTCTGGATGAATCCGGGGATCACAATCTGGCGGTGATAGATCCATCCTATCCCCTGTTCGTACTTGGGGGTGTGATCGTGGATCAGGCTTATGCGGAGGGGCCTCTGGAGGAGGCGGTGCGGGATTTCAAGCGCCGTTTGTTCGGGCGAGACGATTTGATCCTGCATACGGCGGACATCACCCGGAACCGCAACGGCTTCGAGCGGCTGAAGGAACGTGCGTTCCGGGAGTGGTTTTACGAAGAACTGAATACATTGCTACGAACGCTCGATTTTCAGGTGGTTGCCTGTGTGATCCGAAAGGATGACCATCTCCAACGCTATGGTGTTGCGGCGCTCGATCCCTATATGTTGAGTCTGGATATTTTGGTGGAAAGGTTTTGCATGGAATTGGGCGGTGTCAATGGTGGCGGTGTCATCGTTTCGGAACGGCGCGGTTCAACGCTGGATCGGGAGTTGGATATTGCCTGGTTAAACCTGAAAATCCAGGGCACCCGGTTCATACAGGCAAAGGACATCGAAAGGCGTATTGTTGGTCTGAACCAACGCGACAAGTCCGAGAATATTGCTGGTTTGCAACTGGCTGATTTGGTGGTAACGCCCATTGGCCGCAAGGTGCTCGGCAAGACAGTTAAGGAAGACTACCGGGTGGTGGAAGAGAAGTTCCGCCGCAGCCGTACGGGGAAGGTTGAGGGGTATGGACTGGTTGTATTGCCCAAATGAAAGAGGCCGGCCCCCGCTACGCAGTGACCAGCCCACGCCTGAATTATTGGCCCGGCTTTCGGAAATTTCAATAGAAATTGATGAAAAACGAATGTTCTGGCTGGGACTGCTTTGTTGGCCGTTAGAAATAATGAGTTACGCAAAACCATGCTGAGTGGATATGATTATCGGGAAGCCTTTTGGCGTGCCCGAAAAGGCTGAAGCCCCGCGACATTGCTGCCGAAGGGCTTCGGATGCTCCTTCCACGGCAGGTGGGCGAGGCTGGCAGTGAGTATCGAATTGCACGGTTAATACGTCAATAACCACACACAGGTTGTCTCGCTCTATTCCACGTGGAGGACGAGCCCCTGTATAGGTAAGCCAGCCTTTACCATGGCAGACCACTGGCTTTATATTAAAGGCAGACTATAATAAAAGCGACATTTAACCCTGAAGGAAGGCCAGCCTTTACCATGGAAGCGAGCATTTCACGTGCCGGGCGGTATATCCGCCAGCCCAGCGGCTATCGGGCCTTCATTCCGGCCCCCCTGCCCCCCGATCCACCGGTGGCCATGGCGGGCCTGCAGGACCTGCTCTCCCGCGCCGACAGGGCGCTGGGGCGGCTGGACGGCTCCGTGCTGACCCTGCCCAACCCGGATCTGTTCGTCTTCATGTATGTGCGCAAGGAGGCGGTGCTCTCCAGCCAGATCGAGGGCACGCAGAGCTCCCTGCAGGACGTGCTGGCCGCCGAGGCGCGGATCTTCAGCCGCGAGCGACCCGGTGACGTGCGTGAGGTGCTGAACTACATCGAGGCCATGCACTACGGCCTGGCGCGCCTGCAGGAGCTGCCGCTGTCGGTGCGCCTCATCCGCGAAATCCACGAACGCCTGCTGCGCGGTGTGCGCGGCGGCCGTCTGGCGCCGGGGGAGCTGCGCACCAGCCAGAACTGGATCGGCCCAACCGGTTGCGCTCTGAGCGAGGCGAGCTTCGTGCCGCCTCCGCCCGAGATGGTGCCGGAACTGCTCTCGGATCTGGAGCGTTTTCTGCACCGGCCGGATGACCTGCCGGCATTGATCAAGATCGGGCTGGCCCATGCCCAGTTCGAGACCATCCACCCCTTCCTGGACGGCAACGGCCGCGTGGGGCGCCTGCTGATCACGTTCCTGTTGTGCAGCCAGGAGATCCTGCACAAACCGGTGCTCTATCTCTCTTATTATTTCAAGCGCCACCGGCAGGCCTATTACGATCACCTGCAGGCGGTGCGTGACAGCGGGGACTGGGAGGCCTGGCTGGCCTTTTTCCTGCGAGGCGTGACCGAGGTCAGCGAGCAGGCCACCGAAACGGCCCGGCGTATCCTGCAGATGCGCGAAGAGCATCGTAGCGCCATTGCCGAGAACATGGGCTACGCGGCAGGCAACGGGCACCGGGTGCTGGAGACGCTGTTCGAGCGGCCCATTGTCTCGGTAAAGGATGTGGAGGGCATCACCGGCACCAGTTATGCGGCCGCCAACCAGCTGGTGAAACGGCTGGAAGGGCTTGGGCTGCTGGAGGAAATCACCGGCCAGGCACGCAACCGGCGCTTCCGCTATGCGCCCTACATTCGCCTGTTCGCTGACGAGGAGACCGAGGCCCCTGCGGCTTCGGATGAGGGAGTGCCTGCGTGAGTGCTGTCGGCCAGAAGGAACGCCAGACCCAGGCCCGGGTCATCCGGCTCTTCCATCAGGAGCTGGGATACGAGTATCTCGGCAACTGGATCGACCGCGAGGGCAACCGCAACATTGAGGAAGATCGGCTGCGCGACTGGCTGAAGCGGCGCGGCCATGTCGAGAGTCTCATCACCCGCGCCCTGCATCAGCTCGACAAGGCGGCGGCGCTGGGCGAGGGCAAGCATCTGTACGATGCCAACAAGGCTGTCTATGAGCTGCTGCGTTACGGCGTGAAGGTCAAGGAGGAGGCCGGTGAGCAGTTCCAGACCGTGTGGCTCATTGACTGGACGGATCCCGAAGCCAACGACTTCGCCATCGCCGAGGAGGTCACCGTCACCGGCGTGAACACCAAGCGCCCGGACATCGTGCTCTACGTCAACGGCATTGCCCTTGGTGTGCTGGAGCTGAAGCGCTCCACGGTGGCCGTGAGCGAGGGCATCCGGCAGAACCTCGACAACCAGAAGAAGGCCTTCATTCGCGGTTTCTTTACCACCCAGCAACTGGTGATGGCGGGCAACGATACCGAGGGTCTGCGCTACGGCACCATCAAGACGCAGGAGAAGTATTACCTGGCCTGGAAGGAGGAGGGTGCGCCGGAGCCCGAACCGGGCGAGTTGCTGGATACCCACCTGCGCCAGCTCTGCAACAAGCAAAGATTTCTGGAAATTGTTCACGATTTCATCGTCTTCGATGCCGGCATCAAGAAGCTGCCCCGCCACAACCAGTATTTCGGCGTAAAGGCAGCGCAGGAACGGATCCGCACGCGCGAAGGCGGCATCATCTGGCACACCCAGGGTTCGGGCAAGTCACTGACCATGGTCTGGCTGACCAAGTGGATCCGCGAGCACGTGGAGAATGCCCGGGTGCTGGTGGTCACGGATCGCACCGAGCTGGATGAACAGATAGAGGGTGTCTATACCGGTGTCAATGAGGACATCTATCGTACCAGGAGCGGCGCGGATCTCATCGCCCAGCTCAATACCACTGATCAGTGGCTGATGTGCTCGCTGGTGCACAAGTTCGGACGCAGCGAGGATGCCGCCACGGACGAGTTCATCGACGAGCTGGAAAAGAGCCTGCCAAAGGACTTTGCCGCAAAGGGCAAGCTGTTCGTGTTCGTGGACGAATGCCACCGCACCCAGTCGGGCAAGCTGCACAAGGCGATGAAGAAGATCCTGCCGGATGCCATGTTCATCGGTTTTACCGGCACGCCATTGCTCAAGGCCGACAAGCAGAAGAGTATCGAGGTGTTCGGGTCCTACATCCACACCTACAAGTTCGACGAGGCGGTGCGCGACGGTGTGATACTGGATCTGCGTTACGAGGCTCGCGATATCGACCAGACACTGACTTCGCCGGAGAGGGTGGATCAGTGGTTCGAGGCCAAGACCAGGGGCCTGTCGGACCTGGCGCGGGTCCAGCTCAAGCAGAAATGGGGCACCATGCAGAAGGTGCTCAGTTCCCAGTCGCGGCTTGAAAAAATCGTCGCCGACATTCTGTTCGACATGGAAACCCGCGATCGTCTTATGAGCGGGCGCGGCAACGCCTTGCTGGTTTCCAGCAGCATCTACCAGGCCTGCAAGCTCTACGAGCTGTTCAGCAAGACACCGCTGGCCGGCAAATGTGCCATCGTCACCAGTTACAAGCCCGCGCCGGCCGACATCAAGGGTGAAGAGACGGGTGAGGGCATGACCGAGCGTCTGCGCCAGTACGAGATCTACCGCAAGATGCTGGCCGACTGGTTCGAGCAGGACGAAGAGGAAGCCATGTATCGGGTGGAGGAGTTCGAACAGCAGGTAAAGAAAAAGTTCGTCAATGAGCCGGGGCAGATGAAGCTGCTCATCGTGGTGGACAAGCTGCTCACCGGCTTCGACGCCCCGCCGGCCACCTATCTCTACATCGACAAGCAGATGCGTGACCACGGCCTGTTCCAGGCCATCTGCCGGGTGAATCGACTGGATACCGAGGACAAGGAGTACGGCTATATCATCGATTACAAGGATCTGTTCAAGTCGCTGGAAGGCGCGATCCAGGATTACACCGGTGAGGCGCTGGGAGGTTATGACAAGGCCGACGTGGCGGGTCTGCTCGAGGACCGGCTGGAGAAAGGCAAGGGGCGGCTCGAAGAGATGCTGGAGCAGGTCCGTGCCCTGTGCGAGCCGGTTGAACCTCCGAAGGACACCCGGGCCTACCTGCATTATTTCTGTGCTTCCGATACCACGAACAAGGATGCCCTCAAGGATAACGAGGCGAAGCGGATCGCCCTCTATAAGGCCGTTGCGGCCCTGCTGCGTGCCTTCGCCAACCTGGCCAACGAGATGCCCGAGGCAGGCTACAGCGAGACGGACATCGAACGGCTGCGGGAGGAAGTGAAGCACTACGAGCACGTCCGGGAAGAGGTGAAGCTGGCCAGCGGCGACTATCTGGATATGAAGATGTACGAGCCGGCCATGCGTCACCTTCTGGATAGCTACATCCAGGCCGAGGATAGTCGGGTGCTGTCCAACTTCGATGAGCTGGGGCTGGTAGACCTCATTGTGCAAGAGGGACCGGAAGCACTGGACAGGCTGCCGCGGGGAATTCGCTCGGACCGCGAGGCCATGGCCGAGACCATCGAGAACAACCTGCGCAGGATCATTATCGATGAGCAGCCGGTCAATCCGAAGTACTACGAGAAGATGTCGGAGCTGCTGGACGCCCTCATCGAGGAGCGACGGCAACAGGCCCTGGACTACGAGGAATACCTGAAGCGGCTGGTTGAGCTGTCGAAGAAGGTCAGTGAACCGGGTACGGACGGGTCCTATCCACCCAGTGTCAACAGCCCGGCCCGGCGCGCCCTGTACGACAACCTCAGGGACAGGCCGGAGCTGGAGGCCATTGCGGCGGCAATGCAGGAGGCCGCCGACATCCCCGATCTTGCCGAGCATCTCGCCTGGGCGGTGGACGAGGTGGTGCGGAACACCAAGAAAGCCGACTGGCGTGGGAACCGTTTCAAGGAGCGCGAAGTCCGTAACGCCATCGCCGGGGTGATCGGTCCTCATGAGGAACTGGTAGATACGCTGTTTGAAATCGTAAAGAACCAGAATGAGTACTGAACGCCATACCATCGAAGTCAGTGGCATCCGTGTGGAGGTGGTGCGCAAGGCCATCAAGAACCTCCACCTTGGTGTCTATCCTCCCGAGGGGCGGGTACGGGTTGCCACGCCCCTCAGGGTGGACGATGAGGCGGTGCGGCTGGCTGTCATTTCCAAACTGGGCTGGATCCGGCGCCAGCAGGCTCGATTTGCCGAACAGGCCCGCCAGTCACCGCGAGAGATGGTGAGTGGTGAAAGCCATTATTTTCTGGGCAGGCGTTATCGGCTCAGGGTGATCGAGCACCCTGGACCGTTCGGGGTGGAACTGAGCGGGAATTCGCACCTGAATCTCTACGTCCGCCCCGGTACCGATACCGCGCGATGCGTGAAGGTGTTGCAGGACTGGTATCGTCGCGAACTGAAGGTTCGGATTCCGGTGCTGATCGCGCAGTATGAGCCGGTGATCGGTGTCGAGGTCGCCGAGTGGGGCGTGAAGAAAATGAAGACCAGATGGGGCACGTGCAACGCCGATGCCCGCCGCATCTGGCTGAATCTTGAGCTGGCGAAAAAACCGCCCCGATGCCTGGAATACATCGTCGTGCATGAAATGGTGCACCTGCTGGAGCGGCACCACAATGCGCATTTTCGGGAGTTGATGGATCGCTTCATGCCGCAATGGAAGCTGGCACGGGACGAACTGAACCGTGCACCGCTGGCGCATGAAGACTGGACGTATTGACTGGTGTCTTCAGAAATCGGGAGCACAAGGTGATACACGTGGACATGGACGCCTTCTACGCCTCGGTGGAGATCCGCCGGCGGCCGGAGCTGGCCGGGCGGCCGGTGGCGGTGGGCGGCCCGGCGCGGGGGCGGGGCGT
>Ga0256830_1002777_pt1 | contig 11314 bp, 9 predicted proteins | sample 128326metaG_FD_190537 | JGI IMG/M metagenome (GOLD analysis project Ga0256830, IMG submission 190537) | Hydrothermal vent microbial communities from Lau Basin, Pacific Ocean - 128-326 | ecosystem: Environmental > Aquatic > Marine > Hydrothermal vents | place: Pacific Ocean: Lau Basin | collected...
ACGCTGACCGTCGATGTCAGAGATATAGCCCTCGTCCATTTTCACAATGCGCATCAGCACCTTGTCGTCATAGTCACGATTACGTTGCATGGGATCAAGGAACTCGTCATGCACCACCATGCAGTAATGGCAGTCATCCATTGAAAACATCAGCAGCAGGGGAACACCGCGTGCCTGAGCCTGGCGTATATCGGCCTGTAGATCGGTGGTCAACGGCACCCCGGAAGTATGTTCGGACTCGGCATACAGCGTCGATGAGCCACCCAGTAGAACGACTAAAAAAGTCAGTATGCGTTGTAATTTCATAAAAAATAGCCTGTCAGTGAGAAAAGGGAACAAGCCCGTACTGGCCAATTTGGTGTATCATGTGATGCAAGATATCTCAATTTGTTCCCCATCGCAGCAATCATTTTGTTAATTTTCAGTCAGGAAGTACTCACTTATGACCGACACCTTGCGTATCGCCACCCGTAAAAGCCAACTCGCCCTCTGGCAGGCCGAATATGTCCGCGACATGCTGCAATTGCACCATCCCGATTTGAACGTCGAGCTGGTCAAGATGAGCACCCAGGGGGACAAAATTCTCGACACCCCGCTGGCCAAGGTCGGTGGCAAGGGATTGTTCGTCAAGGAACTGGAGCGCAGCCTGCTGGAGGAGGAAACCGACATTGCCGTGCATTCCATGAAGGATGTGCCGGTGACGTTGCCCGAGGGTCTGCATCTGGCGACCATCTGCCCGCGCGAAGATCCGCGCGATGCTTTTGTCTCAAACGATTTTGCGTCGCTGGATGCCCTGCCGCAAGGTGCGCGACTGGGGACCTCCAGCCTGCGTCGTCAGTGTCAGCTTGCCGCGCTGCGCCCGGATCTGGAAATTGTCGATCTGCGCGGCAACGTCAACACGCGGCTGAAAAAGCTGGATGAGGGGGAGTACGACGCCATCATTCTCGCTGCCGCCGGCCTTATCCGGCTCAAATTCGAGGACAGAATCAGTGACTTTCTGGCCACCGATATCAGCCTGCCGGCCATCGGTCAGGGCGCGGTGGGTATCGAATGCCGCCGTGACGATGACTGGGTCAACGAACTGCTTGCCCCCCTGAACGACGAGGACACGGCCACCCGCGTGGCCGCCGAACGCGCCATGAACCTGCGCCTGAACGGTGGCTGTCAGGTGCCCATTGCCGGTTATGCCGAGCTGGCTCATGGGGTGATTCTGGTGCGCGGACTGGTGGGGCGCGTGGATGGCAGCGAAATCATTCGTGGCGAAATCGCCGGCCCTCCTGAAGACGCCGCCCATCTTGGCCAGGTCCTGGCGGAAGATCTGCTCGCCCGGGGTGCCGACGCGATTCTGGCTGAACTCTATGCATAAGGATCAGCCGTCTGCGGCGCCTGGCATCGGCGGCCTGCAGGGACTCCGGGTGATGATCACCCGCCCCCGGCATCAGGCCGGGGATCTCGCACAGAGCATCACCGACGCCGGCGGCAGCCCTTATCTATATCCCTTGCTCAGCATCCAGCCCACCGCCGATGTCGCGCAACTGGCACCGGTACTCAATCATCTGGAGCACTACCAGCTGGCCATTTTTGTCAGCCCCAATGCGGTCAGCTATGGGATGGAACTGATTCACGCGCATGGCGGACTGCCGCTTGAAATGCGCACCGCCACCGTTGGCCGCAGCAGTGCGCAACACTTTCGCCAACTCAGCGGCTTCGAGGTGGACTACTGCCCCCAGACCGACTTCAGCAGCGAAGGGTTGCTGGCACTGCCTGAACTTCAGAATGTGCGTGGCCAGCGCATCCTGATCTTTCGCGGTCAGTCGGGGCGCGAAAAGCTGGCGCAAACCCTGCGTGAACGCGGCGCCCAGGTGCACTACCTGTCGGTCTATCAGCGTCAGCCGACAAAATGTGATTCCCACCAGCTTGCAGCCGCGCTAAGGCAGAAAAAAATTGATATCATCAGTCTCACCAGCGGTGAAGCACTCGAACATTTATTTACGCTTGTCGAACCGGCACTGCTGGCGCCGATGGCCTTTGTCGTGATCAAGCCGCGACTGGCGCAACAACTACAGGCACGGGGGATAAGCGGTGAAATTCTTGTCACCGCCGAGGCCAGCGATGCGGGGATTCTCGACACACTGCAACAATGGCGCAACAGGTAAGGTTAACCAGTGAAACAGCACTATGACGGATAAGAAATCGAAACAGAATAACGCCCCGGCCAACGACAGCAGCCTGGAAAAGAAGGACAAAGAAAAACAGCCGACAAGTACCGATGCCGACGAGAGCCAAAAAACACGCAAGCCTCGCCGCCGCTCAGCGGCCAGCGGTTTTTCCAGCCTGATTATTTTTGTCCTGTTTGTGGGGGTGATGGCGGCGCTGGCCTACTGGGTTGAAAAACAGCAGCAGGAACTGGCCACGCACAACCGTTACCAGATCGATCAGCTGCGCAATGAGCTGGCGCCTGCGCTTGAGCAACTGAAAGCCGACAACCGCGAACTGCAACAACGACTGAGCGCCGAGGAAGAAAGCCAGCAGGCACTCCAACAGGCACTGAGCAATCTGCTTAAGACACGCCGCCATCTGCGTAATGACTGGCTGCTGGCCGAAGCCGATTATTTGCTCCGGCTCGCCAGTCATCGCCTGTTACTGGCGCGTGATAGCGGCAGCGCACTGGCCGCCATGCAGGCAGCCGATGAACGGTTGCATGATATGTCCGATCCGGCGGTGATCCCGGTGCGCAAAAAACTGGCCGAAGACATCAACCGACTCAGGGCCGTACCGGCTATCGACATCGCCGGCCTCTCCGCCCGTCTCAGTGCCCTCACCGAAAGCGTTGACAGCCTGCCCCTGCTCGGTGAATACATCGACACGAATACCGACACCGATAACAAGCCTGAAAACACTCCGCCAGAAAACTGGCAACAACTGCCCAAAGCGATCTGGGCGGATATCAGAAAACTGCTGGTCATTCGTGAGCGTCATGGCAAGGTGATCCCGCTGCTCTCCCCCGAGCAACATTTCTTTCTCAGTGAAAATCTGAAGCTGCAACTGGAGCAGGCACGACTGGCGCTGCTCAATGCCGAGCAGGCGGTGTATCAGGAACGTCTGCAAACCGCGTCAAACTGGGTGGGCAGATTTTTCAAACCCGATGATCCTGCCAGTCAGGCCATGCGCAGCGAACTGCAACAACTGGCCGCTGAAAAGATCAAACCGGCGCTGCCGGATATCAGCGCCAGTTACCGCGCCCTGCAGGATCTGCGTGAACAACAGGCCAACAGGGGTGACGAGCACGGTGGCGCTTCATGAGGCTGTTGTTTTTCTCCCTGCTCACGCTTCTGCTTGCCGTGGTCATGGGCTTGCTGGCCTATCAGGACCCCGGCTATGTGCTGATCAGCCGGGGCGAAGTCAGTTATGAACTCAGCCTGACCCTGTTCCTGCTTATTCTCGCAATCAGCTTCGCGACCCTGTATTTTTTCATTCGCTTCGTCTCACGCAGTCTGCGCCTGCCCGGTCATCTGCGTCTGTGGCGTAAACGGCGACGCATCAAAAAAGCCCATCAGATCAGCGTTCGCGGTCTCATCGAACTGGCACAGGGACACTGGCCACAGGCGGAAAAACATCTGATCAAGTACGCGCAGTATTCCGAAGCGCCGCTACTCAATTATCTGTCCGCCGCACGCGCCGCACAAAAACAACTGGCCCATGAACGCCGCGACTACTATCTGTCACAGGCGCATAAAAGTACGCCCGATGCGGACTTCGCCGTGCAACTGACCCAGGCCGAACTGCAACTGGTACACGGACAACTGGAGCAGTCCCTCGCCACCCTGGTGCATCTGAAATCCATTTCACCCAAACATACCCATGTGTTGCTGTTGCTGATGCAGCTGTATGAAAAACTGCAAAGCTGGGATGATCTCAAAGATCTGTTGCCGGCACTGAAAAAACAAAAAGTCATTACCAGTGAACAACTGCATGAACTTTCCATCAAGGTCTTTACCGAACTGCTGGAGATAACGGCAAAACAGAATCAGGCCGACAGGCTCGAACAATTCTGGCAGGATCTGCCGCGCAACCTGCGTCAGGATACCCATCTGATCAAACGCTACAGCTATCATCTTATCAACATGGAGCAGTTCGATACGGTAGTCGAGGTGCTGCGTCCGGCCATCAATCAGAACTGGGATCAGGATCTGGTGTATCTCTATGGCAAGGCGCACAGCAACAAACCGGACAGACAACTGAGCCAGGCCGAAAGCTGGCTCAAGGGACACGAAAACAATGCCATCCTGCTACTTACTCTGGGACGGCTGTGTCTTTACAACCAGCTCTGGGGCAAGGCGCGTTCCTATCTGGAAGCCAGCATCGGCAGCGATCCCTTCCCGGAAACCTATCGCGAACTCGGCCTGCTACTGGAACAACTGGATGAAAAAGACAAGGCCGCAGACTGCTATCGCAAAGGCATTATGCTGGGTGAGAAACTGCCTTGCTGAACGGGATAACGACTTTACAATACCTCTGCGTCTTTGCATTAATAACAAAATAAAATGATAAATCCAGGCCAACTCTTACGATTGCTGAAAATAAGCTGGGTACTGGTACGCCATGGTCTCGATGAACTGATCCTCGCGACCCACCTGTTCCGGCCGGTGCGTTTCATCGGTTTTTTTCTACCCTGGCACTGGCTGCCTCGCAAGGAGCAGGATCGAGGCGCCCGTATTCGCCGCGCACTGGAAGATCTGGGTCCCATCTTTGTCAAATTCGGACAGATCCTTTCTACCCGCCGCGATCTGTTACCCGATGATATTGCCATCGAGCTGGCAAAGTTACAGGATCAGGTCGCGCCCTTTTCCGGCCAACAGGCAAAGGCGATCATTGAAAAGGCCTATGACTGTCCGCTGGACGAGGTCTTTACCGAGTTTGACATCACGCCACTGGCCTCCGCCTCCATTGCCCAGGTTCATGCCGCCACCCTGAAAAATGGTGACCGGGTCGTGGTCAAGGTTCTGCGTCCCGATATCCTGCCGGTGATCAAACGCGACGTCAGTCTGCTGTATATCATCGCCGCCAAACTCGAACGCTTCTGGGCCATGGGTCGGCAACTGCATGCCATCGATGTGGTGCATGAAATCGAAAAGACCCTGCTCGATGAACTCGACCTCATGCGTGAAGCCGCCAATGCCGCGCAACTGCGCCGCAACTTTGAAGACTCGAGCCTGATCTATATCCCCGAGGTCTACTGGACACACACACGCCAGAACGTCATGGTGCTGGAGCGGATTTCCGGCATTCCCGTTAGTAATACGGTTGAACTGAAAAAAGCCGGGGTTGATCTTAAAGCGCTGGCCGAACGCGGGGTGATCATTTTCTTTACCCAGGTGTTTCGTCACAGCTTCTTTCATGCCGACATGCATCCCGGTAATATTTTTGTCGCCGACAACGGCCAGTATATTGCCGTTGACTTCGGCATCATGGGCGCACTCAATACCAGTGACCAGCGTTATCTTGCCGAAAACTTTCTGGCCTTTTTCAATCGTGACTATCGCCGTGTCGCCGAGCTGCATGTGGAATCCGGCTGGGTTGATGAAGATACTCGGGTTGAAGAATTCGAGTCAGCTATTCGCACCGTCTGCGAACCTATTTTTGATAAGCCACTGAAAGACATTTCCTTTGGCCATTTGTTACTGCGCCTGTTCCAGACCGCGCGGCGTTTCAATATGGAAGTGCAGCCACAGCTGATCCTGCTACAAAAAACACTACTCAATATCGAAGGACTGGGTCGCCAGCTTTATCCTGATCTGGATCTCTGGCAAACCGCCAAACCTTTCCTGGAAGACTGGATCAAGGATCAAATCGGCCCGCGCGCCATTGCCCGACAGATCAAGGACAACCTGCCAGGCTGGCTGGAAAAAGCGCCGCAGATGCCGGCCCTGCTGTATGACGTACTCGAACAGGCGCGAGATGGCAAACTCAAAGTGGAAATGCAGAACAGACAAATTGAATCGCTGCATGATGAGATTCGCAAAGCCAGCCGGCGTAATGTTTTTTCCATCATCGGCGGCAGCCTAATCATCTCCGCCGCAGTTATCTTTTCACTCGACGGCTACAGCAAATTCATGGCCGCCGGTGCCCCCATCCATACATGGATACTGGGTGCGCTGGGTATTGTCTTTCTATTTGCTGCCTGGCCCGACGATTAACTCACAGCTTGCATTAGACCAATATTTCTTTAGGTAATGGATGACTGAGGAAGTTAAAAGGACTGGCACTGTATCCATAAGCACCCGATTGATAAACGGCAACCAGATCACCCATTTCTGCTTTAGCCAGATCCATTTTATCGGCGAGAATATCCAGGGGCGTACACAGCGGGCCGACAATGCTTGCTGTTTCACGTTTTTCCCCTTTCACTTTATTGGCAATGACTACCGGGTAGTTTTTACGAATAAACTGCCCGAAATTGCCTGAAGCTGCAAGATGATGATGCATGCCGCCATCGGCGATTAGAAACACTTCACCTCGTGAAATTTTGCGATCGATAATGCGGCAGACATAGAGTCCGGCTTCACCAACCAGAAAACGACCCAGCTCGGTCACGATTTCGGCTTCGGGGACTTGAGCTCTTACCTCAGGCAGAAGCCTGTGCAGGTTGTCGGCAATCGGGGCCATTTCAATATGCTGGTCACCGGGAAAATAGGGAATGCCCAGACCACCGCCAATGTTTAGCAGCTTGATTGCTGCAGGCGCATGTTCGGCCAGACGGGTGGCGAGTTCGAAGGTTTTATCGTGCGCTTCGATAATCGCCTCGGCGCGGAGATTTTGGGAGCCACTGAAAATATGAAAGCCATAAAACTCCAGATCACGTTGGGTTAATTCCCTGAGCATGGCCGGCACAAGCTCGGCGTCCACGCCAAACTGTTTGGGGCCACCGCCCATTTTCATGCCGGAGGATTTGAGTTCAAAATCCGGGTTGACGCGAATCGCGACTTTGGGTCGAATGCCGCGTTGCTGGGCAATCTCAGTGATGCGATCCATTTCGGTACTGGATTCCATGTTAATGACAATACCCGCGGCAATGGCGGCGGCGAGTTCATCCGGACGTTTGCCCGGGCCGGCAAAACTGATTTTCTCTGCCGGCATGGGGGTATCGAGGGCAATGTGCATTTCACCGGCCGAGGCAAGATCAAAACCATCCACCAGTGTGGACAGATGTTGCACCAGTGCAGGCATGGGGTTGGCCTTGATGGCGTAATGCAGATGCAGATCTTCCGGCAGGTGCTCGCGCAGGTAGGCGACGCGCTGAGTGATCAGCTGCCGATCATAAACATAAAAGGGCGTGCCGATACGATCAGCCAGCCGGGTAATGGCCTGCCCCCCAACCTGGAGACAGTCATTCTCAACGGGGAACTGTGTCATCGGGGGATGGGTGGGCTTACTGGATTTCATTCAGAAGGCTCCTGAAAAAGATCGGCCAGCTCATCGGTTAACAAGCGGCGATTGATTTTGCCATTGGGATTGCGTGGCAAATCATGTTGAACAATAAATTCGGCTGGCACCATAAAGTTAGGGAGTTGCTGGACACAGATTTGCCGGAGTGCTTCGACATCAACCTTGTTGCTGTCCAGTGGGCTGATCACCGCAACGATGGCCTGTCCTAACATGGGATGTGGAATACCCAGGGCGACGGCTTCGGCAATCAGGCCGGAGCGATAGAGGATCTCCTCGACTTCGGTGGGGCTTACCCGGTAGCCGGAGGTTTTGATCATCTCATCTTTGCGACCAACGAAATAGAGATAGCCCTCTTCATCCATTTTAACCTGATCACCTGACCAGACCGCGGTTTCGCTCAACGGCAGGGCGGGATCTTCTCCCGGAACAGGACGGAAACGCTCAGCGGTTTTCTCCGGATCATTCCAGTACCCCATGGCAACCAGTGAGCCTCGGTGTACCAGCTCACCGGTTTCGCCTGGTGCACAGGGGCTGCCATCTTCGCGCACGACCATGACCTCGGCATTGGGGATCGCCTTGCCCATGGATTCGGGTCGATGGGCGATTTGCTCCGGGGGCAAATAGGTCGAACGAAAAGCCTCGGTGAGGCCATACATCAAATACGGCTGGGTGTGGGGGAGGGCCGCCTGTAAATCTGCCAGCGTCTGTAACGGCATCGCACCACCAGAGTTGGTAATATAACGCAAGGATGTCTGGGCATCTTCCGGCCAGGGCAGCTTCGACAGCTGATTCCACAAGGGGGGGACGGCCGCCAGTCCGCTGACACGGTATTTGGCCACGGCTCTGATCACATCGCGAGGCAGCAGGTAATCCATCAGCACGACGCTGGCGCCGACGCTAAAGGCGGTGGTCAACTGGCTGAAGCCGTAGTCAAAGCTGAATGGCAGAACGGCCAGCAGGCGATCCCCGGCATGATTTTGCAGATATTCGGCAACACTGTGAGCACCACTGACCATGTTGCGATGTGAGAGCACCACCCCTTTGGGTTTGCCGGTGCTGCCGGAAGTATAGAGTATGGCCGCCATGTCCATATCAATCGACGGGGAGGTGGGAAGCTGTGTTTCATCGCTCAGTAGCCTGTTCCAGGACAGGCAGGTCAGCCCTGAATCTATATCCGCCTCGTCATCTTCCAGCAGAACAAGGCTATGCAGATCATGACAGTTTGTTAACTCGGGAGCTAAGGCGGGCAGACGATTTTTCGCGGTAATCAGGATACGTGCATTACAATCATTTAAGATATGAGTGATCTGAGCCGGTTTGAGCAGAGGATTGAGGGGCACAAAGACGCCTCCCGCTTTGGCGATAGCAAAAAAAGCAATCACCGATTCAAACCGCTTGGGCAGCAATACGGCAACGCGTTCTTTACGGGCAAGCCCCGATTTGAGCAAGCCATTTGCGAGCTGGTTAATCGCCTGATTCAGCTGTGCATAGCTTAAGGTTTCACTCTTGAAGTGGAGGGCGACCGAGTCAGGATTTTGTTGTGAAGCACGCTCGATTAACTGATGTAGCAATAAACTCATAATTGTATATTGAAAAGCTCAAACCAAAATTTTCAGGAAAGCTATTGTATGTGTTACAAAATGAAGGGAAAAGGCGAATCATGAAGGAAATACGATTTTCTGCAATATTAATAGTGATTGCCCTGGTGATGCAGCTTTCAGGTAAGACTGGTTTTATATTATTGCAATATCAGCGTGAGAGAATTCTTTCCGGTGAACTCTGGCGGCTGCTTACTGGCCATTTGCTGCATTTGAGCTGGACGCATATGTGGATGAATCTGGCCGCACTGGTTCTCATTGGGCTGATTTTCAGAAAAAGTTATGCCGAGAAAATCTGGTGGTTATTGCTGGGTATCTCCATGCTGGGCGTTGATCTGGGGCTATTGCTCTTCAACCCGGAAATCAGCTGGTATGTGGGACTGTCAGGGGCGCTGCATGGGATTTTTGCCGGTCTGGCTATATTGTACTGGCGTAGCGAGGGCAGGACAGGGGGGCTGTTTTTGCTTGTTTTGGTGGTTAAACTGGTGCTGGAGCAGTGGAGTGGGGCATTACCCGGGTCAGCGGAGTTGAGCGGAGGGACGGTCATTGTCGATGCGCATTTATATGGTGCAATAGCGGGGGGACTTGCGGCCTCGTTAGTAAGGTTAAACTGGGCCAAAAGACAGCTGTAGCGGTGGAATCGGCATTTATGCCTTAACATATGTGGGCATTAATTTGAACTGGTGATTATGTGATATTTTTAGCATGAACAGGCGTATAATTTATTGGTTACAGAATCAGTTTTCTTCGTGGACAGATTTAGTGCCTGAACTACAACTTTTGGCGTATAGTTTTCGGATGAATAGTTGCATATAATTACAAATAAGAAGTAGTGCCAGTAATAACATTGCGGGTACATTAATAATTAAATACTAATATAGTTCCTAAATATAGTTCAGAGTGGGATCGGATCTAAATCATGTCACAGCATATTGAGCACAAAGAGACAGCGAGTACGGATGCAGGAAATATCCCTGAGAGCAAAGATATTTCCGAGAAGCGACGCCATCTGCTTAAGGGAATTGGTGTTTCTGCCCCGCTGATGATGACGGTGGCGAGCCGTCCGGTATTAGGTGCTCAGTGTACGCCTTCTGCCTGGGTTTCAGGCAACCTCTCCGATCATGGCAAAATGCGCATGTCCTGTGGCGGGAAGAGCACGACCTACTGGAAGAATAATCCTGCTCATTGGGCAGGAACTGGATATTTGCCGGGAAGCTGTGCACATAAACACGCAGGTTTGTGTAAAGCGTACAAATCTGATGGCACCCCCTTTCACCGCTCTGCCGGTGGGGTATGTGCAGGCAGTGCATTCGGAAATAAAACCATGATGCAGGTACTCTGGCTGCGCGGTCGTCAGGACAGTTACCGGTTAGGTGGTCATATTGTTGCCGCGCTGCTGAATGCCGCAACGGTTCCCGATTATGGTATGAGCCAGGATGATGTGCTCGAAATGTATCGTCAGTTAGTGACGGGGGGTTACTACCAGCCTTCAAGCGGTCCGATCATGACGGCACAGGATTGTGTTCGTTTTATTCGTAATACCTTCTAATCAAATCACAGTTTTCTCGTTTTTGCACAGAATTCAAATTCTCTGTTGTGTCATCACTTTGGCGACTAAACCAGGATTTCCAGCTATGCTGGAAAGAATGGGATAGCCAGCTCGTCCTGTATCACACCGGCTCAGGGGATACGCATTTATTTGACCAATCAGGTTACCAGCTTTTAAAGCTGTTGCAGACAAAGCCCCGCACCCTGTCTGAATTAGAACGGCAGCTCTGGAGTGATGACGAAGACCAGGCAATAACAGGGGAGCATGACGCGACTGAACTTAATCTGGATGACTTTCTTGATGATCTACAGCGCCTTGGTATCGTCGAACAGGTTGATTCGTGAAGCTTTCTGATCTTTCCGCTGAACAATTCAGAACTCACCTTGCTGCCGATGGCATCTATCTCCAGACGGGGCCTTTCACTAATCGTATTCAAACGCGAATTCCTTCCGTTATACAGAATTTATATCAGCTTTATCAGAACAATACGCTAAGTCTCGAACCGGTTTTTGCCGATTTTCATATTCGCCTTGAAGCGGCGAAAGGCTTGCGCCGCTGGATGAAGCCACAGGTATTTTTCTATCTTGACGAAAAGATTCCATTTAAGCCGCTGCCCTATGATCAGGCCTACCCCATGCTTGAGTGGGGGATGAACTGGTGTATCTCGAATCACGCACATCAATATCTGATTCTTCATGCCGCGGTGGTGGAAAAAAATGAA
>Ga0256830_1002778_pt1 | contig 11312 bp, 7 predicted proteins | sample 128326metaG_FD_190537 | JGI IMG/M metagenome (GOLD analysis project Ga0256830, IMG submission 190537) | Hydrothermal vent microbial communities from Lau Basin, Pacific Ocean - 128-326 | ecosystem: Environmental > Aquatic > Marine > Hydrothermal vents | place: Pacific Ocean: Lau Basin | collected...
ATCTGCTATGTCCTTGAAAAAGCCATTTTCCTGTCTGAAAACCACAATCCGTCCGGCGAGCACCTCGCCGATGCCTTCCAGGGTCATAAGCTCCTCCACAGCAGCCGTGTTGATATCAACCTTCCCATCCTCGGCAAAGCCCAGATAAGGGCTAAGGGACAACAGTACTGTTAATGTGGCGACTATGAATGTCCTCACTGCAATTGAGCTTTTAAGCATTTTTTTTCTCCCTCTTTATTTTGGTTCCGGCCCAGACGGATCAAAATTTATTGTAACACAACATGAAGTGCTTTTTGGCCGCAATAGACCGGTATCCGGGCAGGCTACCGCCGTTTACGTTCTGTACAGCAAAACGCACAAAAACCGCATAATAAGTGTTGTTTTTCAAATCAAACACAGACAGGCAAAAACATTTTCCACGGCTGGCTACTTATCTGTGTGCGCTTGTGATTATTCAAGGTACTCATTCCGGAAAGACGCTCAATGTGAAACAGTAGAAGCATCTCTGGCACCAAAGCGTATAGCTTAAGCCGACAAAAGTCGGCCAAACTCCATATGTTAACACACAGAGGGATAAGAACCTATATTTTCTGCTGCTTGATGCAAAAAAAGGTGTTTTGACAAACTCAACTATTTTGATATAAGATTTAAATCTCGAGCCGCTAGCTCAGTTGGTAGAGCATCGCCCTTTTAAGGCGGGTGTCCTGGGTTCGACCCCCAGGCGGCTCACCACCTGAAAAAAACCCGTCCCTATCGTCTAGTCTGGCCTAGGACACCGCCCTTTCACGGCGGTAACAGGGGTTCAAATCCCCTTGGGGACGCCATTTATAAACTACGTGTCCGAAATTCAAAGCCACAAAGGCCGACACGCTGCTCAAGCAAATAGGGCTGTTTTGCGCTTAACATTCCGTATTATGTATCTCCTCTTTTTAAATCTCTTTTCATTATGAAAAAAATCATTTTCATCCTTTTTTTGGTTCTTCTTTCATCAGGCATAGGCGCGGCTGTGGGCGGCTACATGGCTGTAATAAAGGGTTTGCCTCAGGTGGAAGAACTCAGGGCCTACAGGCCCTCAAACGGCACAAAGGTTTATGCTGACGATGACCGTTTTATAGCAGAGTTTAATATCGAAAAGGGAATTTTTGTTCCCTACTCACGCTTTCCGGAATCACTCAAGCAAGCGGTAACAGCCACGGAAGACGAGCAGTTCTGGACACACAGCGGAATAGATATTTTTGCAATAGGACGAGCACTGGTAAAAGACATCATAGCCAGAAGAATCAAGGAGGGCGGAAGCACTATAACCCAGCAACTCGCAAAAGTGCTTTTTCTCAGCCCGGAGAAAAAGTTTAAGCGTAAGCTTCAAGAAATAATACTTGCGTTCCAGATAGAGATGAACCTATCAAAAGAAGAGATTCTAGAACTCTACCTGAACAAAATCTATTTCGGACGCGGAGCTTACGGAATCGAGATGGCCTCACGTACCTACTTCGGAAAATCCGTGAATGAACTGAGTCTGGCTGAAAGCGCAATGATCGCCGGCCTGATAAAGGCTCCGAACCGTTATTCGCCTTACAACAACCTGGCCAGGGCAAAGTCCAGGCAGAAAATTGTACTACAACGTATGGCTCAGGTAGGACACCTTACAACTACTGAAATGGAGAAAACATTTAATGTTCCACTGGTTCTTAGAAACACAGCTCGAAGACAAGAGGGGCATAACTATTTTCTTGAAGCGCTAAGAAAACATCTTGAAGACAAGTACGGTACTGAAACGCTTTACAAGGGCGGGCTTCAGGTGTATGCCACAATTAACCTGGATATGCAGACGGCAGCCAAGGAGTCATTAAAATGGGGACTGAGAAGATTTGACAAACGCCTTGGGTGGCGTGGTCCGATTGATCACAGAGACATAAGTGATCAATTTAACATATCAAAAAAAACAGGCCTTAGCACCGGCATGACCGAAATAGGGGAAATAGTATCCGGAGTAGTGCTCAGCGTTGACGATAAATCGGCCGAAATTCTTACAGGCGGACGGATTGGAATATTAAACAAAAAAGACGCCTCGTGGGCGGCTCTTGTAGCTTCCGGACCAGGTAAAACTGAAAAAAAAGTTCCATTCCGCTTGGATAAAACCCTGAGCCCCGGAGACGTTGTTTATGTCTCTTTCAAAAAGGAAGATGGGGATAAAAATATTTTACGTCTCAAACTGGAACAACTACCCGAAATCGAAGGAGCCATAGTTTCCATTGAGCCCTCTACAGGCTATATTAAAACTCTCGTGGGTGGATACGACTTTTCCCTAAGTGAATTCAACCGCGCCATCTCTGCCAGACGTCAACCAGGGTCAGCCTTCAAACCGGTCATATACACTGCCGCCATGGATAGAGGGTTTACTCCGGCTGATATGCTAATGGATGAAAAAATCGAATACAGCCAACCTGAAACCGGTGTATGGCAACCTGGAAACTATAGCAGAAAGTATTATGGTCCAACGCGTTTGCGTGACGCGCTGGCCTACTCCAGAAATATTATTACGGTTAAACTGCTGGACTTGATAGGCATCCCAAGCGCTATCAAAACAGCCAGACGACTGGGAGTTGAGGGAGAACTGCCTGAAGACCTAACACTTGGCCTGGGTTCTCTAAGTATTACTCCTCTTCAACTCACATCAGTTTTTTCTGTACTTGCCAATGGCGGTGTTAAGGTAGCGCCGACCATGGTGCGCTACATACTGGATGCAAAAGGAAACCTGGTCGAAAATAACGTACCTGAGAGACAAACAGCCATAAGCCCTGAAACAGCTTATCTTGTCACATCAATGCTGGAAGACGTGGTCAGGTACGGCACCGGCCGTCGTGCCAGGGTTTTAAAGCGGCCTGTTGCCGGAAAGACAGGCACAACAAACGAGCATCGTGATGCGTGGTTCCTGGGTTTTACGCCCGACCTTGTAGCCGGAGTATGGGTAGGCTACGACAACATGCAAAGCATGGGGAAAAGAGCTACGGGAAGCAGCGTGGCCGCACCAATCTGGGTCCGCTACATGAAGGAAGCACTAAAGGATAGCGAGCCAAGGGAGTTTTCTATACCTGAGGGGATCGTAACAGCCATAATCGACGCAGATACCGGGCTGCTGGCAACAACCGATACCCCGAAACGAACAATAGAATTTTTCAAGAAAGAAACCGTCCCTGAGCGCTACTCTTCGGCCGAAATCCGCTTCGAAATAGGTTCTCTGCGTTAATGTTTCTGTCCCGTAAAACTACCGGAATATCAAAAACATTTTATAATTCTAATCCGGCATACCGGCCGCCGGCGTACCGAAAAATTTTTCGCTTTATTTTAGGACAGTTTTACAGAATGTCTTTAGGGTTGAACAAAAACAACGAAATTCTTTCTCTGCCAGAAACCCCGTACCCACAAAAGTATGCAATAAAGACAGCGCCGAACAATAACCAAAACCAAGCCACCTGGATCGGACATTCAACCCTGCTTTGCCTGCAGGCCGACGTTTATTACATAACAGACCCGATATTCTCACAACGGGCTTCACCCTTTTCTTTCATAGGTCCACGCCGATACTCCCCACCCGGCCTGAGTATAGACGATCTTCCTAAGATAAGTTTTGTGCTGATCTCACACAACCATTACGATCATCTGGATCTTGCCTCTGTAAAAAAAATTTATAATAAACACAGACCCGTTTTTCTAGTTCCTGAGGGATTGTCTGGGTGGTTTGAGTCGCACGGAATAGACAATTCGGTAGAGCTTCCGTGGTGGTCTGTGTTCCGTGTCCGTGGGCTTAAAATCACTTCTGTTCCTGCACAACATTTCAGCGGTAGATCATTTTGGAACCGTAACAGTTCCCACTGGTGTGGCTGGGTTGTAAGCGGCACTAGTAATTTCTACTACTCCGGTGATACCGGCTATTTTGATGGGTTCAGAGAAATAGGGTTAAAATTAGGACCAATGGACCTTGCCGCGCTGCCGATCGGTTCATACTGCCCGCAATGGATGATGAAACGGGAACACCTAAACCCTGAGGAAGCCCTTGATGTCTTCGAAGAAGTTTACGGCAGCAAGTTCTTAGCTATGCACTGGGGCACTTTCAATCTCACCTATGAACCGTACAACGAACCTGTGGAACGCCTTAAAACAGAAGCACACGCCAGAGGCTACAATCTAGACAAAATAAATATATTAAAAGTAGGCCAGACAATTTCTTGGTAAAGAGTTTACCCTTCACTTGTCTCAACACAAGCGATCGTTTTTTTAGGAATACCGGCAAGCATTATTCCACCCAATATAAAAAAAAGCGCCACTGACAAAATAGCCGGCCTCTGGCTCCCTGTCCAGGAAGAGACAAATCCAAACACCAACGGACCAAGCACAGCTGATGTTTTTCCGACCAGCGAGTATACACCGAAATAGCCTGCCTCCTTGCCATGAGGAATAAACCCGGCATAAAGAGCGCGGCTTGCCGCCTGGATGGTTCCAAGTCCAATGCCTGCAATAACAGCCACAGCCCAGAATGCAGCCTTTGTCTCTGTAAAATACGCAACAACAGTTACAGCTATCCATAAAACAAGCGACAGGTCTATAACCCGCCGTGCACCCCAGATATCGATCGGAGCAGCCAGTACTGCAGAACCGGTCAGAGCTGAGAATTGGACCACCATATATAAAAAAACGAGCTCTTCGGGTTGGAATCCCAGTGTTACAGAGGCGAATATGCTCGAAAACACTATCACAGTATTGACCCCATCCTGATAGATGAAGAATGCAGCAAGAAAGCGCCGCCGGCCCTTGTTTCTCCATATTTCACGCAAGGTGGCAAATGTCTCTTTAAGACCGGTAACTGCTGCTTTAGATATTCCCATCGATCCGCCCCCGCCATTACCGCACCAAACAAAAAGAGGCATTGAAAAAGCGAAGAAAAAAGCAGCCACCATCAGCCAAACATTTCCATACATGCCGGCGCGGACAAGAGGCAGGGCGACTAGCAGGGAAATCATGGATCCGGCATACCCAAGCGCAAATCCCCAGGCTGAAACTCTGCCGAAATAATCTTTGGACGTTATATCCGGCAGATAAGCATTATAAAAGACGAGACCGCCTTCCATACCTATATTGGCCACTACCATAAGAAAAAAACCTGTCAACACCATACCCGGCCCAACAGTAGACAGGGCCGCCACCGACAAAACACAACCCAGTGTGTAGACCATGAGAAACCGCCTTCTGGCGCTTGCATAATCCGCGATACCGCCCAGGAAGGGTGATGTAAGCGCCACTACGGCCATGCTTAGTGAAATCGCCCTTCCCCACCAAAGGTCTCCAAGGCCAGCCTCTCCCCCTACAACAACCTTTGCATAGTAGACAGGAAAAACCACAGCGGCAATCACCGCCGAGTAGCTGGAATTCGCAAAATCAAACAGGCACCAACTTACAATGGACTTTATGCCATCTGTTTTTACCGCAGTTCTCAAGATCGCTCTATATTGTTATGTTATTCCGGCTGACTCTGACAGTCTGATACACTATTTATTTTTTAGTTTGTTTTGCTCTTGAAGGGATAAAATATAATTCACAAGGTGCCAACGCCCGATTATATCAATATCCTTGGAAAAGGCAGGCATCCCGGTCTCCTGCGAGCCGTTGGTTATGATCCAGAACTTATCTCCCGGCCCGTACATATTACTGTGAGCCATATCAAGAAAATTCGCAGGAGGTGTCCTCATTCCTGCTGCTACCAAACCCTTACCGTTGCCGTTTTCTCCGTGGCAAACAGAGCAGTGTTCCAAGTACAAGCTCTTACCCTCAGACAGGGATTGACCGGTCGGAATAACCGGCGTACGGTTCATAATTTTGTAATCCTCAGGGACTTGCTCTTTAAGGCGGAACATATCTTCCATGTGGTCATGCTTAGCTGCTTTTATTTTATGTTTTTCTCCATGTCCATTACTGCCTTGATTAGCAAAGGCCGGCATATACGCAACAAATATTATCAGCTCTATGACAATAAAGGTTATTACATTCATGAATTTGTTGAGAAACATGTATTTATTCATGCTTAAGCTTTTCCTCCCAAAAGGGTTCGTTTTTAGTTTTATCTATGGATAATACAATACTTTGACACTCAAGGTAAATGTCAGGAACAAAAAACATAGGTCATGTTATAACAGTGGCGCAAAAAACAAATTTACGATAAAATAGAAACAATATTATTAACCTGCCACGGCTGGACCGAAACCGACTTAAAGCTCATCCGGCTGCTCAAGAAATAGTACCACTAATAAAAATAGGGTTAACCATGAAAACAATAATATCGGGTTTCGTCTTTTTTTTCTTTTTTGTTAATATCTCGCCTGCTGAAGATACCCGGCCCTTCTGGACTGAACAATCAGCCTATGTTGAAGGCGATTCTCTTTATGTTGTAGGGGTTGCAAGCAACGTGAAAACAATAGAAGAAGGCAGAATAAAGGCTTTTGACCACGGCAAAAAAGAACTTACCAATTATCTTCTGCTGAATAATTTAGAAGGATCCGGAATCAAGTTAGAGACACAAATGACTTATGAAGAAAAAAACTCAAATGGAACCTATAATATTTTCAGATTAATGTTCACCGATTTAAAAAAGTTAACTCTTATTCAAAATAAGATAATAAAAAAAAGAGAAGATCAAAGCAGGCAACCTGGTACAGCAATTAATATTAATAAACCTATTACTGAAAAAAAAGACAAGCAAAAACAGTTTGTATCTAAAGATAAAGTCTCCGATTCATCTTTAGAAAGTGGATCCATTTCAATTGATATTAAAACGAATAACAGCTATGTCTTATCTACCAAAGAAAAAAAAGTATTTCTATATTTGAAACTGGATATCCATGGCGTTAAAACTATGAGATTTCTCAGATTGCCACTGAATATCAGTCTGGTCATAGATCGAAGCGCGTCAATGGAAGAAGAAGATAAAATTGAATACACTAAAAAAGCAGCGTTATTCTTAATTGACAACCTTACTCAAAGAGATTTCCTATCCATTGTTGCATATGGCAATGTTGTTGACATAATCAGCCCTGCAGCTCCTGTCACAGGAAAAAATTTCCTCAAGCATAAAGTAAAACAAATTCTTCCAGGCGGAACAACGAACTTAAGCGGCGGATTATCTGAAGGATACGAACAGGTCCTGAAACGATACAAAAAGAACTTTATCAACCGCGTTATCATTATCTCCGATGGCTTAGCCAATGTTGGCATCACAGATGAAAGCGTATTATTGTCTCTAGCAAAAAGCTACCGTAAATATGGAATATCTACAAGCAGTTTAGGAGTAGGAACGGATTTCGATGAGGAATTGATGCTTGGCTTTGCAGAATACGGGGGCGGCAATTATTATTTCATTCAAAACCCGGAAAAGGTTCCTGAAATATTTAGACAGGAATTAAAACAATTACTGACGGTTATTGCTCAAAACATCACAATAGAAGTCTATCCAAATCCTGGTGTAGAGGTGGTTAACACCTTTAATAGCGGGTATGATCCAGAAAAAATTACTGAAGGAGGCCTGAGATTTAATCTTCAGGACATCTCATTTGGAGAACAGAAAGTTATTTTAATTGAATTAAAACTACCTGAGCGTAAAGCAGGCAAACTGGATGTGGCAAAAGTAAAAATACAATATGATGATATTGCTGCCGGCCTTGGCAGAGTGAAAAAAGAAGAGTCTATTTCAGTAGTTTATACAAATAGCACTCAGTTAGTAGAAAACTCGGAAGATAAAGAAGTAAATAGTTATGTAAGGTGGAGTTGCGCGACCGAAACAATGCATGAGGCAATGAAAACACTTGATGCTGGATTATACAATGAAACTATAGATATACTGATGAAGGAGTATAATTCCATGATTGAATATGCTGATTCATATTCTGATCCATGGTTAATCGAAAAAGCAAAAATATTTAAACACTGCGCAGATCAATTAGCAAAGATGAAAGAAGCAGGCAAGTTACACAATCATGATAATATGAAAAACATGCAGAAAGAGCTTCACTATCAAAAGCACAAAATGATGATACGGCATCATAATAAGTAGCTACACCTTAATTTTTATGACTTATAACTTCGATACCATCATCATAGGATCAGGTCTTGCCGGACTAAGAGCTGCGATTGAAGCGTCAAAGCAAGGGTCAGTAGCCGTCTTGACCAAGCTTTATCCTACCAGATCTCATTCCACTGCCGCACAGGGCGGCATAAGTGGAGCCCTGGGAAACGAAGAGCCGGATTCTCCAATGTGGCATTTCTACGATACCGTCAAGGGAAGCGATTTCCTTGGTGACCAGGACGCTATCGAGGTAATGTGTAATGATGCCATAAGGACTATTATCGAGCTGGAACATCTTGGGGTTCCCTTCTCAAGAACCACTGAAGGTAAAATCGCTCAGCGACGTTTCGGCGGACACACCAGAGATTTTGGCGCAGCACCGGTACAAAGGGCTTGTTTCTGCGCCGACAGGACCGGACATGTGATACTTTTTGCTCTGTTCGAGCAGAGTCAGACTCAGGGTGTTAAGTTCTTTCCGGAGTTTCATGTTCTTGATATTCCTATAATCGACGGTAAATGCATGGGTGTTATCGCCATGGAAATACAGACCGGCGATATACATGTCTTTAATGCCAAAACAACTCTTGTGGCTTCCGGCGGCTACGGCAGGGTATTTAAAACCACGTCAAACGCAATTGCAAGCACGGGTGATTGCCTGAGTATTCTTTTCAACGCCGGAGTTCCTCTTGAAGACATGGAGTTCTTTCAATTTCACCCTACCGGCCTATACGGTCTCGGCATACTTGTCACAGAAGGAGCCAGGGGAGAGGGGGGGGTTCTGATAAACGGCAAAGGCGAGCGATTTATGGAAAAATACGCACCCACCATTAAAGACCTTGCCCCAAGGGACATGGTTTCAAGAAGCATCATGACTGAAATCAAAGAAGGAAGGGGTGTTGACGGTAAGGATTACGTGCATCTAGATCTAAGAGGCATCGGTAGAAAAACAATAGAGGAAAGACTGCCTGAAATCGCATCATTCTGCAGAATATATATCGGTATAGATCCTGTCGAGGCACCTATACCTGTTCTTCCTACCGCTCATTACGCTATGGGCGGAATTCCAACTGATGTTAACGGACGGGTTTTACACAATGAAAAAGGTACTGCTGTAGAAGGACTCTTCGCTGCAGGAGAGTGTGCCTGCGTGTCGGTTCACGGTGCAAACAGGCTGGGTTGCAACTCGTTGTTGGATACAGTGGTATTTGGAAGGCGGGCCGGAATGGAGATTAACCTAGCCAATAAAAACATTAAGACCGGCCGTATACATTCTGAAGTGGTGGAAAAAGTATTGAAAAAGTTAAAACAATTACTTGAAAAAACAGAAGGCACACAGCGTGCAGGTGAATTAAGGGATAAGCTTCAAACCCTTATGATGAACCACTGCTCTGTATTTAGAAATAAGGATGACCTCAACCGCATTCCGAATCAACTTGATAAAATAAAGGAACAACTTAAAGACGTTAACATTAAAGACAAAGGTAAAAAATTCAATACGGAACTTCTTGAAGTCATAGAACTGAGACACCTTGTCAACCTGGCAGAAGCCATATCCAGTTCGGCACTTAACAGAACTGAAAGCCGTGGTGCACACTCAAGGGAAGATTTTCCGGGCAGAAATGATACCGAATGGATGAAACATACCTTTGCTTTAAAGAAGGATTCGAATATCGAGTTCAGATATAAACCGGTTACTGTCACAAAGTTTCAGCCAGAGGATAGGAAGTATTAGTAATTGCCAAGGAGTCAGAAGTGGCTGTTAAACAATACAAGTTAAAGATAAAAAGGTTCGATCCGGAGCGGAATGCCCATTCGCGGTGGGAAGAGTTTTCATTAAGCATGAAGCCTTCCCATAGGCTTCTTGACGCTCTGGCAAAAATAAAGGACGAGATTGACGGCAGCCTGACATACCGCCGTTCATGTGCCCATGGCGTCTGTGGCTCTTGCGCAATGAAAATAAACGGCAAAAACGGGCTGGCCTGCCAAAGTCTTTTTAAGGATATGCCTGAATTCATAGTAATCGAGCCGCTGCATGGTTTTCCTGTTGTAAAGGATCTTGTGGTTGATATAAAACCTTTCTTAGAGAAAAACGAGGAGATATTGCCCTTCCTTATAAACAACACGCCTCCTCCAGAGCGGGAAAGGAAACAGACACCTCAAGAACAAAATAAAATACTGCAGGCTATAACATGCATAATGTGCGGCTCCTGCACCTCAGCCTGCCCGAGTTACCAGAGAAACAATAGCTACCTTGGCCCATCAGCTCTTGTCAAGGCAGCAAGATTCATATTTGACTCAAGAGACTCCGCTGAGGAGGAAAGACTTGATAAGGTAACTCAAAGCAACGGGCTCTGGATGTGTCATTCTATATATAACTGCGTTGAAGTCTGCCCTAAAAATGTCGACATCCCAGCCCACATAATAAAGCTGAAACAACTGGCGGTAAAACGAAAGATTTTGAAACAAAAATAAAACTATTCACCTTAGCACCAACCAGAGACAATCAACACATCTATATTAAAAAAACACTAAAATCACTGTCTCGAATTTTATTTTTAAAAGATAGTTTAGGAGGTAATGCAGCCTTTACAAGATACATAAATGTCACCAAGCAACCAATATTGTGGGACAGTTCTTTTAGTTAAAAGCCAGATATTTAACAACAAAACAATATTTATTCATCTAAAGTAAAAGCATTTATCCATAATTAATCACTATATTTTCCTCTTGGCATTTATTTTCAAAACATCGGTAAAGTCCAATCATTACCCAGGGTTCACCAGAAAAAACCGTTATTTTAAACCATACAGCCTTATGCGTTAAAAATATAGGTGTGAAACCACCCAACCCCTAAGGCATTATCAGTAAATTAATGGCATGACCCTTGCTACTTCAAAAATTAAAAAGTTGTTCCAAAACAATCTTCAATCCTGTCTTTTAGATTTGTATAGCAATCTAAAAACAGAAGTTACCTTGGGCAACTTATAAGTACAAATTCAGTTTCTGAAACAGGGGGGATAAGTTATGTCAAAAGTTGTTAGCTACACAAGATCTGGAAAACCATGGACACCAAATTTTATTGAATCAATTGATCCCGATAGATGTTTGGGATGTGGACGGTGTTATAAAGTTTGCGGCAGAGATGTTCTTGCCCTGATAGACAAACCCTTTGAAGGGGATGATGATTATGGTGACGATATGG
>Ga0256830_1002779_pt1 | contig 11309 bp, 10 predicted proteins | sample 128326metaG_FD_190537 | JGI IMG/M metagenome (GOLD analysis project Ga0256830, IMG submission 190537) | Hydrothermal vent microbial communities from Lau Basin, Pacific Ocean - 128-326 | ecosystem: Environmental > Aquatic > Marine > Hydrothermal vents | place: Pacific Ocean: Lau Basin | collected...
TACGACAAACTGTTTAGCCCCCGTAGCCTACGTGCTCCACCGGGAGTTCGGGGTCGAGCAGGGGCTGATGACCACCACCCACGCCTACACGAACGACCAGCGCATCCTCGATTTGGCCCACAAAGATTTACGAAGGGCGCGGGCGGCGGCCTTGAGCATTATCCCCACGACCACGGGGGCCGCCAAGGCCGTGGGGTTGGTGCTTCCGGAGCTACAGGGCAAGCTCACGGGGATGGCCCTGCGCGTGCCCGTGTCCACCGTCTCCATCGTGGACCTCACGGTGCTCCTCTCCCAAAGTGCCACGATCGAGGAGATCAACGAAGCGTTCCGCCGCTACGCCGAGGGGGAGCTCCGGGGCATCCTGGCGGTGTGCGACGAGCCGCTGGTCTCCATCGACTTCAAGGGCGATCCGCACTCGGCCATCGTCGATGCGCCCTCGACGCTGGCCTTGGGCGAGCGCTTCGTGAAGGTCTTCGCCTGGTACGACAACGAGTGGGGCTACTCCTGCCGCACGGCGGACCTGGCGGCGTACATCGCTAAGAAGGGCCTCTAACGCAAGCGCGCCCGCTTCGGGGCTTTGGGTCTCTAACGGCGGGGTTTCAGCAGACCGGGGGTGCACACGGGCGAGAAGCCCTTGGGGATTAGACTTTCCGTCCCCTGGTGGGCGAACCAGGATTTGAACCTGGGACCTCCCGCGTGTGAGGCGGGCGCTCTGCCGCTGAGCTATTCGCCCTCTAGCGGGATAAGCTTATCGCACCCGGCTGAGGTCGTCAACCCGAGAGTCAACCCTAGACCAAGGACTCCGTCCGCTCCCCGAAGTAGACGGGCGTTCCCGTGGGGCCCAGCCCCGTCATGTACTGCGTGAGGGTCGCCCGGCGGTACTCCCCTACAAGCACCTCCAGGCGTCCGATGTCCAGCTCCCGCATCTTGGGGCCCTTGAGCAGGTACTCCACTGACAGGATGAGCATCTGATACCGCTCGCTGCGCAGCACCCGGATCATGTCCTCCTCGTGGTCCTCCAAGAAGCGCTGGAGCCGGTCGAAGTCGATCTGGATGCTGCGAAACCCGAAGTCGATCCGCTTCCACAGCGAGGACATCTCCCGCTCGTTGAGCGAGGGATGGGGGTACTGGTGGATGATGTTCTGGGAGATCGCCGCGTCGTCGGGGTCGGCGCAGTCCCGCCCCAGCTCGATCCCCGCCTCCCGAAAGCTCTCCACGAAGCGATCCCAGTCGCGCAGGCGGATCGTCTGACGGTTTCCGCGGGCGTCCCGCCGCTCCCAGGGGAAGCCCTCCATCCCGAAGGCCCACTCGTAGAGGTACGCCTCGTAGGGCTCTCGGTCCCCCTCGTCGTGCCCCCGGCTCACCGAGCCCAAGGGGCGGGGGACGTGGGAGAAGACGTACACCCCCTTGCGAAAGAAGTAGTCGTCGAGCTTCTTGATGATCGCGTGGCGCAAGAACATGCGGTGCCCCGCCTTCGGGGTGGGGTGGTACTCCGCCCGCAGGGCGGCGACGACCCCCTCGCTCGTGATGATCGTGCCCCCGATCCCGGGGAAGACGGTGCGCAGCTCCACGCGCACGGACGCCTCGCTCCCCGCGCCCCCCTCGCTGATGAACTCGATCACGCCCTTGTCCATGCCCGCTACTCGTCCTCCCCCTCGGCGAGGTCGCCGTCGCCCAGCATCTCCATGAGGCTCTCGCCCTCGCGCTTGCGGGTGATCTCCACCAGCCCCAGCTCCGTCATGTCGATGAAGTCCGCCGGGACCCGATCCTTCTTGAGTTCCTCCTGCAGGGTGCGGATCACCTTGCGCACGTTCTCCTTGCGCTTCATGTCGATGAAGTCGACCACGATGATCCCGCTGATCTTGCGCAGCCGCAGCTGGCGGGGGATCTCCACCGCGGCCTCCAGGTTCGTGTGGAGGATGGCCTGCTCCTGGGTCCGGTGGCGGGTGTCGCTCCCGGTGTTGACGTCGATGGCCGTGAGGGCCTCCGTCTCCGCGATCACCAGCGACCCGCCGCTGGGCAGCGGCACCTTGGGCTGGAGGCTCTCGCGGAGCTGGGCCTCCACCCCCCGGGCCTCGAAGAGGGGGCGCTTGCCCCGGTAGAGCTCAACGCGATCGCGGTACTCCTCCAGGTGGAGGTAGCGCAAGAAGTCGAGGATGAGGTCGTACGCCTTCTTCGCGTCGACCACCACGCGCTCGACCTCGGGGGCGAGGCGATCCCGCAGGACCCGTTGGATGAGCCCCGGCTCCCGGTACAAGAGCGCGGGGGCCGAGACGCGCGCCGCCTGCTCCTCGATGCCCTTCCACGTGCCCAACAGGTACTTGAAGTCGCGCTCCAGGTCGGCCTCGCTCGCGTAGGCGGCGGCGGTGCGCGCGATCAGGCCCTCGTCCTCGTGCTTGAGCTGGCGGGCGATCTTCTTGAGGCGCCGTTCCTCCTTGGGGTCCTCGATGCGGCGGGAGATCCCCAGCCGCCCGTCCTTGGGGAGGAAGACCCAATAGCGCCCCGCCAGGCTGATGCGGGTGGTCCCCTGGGGGTTCTTCTCCCCGATCCCCTCGCGCTTGACCTGTACGATGAGCTCCTGGCCCCCGCGAAGGACCTTCCCGATGGGGATCGGCTCCCCCCGGCGGTAGCCGCGGGCCCGGAGGATGGCCTCGTTCAGCTCCTTGGCGGCCAAAAAGAGGTTCTCCCCCTCGCCGACGTCGACGAACGCCGCGCTGATCCCGCTTAGGACGTCCTTGACGACGCCCTTGTAGATGTTCCCCACCAGGCGCCGGCGCTTGGGGTGCTCGTAGTAGATCTCCGTGAGGCGTCCGTCCTCCAGGAGCGCCACCCGTTTGGTGGGCTTGCGCGCCTCGATTAGGATCTCAACCGTGGGGCCCTGGGAGCCCCTCTTGGGAACCGCAGATCGGGATTTCCTCGGAATAATCTCACTCCTCTCCTCTCGCCCTCCGGGAGGGCTTCCAGAAGGTCGTTCATCGTGCGGCGAAGCTGCGGATGTTCGAGGTCGGGGGCCAGCTCCGCCAGGGGCACAAGCACAAAGGCCCGCTCGTGCAAGTGGGGATGGGGCACCCGCAGGGGCACCCGCAGACCCGGCCCCTCGTCCGGGTCTTGAACCCCTGGATCTTGAATCACGCGATCGCCGTACAGCAAGAGATCGAGATCGATCTCCCGCGGCCCCCAGCGCTCCCGCCCCCGGCCCCGGCGGCCCAGCGCTCCTTCCAGCTCCTTGAGCTTTCGTAGTAGATCGCGCGGGGGAAGCTCGGTCCGGAGCTCGACCGCGGCGTTGAGGAACCGCGGCTGTTCCTCGTAGCCCCAGGGCTCCGTCTCGTAGACCCGGGAGCGGGCCACCAGCTCCACCCCCGGGGTGTCCGCCAGGGCCTCGATCGCCCGCTCGACGTGGAGGAGCCGATCGCCCACGTTGCTCCCCAGCCCCACAAATACCCTTTCGCGACCGCCCATTCCCGTTTGCCCTTTCTCTTCTACGTCTCTACGCCCCTATGCTTTCGTGTCCGTCCCGGGGGGTGCTCCGCCTCGCCTCCGCTTCGGCGGCGACCCAGTCCAGCATCGCCCGCGCGGCGGGGAGCTTCTTGCGCACCCGCACCCGCACCCGATCCACCCGTGGGAACCCCTCCAGGAGCCCCTCGGCCAGCGCCCGGGCGAAGCTCTCCAGGAGCCGAAACCGCCTGGCTGCGCTCAGCTTGCAGATCCTCTCGATCGCGGCCGTGTAGTCCACGGTGCTCTCCAGCGCGTCCTCTTGGGGTGCGGGCACCTCCAAGACGGCGTCGACGAGAAACCACTGGCCCCGCTCCCGCTCGTGGGTGTGCACCCCGTGGTGGCCGAAGACCTGCAGCCCCCGGATCTCGATTCTCGAGCGTACCTTCAGGCTCAACGACGGCTCATCTCCTCATGGTGGTGGCCTGCAACAGCTGCCGGAGGGGCCCGAAGTCCAGCACCCTCCCGTCGTCCCCCACGGGGTAGACCCGGCACTCTTCCAGTACCCCGGGGGAGAGCAGCGGCGAGAGGGGCTCCTCCCGCAGGAGGTCGCTCCCCGCCGTCCAGGGGTTGAGCGCGGGCTGCACGACGAGCGCCCGGCCCCGATACGCCCCCACCAGGAAGCACTTGAAGGTCTCCACCCGGCCCGTCACGGGATCGCGCAGCCCCACCGCCGGGTGCTCGTGCCCGATCACGATCGTTTCCACACCCTCGGGGATGCCCTTGGGCTCCCGGTCCCCGTGGACGAACCACAGGCCGTTTACCGCATAATCCCGGCGGACGGAGACGCCCTCCCGCCCCTCCGCGAGGGCCGCGAGGCTCCCCCCGTCGTGGTTCCCCTCGATGAGCACGATCTCGGTTGCGATCCCCTCAAGGTAATCGAGCAGCTCCTGGGCCTCTCCCCAAGCCCTCCGCGTCCAGGGGCCGAACCGATGGCGCAGGTCCCCGTTGACGATCACCCTCTCGAGCTTCCCGTCGAGCTTCCCGCGCCCGCCCTGCCCCAGCGCCCGGACGATGCCCTCCAAGCGCTCGAGGACCGCGCGCACGTGCCCCGAGGGCACGAGCGTCCCCTCGTCGTGGAGGGTCTCCTCCAGGCCCAAGTGCACGTCGGCCAAGGCGAGCGTCCGCGCGGAGGGGACGTACAGGCCCTCACCAACGAACTGCACCTCGGGCAGCCGAGCGGGTCTCAACGGGATAGCCCCCTTGCTCTTGCCCTTACTCTCTCTACGCCCTTGACGCCCTTGCCCCGTTCCCGTTCCCTCCCTGCGTCGGAAGGTCCGCCTTGCGTTCGGGCTCGTGCCGTCTTCGACGGGATCGGGCGCCTCGGGGGAGATTATACCGACTTGCATTCCCCTCCGGCGACATGTCATCATGATCGCTCGAAAGGGGTTGGGTATGCGGGTACTGGTTACGGGGGCTACGGGGTTGGTGGGGAGCCACCTCGTCAAGGCCCTCCGCGAGAGGGGGGACGCGGTGCGGGCGCTGGTGCGCGACCCGGAGCGGGCCCGGGAGCTCCTCCCCCCAGACGAGGGGGTCGAGCTCGTCCGGGGGGACCTTCTGGACCCCGACTCGCTCCGGCGGGCCGCGCAGGGCGTCGAGGTCGTCTACCACTGTGCGGCCCGGGTGGCGCTCCCCTACCAGGGGGACCGCCTCCAGATCTTCCGGGCCAACGTCGAGGGGACGCGCAACGTCCTCCAAGCCTCGGAGGAAGCGGGGGTCCGGCGCTTCGTGTTCGTGAGCTCCGTGGCCGTCTACGGCGACCCCAGGGAGCCCTTGGTGCGGGAGGACCACCCCAAGAACCCCAAGGGGCCGTACGCGGAGTCCAAGGTGCTGGCGGAGGAGCTGGTGGAGATGGCCGGGGATCGGGGGCTGGAGACGGTAATATTAAGACCCTGCGTGATCTACGGCCCCGGCGACCGCAACTTCCTCCCCCAGATCGCGGAGACCCTGCCGCGCTACCCGTTCCCCCTGGTCCAAGGGGGGCGGCAGCCCCTGGACATGGTCCACGCCCGGGACGTGGCCCAAGCGCTGGTGCTGGCAGGCACCCACCCCCGGGCCGCCGGGCGGGTCTACAACGTCACGGACGGGGAGACCCACAGCCTGCGGGAGCTGGTGGAGGTCTTCTGCGAGGCGCTGGGGGTTCGCCCCCGGCTGCTCCCGCTGCCCTACCCCCTGGCGCTGGCGTTGGCCGCCCTGGCGGCGGGGATCAGCCGGGCCGCCCGGCCCGACGAGGACCCCCTGCTGAGCCCCGCGGGCGTGCGGGCCATGGCCCGCCCCCACCACTACGACATCACCCGCATCCGGGAGGAGCTGGGCTACGCCCCTCGAGTGCCCCTCCGGGAGGGGCTCCGCGAGGCCGCCGCGTGGTATCTCGAGTGGAAGGCCCAACGGCAACCCCAACAGCGGCGACTGGCCGCCTCGCCGACGGGACCCGGCGAGAAAGGACGGGGGTGAGGGGAACGACATGAGCACAAATGCAGATCTATTCGCAAAGTGCGAGGCGTTTGTGGCTTCCCGCGAAGCCAAGGCCCTGGGGTATTATCCCTACTTTAAGCCCGTCTCCACCGCCGAGGACACCGAGGTGATCATCGAGGGCCACAAGGTGCTGATGCTGGGCTCGAACAACTACCTGGGGCTTACGACCCACCCCAAGGTCGTGGAGGCCGCCGTCGAGGCCGTCCGGAAGTACGGCACCTCCAGCTGCGGCTCCCGGTTCCTCAACGGGACGCTCGACCTGCACCGCCGGCTGGAGGAGCGCCTGGCGGAGTTCCTCCGGCGGGAGGCCGCCCTCGTGTTCTCCACGGGCTTTCAGACGAACCTGGGGACGATCTCGGCGCTCGTGGGCAAGGGCGACGTGGTGATCTCCGACAAGTGGAACCACGCGAGCATCGTCGATGGGGCCCGGCTTTCGTACGGGGAGTTTCGCCGCTTCCGCCACAACGACATGGGGGACCTCGAGAAGGTGCTCAAGGACTGCCCCGAGGAGGCGGGCAAGCTGATCGTCGTGGACGGGCTCTTCTCCATGGAGGGGGACCTCTCGCCCCTGGACGAGATCACGAAGCTGGCCAAGCGCTACGGCGCGCGGGTGATGGTGGACGACGCCCACGGCCTGGGGGTCATGGGCGAGCACGGGCGCGGGACCGCCGAGCACTTCGGTGTCGAAGACGAGATCGACCTCGTCATGGGAACCTTCAGCAAGTCGTTCGCGTCGTTGGGCGGGGTGATCGCGGGGGACGCGTACGTCATCGAATACATCCAGCATCACGCCCGCTCGATGATCTTCAGCGCCTCGATGCCCCCCGCGGCGGTGGCCGCCGTCCTGGCGGCCTTGGAGATCATCGAGAAGGAGCCCGAACGCCGAAAGCAGCTGTGGAAGAACGCCCGCAAGATGCTCCACGGCCTTAAGGAGCTGGGGTTCGACACGGGCTGCTCCCAGACCCCCGTGATCCCCATCGTCGTGGGGGACATGTTCAAGGCCCTCGAGATGTGGAAGCGGCTCTTTGAGGCGGGCGTCTACGTCAACGTGGTGCTGCCGCCCGCGGTGCCCCCCGACCGGGCGCTGCTGCGCACGAGCTACATGGCCACCCACACCGACAAGCAGCTCGACTTCGCCCTGGAAGTCTTCGAGAGGGTCGGGCGGGCGTGCGGGCTGATCCCTTAGCCTTAGCCCTGGCTTGAGTCTTAATCGTGGTTTTGATCTTGATCTTGGTCGCAGTCGCACGCTAAGCTACTCAAAAGCGGGGAGGGCAGGCTGCGATGATCCGGGTGACGAACCTCCACAAGCGCTTTGGGGACTTCGTGGCCGTTGAAGACGTCGGTTTCGAGGCCCGACCCGGGGAGATCTTTGGGCTGTTGGGCCCCAACGGCGCGGGGAAGACGACCACCCTGCGGATGATCGCGACGATCCTCAAGCCCACCCGGGGCGAGATCACCGTCGCCGGGTTCGACGCCCTCAAAGAACCCGAACAGGTCCGCCGGCACCTGGGGGTGCTGAGCGAGCACACGGGCCTCTACGACCGCCTCACCGCCGAGGAGAACGTCCGCTACTTCGCGCGCCTGCGGGACCTGCCCGAGGACGAAATCCAAAGGCGCATGGACGAGATCTTCCCCCGGCTGGGCATCGACGAGTACGCCCACAAGCGCGCCGGGACCCTGTCGAAGGGCATGAAGCAGAAGGTGGCTTTGGCGATCGCCCTCATCCATGACCCGCCCGTGCTGCTCTTCGACGAGCCCACCTCGGGGCTCGACGTGATGTCGTCCCGCAGCGTGCGCTCATTTCTGGAGAGCTTCCGGGGAACGGACAAGACCGTTTTGCTCTCCACGCATCTCATGCCGGAGGCCGAGCGACTGTGCGACCGCATCGGGATCGTCCACAAGGGGCGGATCGTCGCCCTCGGCACGGTGGAGGAGCTCCGGAGTCTGAGCGGCAAGCGCGAGCTGGAGGACGTCTTCGTGGAACTCGTCGAGGGAGGCGGTGAGCTCTAGTGCGCGGGCGACACGTCGCGCTCGTGTGGCAGAAGGAGCTGCTGGACACGATCCGCGATCGAAGAACGCTTACGATGATGATCGTGGTTCCCCTGCTGCTTACGCCCGTTCTCGTGCTGGGGCCGAGCGTGCTGCGCCAGAGCCAAGAAGAATCCCAACAGCAGCAGCTCCAGAGCGTGGCCGTCGTAAACGGCCAAGAGGCCCCGGAGCTGCTCGCGTTTTTGAGGGACAGCGGCCTTTTGCGGGTAGTGAGCGTGCCCAACCCCGAAGAGGCTCTGAAGGAGGGCAGGGTGCAGGCGGTGCTCCTCGTGCCCGAGGGCTTTGCGGAGCGGCTCGCCCGGGAGGACGAGCCCCCCGAGGTGGTCCTGAAGTTTGACATCTCCCGCTCGAAGTCCCGCACGGCCCACGAGAAGCTCGCGCAGCTGCTCCGCGCGTACCGGGAACGGGTCGTAATCGAGCGCCTGCAGAGGAGGGGCCTCTCCCCGCAGCTTGTGCAACCGTTTGCGGTGCGCTCCGAGGTCATTGAGGTCGAGCAGCGCGTGAGCGGGTTCCTCCTGAGCATGCTCCTGCCCCTGTTTTTGGTGTTGTGGGCCGCCGTGGGAGGGTCGCAGACGGCCATCGACGTCACCGCCGGGGAGAAGGAGCGCGGGACCCTCGAGTCGCTGCTGGTGACCCCGCCGAGGCGCTCGAGCTTCGTGGTCGGGAAGTTTCTCACGATCACCACGGTGACGCTGGGGGCCACGGCCCTGTCGCTGGCGGGGTTTGCCCTCTCTCTGGCCCTGGGGAAGCGGTTCCTCCCCGAGAGCGAGTTCTTCGGGCGGCTCGGCTTCGCGCTCGAGCCCGGGGTGCTGCTCCTCCTCTTGGGGGTCATGACGCTCATCTCCGCGATGATGAGCGCGCTCACGTTTACGCTCTACCTTTGGACCCGCAACTTCAAGGAGGCCCAGACCTACGCCTCCTACCTCTCGTTCGCGGTGATGTTCCCCGCCTTTTACGTCGCGTTCACGGACCCGCCCACCTCGCTGCCCGCGATGCTGATCCCCGTCTACAACGTGACGGTGGTGATCAAGGAGCTGATCCTGGGGGACGTTCGATGGGACCACATCGGCGCGACGCTGCTCAGCTCCGGGGCCTACTTGGTGCTCAGCTTGGCCCTGGCCGTAAGGGTCTTCCAGAACGAGCGCGTGCTCTTTCGACAGTGATCCCCGTTGGGCGTTGCGTCTGTCGGTTGCGTCTGTCGACGGATAGAAAACGGATTAACGGATGCGGGAAGGAGAGGGCACCGGGCACGCTTGCAGTTTGCCGATGGGGCCAGTCGTCTGAGGGCATCGGGAACGAATAAGGAATGAACAGCGTGATGGACCATGGAAGAGGAGGAGAGGACCCCGGAGGATCTCCACCAAAAGCGCTACTGGATCGCGCTCAACCTCCTGCCGGAGTTGGGCCCTCGGCGCGTTCAAGCCCTCCTGCGCAGCTTTGAGTCCCCCCGGGAGATCTTCGAGGCACCCCCGGAGCGGATCGCGGAGATCCCCGAGCTTAAGCGCTTCGCGTCCCGTTGGCCGCGGATGTGTCGCGAGGCCCTCCACGAAGCCGAAGCGGAGCTCTCCCGCCTCAAAGAGCACAAGCTGAGCGCGCTCACGCTGGCCGACCCCGACTACCCAAAGCCCTTGAGGGCGCTGGACGACCCGCCCCCGGTGCTCTACGTGCGGGGAACGTATGAGTCAAGGGATGAGTTAGCCATCGCGATCGTGGGCACCCGGCGGCCCTCCTCCTACGGGCGGCGGGTGGCGGAGCGCCTGGCCCGCGAGCTGGGGGCGATGGGCTTTACGATCGTAAGCGGGCTGGCACGGGGCATCGACACCGCGGCCCACCGCGGGGCCCTGAAGGCGGGGGCGCGCACGATCGCGGTGTTGGGCGGCGGGTTCGCCCACTTCTACCCCCAGGAGAACCGCCGCTTGGGGGACGAGATCGCGGGGTCGGGGGCGGTACTGAGCGAGTTCCCCGTCGAGCTGCCGCCGGACCGCTGGACCTTCCCCCGCAGGAACCGGGTGATCAGCGGGCTCTCCCGGGGGACGATCGTGGTGGAGGCCCCCGAGCGGAGCGGGGCGCTCATCACCGCCCGTCTCGCTCTGGAGCAGGGGCGGGAGGTGTTCGCCGTCCCCGGCCCGATCACCCAGGAGACGAGCGCCGGAGTGCATAAACTCATCCAGCAGGGGGCAAAGCTCATCACGGACGTGGACGACGTTCTGGAGGAGTTCGCGGACCTTAAGCGCACCTTAAGCGCGCGCAGGGGGGCTGCCGCCCCCGCTCCCGCGATGGCCGGGCGCCCACAGCCGCAGTCGCAGCCGCAGCTCTCGCCCCTGGAGCAGGGGGTGTTGAACGCCTTGGAGTTCGACCCCCTGCACTTTAACGACGTGGTGGAGCGGACCCGCCTCTCCCCCTCGGAGGTCTCGTTGGCGCTGCTGCAGCTCGTGATGAAGGGGCTCGTGGAGGAGCTGGAGGGGAAGCGCTACGCCAAGCTTCCTTGACGATTCCGCGACGCCCGGGGGATTGACATGCGTCCCCCATGTGTTGTATACGTACGCCCACTTCTCAGCGGTTCCGAGAGCGGGGATCGGAGGAGGTGACGGGGGATGAGAGTCCTGCGGAGGGCCCTGGGGATGCTGGCGATCTCGTTTGGGGTCGTTTTGGTCCTCTTGGTCCTGTCCTCTGCCTTCCTGCTGATCTTCGTGATCCCCCTCGTCCCCTTACTGCTCATCGCTGCGGGAAGGGCGCTGGTCCTGAGGAAGACCGGCACGGGGATCGAGATCCTCGCCATGGTTGCGGGGATCTCCCTGGCCCTCCTGGCTTGGGGGGATTGGAACTTCGATCTCACCGGCTTGCAGCTCCGCCCTCAAGCCGCTCTCAGGTGGCACATCCAGCGGCATCCCGATCGAGAACAAGCCTCTCAGTTGTGGAGGAAGGTCCAAGCGGTTGTGGAGGAGGCCCGACGCTCGGGGAACCCCGGGGTGCGGGATAAGGCGTCGTGGAAGCTTCTTTCTATGGTCTCTGCCGTTGAAGAGGGATGGATCCTGCAGGGGGTGGACGAGGAGCTGGGGGCGGGGATGAAAGTGGATCTGGTCTGGGTTAAAGAGGACCCGCAGTTGGCCGGGGGAGCTAGGGTGCTTGTGCTGACCCAGATCGCGGGTGAGGGGCGCCCGCAAGAGGTCGTCGAGTGGTTAAAGGTCGCGTTGGGCCGGATCGATTCGTTCCAGAACGCTGCCCGCGCCCAGCTGGCCGCCGTCGGCTACCTGTTCGAGAAGCCTCAGAACAACGCGAATCTGTCGGAAGTG
>Ga0256830_1002780_pt1 | contig 11307 bp, 11 predicted proteins | sample 128326metaG_FD_190537 | JGI IMG/M metagenome (GOLD analysis project Ga0256830, IMG submission 190537) | Hydrothermal vent microbial communities from Lau Basin, Pacific Ocean - 128-326 | ecosystem: Environmental > Aquatic > Marine > Hydrothermal vents | place: Pacific Ocean: Lau Basin | collected...
AAGCCGCAATTATGGGCGTTAGTGAAAAATATGTGGTGGATTTTGATGGTAATGTGGGTACTGGCCTGATCGCAGATTACGCGGGACTCTCGCTGCAAGAACTGATTGCCAAAGCCGATGCCTTGGCCTCGTCGGACAAAGCGACGCGGGAGTTTGCTGCTGCAGTGCGTGACGCAGCCATCTTACTCGCTGCGTTCATGAAACCCTAGGAGCCTGTCCGAGAATGAAGGTCGTCACGCTCACTCCTACTTCGCTGCATAATAATTAAGGCATGGCAAAATACCTATACTTGTAGTGGTCAAGTAAATCTGTATACTTTAATGGGAGCATATTAGTTTCTCAGCCGCATCGGGCGTTAAATAATTATTATAACTATGGCCTTTTGCGCCGCTTCACTCAGCAAGTCTTTGTAAAGTGCGTAGTCGCCATTTTCAAAGAAGGTTTGCGCACGCCGGTTGCCGCGCTGGGTCACGTGATGGGGGTGGCCGGGAATGACGAGTCGGGGTATTCGAGCCATGAGCGCAGCCTGACGTATTTCGAGTATTTAGTAAACTGTTACCGTAACCCGTAACCCTCTTTGATTGATGCTGACGATATCGCCGACCCGTAAAATGGGGACACAATTGCCCCCTCTTTATCCTTAGTCTCCGTGCAGTTTTTCTTGTAACCAAATTTTGATCAGGGATTGATAGGGTACGTCACGGGCATGCGCAGCAGATTTTATGGAGTCCAAAAGGTGTTGTGGAAGGCGAAGCGAGATCGTTTTTGTTGTTGGTTTCAGATTTGGCATAATCACCTTTTCAGCTTTGCTCCAATCGAAGTAGTCTGCGGAGTCATTCTGTTCCCAAAAACGCTGCTCCTCTTTTTCATTAGTAAACCGAGGTATCGTTTTAAGCTGCTTTTTCATATATTGCTCGCTCGTTTTTGTGCATGTCTCTCGCTGAAATTACGCGTATTTTTTCTCCGGACTGGCGCAAGGTAAACGTGATATGCAGTTGCCGTTGGTTATCTGATTTTCCTAATGCATGGAAACGGGGTTCCTGATGACTATGTTTGGAATCCTCCAGCACCAGCAATGGCGCATTAAAAAAAACCTGCTCCGCTTCTGCCATTGAAACATTGTGTTTCTCGTTCTTCCGGGCGTTTCCTTCATCCCAGTCAAATCCGGTAATATTCGTTAAATCGGCCATCAATGTATATTGTAGCAATATACAAGTGAAATGCAATTACGGTAGTTCCGTCTTTAACCCGATACCCGGAGCAATTCCGGGATTCCCCTTTTTTCAGCACGCTACCTGATTCAACGCCATTCAACCACGGCCCGCCTGTGGTTTTTCAAAAAAATGTGCATAAAATCACGCTTTTCTCATCAGAACTGATGATGCGTCGGTGTTTCAGTACCCACATACTTAGCAACAGATTTGTACGGAACAGGGATTCTTCGTGATCACCCCTTTTTCTGTACATGTTTCGCCCACACACCGGGCATTTGAACAGACATAAAAGGCCAGAAAAATGAAAAAACTCATTCGATTTTATGCAACCGGTATTTTTGTCGTACTCAGCGCGCTGCTGCTCACTGCCGGTGGTGGCGGCGGGAAGAATAACCCCGTCCCCCGGTCAGCCACAAAACGTTGCCGCGATTGCGGGCGATACACAGGTCACGCTCAATTGGGACGATGTCAGCACGGCCACGGGTTACGATATTTGCAGCGCAACCGAAACTATCACCCAGCCCGCCAACTGTAGCGCTCATCAAAACGGCGCACTGGCGGTTGAGCAAACCAGCCCGGCAATTATTAGTGCCTTAAACAACAACACCGAATACTTTTTTGTGGTTATCCCCAAAAATGCCAATGGTGACGGAACGGCCAGTGCCGTGGTTAGCGCAACGTCGGTCGGTGTTGTCGTGCCCACAGCCACCGGCAAACTCAATGACACCGGCATAAGCCTGTGTGGCGATTATGCTTTTAACAGTAGTGGGGCGCATAACAACGATCTGGATTGCAGCAATGCCGCAGACAACGAAGGCGATCCCATTCCCCCTGGGCAGGATGCTCTGTTCGGACGTGATGCCGAGCCAGCAAACAACAACGACAGCGATGACAATAAAGGTTTTAGCTTCAGCAAACTAGACAGCAACGGTTTTGCTTTAATCGACCAAAGCGCTACCACCTTCAGTTGCGTAAAAGACAATGTCACCGGTTTAACCTGGGAAGTTAAACAAACTGCGCCCGGCTTGCACAACAAAGATGATGTTTATGGTTACGGGTTACGGCGGGTTACGGTGGGGTTACAGTGACAGTTTACTAAATATATTTAACTGTCACCCGTGGTTTTCTTTTTTTGGCCCACGCTTTTGGGGTTTGAGTTGCCTGGCTGCCAGTATCTCAAGCCTCTCAATCCACTTGTCAGCCCCTAGAGGACGACCGGTTGTCTCTGATTGGCGAAGCATCTTGAAAGCGGCAGCGTCTTCTTCTTGGGCCCTGAGTTTAAGCAAGATTACGAAGAGGGGTATCAAGCGTTTAAAATTGGCGCACTCTTACGGCAAGCCAGAGAAGCATCGGGTTTAACGCAAGAAGAAATCGCAGAGAAGCTTAATACAAAAAAATCAGCAATTTCAAGAATTGAAAATCACGCCGAGGATATTAAACTTTCAACTCTAGAAAAATTTGCCTCTGTACTTGGTCAAAGAATTGAAGTTTCGATTACCCATATAGGACATTTAAAATTAGCTTCAGAAACGGGTGCTTCTCGATTACTTGTTTGCTTGCTGCGCTTTTGACTTTGTTAGCTATGGTGCTGGCGCTTGTTTATGTGAGTAGAGAATTAGACCAAGTGATAAGTATTTTGTTGGGTTTTGTTTTTGTTGCAGCATGCACTGAGTTTTTACTGCAAAAATTTACGTCTAGAGAAGTTAAGCCAAGAATGAGTATGAAAGAAAAGTAAAGAAGCTGGAAAGCAATTGGCATGGGTGCAAAGCCAGTACTTGAACTGATCGGTTGTTGATTGTGGGGTTATTGTGAGGTGTTAAGCAAATTAAGAATGAGGCGCGGGCGCTGATCGCCCATATCGAGGGTTCACCCACTTTCGAGGTGGTGGCGCAGATTCGCAGAGAAAACGAGGTGGCCGCACTGGTGGACAATCGTGAGGTGTTGATGGTGCTGCACATCGGCCAGAATTTCAGTGCCAATCTAACGCGTGGCGAGGCTGCTACCTTGCAGGTGATCCTCTCTGGCTTTTCGACCCCCATCGCCAACATGCCCGAGGCAGTGCAGTGGCTCACCTATATTGATCCGTTACGCTACTTTCTGGTTTATAGTGCGTATAGCTAAGAAATGGCTGGCTATCCGGGTGGAGTGGCTGGCAGGTACCAAGTTAACTTGGGTTTATGAATATAGCTACAGATTATTGGCTGGCAGTCGGTTTGAGTCAAGCTTAACTGTTTGAATCGTAAATAAATAATATTCTCATTGCCTTTGGCATGAATAACGTGGAACTTTATATTTATCAAGGAAATAACGTGTAATGTATTAAAATTCTGATGAAGCGATACTATGTCCGTTGCTATTTGGTAAAAAGGCCGCTAGTCACTGGCGAGGAAAGCTTCACTAAGCAGAGGGAAAATATCTGTTGAGACGGGGGAAGGTATTCGTTTTGGGGGCGGTAACCGAGCGGCACTGTTAGCTGCATGTTCTTTTAAAATGGCCTTTGCGCAACGGCCGCATTGACCACATTGGCTAGCAACGCCAAGCTCGCTACGCAGATCGCGTATCGACCGCGCGCCCTCATTGATGGCAGCTTTAATCTGTTTGTCCGTAACCTGTTTGCAAATGCATATATACATGGTTATTTAGATGGCTGTGTGCTGTTTATGGTCGATAATTTAGTAAAATATAAATGCGAATGATTATCAATACAAGTATCGACTGCCCCTCGAAAATCTTGAGATCAATATGCATTTTTTTTGTGCTGATTAGCGGTAACTATTAGCAGGTCACTACAAGCAACAGGGTGATTTTTCTTAGGGTTCTGACGTACCTCCGAGTTTCTGGTGGTTTTACTTGATTAAGTGCTCATACTTGCATTATAGTGCAAGTATGCAGACGATTACCATCCAAATAGAGGCAATTTTTCAGGCATTAGCGGACGAGACCCGGTTACGGATCATCCGCCTAATGGTGGTGACAGGTGACGAGTCCTGTTTATGTGAGCTGGTTGATAGCCTGCTGGAACCCTCATACAAACTTTCCCGCCACCTGAAAATTTTGCGCCAAGCGGGGTTGTTGTCATCGCAAAAAGAGGGGCGTTGGGTCTATCACCGCTTGGTGACGAAACCTGCGTATTTGGAACAGCTATACGCCACCGTGCAGGCACTTCCCGATTCAAATGATATCTATAGCGAAGATTTGAAACGCTTTCGCAAACGGTTGTGCTTACGTGAGGGTGGACGCTGCCAGATCGGTATCCAGTCCGAAGCGTTCAAGAGTGAGGCTGGGTAGTCGTGTCCGGTTGTGGCTGCGAGATTGAAATTAAGGATAAAGCGCAGCGCGGGGTTTTGCTCTGGCTGTTAGCCATTAATGGTGTCATGTTTGTCGCGGAAATGGTGGCTGGAATTATCGGGGACTCCACGGCTCTGATAGCTGATTCTCTGGATATGTTGGCCGATGCGACGGTTTATGCCATTGGCCTCTACGCGGTGGGGCGTAGTTTGCTCGTCAAAGCGAAGGCGGCCCATCTCAGCGGCATTTTTCAGATTGTGTTAGGGCTAGGTGTGTTGTTTGACATCGTTCGCCGCACCATCGTTGGTAGTGAGCCGGAATCAATGATAATGGTCATAGTTGGGATGGTGGCATTGGTCGCCAACACGATTTGCTTGGTGTTGATCTACAAACATCGCAAGGGTGAAGTGCATATGCGGGCGAGTTGGGTCTTTTCAAAAAACGATGTGATTGCCAATTTAGGTGTTATTAGTGCGGGCCTATTGGTTGCCTATACCGGTTCATTCTGGCCTGACTTGATTATCGGTTTACTCATTGCCACTATTGTAATGAGAGGTGGCCTATATATTATTAAAGATGCTAATCGTGAACCAGCGCCTCCCGCTAATTAGATTCACGAAGGAATGGCTCACTGTTTTGCAGTGACTAGCGCCATGGATGGACGCGGGACGGGCCATGGATGGCCCATGGAACGGAAAAACAGTGACCCATTCCGCACTTAGCGGGAACAGCTGATCGTGAACAACAGGAGGTGGTACGGTGAATGTTATTAAATATGGTTTTGGAAAAACGGTTCCCATGGATTTCGAGGCCGCGATAGACCGCGTGACGGATGCGTTGCAAATAGAAGGCTTTGGTGTGCTTACTGATATTGATGTGGCGGCTACGATGCAGAAAAAATTGGGTGCAGAGATGCTGCCTTACCGAATTCTTGGAGCTTGCAATCCCGCGCTGGCGCATCAAGCCATTACTCATGAACCCTCTATTGGTTTATTGTTGCCTTGCAACGTGGTTGTGCGTCAGGAGGAGAGTGGAATCGTACAGGTAGAATTCATGGATCCGGCGGCGGTACTGAATCTGGTGGATAATTCCGCTGTCGGTGAGTTTGCCGCTGAAGTGAAATCCCGTTTGGAACGGGTATCAGCGGCTTTATAAGTCGTACCTATTATGCATCGCTTTATTGCCCATCTGCTGATTATCTCCGTGCTTACTGTTAACGCGGCGTGGGCAATGGACGATTGCACTTTGCAGTATGCAAATGTCGCCCCTGGACTAGCGCTGTCAAGTGATTTGTCCGCCGACAAATCAGGCAATGGTATTTGCGACGATCTCTGCGTTGGATGGCTTCATCTTGTCGCTATTGCTTCAGATTCGCAACTCGACTACTTCCCGTCTACTCACCAGGCAGTGGCGGGAATCAGTTTCTCTTTTCACTCTCTCGATCCAGCGCCCCCTATTCGGCCTCCTCAAATCTAAGTTCCTGCTTGGGGCGTTATAAGCCCCGCTTCGTTTGCTATACCCCTTAATACCAAGCAAGGATTTATCCGATGAGAAAACGATTATTCGTATCGACAGCGATGTTCTACCTGCTGGGCAGTGCCATGGCTTTTGCCCCAGTCTCTGCAGAAGAAGAGCACGCGGAAGAAGGAGGCATCCCGCCCATGAGTGCAGAACAGCGTCAGGCGATGGGCATTCTTACGCAAACCGTTACCACTCGATTGCTGGCTGATGAGGTGGTTGCTCCCGCCGAAGTCAGCGTTAACCTTTATCGTACTACCGAAGTGACACCACGCATTAGCGCGCAGATTATTCACCGCCATGCCCGCATGGGGGAACGAGTAAAAAAAGGTCAGGGGTTAGTCACTCTTTCCAGTGTCGAGATGGCTGAGGCTCAGGGCCAGTTGTTGATCGCTGATAAAGAGTGGCAGCGGGTGCAGAAGCTGGGCCGCAAAGTGGTAGCGGAAAAACGCTATATCGCTGCCCAGGTCGATCATCAGCAGGCCTACGCCAAAGTGCTCGCCTTTGGCATGACCGAGACACAAGTACAGCGCTTGTTGAAACAAGGGGATGTTTCTAAAGCAACAGGTATCTTTGATCTGCTCAGCCCCCAGGCGGGGACGGTACTCAGTGATGATTTTGTCATTGGTCGGGTGGTGGAGCCGGGAACCGTATTGATGGAGATCAGTGACGAATCCCGCCTGTGGGTAGAGGCCAAACTGGCGGCAGAGGTGGCTGACCGTATTGAGATAGGTGCTTCTGCCCGTGTGAGCAGTGATGAGCGCCAATGGGTTAGTGGCAAGGTGGTACAGATTCATCGCCGTATGGATGAGACCACCCGCACATTGGCCGTGCGTATCGAGCTGGATTCAAGCGAGGGTGGTCTGCGCCCTGGTCAGTTTGTTAAGAGTGCGATTGCGCTCACCGCTGGCAAGTCGGTGATGGCGGTGCCCAGTGAGGCAGTGGTGTTATTACAGGGCGATTACGTGGTCTTCAAGCCGGAGGGTGATGAGATTCATCCCGCATCTGTGGAACGCGGTGTTACCCGCAGCAACTGGACCGAGATCAAGGCCGGTCTGGTATTGGGGGACGAGATCGTGACTCAAGGTGCCTATGTGCTTAAATCACTGTTGTTGAAATCGATGATCGGCGATGCTGATTGAGGAGCAGAAATCATGTTAAACAATTTGGTTGAAGCCTCCTTACGCTATAAATTTTTGGTGCTTGTCAGCTTTGCCGTGGTGGCCTTTCTCGGCTGGCGGGCGGTGATGACCGTGCCCATCGATGCCTTTCCCGATGTCACCCCGGTACAGGTCAATATCTATACCGAGGCGGCGGGTCTGGCCGCTGAAGATGTGGAAGAGCTGCTCACCTTTCCGGTGGAATCGGGCATGGCGGGGCTGCCCGGTGTACAGGAGATTCGCTCGGTGAGTCTGTTCGGGCTTTCCTATGTCTCAGTCTATTTCTCCGATGATCTCGACATCTATTTTGCCCGACGACTGGTGATGGAACGGTTGCAAGAGGTGGGTGATCGTTTGCCAGAGGGTTATGGCAAACCAGAGATGGGGCCGAACACCTCGGGGCTGGGGCAGGTCTTCTGGTATACCGTGGAGCGGGCTGATCAAGTCTTGAAAGACCAAGTCAGCAACATGGATCTGCGCAGCTTACAGGATTGGCAAGTACGCCTGATGCTACGCACTGCGCCGGGTGTGGATGATGTGATGTCCTGGGGTGGAGAGGAACGGCAGTTTCAGGTGGTCATCGATCCGTTGCGACTGATCGAATACGACCTCAGTTTCCGTGAAGTGATGGAGGTGATCGAACACAATAATGGTCAGGTAGGTGGCCAATATATTAATCAAGGCTCGGAGCAGTATTTAGTACGTGGCCTGGGGTTGGTGGAGAACGAGACTGACATTGGCAATATTGTCATCAAGGTGGAAGATGGTACGCCAGTCTTTCTGCGTGATGTGGCCGATATCGCCCAGCAACCGGCACTGCGTTTTGGTGCCGTCACCCGCGACGGTGAAGAGGTGGTGCTGGGCATGGCGCTGGCGCGCATCGGTGAAAATGCCAAAAACGTGGTGGCGGCGGTGAAAGATAAGTTCGCCACTGTCGAGTCGGCCTTGCCTGAAGGTGTTGAATTGCGGCCGGTTTACGAGCGCACCGATCTGGTGGACAAGGCGATTAGCACCGCCGTGAAGGCGTTGTTGGAAGGCTCCATTTTGGTGGTTATTATTCTGTTTCTTTTCCTCGGCGAAATACGCTCAGCGGTCGTGGTGATCTCTGCGTTACCACTGGCGATGCTGATTGCTTTTATCTTTATGGCTGAGGTTGGCTTGTCGGCCAATTTGATGTCGCTGGCGGGGCTGGCCATCGGCATCGGCATGATGATCGATGGCGCGATTGTGATGACCGAAAACGCCTTTCGGATCATGGCCGAATGGCGCGAGAAAGGAGAAAAAGTTAACCGCAATGCCGCTGTACTGGCCGCTGCCAAAGAGGTGGCCAACCCCATCGCCTTTGCCATTTTGATCATCATTGTGGTCTTCATGCCGCTGTTTAGCCTCGAAGGCCTGGAGGGCAAACTGTTCAAACCCATGGCGTTCAATATCAGCTTTGCTATGGCGGGTTCACTGCTGCTGACGCTGACCATTATTCCAGTGCTGGCGGTGTTGATCCTCAAACCCAAAAAGGAGCGCGATACCCTGCTGGTACGTTGGCTGAAGCGCGCCTACCTGCCGACCCTGGCCTGGTCTCTGGCGCACAAAAAAACCGTGGTCGGCGCTGCTGTGGCGCTGTTGATCGGGACGTTGGCGCTCTTCCCGTTACTGGGTAAGGAGTTTATGCCGCAGTTGCAAGAGGGATCGATCATGTGGCGCGTGGTGTCGATCCCGTCCACATCACTGGAGCAATCTATCGAAATTTCCAAAAATATCTCTCGCGTGCTTACGGCCTTTCCTGAAGTGAAAACCACCATTGCCATGATTGGCCGTGCCGAAAAAGGCGAGACCGCCGATGTGAACTATATGGAAATTTACACTGAACTGAATCCGCATGACGAATGGCCTGATGCTCATCGGGAGATGCCTGATCTGGTGGACGAAATGCGCGCGCAGCTGGAAGTAGCAGTGCCGACGGCGGTGATCAGCTTCACCCAGCCGATCCAGATGCGGGTGGAGGAGCTGATCTCTGGCGTGCGCGCCACCTTGGCGGCCAAACTCTATGGCCAGGATTTGCAAGAACTGGATCGCATCAGTCAGCAGGTTAAAAATGCCATCGCCCAGGTGGAGGGCGTGGCGGACTTGTCGTTGGAGGCCAACCTTGGCAAGCCGCAAATTCAGATTCGTGTTAACCGCGAACAGCTGGCGCGCTACGGCATGAACGCCGACGAGGTGCTGACCGTGGTGCGCACCGGCATCGGCAACGAGCCGGTCTCGACATTGATCGACGGTGTCAAACGTTTTGATATTACCGTACGCCTTAACAATGAGGCCAAGCAGTCAATAGAAGCGATACGCAATATTCCGCTGCGCAGCAGTGCGGGTGTCATCGTGCCGCTGCACAAGGTAGCCGATGTATCGGTGACCGAGGGCTACTCCTTCATCCGCCGTGAGCAGCTGCAACGTTACGCGGTTATTCAGATGGATGTGCGTGGCCGTGATGTGAACAGCTTTGTGCGAGCAGCAGAAGCGGCCATTGAGGCACAGATCGAAATGCCACCGGGTTACTGGATCGAGTGGGGTGGTGCGTTTGAGAATCAGCAGCGGGCGATGACACGATTGGCGATCATCGTGCCGTTAACGATTTTCTTCATTTTCGTGTTGCTCTATACCGCGTTTAACTCGATCAAGTACGCTACTTTGATTATTGCCAATGTTCCCTTCGCCACCATCGGGGGCATTATTTCGCTGTTCATCAGTGGTCAATATCTGTCGGTGCCCTCAGCCATTGGCTTCATTGCCGTTTTCGGCGTGGCGATGCTCAACGGTATCGTATTGATAAGCTTTCTCAACGAACTGCGGGAGAAGGGCTTGTCCGTTTACGATGCCGTACGCAAGGGCGCAGAAATGCGGCTACGCCCGGTGATGATGACCGCCAGCGTTGCAATACTTGGCTTGGTGCCCATGTTGCTTTCCAGTGGCGTCGGTGCCGAAACACAGCGACCCCTGGCGGCGGTTGTGATTGGTGGGTTGATCACCTCTACCTTGTTGACCCTGGTGTTGTTGCCAGTGATTTATGAATGGATGGAGACACGCAAGCAGAAGTAGTCAGCGCTGCTCGCATCCTCTAAAAACATGGACTTCGGAGGTCGAGGTTTTAGCCGATCTATATTGAAGCAAGCTTGCCTTGGTCTGAACACCGAAATGTGAACTTTTTTAAATGATTCTGGAGAAAAACCATGAAAGAGATCAAAGCATTCATCCACCGCAATCGCATTACCGATGTCATCCACGCTCTCAAGGAGGCTGGTTTTCGCAACCTCTCCATCGTCGATGTAAAGGGTATGCTCAAAGCGTTAGACAATAAGGAGCAGAACTACTCTGTCGAGTTGGGCAGCGCGGTCATCACCGAGATGAAGCTGGAGCTGGTGTGTGAAGAGGTGCGGGTGGATGAGGCAATCCAATTGATTCAGCAACACGCCCTCACCGGTCAAGCCGATGCTGGATGGATTTATGTTATCGATATTGGTCAAGCCATTCGGATTGATGGGTGAGTAAAGTTGAACCAACAAAGTAGAGGGCATGCGATGGGGGGAGATTTTACTCTGCTTGTTATTCCGGCGCTATATGGCGTTTTTTACAAGGTGTATTTTCAAGTGTCATAACAATCGAAGAATTAAATATAAAAGCCAATTCGATATAATATTGGGATGGCTAATCATGATTATATGATAAGAGTCAAGACCGTTCAGCCTGGAAAGATTAGTTGCCCGCACCACTAAGATGCGAGCAGGCCGTTCACAACAACATACTATTTTGATCCGGGGTTGATGTGAGTGGTCGTGAACCTCACTGTCATGGCCTGAATGGTCGTGATCGTGCCCCGACAACTCACTTTCGCCATGTTGATAAGTGTTTATCTCTGCCCGGCCTTTTTCCCCAGGGAGTAGCAAATTATGGTATGCGATTCGACTTATTACCGGCATCTCCACTAAGGAGACACATACTCATGCTCATCGCCAAAAGCAGGCTGGTGGGGAATGGCTGCGTTGATTAAAAGTGGTAAAAAAATGAGTCACGCGGGTAAAGACTATCCTGTTGAGCTAGGTGCGGTGTTTTGGGTTAAAACTCGCGACTTGGGGAAA
>Ga0256830_1002781_pt1 | contig 11306 bp, 9 predicted proteins | sample 128326metaG_FD_190537 | JGI IMG/M metagenome (GOLD analysis project Ga0256830, IMG submission 190537) | Hydrothermal vent microbial communities from Lau Basin, Pacific Ocean - 128-326 | ecosystem: Environmental > Aquatic > Marine > Hydrothermal vents | place: Pacific Ocean: Lau Basin | collected...
TGGGACTTCATGGCCGACGACGCCGCCGACGGGCGCGTCTGGGCGACCACGGTCGGCATGGCCTTCCTGCCGAACGCGCACGTCACCTTCAAGCTCGACTTCACCGACTTCTCGGGCGCCTCCGACCTCCTCACCGACCGCGTCGCCTTCACCATCGGCTGGGCCTTCTGAACCGTTGTCACGCCGCCTCCTCCCCGTCCTGCTCGCCCTGTCGGCCCTCGGCGCCGGCGCCGCCGTCCTGCCCTCCCCCGACGAGGCTCTACGGCTCGCCTTCGGAAAGGACGCCCGCTTCGCCGTCGTCTCACACTGGCCCGACGCGGAAGCGCGCCGCCGCATCGCCGAGCGCTCGGGCGGCGAGCCACCGCCGACCACGATCCGCGAACGCCGCGCCACCGACGCCGACGGCCGGGATCTCGGCTCGGGGTGGTTCCTGCGCCGCCGCATCCGCACCCACCTCGGAGTGTTCCTGATCGCGATCACCCCCGACGGCCGCGTGCTGCGGGTCGAACCGGTCCGCTTCGACGAACCGCGGCGCTACCTGCCGTCGCGGCGCTGGTGGCGCCAGTTCGAAGGGTTGGGATTGGACGACGACCTCCGACTCGGCGGGGCCGTGGACGCGGCCAGCGGCGCCACGCTCACCAGCCGCGCCGCGGTGGACGCCGTTCGCGAGGCGCTGGCGGTCCACGAATGGGCTCGTTCGACGCCGCCGCCCGAGTCCGCCGCCTCGCGATGACCCGCGGCCAGGCCCGTTTCCTCCTGGCGACGAACCTCCTGGTCGTCGCCACGGGCCTCGTCTGGGCCTGGATGCTCTACCTGCTCGAGCCCACCGACGAGTTCGCGGTCGTCAACCACCCCTGGCAGCCGACGGTCCAGGCCGCCCACGTCCTCGCCGCCCCCCTCCTCCTGTGGGCGGTGGCGGCGGTGTGGCGTCCGCACGCATGGAAGCGGTTCCGCAGCGGTTTCCGACCGCGACGCCGCAGCGGACTCGTCCTGATGGCGTCGTTCTGGCCGATGGCGGCCAGCGGCTGGCTCTACGAGGTCTCCGTGGCGCCGGCCCTGCGCGACGGCTGGCGCATCGTCCACCTGGCGGCCTCGGCGGTGTGGACGCTGGCCTTCGTCGTCCACCTGCTCGCGCCGCGCAGCGACACCTTCTCTCCCCCGACGGTCAGGGCAGCACGATCGTGATGGGATCGGCGCCGGGGACCACCCCTTCGACGCGCTTCGAGACCCCACCGGGCCCCTCGACGAGCAGATCGTAGGTTCCCGGCGCCACGCTCTCGCCGTCGAAGGAGAAGGCGCCGGCGGCTCCGGTGACCTGGCGCTCACGACGTCCGAGCACCAGCGGATGGAACTCCTCGGGCAGACCCTCGGGGGCGTCGCGCCATCGCGCGGTCACGGCGACCCCGGAAAGGGGACGCCCCTCGGCGTCCGTGACGATCCCCTCGAGCGGCATCGCCTCGGGCAGGACCAGGTTGCGCTCGAGTCCCCCGGCCGCGAGGTCCACGGGGCCTTCCACCACCGGAGCGTGTTCCCTGGCGGAGACCACGAGCCATCGCCCGCTGCGCCCGTCCAGTCCCGCGAGCTCGAAGGAACCGTCGGCGCGGGTCAAGGTGCTCGGCGTCGGCAGCCGCGATGGCCCACCGAGGAGCAGGACGGCGGCCTTCTTGACCGGCTGGCCCAGGGCGTCGTGGACGAAACCGCGCAACACCGCCCCGCGGTCGAGCTCGACCCAGACGTCCACCGCTCCCGGGTCGAGGGTCACCACCTTGCGGCGGTACGAGGGATGGTCCACGTTGAGGTTCCAGGTCCGCCCCTCGGGGACCAGCGGCAGCACGAACAACCCGTCGGCATCGCTGCGGGTCACGATCGGACGCGGCGCCAGGTAGACCACCTCGTCCACCGGCCCCGGGCGCACGTGCTGGCGCCGCCCGGGCTGGCCGGCGACGACGCGGGCATCGCCGACCGGCTCACCGTCGGGGCCGGTGACCTGTCCGTAGACCGCGTGGCCGGGCTCGAGCAGGAGTTCCACGCCCTCGACCACCTGTCCCTTCCGCAGGGAACCCGCGAGGCGACGCACGCACAGCCGCTGCTCCTTGCCGGCCTCGAGCACGAACGGCCCCTCGGGGAAACCGCCGAGCCGGAAGGTCCCGTCGGCGCCGGTCGTCGCGTGGGTGTCGGCGGCGGGGACCTCCTCGCCGTCCACCAGGTCGAAACGCCGATGGAAGGCGGCGACCTGGGCGTCGGGTACGGGGTCGCCGTTCTCGTCCAGGACGACGCCGCTGACGACCCCGGCCCGGGGGACGGCGAGCTCCAATCGGTAGCGTTCGCCGGCCGCGACCAGGTGGGTGAAGTCGTGCCGCAACGGCGCGGTGGGCCCGGTCGGATGCACCCGCACCGAGCGCAGGATCGACCCGGGCGTGAAGCGGGTGACGTTGACGCCGTTCGGGCCGGTGACGCCGTCGAGCCGGTTCGGCCCCGCGTCGTCCTGCCAGAACACCTCGTAGGAGAGGTTCGCCAGCGGTTCCCCGGTCTCTTCGCTGGTCAGGACCACCTCGAGCTCACCGAAGTCCCTGTCCTCGGCCGGAGGCGCCGACTCGAGCCCCCCGCCTCCTCCTCCATCCCCCGGGGAGGAGGCTGCGGCCGCCTCGGCCCCTGTCCCGACGGTGGCGGCGGCTCCGGCCGCCGGGACGGGGTCGTCCGCGCCCCCGCACGAGACGAGGAGACCGCCCACGACGAGGGACGAGAGGACGAGCGCGAACGAGGGGACGGGCGGGGAAGGACGGCGGCGCATCGAGGTGAGGATACCCCCGGTGGCCGAACGATTCCGAACGCAGCGCGGGCGGAGAAGGGGTATCCTTGGACGTCTCCGGCCCCTCGGGGCCGGTTTCACGCCCATGCTTCGTCCCCGCATCCTCCTCGCCCTCGCCGCTGCGCTGGCCGCAGCGGCCGCCCCCGTCCCCGCCCAACAGAACTGGCAGAACTGGCTGATCCAGGACGGCTCCGAATCGGGGGCCCTCCTCGGCTACCAGGTCGTCCAGGTCGGCGACCTCGACGGCGACGGCGCCACCGACCTCGCCGTGAGCCTGCCCCACGCCGACGGCGGCGGCCTGGACGCCGGCGCCGTCCTCCTGATCTCGGGCGCGGACGGCTCGCTGCTCGCCACCCTCGACGGCCCGGCGGCCGGCGCCCAGCTGGGGCTGTCCCTGGCCCTGCTCGGCGAGCACGGGGACGGCCTCACCAAGATCGCCGTCGGCATGCCCTACGCCACCTCGTCGGGCGGCTTCCTCGCCGGCCTGGTCCAGGTCTGGGCCTGGGACCCGGTCTCCTCCACCGTCGCGCTGTGGGACGAACTCGAGGGCGCCGTGCCCGGCGACCTGATGGGCTGGGACCTGGCGGCGACCGACTGGGACGCCGACGGCGACCTCGACCTCGTCGTCGCCACCCTCGGCGCCAACTTCAGCGACGGGCGCGTCGAGGTCTGGACCGTCGGCGCCGGAGGACTCGCGGCCTTCCCGACCCTCCTCCTCGACGGAGCGCCGGCCAGCGGTGAAGGGCTCGGCTTCGCCCTCGCCACCGGCGCCGCGACCGGCGGGGGCGCCGGCCTTGGCCAGCCCGACCTCCTGATGGGCGCCCCCTTCGCCGATTCCGACCTCGGTCGCGCCTACCTCCTCGAGAGCGGCGGCAACCTGACGCTCCTCACCGGCGCCGCCCCGGCGCCCGGCGCCCACCTCGGCTACGCCGTGGCCGCCGGCCGCGACGTCGACAACGACGGCATTCCGGACCTCCTCGCCGGCGCCCCGGACGCGGACGAAGGCACGGTGACGGTCTGGAGCGGGGCCAGCCGCATGGTCCTCGACCAGCTGGTCGGCGAGGCCGCCGGCGACCGCTTCGGCGCCGCCCTCGCCCTGCTGCCCGACGGCTCCTTCGACGGCGCCGCCGACGTCGCGGTCGGCGCCCCCGGCGCGCTCTCCTCCGACGGCAAGGCCTACGTCTGGGCCATGCTGCCGACGCCATTCCAACTCCTCCGGGTTTCCGGCACGTCCGGTTCGGCCTCCCAGCTCGGCTGGAGCGTGGCCGACGCCGGCGACGCCAACCTGGACGGCAAGCCGGAGGTGGCCTTCGGCGCCCCCTGGGCCGGCAGCCAGGACGAGGGCCGGATCCAGGTCTGGTCCGCCCCTCCGGTGGACCTCGGCCCGCTCGAGCTGACCATCGTCTCCGGCAGCTTCGTCTGGGAGACCGACGTCACCCTCGAGGTGGACAACCTCAACCCGAACGGCGGCGACCTCTACTGGTACGCCGGCACCGCGGTCGGCGCCAGCACCTCGCCCGAGGGCTACCTGCTGGACGTCGCCGGCAACGTCACCCTGTTCGACACTTCCTCCCATCTCGGAGTGGGGCCGATCTCGGCGACCTACACGGTGCCGCCCTTCCTCCCCGCCAACCAGCTCCTCGCCTTCCAGGTGGTGGAGGACCAGCTCGGCTTCGTGCGCAACAGCGACGTCGAGACCGGCAACGCCGTGGACCCCGGCCTGGTGCTGGAAGCGTCGCTCAACACCGCGGCCCGTCAGCTGACCCTGCAGACCAAGTACGGCCTACCGAACAGCCCGGTCTACTTCTACTACACCCTGCGCGGCGTCTCTCGGGATGCCGTCCACCGCGCGCCGAACGGCTCCTGGAAGCTCAACCTGAAGGCGCCGAAGCTGGTTCCGCAATCCATCTTCTCGGACGCCCAGGGGGTCGCGGTCACTGCGCCGATCGACCTGCCGCCGGTGGTCCATGGGCGCACTGCCTGGTTCCAGGCCTACGACTGGGACATCTTCGAGCCGGCGCTGTCCAACGTGGCCCAGATGACCTTCCCCTAGGAACCGAAGACGGTTCCCGTAGGGCTCCCACCCTCGACACCATCGATACCGAAAGGCCCCGGGGCGGCTTCGCCCCGGGGCCTCCTTCGTCCGCCTCCGCCGGCGGCGGGGGTCAGAGCCGCACGTACTCGAAGTCGAAGGGCTGGCCGTTGATGCCCTTCTTCGGCGGCGCGATCCAACCGGCGATCTTGCCGCGCTCCAGCACGGGCTGCATCAGCGACTTCACGTAGTCCCGCTCCTCCGCGGTGGGCAGCCACTCGCCGCGCCGCCGCTCGAACTCGTCACGGCTCACCGGATTGCCGTCCGGGTCGAAATGACTGCCGGCGTAGAGGCCGATCTTGCGGTTGAAGCGCGGGTTCGGCAGACGGAACTCGAAGTCCACGTCGTACTTGTCGAGGATGCGGTTCCAGTAGTCGATTCCCTTCTGGTTGTCCTGGATGTACTCGCGACGCAGCAGTTCGTTGAGCGCGTTGCGCAGCGGCACCTCCTCGGAGACCAGCCGGCCGTCCTCGAACTTCTCGATGACCATGGATTCGTCCAGGGCGCGATGGTCCTCGTACTTCTTCTCCTCGTAGGCGCGTCCCTTCAATCCGGCCGCAAAATAGTTCGCGGCATTGCTGGAGACCTCGGAGCCGTAGAGGTCGTTGCAGGAGCTCACCCAGAAATGGATGTACTTCTGGAGCAGCGGCAACGGGATCGCGCCGTGCTCGCGCGGGTCGGAATCGGGATGCTCCCGCATCACCTCGGCGGTGCGCTGGACCACCCGACCGACGCCGGTCTGGCCGACGAAGAGGTGATGGGCCTCCTCGGTGAGCATGAATCGCGTGGTCCGAGCCAACGGGTCGAAACCCGATTCGGCCAGGGCGAGGAGCTGGAACTTGCCGTCACGATCGGTGAACATCGTGAACATGAAGAAGTCCAGCCAGGTCTCGATCGGCTCGTTGAAGGTGGTCAGGATGCGCGGGCGGTCGGGGTTGCCGCTGCGGCGCTCCAGCAGCTCCTCGGCCTCTTCGCGGCCGTCCTTGCCGAAGTAGCGGTGCAACAGGTAGACCATGGCCCACAAGTGGCGCCCTTCCTCGACGTTGACCTGGAACAGGTTGCGCAGGTCGTAGAGCGAGGGCGCGGTGTGGCCGAGGAGCCGTTGCTGCTCGACGCTCGCCGGCTCGGTGTCGGCCTGGGTCACGATGATGCGCCGCAGGTCGGCCCGGTATTCGCCGGGCACCTCGTCCCAGGCGGGCTGGCCGGCGAAGTCGCCGAAGGGGATGCGGCGGTCGGCCTCCTTGGGCTCGAGGAAGATGCCCCAGCGATACTCGGGCATCCGCACGTAGCCGAAGTGGGCCCAACCGTCCGGTTCCACCGACACCGCGGTCCGCAGATAGACCTCGTTGCTGTCGAAGTCGCTCGGCCCCATCTCGTGCCACCACTCCAGGTAGGCGGGTTGCCAGCGCTCCAACGCCCGTTGCAGACGCTTGTCGCTGGCGAGGTCGACGTTGTTGGGAATCTTGCTGCTGTAGTCGATCTTGGTCATGTCAGGTACGGCGGTAGTCGAATGCGGGGCGACGCGGCGTTCCGTAGCACTGCAGGGCGCCCTCGGCGCCGACGGCGTTGGGCCGCTGGAAGATCCAGTTCTGCCAGGCGGTGAGCCGCCCGAAGATCCTGGACTCCATCGTCTCCGGACCGGGGAAGCGCAGGTTGGCCTCCATGCCGGTCAGGGCGTCGGGCGACATGCTCGCCCGCTCCTCGACGTACACGCGGATCTGGTCCTCCCAGTCGATCAGGTCGAGGGCCTCGGTCGCGAGCCCGAGCTCGTCGGCCGCGGAGGCCGGCACGAGGCCCGGCGACTCCAGCAATCGGGCGACGCGCTCCGGCTCACCGTAGAAACGGGCCTCCAGCCGCGTCAGGCCGTGGCTCATCGGGTAGTCGCCGCCGTTCAGCAGGCCGACGCCGAGGAAGACCTCCTCGTCGGGGTCGTCCAGCACGTAGAGTCGGTCCGCGGCCAGCCCGAACTCGAGGAAGGTGCCGGCGAAGGCGGTGCCGGCGTCGGCCAGCGCGAAGAAGCTCTTGGCCGAGAGGTCCATGCGCTTGAGGACGCGCTTGGCGAAGTGGACGACCTCGTGGACGAACCAGTCGCCACGGTACTCGGTCAGGAAACGGTCGTGCTCCAGCGCGACCCGGGGGTCGCCGACCACCCGCACCGTGACCAGGTTCACGCACGGCAGGTTGATGCGGAGGTGGAGCAGGGCGTCGTCCACCGCGCGGAACAGGTCGAGGAACCACCAGTCGCGACCGGCGGCATGGGCCTCCTCGGGCAGCTTGGGACCGGCCTCGTCCGGCAGACGGACCTCGAGCTCCGCGGTTCGGGCGTCCTCGTCCCAGGACAAGGTGACGTAGCGGTAGGTCCTGCGACCGGCGCCGTCCTCGAAGGCCAGGTCGCCGAGGGGCACGCCGACCCGGTCGCTGCGGTCGGGCACCGAATCGGCGAGTTCGCGGGCCAGCCGGTCACGTTCCTCGGCGAAGCGCGAACTGGGCGCGAGGTGGTCCACCAGCCGCCACTGCAGCGCCTTCTTGCCGCGCACGCCCTCGGCCAGGGTGCAGAACACGTCGGCGAGGTCGCGCCGCACCTTGCGCTTGTCCACCACCCGGGTCAGGCCGCCGGTGCCCGGCAGCACTGCGAGCAGGGGCACCTCGGGCAAGGAGACGGCCGACTGGCTGTCGTCGATCAACAGGATGCGCTCGCAGGCCAGCGCCAGCTCGTAGCCGCCCCCCGCCGTGGCGCCGTTCAGCGCCGCCAGGGTGCGCACGCCGGACGCCTCGGCCAGGTCTTCCAGGTAGACCCGCGTCTCGTTGGTGTACTTGCAGAAGTTGACCTTCCAGCCGTGCTCGCTCTGGCGCAGCATCTGGATGTTGGCGCCGGCGCAGAACACCTTGTCCAGGGCACCATCGATCACCAGGCAGCGGACGCCGGGATGCTCGAAACGCAGCCGTTGCACCGCGTCGGCCAGTTCGACGTCCACGCCCAGGTCGTAGGAGTTCAGCTTGAGCTCGTAGCCCGGGCGGATGCCCTGCTTCGGGTCCACGGCCATGGTCAGGCGGGCCACGTCCCCGTCCACGGCCAGCCGCCAGTGGCGGTAGCGGTCGGGGGAGGTGCGGAAGTCCACCGGCGGCGCGGCGGTCGGGGAAGGGGTCTCGACGGTCATGGAGGCGGGTCGGAAGGGAACCTGGCCCTCCAGGGTAGGGCGTCCGCCCCCGAAATGCGAACATATCTCCCGTTTTTCCTGGATTCGCGCAGCATACTTCCTACAATGGGCGCCATGAACCCGCTCCTCCAGGCTTTCGGACGCAAGGTCCGCAGTCTCCGGCAGGACCAGGGGCTGTCGCTCCGCGCCCTCGCCGAGAAGGCTGACGTCAGCCGCCGTTTCCTCGTCGAGATCGAGGCCGGCCGCGCCAATCCGTCGCTCCTGAAGATGGCGGCCCTGGCCCGGGCCCTACGCACCGGGCTCAAGGAACTCTGTGACCTGCCGTTGTCGCGACCACCCAAACGCATCGCGTTGATCGGCATGCGCGGCGCCGGCAAGAGCACGCTCGGCCGCATGCTGGCCGAACGACTCGAGATCCCGTTCGTGGAACTCGACGAGTGGATCGAGCAGCATGCCGGGATCACCCGCTCGCAGATCTTCGAACACGAGGGTGCCGAGGGCTTCCGGCGATGGGAACAGGAAGCGCTCGAGCACTGGCTGTCGCGCAACGCCGAGGGCGTGCTCGCCGTGCCCGGCGGCATCGTCGAGAACCCGCCGGCGCTGCGCCGCCTGCTCGAGAGCTGCACCACGGTCTGGGTGCGAGCCGACGCGGAAGACCACTGGGACCGCGTCATCGCGCAGGGCGACCTCCGCCCCATCCATGCCCATCCGGCGGCGCGCGAACGGCTGGAAGAACTCATCGCGGAGCGCACCCCACTCTACGCCAGGGCCCATCACCGCATCGACACCAGCGGCAAGTCCCCCGCGGAGAACCTCGAGGAGCTCCTCACCATCGTCGAACCCGGCGCGGACGAGCAACGCCGCGCCGGTTAGACCGGCGGTCCGGCCTGCAGCAGGGACAGGAACTCGCTGCGCGTGCGCGGGTCGTCGCGGAAGGCCCCCAGCATGCAGGAGGCCGTGGTGCGGCTGGCCTGCTTGGCGACGCCGCGCATCATCATGCAGAGGTGCCAGGCGTCCGAGACCACGGCCACGCCGCGGGGCCGGACCACCTCCTGGATGGCTTCCGCGATCTGGACCGTCATCCGTTCCTGGACCTGGAGACGGCGGGCGAAGACCTCGACGATGCGCGGGATCTTGGACAAGCCGACGACGTGACGGTCGGGCAGGTAGGCGACGTGGACCCGCCCGTAGAACGGCAGCATGTGGTGTTCGCAGAGCGAATAGAACTCGACGTCGCGCACCAGCACCATCTCGTCCACGACCTCTTCGAACAACGCACCGTTGACGACCGAAGCCACGTCCTGGTCGTAGCCCGACACCAGGTATTCCAGGCTGCGCGCCACCCGCTCGGGGGTGCGCTTCAACCCGTCGCGCTCCGGGTCCTCGCCCAACGCCTCGATGATGCGCCGCACCAGGCCGGGCAGCGCGTCGGCGTCGCGGGGATGGGCGGTCACGACGCGACCTCCCGACGCACGGCGAAGCCTTCCCCCTCCTCGAGCTCGAGCGAGGCGAGCCGCACGCCGACCGGGAGCTCGGGCTCGAGCCGACGCCAGAAGGCGAGCACCAGGTTCTCGGCGGTCGGCACGATCCCCGTGAGGAAGTCCACGTCGTGGTTCAGGTGGCGATGGTCCACCGCTGCGACGACGCGCTCGTCCACCAGGGCGGCAAGCCGCGCGAAGTCCATGACCAACCCCGTCTCGGGGTCCACCGGTCCCTCGACCTCCACCGTCAGGATCCAGTCGTGACCGTGGCCGTGGAGCCCGGCACAGACCCCATAGACCTCGCGGTTGCGCTCGTCGCTCCACTCGGGACGACGCAGGCTGGCCGCGGCGCAGAAACGACGGCGCACGCGGGCGCGCAGGACGGGGGGATCCGAGGCCATCGGGCGGCGATGATACGGAAACTGGCCACGCAGACTGTGCTGACCGGAAAAGGGCGTGACCACGGCCTTCTCGACGCGTCTTCCTCGGTGTGGAGGCGCATGATCGGCGCTCCCCCGGGGTGCGAAGCGCCCCCGGAGGGGCGCCGCCCACCCCGATCGAGGCCGGGAGGAGCTCGCGACGGGAGGGGTGCGCTCGCAGCGGGCAGTGCCGCGAGGCGGTCGGCCCACGCCGGGGTCCAGAACACCCTGCGCACCCAGTTTCCGCGGAGAGCGCGCGGTCCCCGCCCTAGAATCCACGCGTGGCCCGCCCGACCTCGTCCCTCCACCCGCGCAGCGCCCTCCTCGGCGCGGTCTGGACGCTGGTCGCACTCATCGCGCTGGACCACTTCATCGGGCCGGGTCTGGTCGAGCGCAGCCTGTCCTCGCCGGAACGCCGCCTGCTCACCGCCCACCGCACGCTCGAGAAGCACGCGGTCCTCGCCCCCGACGGCGACGCCCTGTCCGAGGCCGGCGCCCGCGCCATGCTCGAGGCCCTGGACGACCCCTACGCCGAGTTCATCGGCCCCGACGAAGTGGCGCGCTTCGACCGTCTCTCGAGCGGCGCCTATCCCGGCATCGGCGCCTACCTGATCGGCGACCGCATCTTCTTCCCCCTGGTCGGCGGGCCCGCCGAACGGGCCGGGCTCCTTCCCGGCGACCGCGTCGTCGCCGTGGACGGCGTCCCCGTCTCCGAGCTGGAGCCTCCGCTCGCCTCGCACATCAAGGGACCGCGCGGCTCCGAGGTGGTGCTCGACCTGGAGCGCCCCGACGGCGAGCGCTACCGCGCCGAGATCCGCCGCCGCGCCGTGCCCGCCGGCTCCATCGGAGACCTGCGCTGGCTCGACCGCGACGCCGGCATCGCCCACGTCCACCTGCGCTCGTTCACCAACGTGACCCCGGCGGAGCTCGACCGCGCCCTGGAGGAGCTCGCCGCCGACGCCCCGCTGCGCGGCCTGGTCCTGGACCTGCGCTGGAACCTCGGCGGGCAGCTCGACGCGGCCCAGGCGGTGGCCGGCCGCTTCCTGCCCGGAGACGCCCTCATCTGCACGCTGACGGACGGGAACGGACGGCGGAGCGAGCGCCGCAACGGCTCCGACGACGGGCCCTGGAGCACCCTCCCCCTGGTCCTCCTGGTGGACTCCTGGAGCGCATCGGGGAGCGAGGTCCTGGCCGGCGCCCTCCAGGACCACGGCGCCGCCGTCCTCGTCGGCACCCCGACCTACGGCAAGGGCATCTTCCAACAGGTCTACCGCTTCCGCGACGGCGCGTTCCTGCTCAAGTTCACCGCCGGCCTCTACCGCACGCCGAGCGGACGCCTGCTGGAGG
>Ga0256830_1002782_pt1 | contig 11296 bp, 10 predicted proteins | sample 128326metaG_FD_190537 | JGI IMG/M metagenome (GOLD analysis project Ga0256830, IMG submission 190537) | Hydrothermal vent microbial communities from Lau Basin, Pacific Ocean - 128-326 | ecosystem: Environmental > Aquatic > Marine > Hydrothermal vents | place: Pacific Ocean: Lau Basin | collected...
GTAATGCCCCATAAGAGGAACCCTATAATGAGTGAGAGGGTATGCGGCATCTCTAGAAAACTAAGGGCACTCGCCTCATCGATCTGCGAAAACATAGTATTAGAGGATGAGAGGGACTTAAGAAACAGTAGCTTCGAGAGATCCACCATACCAGAGATACTTATACTACTAGATGAACAGTTGGACCTAATACATCGAATAATTAAAAACCTTAGGATAAATACTGAGCAAGCCCTCACAAACATACGAAGGGAAGAACCATATATCTACAGCGACCTACTACTACAACATATAGCTATCAGGGGCGGAGATAGACAGGTGGCCCATGAAAAGCTTAGGAAGATACTCACCCAAAGCCCAAAACTATCCACGAACCAGCTCAAAGACATGGTGATGAATGACCCATACCTATCAAAATATGTAAATAAAGATGAGATTGATACCATATTTAGCCTAGAACCATATATCAAGGCGGCATCAGAGAGGGTCGATAAGATTCTCCAGCATACCAAAATCACATATCCCTAACTACCTCGACTATCTTCTGGGCAGTCTTAACCCCAATACCAGGAATAGACATCAAATCCTCAATAGATGCACCCTTCAAATCCCGAATACTCCTATAGCCATTGGCATACAATATTCTAGCCTTCCTCCTACCCACACCGGGAAGCTCCACCAGCGGTAGCAACTCGGGCTTAACACCATATCTAATCCTGATACTAAGCTCCCTATAACGCCTATATATCTCCCTCTTACCCAACACCCTAGCCAATTCACTTGCAGAATAACTTAGCCACTCCCCATTACTCCTAAGTACATATAGGTCCCCCGGCTCTACACCCCACTTCTTCAAAATATCATTCTCACTAACCTCATTAACCCAATCCAACAAGGTGAAAGCGGTCTTCCAAGCCGCCAAATCATCAATGTCACTAGCAAAATAATATTTATCGACAAGGCTATCAAGGAGCCAACCAACTTGGTCGATAAGCTCAGACTCAACCTCCTTCAATATAGTATCCATATCCTTCTTCCTAACCGGTAGACTACCCATATCCTTCGTCCTACATATATGATATAAATATACAAGGTCATGTCCTAAGTCATCACTGTTCTTTATAACCTCAACCAGGTAAATGGCGGTAGACGGCAGAATATATAGTTGCGCAGCCTTCTCACCGATAGGAGTAATAATAAACCTATCTTTATCCGGTTTATAATCTACCAGACCCCCCTCAACTAAATTATTAATGCTTCTATCAAGCTTCCTAAATATCCTCTCCTCCCCATACTGCAATGCACATAATGTGTTCCCTATAAAATGGGATATTGATTCAGATCTCAACATCCTATAACTAGATATCAAGCCCAGTAGAGCCATATCGAGATTCTCACCATTCAAAAGCTGACTCTTTATAGGCTCGATATCAGACTTTATATAATCCTCAATCAATATATCCACCAAATTTTCATATTTAGTATATAATAATGCCTCCCCATAAGGATCATATTGAGGCCGGCCAGCCCTCCCAGCCATCTGCTTATACTCAAACACCGATATATTTTCATGGAAACCACCGAGTCTACGTCTAGCTGTATACGTGATAACCACCAGCCTACTCGGGAGATTAACCCCGGCTGCCAATGTAGGGGTCGCAGTAAGAATCTTTATGCCACCATTGAGGAACTCCCTCTCAATAATCTCCCGGTGGGCAGGATTCAAACCCGCATGGTGGAAGGCCACACCATACATGACTACAGAGGCCAACAACTCACTCAACTCGGTGACCTCGCCAACCGATAAAATCTCCTCAGACACCCTCTTCAGGTAACCCAACTCCTCCCGTGAAATTAGACCCCAGCTCCTCATGAATTCACTATATCTTCTAGCCTTACCCACAGCCTCCCTCCTAGTCTGAGTAAAGATAAGTACTTGCCCACCCTCCCTAACACATGAGACGGATACATCCAGGATAGGGTCGCCACTAACTCTATCTATAGTTCTTTCATCCCCATCCGAATATACGATAAAGTGATTACACAATATTCCCTCACGTAGAGGAACAGGCCTCCAATCGCTACTTACAATTTTAGCCTCAAGCCACCTAGAAAAATCGACTCTATTCCTTATCGTAGCACTAAGCAGCAATATCCTAATACTCGGATATTCCATCAACAACCTTGTTAGCAGAGCCTCAAGAACCGGGCCCCTATCCTCCAAACCAATTATATGGGCCTCATCAGCGATAACCAGTGATATATAATCCATCCAGCTAGGCCTATGCCTAAGCAATGAATCCATCCTCTCATTAGTCGCTATTATTATATCAGCCCTAGCAAGCTCACGGCCAGGGGTATCATAATCGCCAGTAGATAGAGCTATCCTAGGCCGCCTCCCACGTATCTCAACATTGAAAAATTCTATAAACTCATTATACTTCTGCTTAGCCAAAGCCCTCAACGGCACGAGATAAACAACCTTCCCCCTACCCTCAATCAAATTCTTGAATATGGCCAGTACAGCTATGAAAGTCTTCCCACTAGCGGTGGGCGTTGCAACAACCATATTCCTATCAGAAGATAGAAGGCCAGCCTCAACAGCCAGCTTCTGGGGAGGATATAACTCATTATAACCCAAGGCTTTGAGATGGTCTATAATGTATCTAGGCAAATCCAATTCATCTATATTCATACCCTACCAAAAACTTGAAATAAATAGATTATTCTTATATATCCCTAACCAACTTATAGAAGCCTGGCTGGGGCTCCAATATAACACCCTCAATCTTCAGCTTATCAATAATCCTCCTAATCTCCACGGGATCCTTCAAGGCAGTGTCACGAACAATTCTAGCCACCAACTCCTCCTCGGGAACAGGCTTATTTCCACGCTCCATCTGCATCTCCTTCAATTTCGAGGCAACAACACCGTATTTAGATGCCCGCCTAGCACTGACCCCCGCGGTGATCAATGTACTATCAATGGTCCCCGTCTCCATGTTGAGGGCAAGCTGCCCCAAGAATAGGTTCATCTGATTAATAGCGATCTCGGCATCCTCAACTGAAACGTAGTTCCTCAGATGAGCCTTTGCACTGGCCTCAGCCAACCTAATCAATGCCTCAAACTGCCTAGGAGTAATAGGTATAGATAACGACTCCTCCTGCTGACTAGCACTAGACCTTAGGCTGATGAAATATTGCTGAAGCTTCTCGAAGGCCTCCCTCGTCATACTAACCTTTAGACGCCTGGCATATGCAATGAACTTCCTCATGAAATCAGGGTCGAAAGTATCTTCATAAGGCTCCTCACTCTCCCTAGCCTTCAACATATGCTCAGTAAGCTTAATATCGAGGTCCGTCCTCAATTCATCCCTCATCAACCTAATCAAGTCAAATCTGGATAAGAGTGTAATAGGCAGGTTAATATTATCCTTCAAAGTTTTATATGGATTATATACACCATCAACCGGGTTCGCGGCGGCGATAATCGTAGTCCTTGCATTAAGAGTAGCCACAATACCACCTTTAGATATGGAGACCGTCATCTGCTCCATAGCCTCATGGAGCGCCACCCTATCCTCATTCCTCATCTTATCGATCTCGTCGATGGCACATATACCCATGTCTGCCAGCACGACGGCACCAGCCTCCAAACTCATACCTCCACCCGCCTCCTTAATAACAGCGGCGGTCAAGCCAGCGGCCGTCGACCCTCTACCACTCGTATATATACCCTTGGGGGCGATGTAAGCAGCATACTTCAGTAGCTGACTCTTAGCGACACCAGGGTCACCAACCAACAACAGATGTATCTTACCCCTAATACGTGTCCCATCCCTAAGCTCCCTATCCTCACCACCTATTAGGCTGAGCAGTATCGCCTCCTTAATATCTCTATAACCATATATACTTGGCGCGATACTACGGATCAACTTATCATAGAAACCCGGGTCTCTAGCAAGCCTCCTAAACTCTTCCTCCTCCTTCCTAGTAATTACGATCTCCATAGCCTCCTTCTCACGACTCTCAATATTAATTACCCTAAGCACAAAGTCATATTCATAGACATCCCTACCACCCCTCTTCTTGAGGTCGAGGACCCCAGTCACCTTCACGACGTCACCTGGGTATGCCTTATCAATCATGGGATAAACAAGAATAATATCAATGAACCTCGGGATCTGACCCGGGGGCAGCTCATCAGGCTTCTCCTGGATACGTGCACTCTGGACATCCGTGAATACGGTCCCCTCCCGCAGCAGCTCCATCCTAACATTCTTATGCTGTGTACAGCGGGGCCTAGATATCCTTTCAAGAATATTATCCCTACCGAGAATCTGGGTCTCACCACACCTAGGGCATTGGAAGACCGCCTTAACGGGTATACTATATACCTGGGAAACCTTAATCAACAAGCCATATATCGTAACCAACTTATTGAGATACTTACTAGATATATCCCTAATTCTAATGGAGTATCCAGGGGCCTCACCCACAATAGAGATATGAATAGACTCCTTATCAAGCCCAGTGGCCTCAACAGGCCTCTCAATCTTCAATATCTCTAAAACAGTCTCCCTAGCCACATCCATAAAGTTATCAGGCTCATCCGACACTATCTTAGCCAACTCACTATCAAAATAGAATATATCATCGAAGTCTATAGGAACAACCTTCTCATCAACCTCCGGCAGGGCCCTAACTATATTTATATACTTAGGTCTACCATCCTCATCCCTAAACTCCTTAAAAAACCTCAGAATCCTCTCATTCAAAGTATATTCATGCGTCATATCATATCCCCACTACACTCCTCCAACTCCTATAAACATTACGTAGAAGCCTTAATAAAAGCCTCTCCTCCTCAGTAAGCCTCTCATCCACCCTAGTATCCACATCCAAAGTAGCCAACTTCATAATAATAGATAGCCTCTTATTCAAAACCTTAGTAATATCCTCCTCCTTAGCCAGAGGCCTAAGACCCTTACCCCCACTCTTCCTCAGAAAATGTAGATACAGCCTAGCAACAGGGTAAAAATCCTTATCAATCTGTGCAAGCGACTCACCCCTAGGCTGAGCATACTCCCTCCACACATTCCTCGATATCTTCCTAACGGTCTCATCCGTAATAACCGCTAACCCCCTATCAATCAAGATCTCAGCCAGCCAAATCGGGACAGATACAACCTCACCACCAGACCTAGCCTTAAACCTATACATACCAGTATTGATCTCAGGCACAGGCCTAACCAACTTAACCCTAACATTAGTTAGGGAAAGCAGGATACCGAGTAGCCTAAGCCTATCCTCATCAGATACCCTCAACTCAGAGGCCTTCTCCAATTCGACCCTCCAAATTATTTATTGGATATCCGAATTAAATATTTATGATGTATCTCCATAAACATTATATCCAATACATATATAGGCTATAGAGGTGTATAGATATGTCCAGCATAACCATAGAAACACTATGGGTTGAAAAATATAGGCCAAAAACATTTGATGAAATAGTTGACCAAGAAGGAGTAGTTGAAGGATTAAAAAACATTCTAAAAGGAGACTTGAAAGAAATGCCACATCTACTCTTCGCCGGGCCACCCGGCACAGGAAAAACCACCCTAGCATTGGTATTGGCTAGAGAAATATATGGAGACGAGTGGAGAAACTATGTACTAGAGCTCAACGCATCGGATGAAAGGGGGATAAATGTAGTTAGGGAGAGGGTGAAGGTATTCTCACAATACTTCACACCAACGGAGGAAACCCCATTCAAACTGGTAATACTTGATGAGGCAGACATGATGACCTCAGAAGCACAGACAGCACTCAGACGAATAATGGAAATCTACTCAAGAACATCGAGGTTCATACTAATATGCAATTACCTAAATAGAATAATATCACCCATCCAGAGTAGATGCGCTGTATACAGATTTAAAAGGATCCCCAAAGAATTAGTGATAAACCACCTAGCCAAGATCTGTAAAAATGAAGGAGTATCATGTAGCCAAGAAGTATTAGAAAAGGTATATGAAGTAACATCTGGAGACCTAAGGAGGGCCATAAACCTCCTCCAGTCCGTCTCAAGCGTCTCCAGTGGAAAACCCACTCCGGAGGATGTCGACAGAGTCGTTGGGGAGTTTACACCAGATGCTATAGAGAGGTTGATAGACTCGCTGGAAAACGGAGACTTCAACAATGCAGTATCCAACCTCTTCGACTATAAAACAGCCACAGGTATAGACGGGCAGGAAATCATAAAAATGCTATTAAACGCACTATTCACAAGGAATAACTTAACCCCAGAGGTGGCAGAGATACTAGCTAAATATGAATATCGACTCTCAGAAGGAGCTTATGAAGAAATACAGTTAACAGCTATGCTAGCCGAGCTCATAAAAGTCATGAGAAAAGGTTAACGGGGTAATAAGATGCTCTGGACAGAGAAGTACCGGCCAAAAAAGATTGAGGACGTAATCGGTAACGAGGAGGCCAAGCAAGAAGTTGTTAAATGGCTGATCGACTGGTTCACAGGCAATAAGGAATACCCAGGTGTACTACTGGCTGGGCCACCAGGGATAGGGAAAACATCATTTGTATATGCATTGGCCAACCAGTTTAACCTACATGTAGTCGAACTAAACGCAAGTGATGTAAGGACAGCACAACATATATATGCTAGGGTTGGAAGTATAGGCGGCGCATCGACACTCGATGCATTCACAGGAACAGGACCAAGGAGAAACATACTCCTATTCTTCGACGAGGTAGACGGAATAGATCCAAAAGCCGATACAGGCGGTCTATCGGCAATCCTGGACATAGCAAATAAAAAAGAGGTCCCGATAGTAGCAGCTGCAAACTTCCCCGACCCAGTTAAACATAAAGACCTCCTAAATACATTCAAATACATAACCTTTAGACCATTAACACCCCGACAGATAATAATATTATTAAAGAGGATAGCCGCCAATGAGGGGATTGCAGTAAGCGATGAATTACTCAATAATATAGCGACAAAGGTAAATGGAGACGCTCGACTAGCCGTGAATCTACTGCAAGAGGCGAGCCACGGCCTAGACATAGATATAACATTAACCCCCATGGAGAACCTCCCATTCGAAGAGCTAATTAGGAGACTAACAAATTCATACAACATAAACGAGATAAGGAATCTGCTGAACAGCAATTCAAACCAGATCGAGGATGTTTTCTACACATACTATGACCTAATAACTAGGAGCAACAATACATCCTTCGAGGATAAAGTCAGATTACTTGAATACTGCATCAAACTCAATGAGATGTTTGGAAGGATGAACAAAAAGAGGAGCTTCTACCTATTCAGATACATATTAACATTAATGCCTTGGTTCATATACTCAGCAAATAGAGCAGGAATAGTGTATGACGGCAGGATACCAGCATATAGATTCAAACTATTCATCCAAAACAGGAAATATAGGGATCATCTAAACGAAGTATACACCGATAGACTAAAAATGATATTACATGAATCATATAGGAAATTCGTCACCGAAACCCTCCCAACAATAAAATTCATAGATATAAAAGATGAAATCCTGGAAGACCTACTAACAAAAGTCATATAAAGGTGGTGGGAGGATGCAATATATGAATATAAAATATGGAACACCCTTCCGGATACCCCGGAGACTAGGAGATAGATTCAGGGACATAGTATCAATAAGGGGAGTTAAATACATAAAGGGAACCGGCTTCATAATAGAGAACAAAGAAGCCTTGGACAGCATAAACAAGATACTAGTTAAGATGGGTCTAATACTAAAGCCACTAATCAATTGTTACATATGTGGAGGCAATGTAGACTGCGACGAATGCACATTCAATAAATCATGCCACAAAGCAGTAACCCACTGCATATGCAAAACATGCTTCCAACAGAGAGACTTAGTGAACATCTATATAAGTAAGCAGACCCAGATGATAAGGAGACTAATAGGTGAATAGAAGTTACTCAAAGTACCATATTGAATGTATCTTCTTAAGCTTATAGTAATATGGCGAATCTTTATTCATCATATAGAGCCTAATCCTACCAAACCTCTTCTCCAAAACTATTCCATAACCCATTAATATAGATATATTCCTATGGAAGCCTCTATGGTTAGTCCTGGCTACACGTATCAAATTGGACTCACTATCCATCTCGACACGGATGAGGTGTAAGAGGATCCTAGTGGCAGGCCTAGAGAAGAATATATCCTCGAGGCCGGGGCCCGAAGCTTTAGTCCCTCCTACTCGCCTCAACCTTAATCAACTCATACAACTCTTTAGCCAAAGGCTCGGCAGGGAATGATGGAAGCCCAATCAAGGTTGTCTTCCCCCTATAACCCTCCCCAGAAAGCCTCTTAGTAATCAATCCAAATGTAGCCAAGACATTAACCATCTTCCATAGCCAGGTATGCCCCACAGGCCTCTGGTGGAAAAATAGGCAGTTATCCCGATACCTCCTCTCAACCTCACCCATAGTTACAAAGGCCTTATCCTCATTAGAAAGCAACTCCGCTATCGAGTAAAGGAGAATCTTCTCATGCAACTCCAGTGTCCTCAACTCATCAAATGAAAATGCTGGGAAAGTCTCCCTCCTAGCCAGCCTAACATGCTCAGCCTTGACAATCCCCTCCCTCCTCTTATCAGCAATCAACCCCGCCTTATAGAGAAGCTCAATGGCATACCTAGCGTTATAGTTATATGCAGTCGCTATATCGGCGGCGGTGACGATAGCCTCCTCAGTAATACACTCCGGGTGGAAAGCCTCCCCACTCCTATATTCCAGGATATCAACCAATTCACGGTAGCTATAATCCTCGAATCTAATAATATTTTTATGTAGCCCAGCGGCCGTCCACGGATCCAGCTTATTAATAACATCCTCGCTATGAACCACAAAGACCAGAGACAGGTTGTTAATAAAGCTTGGTGAGGCTTCCTCGGCCCGGCTCAACTTATATATAAATTCCTTATGCTTATCAAATAGGTGGTCAGCATCATCAAGTATCAACACAGCCTTCTTCTTATTATCTATTAGGTAGCTGAGGAAGCCGCTGAAGACCTCCTCAAGAGAATACCCCCTAGCAACCCTACCTATATCCAGACTACTAATCATCTTCCTAATGATATTACCTGGGCTCCGCTCAAACCTAGAGTTGATATATATAGGTATAATATCCCTATATCTAGCCACCGCATTCTCGAAATGCTTTACAACAAGCGTCTTACCAGTACCCGTATTACCAACTATGAAGACATGTTCATAACTAATCCTATCTTCCAACACCCCCCTAAAATAGTCCAGCAACTGCTGGAGTTTAAGCTCCCTATGGGGGATCCTACTAGGTATATATGATAGCGACAGCTTACTAGCATCCCTAAATACACTCTTCCTCATCGTTATCATACATTAAAATAGGCTGGGAAAACATATTTTTAATTCGCTTGGATCCACAATGGAGACCTACCATAGTGAAAGTATTCCAAGGAACATCCGACACCCAGTCATTTAATTAGAGGCACCCTAACAACATTCCCACCACAGAGGGGGCATATAGCATTCTCTGGTATAGATTCATACATCTTACCACACACCCTACATCTATAGCCCCACCTAATAACCCTACTTATCCCCCTCCTCACAACCTCATACTCGATACCCACATGTGATAAGATATTCTGAATACTATAGTCGTCGGTACACACCTTAACATCATAACCCTCGCCATGGAGCTCGAGGGCCAGAGCCAAGACATGGATATCAGCCTTAGAAAGTCTATCTACCTCCCCAAGCTCCCTAGATATATTTACGACCCTCTCCACACTATCCTCGCCAGGCTCCCTAATCTCGATAACCCCACCATCCACCAACCCAGCCACGATATCCCTAACAGACACCGAACGAACCTCATCCAAGACATGGACACAAGTCACTGAGCCGACCGGGATATATAGGACTAGCAGAGCCGATGTATCCAATACATATATATTCATAAGGTTGACTTCACCAGCCTATCGACACTAGCCCTTCTATTCAAGACAATGAAATTGGCGTAGTGCCTTGACCTCTTAATATAAATTACGTCCTCCCAATTCAATCCAACCCTTATCTGCCCATCCAAAACAATAATAGGCTTATGCCTTTTACGGGAAGCCCAGATAACCACCTCCCTATCCGGATTGATAACAAGTGGAGGGATCTTTTTTATAGGCTGGAGGGGCGTTATCAATATAGCCTCCAAATCATTATCCACCACCGAAGCCCCTGCAGACCTAGAGTATGCTGTGGAACCTACGGGGGTCGAGACTATAACACCATCACATTTACCCTCCCAAATCTTAATCAATTCACCCTCATCACGAATAGATACGATGGGGTAAATCGTCTTACCCAACGAAGCCGTCGCAAAAACAACCTCATTAAGCACCGGAGGGAGATCCACATCGTAACCTTCTATACTGAGCTCCAGCCTCATCTCCTGCCTAAGATATACCTTACCAGCCAGAAGCTTCCTTAAACCATCTAGATAGTCTTCCCTAGAGACGGACGATAAGAAGTTCTTCTCCCCCAGCCCTATACCCATAACAGGCATATCCTTATCCTGTAGATATAGAAAAGTCCTCAGTATAGTTCCATCGCCACCAACTGTGATGGCGACATCCCCAGTCATCCTACCAATGTCGTCAACATACTCAACATTACTAAGATCATCATATAGCGGGGGATACACAACCAATTCAATACCATTATCATTTAAGAATCTAAGGATATCCCTACCAATCTCTACAGCGGCACTATTCTTCCTGTCAATAATAACACACGCACGCTTAATATACATCATATAATATACCCTTCCAATAGATTAGCCTAAGAATCACACACATAAAATAATCTATCCAAGGATAATTATTTTTATAGTAAAGCCCGAGATAAACATGGTTTTATAAGTAGAACAGACAAGTAATATATCTAATAAATAATATTTAACCACCGATTACTATTATGGTGGATGGTGATAAATTATGTCAACTAGACCAAGCGAACTAGGTTCACTCAAGCCTGGAAACCTAGTCGTTATAGATGGAGAGCCTTGTAAAGTAGTATCCATAGAGAAATCAAAGCCTGGTAAACACGGATCGGCTAAAGCCAGGGTGGTAGCCATAGGGATATTCGATAACGTCAAGAGAAGCATCGTTGGACCAGTGGATTCTCACGTTGAGATACCAATAATAAATAAGAGGTCTGCCCAAGTAG
>Ga0256830_1002783_pt1 | contig 11294 bp, 4 predicted proteins | sample 128326metaG_FD_190537 | JGI IMG/M metagenome (GOLD analysis project Ga0256830, IMG submission 190537) | Hydrothermal vent microbial communities from Lau Basin, Pacific Ocean - 128-326 | ecosystem: Environmental > Aquatic > Marine > Hydrothermal vents | place: Pacific Ocean: Lau Basin | collected...
GACCAGGACAGTCCACGTGCGCGTAGTGACGCTTCGCACTCTCGTACTCCACGTGCGCCGTCGCAATGGTGATGCCCCGCGCCTTCTCCTCCGGCGCCGAGTCAATCTGGTCGTAGGCCTTCGCCTCACCACCATACTTCTCGCCCATCACCTTCGTGATCGCCGCCGTCAGCGTCGTCTTCCCGTGATCCACGTGGCCAATCGTCCCCACGTTCACATGCGGCTTGGTGCGTTCGAATTTTTCCTTGGACACGGTCTTTACCCTCTGTCTTCTGTGCGCTCATCCCGCCCGGGGCGGGCCTGGTTGTTCAACAATCCTCAGGATGCCTTCTTGATGACTTCCTCGGCGATGCTCTCGGGGGCCGCGGCGTACTTCTCGAACTGCATGGTGTAGGTGGCGCGGCCCTGGGTCGCCGACCGCAGGTCGGTGGCGTAACCGAACATCTCCGCCAGCGGCACTTCGGCACGGATGATCTTGCCCGAGGGGCCATCGTCCATGCCCTGGATCACGCCGCGGCGGCGGTTGAGGTCGCCCACCACGTCGCCCATGTACTCCTCGGGCGTGATCACCTCCACCTTCATGATGGGCTCCAGCAGCACCGGGTCGGCCTTTTTGGCGCCCTCCTTGAAGCCCATGGAGCCGGCGATCTTGAACGCCATCTCCGAGGAGTCCACCTCGTGGTAGGAACCGTCGTACAGGGTGACCTTGACGTCCACCACCGGATACCCGGCCAGCACGCCGTTCTCCATCGCCTCCTGGATGCCCTTGTCCACCGCCGGGATGTACTCCTTGGGCACCACGCCGCCCACGATCTCGTTGACGAACTCGTAGCCCTTGCCCGGCTCCTGGGGCTCCAGCTTGAGGATGACGTGACCGTACTGGCCGCGGCCGCCGGTCTGGCGCACGAACTTGCCCTCGGCCTTCTCCACCGTCTTGCGGATGGTCTCGCGGTAGGCCACCTGCGGTGCGCCCACGTTGGCGTCCACCTTGAATTCGCGCTTGAGCCGGTCGACGATGATCTCCAGGTGCAGCTCGCCCATGCCGGAGATGATGGTCTGGCCCGACTCCTCGTCGGTATGGACCCGGAACGAGGGGTCTTCCTGCGCCAGCTTCTGCAGCGCCACGCCCATCTTCTCCTGGTCCGGCTTGGTCTTGGGCTCGATGGCCACCGAGATCACGGGCTCCGGGAACTCCATGCGCTCCAGGATGATGACATTGTCCGGGTCGCACAGGGTGTCGCCGGTGGTCACGTCCTTCAGGCCCACGGCGGCGGCGATGTCGCCGGCGCGGACCTCCTTGATTTCGTCACGGTGGTTGGCGTGCATCTGCACGATGCGGCCCACGCGCTCCTTCTTGCCCTTGACCGAGTTGTACACGGTGTCGCCCGAGTTGATGACCCCGGAATAGACCCGGAAGAAGGTCAGGGTGCCCACGAAGGGATCGGTGGCGATCTTGAACGCCAGGGCCGAGAACGGTTCGTCGTCGGAGGCCTTGCGCTCGGCCTCGGTCCCCTCGGCATCGTCCAGGTGACCCTTGACCGGCGGGATGTCCACCGGCGAGGGCAGGTAGTCGATGACGGCGTCCAGCATGGCCTGCACGCCCTTGTTCTTGAACGCCGAGCCGCACAGGCAGGGCACGATCTCGTTGGCCAGGGTGCGCATCCGCAGCCCCTTGCGGATCTCGTCCTCGGACAGATCACCGCCCTCGAGGTACTTGTCCATGAGTTCCTCGTCGGCCTCGGCCGCGGCCTCCACCATCTGCTCGCGCAGGGCCTGGGCCTGGTCCCTGAGCGCATCCGGGATCTCGCCCAGCTCGTAGGTGGCGCCCATGTCGGCCTCGTTCCAGTGGATGGCCTTCATCCGCACCAGGTCGATGACGCCCTCGAAGTTCTCCTCGGCGCCCATGTTGAGCTGGATGGGCACGGGGTTGGCGCCCAGGCGATCCTTGATCTGCTCCACCACGCGCAGGAAGTCGGCACCGGCCCGGTCCATCTTGTTGACGAAGGCGATGCGCGGCACGCCGTATTTGTTGGCCTGGCGCCACACCGTCTCGGACTGGGGCTCGACGCCGCCCACCGCGCAGAATACGGCCACCGCGCCGTCGAGCACGCGCAGCGAGCGCTCTACCTCGATGGTGAAGTCCACGTGGCCCGGGGTGTCGATGATGTTGATGCGGTGCTCGGGGTACTGCTGGTCCATGCCGCGCCAGAAGCAGGTGGTGGCGGCGGAGGTGATGGTGATGCCCCGCTCCTGCTCCTGCTCCATCCAGTCCATGGTCGCGGCACCGTCGTGCACCTCGCCGATCTTGTGCGAGATGCCGGTGTAGAACAGCACGCGCTCGGTGGTCGTGGTCTTGCCCGCGTCGATGTGGGCCATGATCCCGATGTTCCGGTAGCGCTCGATGGGTGTCTTGCGTGCCACGGCTGCAGCCTCGTCAGTGTTCCTGGGGTTCCGTTACCACCGGTAGTGGGCGAAGGCCTTGTTGGCCTCGGCCATGCGGTGGGTGTCTTCGCGCTTCTTCACGGCCGCGCCGCGGTTCTCCGCCGCGTCCATGATCTCGTGGGCCAGGCGCAGGCGCATGCCCTTCTCGGAGCGGGCGCGGGCGGCGTCCACCAGCCAGCGCATGGCCAGGGTGTTGCGGCGCTCGGGACGAACCTCCACCGGCACCTGGTAGGTGGCGCCGCCCACCCGGCGGGACTTGACCTCCACCACCGGGCGCACGTTGTCCAGGGCCTGTTCCAGCACGCTCACGGCATCGCCCTTGCCCTTCTCGGTCACCACGTCCAGGGCGCCGTAGACGATCTTCTCGGCCACGGACTTCTTGCCGTTCATCATCACCATGTTGATGAACTTGGCCAGCATCTGCGACCCGTACTTGGGGTCGGGCATCACCGGGCGCTTCGCTGCAACACGTCGTCTCGCCATCTCCGCTACACCATTATTTATGTATCGTTGGAGGGCTTATTTCCACACGATTATTAAGACTTAGGCCGCTTGGCGCCATACTTGGAGCGCCCCTGGCGGCGGTCGTTGACGCCGGCGGTGTCCAGGGTGCCGCGCACCACGTGGTAGCGCACGCCGGGCAGGTCCTTCACACGCCCGCCACGGATGAGAACGACGGAGTGTTCCTGCAGGTTGTGGCCCTCTCCGCCGATGTAAGTGGTCACTTCATACCCGTTGGTGAGACGCACGCGGGCCACCTTGCGCAGCGCCGAGTTGGGCTTCTTGGGCGTCGTGGTGTAGACGCGCGTGCACACCCCCCGCTTCTGGGGGCAGGCCTCCAGGGCCGGCACGTTGCTCTTTTCTTTCTTCCGCTTGCGCGGCTTGCGCACCAACTGGTTGATCGTCGCCATAGCCTGTTTTCCAATCCGAAAATAAACGACAGGCCGGCTTCCACCGACCTGTCGCAAGGCGCGAAATTGTAGGAACCCGGACCCTCCGTGTCAACACTCGGAGGGCCCCAGGGTCCTGTTGCACGGGAAAAAATCCGGCCCCGGCCGTCCCCCGGGGGCCCGGCGCCCGCCCGGCGGGCCGGCCCCGGCCGGATCAGCCCTCGTCCACCGGGCTGGCGGCGTCTTCCCCGGTCCCGGCGGCGATGGCCCGGGCCTCGGCCGCCAGGGCCGCCTCCGGCGAGAGCTCCTCCTGGCGGCGGCGCCGGCGGTCGGCATGGTAGGCCAGGCCGGTGCCGGCCGGGATCAGGCGGCCCACGATGACGTTTTCCTTGAGCCCGCGCAGGTCGTCCACCTTGCCGGTGACCGCCGCCTCGGTGAGCACCCGGGTGGTCTCCTGGAAGGAAGCCGCCGAGACGAAGGACTCGGTGGCCAGGGAGGCCTTGGTGATGCCCAGCAGCAGCGGCGCCCACTGGGCCGGCTGCTTGCCCTCGGCCTCCAGGCGCTCGTTGGTCTCCAGCACCCGGGCCCGGTCGATCTGCTCCCCGCGCAGGAAGCGGGAGTCGCCGGGATCGGTGATCTCCACCTTGCGCAACATCTGGCGCACGATGACCTCGATGTGCTTGTCGTTGATGCGCACGCCCTGGAGCCGGTAGACGTCCTGCACCTCGTTGACGATGTAGCGGGCCAGGGCCTCGACCCCCAGCAGGCGCAGGATGTCGTGCGGATCCAGCTCACCCTCGGCGATGATCTCGCCCTTCTCCACGTGCTCGCCCTCGAAGGCGGTGATGTGGCGCCACTTGGGGATGAGCTCCTCGTGAGGCTCGCCCTCGGCCGGGGTGATGATGAGGCGCTGCTTGCCCTTGGTCTCCTTGCCGAAGCTGACGGTGCCCGAGATCTCGGCCAGAATGGCCGCCTCCTTGGGCTTGCGGGCCTCGAACAGGTCGGCCACCCGGGGCAGACCACCGGTGATGTCGCGGGTCTTGGACGACTCCTGCGGGATGCGGGCGACGACGTCGCCCACGCCCACCTCGGCCCCGTCGGGATGCACGATGATGGCCCCGGCAGGCAGGATGTAGTGGGCCGGCATCTCGGTCCCGGCGATGCACAGGTCCTTGCCCTTGCTGTCCACCAGCTTGACCATGGGCCGCATGTCCTTGGCGGCGCCGCTGCGCTGCTTGGGATCGATGACCACCAGCGAGGTCAGCCCGGTGACCTCGTCCACCTGGGAGGTCACGGTGAGTCCGTCCACCACGTCCACGAACTTGACCCGGCCCGCCACCTCGGTCACCACCGGGTGGGTGTGCGGGTCCCAGGTGGCCAGGGTCTGGCCGGCCTCCACGTGATCGTTGTCCTTGACCGTGAGGACCGCACCGTAGGGGACCTTGTAGCGCTCGCGCTCGCGGTGATTCTCGTCCAGCACCGTGATCTCGCCCGAGCGGGACACCGCCACGTAGTGGCCGTCGCGGTGCTGCACCACCTTGATGTTGTGCAGGCGCACGGTGCCGGTGGTCTTGATGGTGATGTTGTTGACGGCCGCCGCCCGGCTCGCCGCACCGCCGATGTGGAAGGTGCGCATGGTGAGCTGGGTGCCCGGCTCGCCGATGGACTGGGCGGCGATGACGCCCACCGCCTCGCCCACGTTGACCTTGTGGCCGCGCGCCAGGTCGCGACCATAGCAGGCGGCGCAGACCCCGTAGCGGGTGGCGCAGGTGATGGGCGAGCGCACCTTGAGGTGGTCCACGCCCAGCTCCTCCAGTTTTTCCACCCACTTCTCGTCCAGCAGCGTGCCGCGCGGAATGACCACCTTGCCGTTGCCGGGATCGGTCACGTCCTCGGCGGTGACCCGGCCCAGCACGCGCTCGCGCAGCGGCTCCACCACGTCGCCGCCCTCGATGAGGCTGGACATGGTCAGGCCGTCCCCGGTGCCGCAGTCCTCCTCGGTCACCACCAGGTCCTGGGACACGTCCACCAGGCGCCGGGTCAGGTAGCCCGAGTTGGCCGTCTTGAGCGCCGTGTCGGCCAGGCCCTTGCGGGCGCCGTGGGTGGAGATGAAGTACTGCAGCACCGACAGCCCCTCGCGGAAGTTGGCGGTGATGGGGGTCTCGATGATGGACCCGTCGGGCTTGGCCATGAGGCCGCGCATTCCGGCGAGCTGCCGGATCTGGGCCGCCGAGCCACGGGCGCCGGAGTCGGCCATCATGAAGATGGAGTTGAACGACGGCACCTTGACCGTGTTGCCCTCGCGGTCCACCACCTCCTCGGTGCCCAGCTTGTCCATCATCGCCCGGGCCACCTCGTCGTTGGTGTGGGACCAGATGTCCACCACCTTGTTGTAACGCTCGCCGTTGGTGAGCAGGCCGCCGGTGTACTGGGCCTGGATCTCCTTCACCTTCTCCTCGGCCTCGGCCAGGATCGCGGCCTTCTCCTCGGGGATGACCATGTCGTCCACGCCGAAGGAGACGCCGGCGCGGGTCGAGTAGTGGAAGCCGGTGTACATGAGCTTGTCGGCGAAGATGACCGTTGCCTTCAGGCCCAGCTTCCGGTAGCAGACGTTGATGAGCCGGGAGATGGCCTTCTTGTTGAGGTCCTGGTTGACCAGCTCGAAGGGCATGCCCTCCGGCACGATCTCCCACAGCAGGGCACGGCCCACGGTGGTGTCCTGCATGGACACGGTCTCGTCGCGGTTGCCCTCGTCGTCGAAGCTCACCTCGCGGATGCGCACCTTGACCCTGGCCTGCAGGTGCACGGCCCCGGTGGTGTAGGCCCGGTGTACCTCGGTCACGTCGGCGAACACCATGCCCTCGCCCTTGGCATTGATGCGCTCGCGCGTCATCCAGTACAGGCCCAGCACCACGTCCTGGGACGGCACGATGATGGGCTCACCGTTGGCCGGCGACAGGATGTTGTTGGTGGACATCATCAGGGCCCGCGCCTCGAGCTGGGCCTCCAGCGACAGCGGCACGTGGACCGCCATCTGGTCGCCGTCGAAGTCGGCGTTGAAGGCCGTGCACACCAGCGGATGCAGCTGGATGGCCTTGCCCTCGATGAGCACCGGCTCGAAGGCCTGGATGCCCAGGCGGTGCAGCGTGGGCGCGCGGTTGAGCAGCACCGGGTGCTCGCGGATCACCTCCTCGAGGATGTCCCAGACCTCCGGCCCCTCCTTCTCCACCAGCTTCTTGGCCGCCTTGATGGTGGTGGCGATGCCGCGGCGCTCCAGCTTGCTGAAGATGAAGGGCTTGAACAGCTCCAGCGCCATCTTCTTGGGCAGGCCGCACTGGTGCAGCTTGAGCGTCGGGCCCACCACGATGACCGAGCGGCCCGAGTAGTCCACGCGCTTGCCCAGCAGGTTCTGGCGGAAACGGCCCTGCTTGCCCTTGATCATGTCCGCCAGCGACTTGAGCGGGCGGCGGTTGGAACCGGTGATGGCACGGCCGCGGCGGCCGTTGTCCAGCAGGGCGTCCACCGCCTCCTGCAGCATGCGCTTCTCGTTGCGCACGATGATGTCGGGTGCGTTGAGGTCCAGCAGCCGCTTGAGGCGGTTGTTGCGGTTGATCACCCGCCGGTAGAGATCGTTGAGGTCGGAAGTGGCGAAGCGCCCGCCCTCCAGCGGCACCAGCGGGCGCAGCTCCGGCGGCAGCACCGGCAGCACCGTGAGCACCATCCATTCGGGCCGGTTGCCCGACTCGATGAAGGCCTCCACCAGTTTCAGCCGCTTGCCCAGCTTCTTGAGCTTGGTCTCGGAGTTGGTGTTCTCGATGTCCTCCCGCAGCTGCATGCGCTCGCGCTCCAGGTCGATGCTGGCGAGGAGGGCATGGATGGCCTCGGCCCCCATGCGGGCGTCGAACTCGTCACCGTACTCCTCGATGGCCTCGAGATAGGCCTCGTCGGAGAGGAGCTGGCCGCGCTCCAGCGAGGTCATGCCGGGATCGATGACCACGAAGGCCTCGAAGTACAGCACCCGCTCGATGTCGCGCAGGGTCATGTCCAGCAGCAGGCCCATGCGCGAGGGCAGGGACTTGAGGAACCAGATGTGGGCCACCGGGCTGGCCAGCTCGATGTGGCCCATGCGCTCGCGGCGCACCTTGGCCAGGGTGACCTCCACGCCGCACTTCTCGCAGATCACGCCCCGGTGCTTGAGCCGCTTGTACTTGCCGCACAGGCACTCGTAGTCCTTCACCGGGCCGAAGATCTTGGCGCAGAACAGGCCGTCCCGCTCCGGCTTGAAGGTGCGGTAGTTGATGGTCTCCGGCTTCTTGACCTCGCCGTAGGACCAGGACCGGATCTTCTCCGGGGACGCCAGCCCGATGCGGATGGCATCGAAGTCGTCCACCTGGCCCTGTTGCTTGAGAATTCTCAGTAGGTCTTTCACGTCGCCACTCCTTAAAAAAGGGGCTGGGGACTGGCCGCTGGCCGCTGGGAAACCCGCGGCCGGCCTAGTCCTGCTGTTCCAGTTCGATGTCGATGCCCAGCGAGCGGATCTCCTTCAGCAGCACGTTGAAGGACTCCGGCATCCCGGCCTCCATGGTGTGATTGCCGTCCACGATGTTCTTGTACATCTTGGTCCGGCCGTTCACGTCGTCCGACTTCACGGTCAGCATCTCCTGCAGCGTGTAGGCCGCGCCGTAGGCCTCCAGTGCCCACACCTCCATCTCGCCGAAACGCTGGCCGCCGAACTGGGCCTTGCCGCCCAGGGGCTGCTGGGTGACCAGGCTGTAGGGGCCGGTGGAGCGGGCATGCATCTTGTCATCCACCAGGTGGTTGAGCTTGAGCATGTACATGTAGCCCACGGTGACCGGGCGGTCGAAGGGATCGCCGGTGCGGCCGTCGTAAAGCGTGGTCTGGCCCGAACGCGGCAGGCCGGCCAGCTCCAGCAGGCGCTTGATCTCGTCCTCGTGGATGCCGTCGAACACCGGCGTCGCCATGGGCACGCCGTCGCGCAGGTTCTCGGCCAGTTCCAGGATCTCCTCGTCGCTCAGTGACTTGAGATCCTCCTTGCGTCCCTCGGTCTTGTTGTAGATCTGGTCGAGGAAGCGCCGGATCTCCTCCACCTTGCGGTGCTCGTCCAGCATCTGGCCGATCTTGCGGCCCAGGCCCTTGGCTGCCCATCCCAGGTGGGTCTCCAGCACCTGGCCCACGTTCATGCGCGAGGGCACACCCAGGGGATTGAGCACGATGTCCACCGGGGTGCCGTCCTCCATGTACGGCATGTCCTCCACCGGGACGATCATGGAGATCACGCCCTTGTTGCCGTGGCGGCCGGCCATCTTGTCGCCGGGCTGGATACGCCGCTTCACCGCCAGGTAGACCTTGACCATCTTGAGCACGCCCGGGGCCAGGTCGTCACCGGAGGTCAGCTTGCGCTTCTTCTCCTCCAGGCGCTCGTCGAACTCGCGCCGCAGCTGCTTGATCTGCTCGGCGATGGCCTCGAGCTGGGCATTGGCCTCGTCGTTGCGCAGGCGGATCTCGAACCACTTGTCGCGCGGCACCTCGGCCAGGTAGCCCTTGGTCAGCTTGGTACCGGCCTTGAGCTTGTTGGGCCCGCCCTCGGCGACCTTGCCCAGCAGCATGCGCTCGACACGCTCGAAGGCGTCGTCCTCCATGATGCGGAGCTGGTCGTTGAAGTCCTTGCGCACCCGCTCCAGCTCCATCTCCTCGATGGCCTTGGCGCGGGAGTCCTTCTCCAGCCCGTCGCGGGTGAAGACCTGGACGTCGATGACGGTGCCGTTCATGCCCGAGGGCACGCGCAGCGAGGTGTCCTTCACGTCCGAGGCCTTCTCACCGAAGATGGCCCGCAGCAGCTTCTCCTCGGGCGTGAGCTGGGTCTCGCCCTTGGGCGTGACCTTGCCCACCAGGATGTCGCCGGACTTGACCTCGGCCCCGATGTACACGATGCCGGCCTCGTCCAGCTTGGCCAGGGCCGCCTCGCCCACGTTGGGGATGTCGCCGGTGATCTCCTCCGGGCCCAGCTTGGTGTCGCGGGCCACGCAGGTGAGCTCCTCGATGTGGATGGTGGTGTAGCGGTCCTCCTGCACCACCCGCTCGGAGATGAGGATGGAGTCCTCGAAGTTGTATCCGTTCCAGGGCATGAAGGCCACCAGCATGTTCTGGCCCAGGGCCAGCTCGCCCATGTCGGTGGACGGCCCGTCGGCCAGCACGTCGCCGCGGGCGATGACATCGCCCGGCTTGACCAGCGGCCGCTGGTTGATGCACGTATTCTGGTTGGACCGGGTGTACTTGATCAGGTTGTAGATGTCCACGCCCGACTCGCCGGCGGCGGTCTCGTCGTCGTTGACGCGCACCACGATGCGCCCGGCGTCCACCGAGTCCACCACCCCGCCGCGGCGGGCGATGACGGTCACCCCCGAGTCCACCGCCACGGTGCGCTCCATGCCGGTGCCCACCAGGGGCTTCTCCGCCTGCAGCGTGGGCACGGCCTGGCGCTGCATGTTGGAGCCCATGAGGGCACGGTTGGCGTCGTCGTGCTCCAGAAACGGGATCAGGGACGCCGCCACCGAGACGATCTGCTTGGGCGAGACGTCCATGTAGTCCACCTTGTCCGGCTCGGCCATGGTGAACTCGTTCTGGTGCCGGCACGGCACCAGCTCGTCGGTGAGGCGGCCGCGGCTGTCCACGGTGGCGTTGGCCTGGGCGATGACGAACTCGCCCTCGTCGATGGCCGAGAGGTACTCGATCTCGTCGGTGACCTTGCCGTTCTTGACCTTGCGATAGGGCGTCTCCAGGAAGCCGTACTCGTTGGTCCGGGCATAGACCGCGAGCGAATTGATGAGCCCGATGTTGGGCCCTTCCGGTGTCTCGATGGGGCAGACCCGGCCGTAGTGGGTGGGGTGCACGTCGCGCACCTCGAAGCCGGCGCGCTCGCGGGTCAGGCCGCCCGGCCCCAGGGCGGAGACGCGCCGCTTGTGGGTCACCTCCGACAGCGGGTTGTTCTGGTCCATGAACTGGGACAGCTGCGAGGAGCCGAAGAACTCCTTCACCGCCGCCGACACCGGCTTGGCGTTGATGAGCTCCTGCGGCATGAGGTTCTCCGACTCGGCCAGCGACAGGCGCTCCTTGACCGCGCGCTCCACCCGCACCAGTCCGACCCGGAACTGGTTCTCCGCCATCTCGCCCACGGAGCGGATGCGGCGGTTGCCCAGGTGATCGATGTCGTCCACGGTGCCGTGGCCGTTGCGGATGTCGATGAGCACCTTGAGGACGTCGAGGATGTCCTCCCTGGAGAGTACGCCCGGACCGGTGACCTCCTTGCGCCCCACGCGGCGGTTGAACTTCATGCGGCCCACCGCGGACAGGTCGTAGCGGTCCTCGCTGAAGAACAGGTTCTTGAACAGGTTCTCGGCGGCCTCCTTGGTGGGCGGCTCGCCCGGGCGCATCATGCGGTAGATCTCCACCTGGGCCTCGAGCTGGGTCGTGGTGGGATCGATGCGCAGGGTGTCGGAGATGTACGGCCCGTGGTCCAGGTCATTGGTGAAGATGCACTGGAACTCCTTGACCCCGGCGTCGCGCATGCGCACCAGCAGGTCCTCGGTGATCTCGTCGTTGGCCTGGGCGATGAGCTCGCCGGTCTCCTTGTTGACGATGTCATGGGCCAGGACCTTGCCCACCACGTAGTCCTCGGGCACGTCCAGGGACTTGACCCCGAGCTCTTCGAGCTGCCTGGTGTGGCGGGCGGTGATGCGGCGCCCCTCCTCGACGATGAGCTTGCCCTTGGCCTTGATGTCGAAGGTGGCGGTCTCGCCGCGCAGACGCTCCGGCACCAGGGTCATGGTGATCCCTTCCTTGCCGAACTTGAAGTCGATCTTCTCGAAGAAGATGTCCAGCATTTCTTCCGTGGTCAGGCCCAGGGCACGCAGCAGCACCGTCACCGGCAGCTTGCGCCGGCGG
>Ga0256830_1002784_pt1 | contig 11288 bp, 7 predicted proteins | sample 128326metaG_FD_190537 | JGI IMG/M metagenome (GOLD analysis project Ga0256830, IMG submission 190537) | Hydrothermal vent microbial communities from Lau Basin, Pacific Ocean - 128-326 | ecosystem: Environmental > Aquatic > Marine > Hydrothermal vents | place: Pacific Ocean: Lau Basin | collected...
CGTGGCGGATGGTGCCGTGAATTATCAGATTGATTTTGATCTCTCCGGCAGCTTGGATTTCGATTACCAAAATGCAACACGGGACCCGATTGCCTTATTCAATACAGACGACGAGACGCCCGGCATCACCGTTGCGCCGATCTCCGGTTTGCTGACAACGGAAGCAGGCGGCACAGACACCTTCACGATTGTCTTGGATTCCGCCCCGACGTCGGATGTGACGATTACGCTTAACTCGGATGATGCGACGGAGGGCATCGCCTCTCCGAACAATCTCGTCTTTACGACAGGAAACTGGAATACGGCACAGACCGTGACCGTGACCGGTCAGAACGACAACGTGGCGGACGGCGATGTCACTTACAACATCGTCACGACCGTTTCCACAAATGATGCCTTTTATGCACAAATCGACCCGGCTGATGTCTCCGTGACAAATACGGACAACGACGCGGCGGGCATTACGCTGAGCCGTACGGTCGGACTGCTCACGGATGAAGGCGGCGCAAGCGATACCTTTACCGTCGTCTTGGATAGTGAGCCGACGGCATCGGTCAGCATCGGGCTTTCATCCAGCGATACAACAGAAGGCACGGTGCTTCCCGCCGGCGTAAGTTTTGATGCGAGCAACTGGAATGTCCCGCAGACGGTGACAGTGACCGGTGCAAATGATGATATTGCCGACGGCAATATCGGCTACACGATTGTGACGGCGGCCGCCACGAGTACCGATACGACTTATAACGGCGTTGATGCGGCGGATGTCTCCGCAACCAATAACGACAACGATAACGTAGGCATCATCGTGAATCCCACAACGGGTTTGGTGACGACTGAGGCAGGCGTCAGTGCGACTTTCACGATCGTGCTTGCAAGCGAGCCGACGGCGGATGTGACGATTGCACTCGCATCAAATGATGCAACGGAAGGCCGTGTTTCACCGCCGGGTCTGACATTTAATGCTTCTGACTGGAACATGCCGAAAACCGTGACGGTGACGGGTGTGAATGATGACGTGGACGATGGAAATCAAGCGTATACGATTGAGACGGCTACCGCATCCAGCGGCGATACGGGTTATAACGGGATCAATCCAGACGACGTTTCCGTGAGCAATACCGATGACGATACCGCAAACATCATTCTGAACAAAACAACGGTGCTGACAGATGAAGGGGGGACGAGCGATCTTTTTACCATCGTCTTAGACAGTGAGCCGACGGCGGATGTGATGATTGCCCTCGCATCGAGTGATGAAACGGAAGGCCGTGTGTCCCCTCCGGGTCTGACATTTAATGCTTCTGACTGGAACACGCCGAAAACCGTGACGGTGACGGGTGTGAATGATGACGTGGCGGATGGCAACGTCTCATACACCATCACAACGGCGACGACATCCACCGACACGATTTACGCTGCCATTGATCCGCCCGATGTGGCTGCGACGAATAACGATGACGATGTTGTCGGGATTACTGTTACCCCGACTTCGGGTTTGGTGACGACGGAAGCGGGGGGAACGGCCACCTTCAGTGTCGTTTTGACAAGCCAACCCACCGCGACCGTGAATATTCCGCTCTCTTCCAGTGATACAGCCGAGGGAACGATTTCGACCGATGGCCTGAGTTTTGATGCCTCCAATTGGAATACCCCGCAAATGGTAACGGTCACAGGGATTGATGATGCCATCGCAGACGGTCCTGTTCCTTACACCATTTTTACCGCCGCCGCGACGGGCGGGGATTATGCCGGATTTGATGCGGCTGACGTTTCTGTAACCAATAACGACAACGATATTGCGGGCATTACCGTGAATCCCACTGCGGGCCTGGTCACGACGGAAGCCGGGGGCATCGCGACCTTTACCGTCGTTTTGAATACACAGCCGAATGCGGATGTGGTCATCGGCCTAAGCTCAGATACCCTCAGCGAAGGCACGCTCTCTGCTTCAAGTCTGACATTTACGGCTGGCAATTGGGCATCGGCGCAAACCGTGACCGTCACGGGCGTGGATGACGCGGTGGACGATGGCGATCAAGCCTACACCATCCTGACGGCAGCCGCCGTCAGCAGCGACACGACGGGTTACAGTGGCATGAATGCGGATGATGTGGCCGTGACAAATACGGACAACGACGCGGCGGGCATTACGCTGAGCCGTACGGCCGGACTGCTCACGGATGAAGGCGGTGCAAGCGATACCTTTACCGTCGTCTTGGATAGTGAGCCGACGGCATCGGTCAGCATCGGGCTTTCATCCAGCGATACAACAGAAGGCACGGTGCTTCCCGCCAGCGTAAGTTTTGATGCGAGCAACTGGAATGTCCCGCAGACGGTAACAGTGACCGGTGCAAATGATGATATCGCCGACGGCAATATCGGCTACACGATTGTGACGGCGGCCGCCACGAGTACCGATACGACTTATAACGGCGTTGATGCGGCGGATGTCTCCGTGACCAATAACGACAACGACAGCGTCGGCATCATTGTCACGCCGGTTTTAGGACTCACTACGAGTGAAGCAGGCGCGGGAACGGATACGTTCACGATTCGCCTCAATAGTGAACCGACCGGAAATGTGACGATAGGACTTTCGTCGAGTGATCTTTCTGAAGGCACAATTTCGACAGGAAGCGTGACCTTTACCGCGACCGATTGGGATACGGCGCAAACGGTGACCGTGACGGGTGTGAATGACGATGTGGATGATGGCGATATTAACTACACTATCTTCACTGCGGCCGCGACGAGTACGGACACAGCCTACAACGGGATCGACCCCGACAATGTTTTCGTGACGAATACGGATGACGACGCGGCTGGTGTTTCAATTGTGCCGACCTCGGGTTTAATCACGACGGAATCCGGCGGCAATGCGACCTTTACGATGGCGCTCACCAGTGAACCGACCGCCGATGTCACCATTGCCCTGTCATCGGATACTCCAAGCGAGGGTACGGTTTCTCCAAACAGCCTGACCTTTACCTCATTCAACTGGAATACCCCGCAGACGGTGACGGTGACGGGTGTCGATGATTTTGTCATAGATGGGCACATTCCCTATCAAATTTTAACCGCTGCGGCTGTCAGCAGTGATGCAAATTACAGCGGTTTTGATGCCCAAGATGTGGGGGTGACAAATCGCGACAATGATTCTGCGGACATTGTCATCAATCCCATGTCCGGTCTTGAGACCACCGAAGCGGGCGGTACGGATACCTTCACCGTGGTGCTTTCCAGTCTGCCGAGTGCGAATGTGACGGTTCGCCTTTCATCCAGTGATATGGGAGAAGGAACGGTTTCTCCGGTGAGCCTGACCTTTACGCCGGGCAATTGGAATGCCGCACGCACGGTGACGGTCACTGGCGTGAATGACGGTATTGCCGACGGGGATCAACCCTACAATATCATTACGGCCGCCGCAGTCAGTACGGATGTGAATTACAACAATTTAAATCCGTCGGATGTTTCGGTCACCAACCTCGACAACGATTTCCGTTTGACCGTGAATGTCATCGGCGGCGGTTCTGTGACGCTCTTACCCGGCACGATTAATTGCGGGACGAGCTGTATTGCAGATTTTGTTTCAGGCACACGGGTGACTTTGCGAACCGCGAATGTTTCGGGTTGGACTTTTGATTCATGGAGCGGTGATTGTTCGGGCACACTTTCACCCACCACAGTGACGATGGATGCGGATAAAAATTGCACGGCAAATATGCGGCGGACTCTGCTTTTGAACGTCGATTTTGACTCGGATGACGCCCAGAAGCCACCGAATTTGAATCCGCCGGGTGATCCGGTCGGCGATCGTTTGACGCTCAATGAGTCGGCAGGAACGATTCTAGTCCAGCAGATCAACTTGGGCGCAGGATCTATTAAATATGCGCTTTTTAATCAAGTGGCGGGCCAGCAGGGAGGGCTTGATTTGAGTGCCTTTGTTGCAGGGACGGCACCCCGTACAGGAAGATACATCGTCCGGTGGCGATCTTCGGCTTCTACCCGGAACCTCTCTTTTGCCAGCATGGTGATCCGAGACAGTTTAGGTCGCATCCTAATGAATATTTCTTATCGCCCGAACGGTATTTTGGATTTAAATGATCAAAATCCCGACGGGATTGGTATTCCGTGGTCGGGGGCTTTCCAATTTTTTGAAATTACCGTTAATCTGGATACACAAAGTATTGATGATATTTCAATTGATGGAAAACCGCCGGGGGTAACATTTCCCCTTCCCTTTCGTGAAAATGCCATTGATCTGGATCGTTTTTCTTTAGAATTAGGTCTTACTTCCGCACAGTCACTTGGTCTGGATGATATTGGGATAACGCTGTTGCAATAATAGAATCATTGTGAATAAAGGAGTAGAAATGTACCCGAAAAGACGAAACCATTATCTGTTTTTATTCAGTATATTACTGATATTGATATTGCCGCTCCGCGCTTTTGCAGAAGATGGCGGAAAATATAATGATCGTTTGGCCGAAGGCATCACAAAGCTCAATCAAAAGAATTTGTCAGCGGCGCTTGAGCAGTTTAAGGCAGCGATTGCGGCAGATGCCAAAGGCGTTGAGGCGCACTATTATTTGGGTGTGACACAAGCACGAGCGAATCGCGACAAAGTGGCGGAAGGCCATTTTTTAAAGGCGCTTGAAATTGACCGGACCTTCATTCCCGCCCGCATGGATTTGGGTGTACTGTATTACCAAATAGGCAAAGACCAAGAGGCGATGGCGTCTTTGAAAATCGTTGAGCAAATCGACCCCGGTCGCGCACGTGTGCATTATTATCAAGGCCTCATTTTACGGCGGACCGGCAGTGCGGCGGCATCTCAGGCGAAACTGGATCGAGCCGTGTCGCTCGATTCAAGTCTTGCGGGGGCGATTCGTTTTCAGTCTGCTGTGGCCCACTACGAGGCCGGGGCTTTGGATTCGGCAAAAGCGGCTTTTCAAGAGGTGCTGACGCTTTCACCCAATCGCGAATTATCCGAGACGGCGCGTGGATTTATTAACAAGATCGATACCGCAGCAGCGGGAGAAAAGCCCTGGGAATTCAGCATGTCGCTCGGAATCCAGTATGACGACAATGTGGTGTTGGACTCAGGCAATGCGCCGCTTCCCACGGGGATCAAAGAAAAAGACGACTTTGTCGGTGTCGTGTATTTGCAGGGCAAGTATGAGTGGTTTAAAAAAGACCATTGGCGCAGCGATGTGCAATACAGCTTCTATCAAAACCTGCATTCCGAAAACAGTTTGGACGATTTCAATATTCAGGATCACAACCTTTCTTTGCGCGGCTACCGTCAGTTGGGCATGAACGAAGCGGGGCTGATTTATAGATTTCAATATGCGACCTTGGGCGGCGAAGATTACATGACAGGTCACAGTATCGGCCCCACGTTTCTCTGGGGCCATTCCGAAATGCATTTCACGGAATTGGATTACCGCTACGGCATGAAGGATTTTGACGACATCCGCCCTTTATTCACCGCAAACAATACGCGCGATGCGGACACGCACCGCTTGTCGGCAACACACACGCTTTTGTTTGGCGAAAAAGGGAAGTTTTATGCGGCCTACGGCTTTGAAAAAGAGAAGGCGGGCAGCGGCATCCAGGAAGATGACTGGAGCTACGACGGTCACGAAATCAAGCTGGGCCTTGTTTTACCGCCCTGGAAACAGTCGGTGCTCTCCCTGGAAGTGAGCGGCACGCGGCGCGATTACAGCGATCCCAATGAAAATGACCTTCCCAATCGCCGGAAACGGGAAGACGACGATTTGCGTTTTATCGCCGGGCTTTCCCGTCCTTTAAGCGAGCACACGCAGATTTCGGCGCAATATCTCTATCAGCAAAATGACTCCAATATCGCCATTTTCGACTATGAGCGAAACATTGTGGGTCTTATTGTGACGGCGGCGTATTGAAAATTTAATCCCGTTTGTACCAATACCAGCAGAGTTTTTTTGAGTAAACTAAAAAGGGAAAAAACAGGCAGGTGAGCGTGGCTAAAAAGGTGCGGAAGGGTTTGTCCAGTTTTCGTGCGGAGGTGATGACGGGGTAGTCTGTAATCATCTCAAAAGATCGGTTGTGTTTTTTTCCCCATTTTTTCAGATCCGATGAAAGGCGGATTTCTTCCGCTGCGTAAAGTTTTTCGCTAAACCCCCCGGCCGCTTCAAAGGCATTGCGTCGGCAGTAAATAAAACTGCCCGCCGCGAGTTTAAACGATAAAGAAACCGTGTTCCAGGCACTGAGGATCATCCTTGCAAAAGGGCCGGCGGGCCGATCGAAAGTAACGGTGGTTCCGCCTCCGCATGCACCGTCCTCCAGGTTTTTCAGCGCGGTCCGTAAAAGCCCCTCCGGGATGCGTGTGTCGGCGTCCAAAAAAATCAGGGCCTCACCCGAGGCGATGCGTGCACCGGCGTTTCGTGCGCGTGAGATTTGATTTTCGGCTTCAAAGACGACCCGCGCGCCGTGAGTCCGGGCGATTTCTGCGGTGTGGTCACTTGAGTTGTTGTCCACGACAATCACTTCTCCCGGAACATTGACGGCGGTCATGATTTCTTTCAGGTTTTGAAGGGTCTGCGGCAGCCAAAGTGCTTCATTGTAGGCCGGAATGATGACGGAGTAGCGGAGCGGCGGGGTCTTTTGTGTTTCTTTTTTTTGCGGCATCTTCTCTTGAGCTTAAGGCAATGAAGCGGTTTCGTCAATCTTGGGTGTCCCGTTTTGCTTCGGACTGGGGAAATATGCAACACTTGCTGGGATGTGCATTTTTAAGTATTTGATAATAAAGAAAAAATATTATGAAAATCTTTTTAATTTAGGTATCAACTTTGCTCTTAACACGCCGTGTGTTTAGGAGGGAGGATCATGAGAAGGCAGATCTTAAAGGGTAGCGGTGTTGTTTTATGTTGTACCTTGATGTTCGTCTTAGTTCCCGGTGCGATTTTAGGGGGTAGGGCACATGCGGAAAGTGTGATGCCGGATGAGCGGTCCGGGTTGCAAAATCGTCTTCAAGAAAACTTAAAGGAAGAGGCGTGGCTTCGAGAGAAAATGCGTTCGGCGCTGGATGTTGCCTCACGGCCGAATGCGTCCTACTTGTTGCATCAAAAAAGCCTGGGCCTGCAAAATGCTCGGGATCGTCTTCACGCTTTGCAGGCGGAAAAGGCCGAATTGATTCGGGCCATTGAGGGTTTAACAGCCCGGGACCTCGCTTCGGAAGCACTCCTGCGCCGTGCGCGGCAGGGATTTTCGATGCAAAATATGCGAAAGGATAGCGGAAGCCCCGCACTTTCGTTTCAGCAGGCGAGTCTGGTCCATGTTGCAAATACGTCCACGGAAAAGAGGGCTTTGTATCGTGCAATGATGGCGGGTTTTCTTCTGATCGTGTTTTCACTTCCGCTCATTGCATTCTTTAAAAAAGATACGCCCTTTCCCGTGCGGAAGCGTGTTATTCGGGTTTTCCCCATGTTCACGGTGTGGAATGAAGCTTATGGCAGTCGGGAGCTTCTTAAAATTCAAGTTGATCGGCAGGGGAAGTTACTTTCACATTTGAGCGGATAAAATTTATTGCGGACTGAAATAAAAAGGGCAGAGGAGGAGTCGGGCCATGAGAGGCACGGATTTTATGAACGGTGGAAAGACAATGGTGGAGATGGATGCGGCCCATTTGATGGAGCGGGAGGTCGTCTCCTGCGAAGCAGATACGGATTGCCAGTTTTTGGCGGAAGTGATGCATAAACGGAATTTTGGCAGTATTCCGATTGTCGATGGGCACAGCCGTTTGATTGGGATTGTAAGTGAGTGTGATTTGTTGAATGCCATCATTAAAGGGAAGGCGCTCTCAAAAACACCGGCCTCGGAAGTTATGACCGAGTTGGTGGTTTCCATTCCCGAAGAGATGTCAGCTGAGGAGGTTTGCGCGCTTTTGCAAGCGCGGCATTTGATTCGGGTGCCGGTTGTGGACAAGAAAGGCTGTCTGGTTGGTATTGTCGCCCGGCGGGATATTCTCGCGAGTTATCTTGAATCCACACTGGGCGCACTGCCTCATTTTTGATGTGCGTGTTTTTGTCCTGAAAAAACGGAGCAGGCGTTGCGCTTAATTGTTTTGTAAATAAAAGAGGTTTTAAAGATGATTCCTAAAATCGAGTCGTTGATGTCGAAGGAAATTTGTGACATTGATGCCGAGAAATCCGTTCAGGATGCGGCGGTCAAAATGGCGCAAAATAAAATCGGAAGTCTCCTTGTTATTGAGGACGGTGATTTTGTCGGCATTATCACGGAAGTCGATATCATTCGGCGCGTTGTCGCGAAGCAGCGTATGCCGGAACACACGGCGATTCACGCGGTGATGACCTCACCTTTAATTACCATCAAGGCGGAGCAAACGATCCTTGAGGCCAATGCGCTTATGGAAGCGCGGGGGCTCCGTCACCTCCCGGTCACAAAGTTTGGCCGGATCGTCGGTGTGGTTTCGATTCGGGACTTTTTGCATCCGATTGATATCGAAGAAACGGAAGAGAGAAGCCTGGAGCATGCGGCCGCATTGTAGGCGCCGCCCGGCTTCTTTTTTCTGATAAGGCACCATCCCTCCCACGAAACGGGAGATGTTTGCTCAAGATGAACTGCATCGGGTAAGCGTCTCCCGTTTTCTGTGTAAAAATGAAAGCGTGTTTACCGCACTTGTTTTAGCGCAGTTATTGACCGGATATCGCTTGAATGATACCTTTAATGGGCATGGAGGCCACACCCCTGCATTTATTCCGGTCGAATCATTTTTCAGATGATTTGCCCGCAGATCCGATGACAGTTTGAATCCCAAAAAATGAGGAGAACGCGGCATGATTCACAGGCTTAAAAGATCTATTTTCATTGCCATGACGGTTATTGTGGTTTGTTTCATCGGCACACCTGTTTTGGCAGCCGAATGGCAGATTGTCGGCCCGCGCGCGCTTGGCATGGGCGGGGCGAATGTCGCTGTCGCAAATGATGCGACGGCGAGCTATTGGAATCCGGGTGCTTTTGGGTTTTTTGGAGGCTCCAAAGAGGATTATTATGGAAAAAGGGGCTGGAGCTCAACGGTTGCCGGTGCCGGGGTGGGTGCGCAGCTCCACAATAATTTTGGAGACACAATTAGTAAGGTGACCGGCATTGATTTTGACGGCATTGATAATGACAATATCACGGCAGATAAAGTATCCGATTTTATCGGTCTTTTAGATGCGATAGAGGATTTTAGAGGGCAAAATGATAAATTTGCGACCGTTACTGCGAACAGTCGTTTTGGTATTCAATCGGGTCATTTTGGTTTGGGGGGCCAAGTCTTGCTTGATGTCAGTGCCACGCCTAGGTTTGATTTTAACAATCTTGGCCCGGACAATGCCGTTGCATTTTCTATTGCCGATTTTACCGATCCGGCAAACCTGGGGTGTCCCGCCTGCAGCACGGCAAATACCAGTGGCGTCACAACTTTGACCGGAGCTCAGGTGAATGATATAGATGCGCAGCTTGCCGTGTTGGGGTGGGATGCGACACAAAGAAATGGCTTCATCAATGCCATTGACAATGGTCTTGCGACAGCCGGTCAGACGGTTCCGGCGGACATCGTCGATCAAGCGGTGAGTGCGGCGACTTTGGCGAATAGTGCTGTTGGCGGCGGGCCGCTTTCTCAGAATACTTCTAAACTTCGTTTTATCGGCATTGCTTTGTTTGAGGTGCCTTTGACCTACGGTCGTGCCTTTTCGGAAAATCTGTCGATCGGCGGAAACCTGAAATACATGAAGGCACGCATCTATGATCGGACAATTGATATTTTGAATCAAGATTTCGGGGATGCGCTGGATGATGCATTAGATAACTATGAAGAAGACAGCAATTTCGGGCTTGATCTGGGTGCGCTCTATCGTGTGGGAGATGCATTTCGCTTCGGGCTTGCGGGCCGGAACCTGAATTCGCCCAAATTTGGAAAGTTCAAAGAAGAGGCACAATTGCGGACGGGTTTTGCCTATCAGCCCAACGGTGTTTTGACCTTTGCAGCAGATTTTGATTTGACAAAAAATGATGCAAGCGTGGGAAGCAACTTAAAGTCGCAGAACATCGCTGCAGGTTTAGAAGTGGATCTGGTCTTCCTTCAACTCAGGGGCGGTGCCTACAAAAACCTTGCGGAAAATGGCATCGGTTTGGTCTACACTGCAGGAATCGGTGTGAACCTTTGGCTGGTCAATCTCGACATTGGAGCAGCCATGTCAAAAGACAGTACAAACCTTGACGGTAACGATATTCCCGAAGAAGCCCGTGCGGAGTTTGCGCTTTCCATGCTTTTTTGACAGAGCCTGGAGATTTCGTTATGATCTGCACTTTTGGAGCGCATCATGTCCTCAAAATCGCATCAGGAAAAATCGGCTCAAGTTGCGATTATTCTCTCCGGTATCTTTCCCGGTGTCGGCCAGTTTTACAATGGCGATATGGCCAAAGGCGCCGGTTTTTTTATCGCCTCTCTGATCTTGGATGTTTATCTTTTACCGGAAGGCTATTGGGATATTATCCGGGGCCAGATCCCGCTCACGCTGAATCTCTATCTGCGTATTCTCGTGCTCGTGCTCTTTCGTGTCGCGGCGGTTTTGGATGCCGAACGTTCCGCCCGAGAAAAAAATAAAGCCATCACCAAATCGGGATAAAGCATAAAGAACGTCTCTCATCTTTTCCGCATGCTTCGTCAGCTCTTGATTGTCCTTGCTGAATGAATGTGAGCCTGCTTATAATTAAACCATATGGATCCATTGCAAAAGCTTCAGGGGCAGTCGATCGAGTTGACGTATCAAGGGATGCGTTATACCGGAAAGTTACTCGGTGTCGGTGAAGCCGAGATTTACCTGCAAACACGTAGCGGTCAGGTCGCCCTGCCGATGTCCGGTGTATCGGATGTGCGTGCTTTACCGCAACGGAAGGCTTAGCCGATGCCGTCCGATGAAGAAAATCCCACAAAAGCGGATCTGCCTTTACCGCCAAGGCCGCAACCCGCTTTAGACGCCGTAGGCAAAAACAGTCATGCTGCGCCTCCCCTTTCTGTTCAGCCTCCCCCGGAAGCCTTCGGGCCGCAAGCGCCTTTTTCGGAGGAAGTGTCTTCCGAGACAGATCCCGACACCCGCCAGTCTGTTTTTGTTCCGATTATTCTTTTTATCATTACGGTGATTACGACTTTGTTTGCAGGTGCAATGCAGGAAGGTGCAAATCCCCTGCATGATCCCGGGGCCTTACTCGCAGGCTTGCCGTTTGCCGTGACCTTGCTA
>Ga0256830_1002785_pt1 | contig 11288 bp, 7 predicted proteins | sample 128326metaG_FD_190537 | JGI IMG/M metagenome (GOLD analysis project Ga0256830, IMG submission 190537) | Hydrothermal vent microbial communities from Lau Basin, Pacific Ocean - 128-326 | ecosystem: Environmental > Aquatic > Marine > Hydrothermal vents | place: Pacific Ocean: Lau Basin | collected...
GCCGCTTTTCACTCAAACCGTAGCCACCACTACGCTTTTCGCTGCAAAGCGGCACCCTCGAACACGCCAGGCGCACATCCATCCGGCAGCTTCATGCAATTTCCGGGCTAGGGAAAACGAGAGTAGGCTGGAGAGAGTGGATTGACAGTGGGCGGGCGACGTCAGGCGAAAGTGTCGATACCCATCATCTCCACCAGCGCCATGCGCTCTTCCAGTCCCGCGACCTGCCGATACTGCGCCACCGCGAGCCGCGCCCTCATGCCGGGCTCGGCACCGACGGCGGCACGCCCCAGCCCGGCACGGGCGATGTCCGCGGGCGCCGGGGGCTCGGTCATCAGCTGCCCGGCCCGGGCCCGCACCGCCACCGGCAACGCCTGCATGGCGCCGGTTCGGGCCTGGGCCTCGGCGGAACCGGAGTCCGGGGTCCGGGCCGGGACGACCCGCTGGACGGCCTTCGACGACCCGTCGGCATTCGAATCCGCCGGCGCAGCCGGCCGGGCCAGCCCCGGCAACCCGCTGCTACTGGTGATGAGTCCGCGAGTGATTTCCATGGATGATGGTCCGCTATAGCGTGGTTACTGAAATAACGACAACCGCCAAGCGTTGATTCTAGGCTAAAGAACCACCTCGTCCAGATGCAGGGCCTTGGTCAGCCCCCGGACCGTATCCAGATTGCGTGCTCCGAGCAGGTTGGCGTCGCGAAAGCTGGCGCCGCGGATGTCCGCCTTCTTGAAATCCACCTCGCGCAGGTCGGCGCCATTCAGCCTGACGGCCATCAGGCGGGCATTCACCAGCACCCCCTGCAGCAGGTTCACGCGATCCATCTTCGCGTCGCCGAAGTCGGTGCCGGTGAAATCGCTCTTGGTGAGCACCGCATCACGCAGATCCGCCCATGCAAAGCTGGCGCTGGCCGCCACCACGTTGTACATGCGGGCCTCGCGCAGATCGGCGCCGCTCAGGTCGATCTCGCTGAGATTGGCATCGCTCAACAGCGCACGGCGCAGGCTCGCCCCGCCCATGCGGGCCGCGTACAGATTGGCGCCACGCAGATCGGCATCATCCAGCTCGGCATCCACCAGGCGCGCATTCTGCAACTGGGCCTCGGTGAGATTGGCGCCGGTCAGGTCGGCGCCGCGCAACTGGGCCTTGGACAGATCGGCGTCGTGCAAACGTGCATCTCGCAGATTCGCGCCTTCCAGGTTGACCCCCCGCATCAGCGCATGACTGAAATCGGAGCCCGTCAGGTAGACGTCACGCAGATCGAGATTTTCCAGGTTGGTGGAGCCGAGGAACACCCGGGTGAAACGGGCGCCGTCCATCCGGGCCTTGGCCAGGCGCAGGCGTTGCACCTGCGCGCCGTCGAAGTTGGCGTCCTCGATATTGGCGCCGGTCATGTCCGCGTCGTTGAGATTGGCATTGGCCAGGTTCGCGCCTTCCAGGTCGGCGCCGCGCAGGTCCGCGCCGCGCAGGTCCGCGCCGCGCAGGTCCGCGCCGGACAGGTCCGCATGATCCAGCCTGGCCCAGTTCAGACGGGCCTTGCGCAGATCGGTGCTGGCCAGATACGCGCGGCTGAACGTCACGTCGGTGAAATTGAAGCCGCGTAACTCCAACCCGGCCAGGTTCCTGCCCTCGAAGGACAGCGGCTTGCCGAACTTGCGGCTGGCCAGCGCGCGCACCAGCTCCAGCTTGGATACCGGCTTGGCGAAACGCGCTTGGTTTTCCGGCGTGGGAAGACCGCCGCATCCGGCCAGTGCCAGCAATGACGCGACACCCAACAACAGGGCCGCACGGCCCCGCCGCCATGGCCCGGCTGTCATTCCTCGCGCAGATTCTGCCCCCATAGACATTCCCATTGGCACGTTGAATTGGTATGAAAGGTCACCGATGCAAGGACACGGATTGCATCAACCAAAGACCGCCGATTATATCACTGTGAGACACTCGGACATTCTCCGCCGCCGATCAGCGAATCTTCTTCCAGGTCACCCGGTCCCGCAGGTACACCGGCAGCGCGGCCTCCGCGTCCACCGCCTGCCCGGCGGCAAGGGCCGCCTGCCCGAGCAAAGCCACCGCCGCAGCCCTGGGCAGCGCATCGCCGACCTGGCCTGTGACCGGCAGCCGCGCCGCCAGCGCGTCGCCGTGGGCCTGCCAGCCGCTGCCGACACCCAGCCAGCCGTCGCCCTCGGGCACCGGCACTTCCCCCGGGGCCGACACGCATTCTTCACCACAAGACAGCATCAGGCCGTCGGTGTTCCGTTGAAAGGCGCCCCAGTACACCTCGTCCATGCGCGCGTCGATGGCCGCCAGCACCCGGTCGGCCTCCGCCCCCTGGGCCAGTGCGGCGAGGGTGGATACCGGCAGCACCGGCAGCTCTGCGCCGAACGCGATGCCCTGGGCCACGCCCACCGCGATGCGTACCCCGGTGAACGCGCCGGGACCGCGGCCGAACGCGATCGCATCCAGCTGCCCCACACCCAGGCCGGCCTCGGCCAGCAGCTCGTCGGCCATCGGCAGGATGCGCTGCGAGTGCCCGCGGGGCGCGACCTCGAAACGTTCGAGCACCTGGTCGCCGATGACCAGCGCCGCGGAGCAGCCCTCGGTGGCGGTTTCCAGCGCCAGGATTTTCGTGGAACGGCTCATGGCTCGACGGTCTCCTCGATGACGTGGGTTTCAAAAAAGCGCTCCACATCCGCGGCGTCCCGCGTCACCGGCATCGGCGGCAGGCTGTTGCGGAAGATGCGGCCGTAGGATTTGCCGAACAGGCGGGGGTCGCAGATCATCAGCACGCCGGAGTCCCGCACGTCGCGGATCAGCCGGCCCACGCCCTGTTTCAGCGTGATCACCGCCTGCGGCACCTGGTGATCGAAGAACGGATTCAGCCCGCGCTCGCGCATGGCCTCCAGACGGGCCTGCAACACCGGGTCGCCGGGACTGCTGAACGGCAACTTGTCGATCACCACGCAGGACAGGGCCTCGCCGCGCACGTCCACCCCCTCCCAGAAACTGCTGGTGCCGATGAGCACCGCATTGCCCAGCTCGCGGAAGCGCTCCAGCAGTTCCGGGCGCGGCAGGGTGCCCTGCACCAGCAGCGGGTAATCGATGCTGCCTTCGAGCTGTCGGGCCACCTCGCGCAGCGCGCGGTGGCTGGTGAGCAGGAAAAAGGTGCGGCCGCCGGCGGCATCGATCACCGGCCGCGCCGCCTCCACCACCGCCGTGGTGTAATCGGGCGTGTTGGGCTGCGGCAGCTCGGTGGGCACATACAACAGCGCCTGATGGGCGAAATCGAACGGGCTGTCCCAGCGCTGGCTGACCGCATCCTCCAGTCCCAGGTTGCGCGCGAAGTGGGTGAAGCTGTCGCCGACCGCCAGCGTGGCCGAGGTGAACACCCATGCGCTGCGCTGCTTGTCGATATAACCGCGAAAGGTCTCGTGGATCTCCAGCGGGGTCATGTGCAAGACGAAACCCCGCGAGTGGGTCTCGAACCACTGGATGTGGGCCTGGCCGCCGAACAGGCCCGGCGCAGGCCCTTCGTCCCGCTGCGACGGGTCCGGTTCCGACCCCGGCCCGGATGGCGTATCCCCGGTCAGAAACTGGGCCAGCTGGGTGCGCAGTTCCAGCGCCCGCCGCCAGCAGCGTTCCAGCCCCTTGCCGCGCTGGGCCAGGCCGTCGAGCAGCTCGGCCAGCCGATTGAGCGTGTCCAGCAGCTCCTCCGCACTGTCGTGGACGACGCGACGCGTGGCCAGTTCACTCCAGGGCGCGCGCTGATTGTCCACGCCGAGGGCCAGCCGAAAATCCCGCGCGGCCTTGTCCAGCGCGGTGAGACAGGGCTGCACCCGGTCTTCGTCCGGGGCCTCGGCGTACACCTCGATCAGGGTGTCGCGGCCCAGGTCCGCCAGCTGGCGGGAGCTGAAATTGAGCCCGAAGAACACGCTGGCCACGTCCGGCAACTGGTGGGCCTCGTCGAAGATGAACGCGTTGACCCCGGGCAGCACCTCGCCGAAGCCCTCGTCGCGCAGGGCCATGTCGGCGAAGAACAAATGGTGGTTCACCACGATCACATCCGCCTCCTGCGCATCCTTGCGCGCCTGCATCACGAAACACTCGGAATACGCCGGGCAATCGCTGCCCAGACAGTTGTCGGAGGTGGAGGTCACCATCGGCCAGACCGGGGAATCCTCGGGCACCGCGCCGAGTTCGGCGGTATCGCCGCGCCGGGTCTGCCGCGACCAGGCGCGGATGCGCGCCAGTTGGTCCTGTTGCTGCGGGCGCAGGCGGCGGCCCTCCTGCATCTCCAGCCGGTGGTGACAGAGGTAATTGGCACGCCCCTTCAGCAGGGCCACGCTGGTGGACACCCCCAGCGCGTCGCGCACCGTCGGCAGGTCGCGATGATAGAGCTGGTCCTGCAGATTCTTGGTGCCGGTGGAGATCATCACCTTCTTGCCGCTGCCCTGGCTGTGCAGCAGCGCCGGCACCAGGTAGGCGAAGGTCTTGCCGGTGCCGGTGCCGGCCTCGGCGATCAGCAGGCCGTCGGACTCCAGGGTGCGGATCACCTGCTCGGCCATGGCCTGCTGCTGGGCGCGGGGCGCGAAGCCCGAAAGATGTTGTGCCAGCGGGCCGTCGGCCCCCAGCAGCTCGGTGATGGTCTGCATGATGTCTTCGGTTCGGGGGGGTTACGCGGTGAAAGCCACCGGGGCGGTCAAAGCGCCTGCCGGCCGGCCGGTGCGTCTGCCGGGTCCGACGCGTCGTCCTGCGACTCGCGGGACCACACCAGCTCGCCGATGGCCTTGAAGCGCGCCACCGACATCGCGCCGCGCTTGGCGCGTTTCGCGGACCCCTCCGCCGAGGCCTCGAGTATCGCCTCGCGCCCGGCCTCGTAGATCTCCCAGGGCTCGTAGTTGTCGTCCATCAGGATCAGCATGATGCTGTCCCAGTCCTGCTCGGCCTTGATCTGTCCGATGCGCTGACCGCCCTTCTTGCCGCCCTTGCTGTCGCGGGACGGGTCACTGAACAACGTGCGCCCCTTGATCTGGATGTACTTCCCCTCGCGGCTGCCGGTGCCGATCGCGTCGTAACCACCGGCGCCCGGTTCCGCAGGTACCAGCTTCATCAGCCGGATCACGTCGTGCACCGCGATTTCGTTGCTGATGCCCAGCGGCTTGCCGGTGGCACGACGAAAATCCGCAGCCAACTTGCGGGCCTCCGTCATCAGTTTGTCTACGTCGTATACGGCCATCGCGCGCTGAACGGTCTCGTCGGTGAATCGGGTTCCCGCGTACGCCGGGAACGGGGCCACATGACCCCTGCCGCGTATTCAACCGCATTTGGCGCGCCATTGGAAGCAGAATCGGCCTTTTGATCACGCGGTAAGTGTTTGAATAAAGGTCTGAAATGCAGCAGCCCGGCGGCCGGGGTCATGCGGCCGTGCGAGCAAGGTGACCAGCCCGTGCCAGGCAACCCCGCCTGCTGTGCGCCATGGCCGGCCGCCGGCCCGGCTCCGGCACGGATCGTCCCGCTCTATGCAGTGGTCCGCCCGCGCCGTGGGAGTACCGAATGCAGCATCAGCAGAACGAGCACAGCCGGCAATCCGAAGGCCCCGCCGCCACCACCAACGACGCCGGTATCGGTGCCGGCGTCGACGCCAGCCCCGGAGACGATCTCGTCCACGCGGACATCGTCGAAATAGGCCGCGTCGTTGAACGAGCCCACGCCCACCCGGCCCGACGGAAAACCGCCCAGGGTCACCGCGAGCACGGTTTCGCCGTCCAGCCACACGGTGACCTCGTCGCCGCGACGGCGGAGCTTCACCGCGTGATACAGGTTGTCGCCAATCCAGCGACGCCCGGCCGCGGCTACCTGTCGACGGGCGCCGGCGGCAACCTCGAACAGGCCGGTGAAGCCGGCATCGTAGTTGAACATCATGTAGTAGTAGTTGTTGGCGTCCCGGTAGCCGAATACGATGGCGAAATCGGCCTGGGCGTTGCCGCTCACCGCGTCGCCCATTCTCGCGTTCAGCGTCATCGTGAAATCCGCGTAGACACCGGGCAGCAGGGAGTACTCGCCCAGGCGGTCGCCACTGAGATTCCGGTAATCCGTGGTGTTCAGAAAATAGGCCATGTCGTCGCCGTCGCGAACCACCGACCAGCGCGACGGGGTCAGGGCCTCCCAGGCCGGGGCGTCACCGTGTTCGAAGTCCTCGGTGGCCCCGAGGCTGAATACCACGCTGCTGCCCGGCGCGATGGTGTTCGGCGACGCGGCGCGATCCTCGATATCGCTCACGCTCAGGGTATAGCTGACGGCTTCCAGCAGTTCATTTACGCTCAGGCGGACCCGCTCGCCGGTCTCGTCCAGGGCGGCGGCCGTGATATCCACCGCCGGGCTGATGCGGTAGTTGGCCACGGTTTCCGCGGTGTCGCGCGCCACCGGCTCGCTGAAGGTGACCGTTACCAGGCTGGCGCCGCTCGCATTGGCCGACACCAGGCTCGGCGCGACGGCGTCGCCCAGCACCGTCAGCACCGCGCCCTCGCTGGTGACGCTGCCTGCCGCGTTGCTCACCACGCAGTCGTAAACCGCGCCGTTGTCCGCCAGGCGGGTGACCGCGGTGCGATAGCTCGCCGCGGTGGCGCCGGCGATGGCAACGCCGTCCCTGCGCCACTGGTACGACGGCGGCCCGCTGCCGCTGACCCCGATGTCGAAACTCGCCACCTCGCCCTCCTGCACCGTCACCGATGCCGGCTGACGAAACACGCTCGGCGCCAGCGGCACCGCGTCGACGCCGGGCTTGATATCCGTGGCCAGCGACCAGCCACGGTTCACGCCATCCCCGGCATAGGCACCCCGGAAGCTACCGTCGCGCGGACTGCCGTTGAAGTCCAACGCCGCATCGGTAAAGCCCTGAAACGCCGCCAGGTCCACCACCGCGCCGGAAAGCCGCCCCGCCCTCGGGAACAGGTCCAGCTCCCCGGCGGCGATGCTCCCACCCGGGTTGAGCAGGTAATCGCCGGCCGCGGCGTAACCATCCGTCACGTTGTCCCGCTGCACGATGCGGGCACCGGCCGACAGCGGGCTGCCGGCAAACACCGCGTTGCCCACCACGCGCTGCACGAAATCCGTGCTGGCGCCCTGTATCCTGATCCCGTTGCCGGTGGCGACGATGGTGTTGTGAAAGATGTCGATGCTGCGCGGCACGTCGTTGTGCGGCTGGATGTGCACCGCGCTGCCGGCGTCGTTCACCATCACGTTGTCATAAAACGCGATATTGCCTTCGCCCTGAAACAGGGCCTCGGTGGTATTTTGATAAAAGAAGTTGCCGTAGATCTCGTAGACATCGTTGCTGCCCGGCCCGGTCAGCGGAAAATGTCCCACCAGCAGGTTCGGCCGCGCGCCCTCGGTGGGCGGCGACGGCTGGCTGGCCTTGCTGAACACGTTGTGCCGGATGATGGTCTTGCGGTCGTCCAGCGGCATGCCCGGGATGGCATCGCCGCTCTCGTAGCCGCGACTGTTCATCTGCTTGATCTGCACGTTGTAGCCGACGCTGTCCACGAACAGGTTGTTCTCGATCAGCCCGCCGACGAAGGGCCAGTTCCTGCCCTGCCAGTGGCCGAGATACATGCCGGTGCCGGCGCCGATGATCCGGCAGTTACGAATCACCCAGTCCCAGGCCGGCCCACGGGTGGCAATGCCCACGGTAAGCTGGTGAGCGCCGTGACGCACGATCTCCAGGTTCTCCAGCGTGATGTGATGGGTGATGCCCCCGGCATTGACCGCATCGATATACGGCACGTCGAGCCCGTCCAGCTTCAGGTTGCGAAACGTGAGGTAGCTCGAATTGTTGATCTGCACGGTATTCCAGGCCTGATCCACGCTGCCCGGGAACACCGCCGGCGCACCGGACTCCGGCCCGGTGATCACGATGGGCCTGCCCGCCTCACCGTGCAGGTTGGACACCGGCAGGCCGCGCGCATAGGTTCCCGCCTCCAGGCGCAGGGTATCCCCCGGCTGCAGGCTTCCCAACAGGCTGCGGTAGGTATCCGGGGTCGCGACGATCACCCGCGCATGGGCCGGGCCGGTGACGAAACCGATGACCACGGCGAGACACAGCACCACGGCCCGCAGGCGCAAAAAGCCGTGTTTCAGGTACTGGTGGCGAAAACTGTCCATGATGAAACCTCGTGCATGACTGGAGGCAGCCGCCAGCTCTCGCCGCAGCCGCTGTAATGAAAGGGTTACTTGGAAAAACACTTGCCGCTCTGTCCCGGGGCGCCGCCGCCAGCCTGTGGTCCGATACCGGCATAGTCGGCGCGAAGGAAAGCGCGGTAAACGGGCAATGGGTGCAACTGAGACGCAGGTCCCAACTTCACTGTGAGCCCGGCATCACCCGCGGCGGAAATGGACAGTGCACCTGCTCCGTTCAACGCACAGCCGCACCGACCGGTTCCCTCGCAGACCCGCCGGGAGCGCACGGACGCAACGGTGGGATTGGCCGCTGAAATACCCGATAATCCCCCACCCATCGAGCATCTTCGGAGCATGTAGCGCATGAGCATCGAACACGCCGGCCGCAACGCCGGGCAACGCACAGCGGCCTGACCCCCGCCCATGCCTCCCGCAAACCCAGGCAAGGTCGCCGCGCTCACTCGCAAGGCCCACAGGCTCCACCAGCAGGGCAAGCTGGACAAGGCGGAGACCATGTTCAAGAAGGCACTGAAGCAGCAGCCGGGGAACTTCGACGCGCTGCAGAGCCTCGGCGCCATCGCGCTGCACCGACAGGCCTATGCCCGCGCCATCGAGCTGCTGGAAAAGGCGCTGGCCGTGCAGCCGGACGTACCCGGGCTGCTGAACAACCTGGCGCTGGCCTACAAGGAATCCGGCCAGCGGGAAAAGGCGCGCAACTGTTTCCAGCGCGTGGTCGCACTGGACAGCAGTTTCGGACCGGCCTATTTCAACCTGGCCCTGCTGCTGATGGATGATGGCGCGCCGGAAGCCGCACTGCACGCGCTGCGGCAGGCCGAGCGCTGTCGCCCCGGCCATGTGCCGACACTGACGCAGCTCGCGCACACGCTGACGCAACTGGGCCGCGCCGGCGAGGCCATCGAGTATTTCCGGGTCGCGCTGCGGCTGCAGCCCGGGGATCCCCAATTGCAGTTTGACCTCGGCAACGCATACATCGCCAACCGACAGCCGGGCGATGCCGAAACGGCCTTTCGCGCCGCCATCGACAGCGACCCGGACATGCATGCCGCCCGCGCCAAGCTGGCCGATGTACTGGAATCCCTGCATCGCACGCAGCAGGCGCGGGAACAGCTCGACGCCCTGCTCGCCGCCCGTCCCGATCACCCACTGGGAAACCTGGTGCTCGCGCGCATCGAGCGCCAGGCCGGCGAGCTGGACAGCGCCGCGCAACGACTGCAACGGGTGCTGGACAGCGACGACGGCCGCGCTGCCGACGACGACATCCGCGCCGGCATCTTCACCGAACTGGGCACGGTGCTGGATCGCCAGCAGCAATTCGCGCCGGCGTTTCAGGCCTTCACCCGGGCCAACCGGATCATGGCCGGGCTGCCATCGACACGGGCCATCGACCGGCAACGGGCACTGCATGCGGTGGATGCCGGTCTGGCCTGGATTGCGAGCAAGACGGCAGACCGCAGGCCCGTGTCACCGAGCATCGACGACGGCCTGCCGGACCCGCTGTTTCTGGTGGGTTTCCCGCGCTCCGGCACCACGCTGACCGAGCAGATCCTGGCGACCCACGAGCGGGTGCACAGCAGCGACGAACAGCCGGTGCTGGACGACATGACCAACGGCATGCCCGCCATTCTCGGGCGCGAGTTCAGCTACCCGGCGGACATCGACCGTCTCGATACCGACGAAATTTGCACGTTACGTGCGCACTACTGGAAAAAAATGACCGAGGCGCTGGGTGACCACATACTGAACGGCCGATTCATCGACAAGCTGCCGCTGAACATCATTCACCTGGGACTGATCGAACGCCTGTTCCCGCATACCCGGGTGATCGTCGCGCTGCGTGACCCGCGCGACGTGTGCCTGAGTTGCTACATGCAGTTATTCCATGTCAACGAGACCATGGTGCAGTTTCTCGACATTGCGGACAGCGCCAGGTACTACGCAGCGGTGATGAAGCTCTGGCTGGCCTATCGTGACAGGCTGGGGATTCGCTGGATGGAGTCCCGATACGAAGACATCGTGTCCGACTTCGACGCCAGCGCCGATGAGCTGAATGCGTTTCTCGGGCTGGAGACACCGGAAGACCTGCAGGACTTTCACCGCCGGGCCGCCGGGCGCGCTATCTCAACCCCCAGCTACCACGACGTGTCCACGCCGATCTACCGGCGCGCGATGGGGCGTTGGCAACATTATCGGGAGCCGCTGGAACCCGCGCTGGCGGAACTGGCCCCGTACCTGCGGGCCTTCGGTTACGCGCCCTGAGCGGGCGCAGGCTACGAGCCCGACAGTCGCGCCCGCACCAGTTCCAGGTCGCGTTCGGTATCCACACCGGCCAGCGGCGTGTCCACCGCCTCGGCGACGTGGACGCGATGCCCGTGCCACAGCGCGCGCAGCTGCTCCAGGGATTCCATGTCTTCCATCGCGCAGGGCGGCCACTGGGTGTACTGCTGCAGAAAACCCACCCGGTACGCGTAGATGCCGATGTGCCGGTAGTGCTCGGACTGCTCCGGCAGCACCTCGGTGGTGCTGGCGAACGCGTCCCGGTCCCACGGGATGCTGGCGCGGCTGAAATAGATCGCCATGTCCCGCTCATCCCTGACCACCTTGACCACGTGCGGGTCGAACAGCTCGGAGGCCGTGGTGATCCGCGCGCACACGGTGGACATGCTGGCCTCGGCATTGGTGGCGAGATTGTCGGCCACCTGGCGGATCACCGCCGGCGGCATCAGCGGCTCGTCGCCCTGCAGGTTGACCACGATGTCATCCTCCGGCAAGCCGAGTTTCTGCACCACCTCGGTGATGCGGTCGGTGCCGGAACGGTGCCCGGCATCGGTCATGCAGGCCTCGCAGCCGAAGGACTCGGCGGCCTCGGCGATGCGCAGGTCGTCGGTGGCGATCACCACGCTGCCCGCGCCGCTCTCCCGCGCGCGTTCGTAGACGTGCTGGATCATCGGCTTACCGGCGATATCCAGCAACGGCTTGCCCGGCAGCCGGGTGGCGCCGAAGCGGGCCGGGATGATGACGCTGAAACTCACGACCGCGCCCCGTCGACGACGCGGGCCGTCACTCCACTTCCTCGTCCGCCGGCAGCGCGCGCGCCT
>Ga0256830_1002786_pt1 | contig 11284 bp, 6 predicted proteins | sample 128326metaG_FD_190537 | JGI IMG/M metagenome (GOLD analysis project Ga0256830, IMG submission 190537) | Hydrothermal vent microbial communities from Lau Basin, Pacific Ocean - 128-326 | ecosystem: Environmental > Aquatic > Marine > Hydrothermal vents | place: Pacific Ocean: Lau Basin | collected...
CCAGGGGGGCCGCTGGAAAGCCCGGGGCACGCTCAGAGAAAGGCGCGGATGAGCTGGCTCTGAGCGGTCTTCAGGTTGGCGTGGGCCTCGTCGAGCTCCTGGATCTTGCTTTGGAGGCTGCGCAGCAGGCGCGTGCGGTCGCAGGCGTTGCGGATCACCAGCAGCAAGGCGGCGTTGTCCCACGGCTTCTCGATGTACTGAAACAGCCCGACCTTGTTGATGGCCTCGATGGCGCTCTGCTTGTCGGCGTGGCCGGTGAGCAGCACGCGGGAGGTCTCCGGCTGCAGCTCCTTGGCCTTGGCGAGGAACTTGATGCCGTCCATCTTCGGCATCAAGTAGTCGGAGACGACCACATCGACGGGATGCTTCTCCAGGTAGGCGAGGGCCTCGTCCACGTCGGTGAAGGTAACGACGTTGTAGTCGGTCTCCAGCGTCAGATAGGCGCTCAGGCTGGTGAGCACCATCTCCTCGTCATCCACGATGACGATGGTCGGCTGCGGCTCGGACTCTGCGGTGGAATAGACCTTCTCGGACTCGGTCAAGGCTGTTGTTCCTCCGTCTTCCGGGTGATGGGGATCCGAATGTGGAACGTCGTTCCCTTGCCGACTTCGCTCTCGAAGTCGATCTTGCCGCCGTGCTCGGTTTCGACGATGTCCTTCGAAATGGCCAGCCCGAGCCCGGAGCCGAGCCCGGACGGTTTGGTGGTGAAGCCGGACGAGAAGATGCGGGGGCGGTCTTCGGGAGCGATGCCGGAGCCGGTATCGGAGATGGCGACGTGCACGAAGTCGCCCTCGCGCCTGGTACGGACGGTGACCTTGCCTTCGCCCTGGATCGCCTGGCCGGCATTGACGAGGATGTTGAGGAAGACCTGGCCGAGGCGGTTCGGGTTGCCCCTGATCTTGGGCACCTCCCCGTAGTCGGTCTCCACTCGAATCCGCCGCCGGAACTCGCAGCGGGCGAGCTTCAGGGTGTCGTCGAGGATGGCGTTGACATCGGCCTCGACGAACTCGTCGCCGGCGCCGCCGACGAGAGTCTTGAGTCCCCGGACGATGGAGATAATGCGCTCGCAGGCGATCTTGTCCACCGAGGCGAGATTCATCAACGTGGCGACGACACGGGCGGCCTTGGGCGGGGGCGGAGCCCCCTGCTCGCCGGCCTCCTCGAGGAGCGCCTTCAACTGCTCGAGCGAGCGCAGGGCGACCTCGTTGTTGGAGAGAATCGATCCGATCGGCGTGTTGATTTCATGGACGATGCCGGCCACGAGCTGGCCGACGGCGCTCAGCTCGTTGCTCCGGACGAGCTGTCTCCGGCAAGCTTCCAGCTCCGCCCGGAGCCGGCGCAACTCTGCCTCCAAGGCGGCCGTGTCTTTCGGCGTCATGAGAAAAAACCTCTACCATTATGGCAGGCGGCGCCGGAGGATCATTGTTCGATGAGCTTGCGGAAGCGGCGCACGAGGGTGGAGAAGATGGCGGCGGCCAGCTCCATGTGGTCCGAGAGCAGATCGTAGAAATCGTCGCGGGAGATCTTGAGCAGGGCGGTGTCCTCGACGGTCTTGGCAGTGACGGGCAGCGGGGAGTCGTCGAAAAGCGCCCAGGAGCCGAGAACTTCGCTGTGGCGGGCTACGTGAAGCACCTCGCCGTTCCGGGCGATCTCGACGCTGCCGTCGAGGATCACATAAAGGGCGTCCAAGGGGACGTGGGGCCGGAGGATGAGCTTACCCGGCGGATAGTTGACCTCGCGGGCGATGAGGGCGATGCGGGAGAGCTGGTCCGGCGTGAGGCCGCTGAGGAGCTCTACCCCCTCGAGGGCGATGACTTTCTCGACGATATTGCGCTCGATCATGCCCGCTCCTCTTTCAGCCTAGCTGCGCCACGGCGGCCTGCGCCACCGGGGCGACGACCTCGTCGCCGGAAGCGGCCAGGCGGGCGACGGCGGCGCGGAGGCGCCGCAGCTTCAGTTCTCCCGCGGCGGCGACGGCGCAAGCCGTGAGCCAGGCATCGCCGCAGCGGAGCTGGCGCTCCAACGCTTCTTCCAGCGTCGGCAGTTGCACGCCGAACTTCTCGCGGCCGATGTCGAGCAGGTGGGGAGAGCCGTCGAGCATGGGGACGAGGATCTCGCGGAGCTCGTGGTCCAGGATGTTGTCGAGCAGCTCGAGGGCGGCGGAGAACTCCTCGGAGCGCCGGCGCTGCTTGACGGCCAGGTAGGCGGCGCGGATCTGGCCGGGCGCGTAGCGGAGCCCGAGCAGGCGGAAGAGCCGCTCGATGGTCTGCTGGAGACGGTCGTCGAGGGTGCGCGCGAGCAGGCGGGCGGCGCGTCCTCCCGGGCGGTCCTGCCGGAAGAGGGCGAGGGCGGCGTACAGCTCGAAATAGGACTGGGCCTCGTCGCGGATGCGGCGCTTGAGCTCCTCGTCGCCGAAGTCCAATTCGGGGGCGGCCTCCCGGAGCGCGCCGAGAGCGCGAAGGGCGGCGGTCCGGACCGAGAGGTCGCGGTCGCCGAGGACGCGGCGGAGGGCGTCCACGCTGGCTTGCGAGACGATGCCGGCCAGGACGCGGGGGAGGCGCCGCCGGAGCGGAGCGTCGGTTTCCGGATTCTCCAGCAGGGCGCCGAGGTAGCCGACGGCCCGGTCGCCGTAAGCGGCGAGAGCTTCGACGACGTCGTGGCGAATCCGGGCGTCGAGCAAGTGGGAGACGACCTGAGGCAGGTAGCGCTCCTGTTGCAGGCGACCCGCGGCCCGGCAAGCGGCGGCGACCACGTGGGGATCGGGGTCCGACAGCAGACGGACGAGCACGTCCGCCCCGGCTTCCGCCCGGACGCCAGCGGCGAAAGCGGCCAAGGCCCGGCGCTCGGGGTCTTCGGAACCCGCGGCAGCGAGCAGCCAGTCCCGAGAGACGAGCTTTTCCAGGACCGCCGGCTTGTCCGCCAGCGCTTCCAGCACCGCCCGGCCGACGGTGCATTCGGAGTGGTTCATGAGACGGGCGGCGAGGGGCAGTGGATCGTCGGCCACTTCGAGGATATAGGCGACGGCCTCGTGAGCCAGATCCGGGTGCAGGTCAGGGCAGCTTTCGATGTCGGCCAAGGCGCGCTCCCGCAATCCTGGATACGCCGCTTTGCGCGCCAGTTCGTAGACTTTCGCGCGGATCACCTGCGAGGGTCTGGGGGCCAGCTCTTCGAGCAGCGGACCCACGTCGTAGTCCGGCGTCTCGCCGAGCAGCGAGAGGGCGTAGAGCGCCTGCCGCTCGTTGTCGCGGCGGGCGACTTCCTCGAGCAGCCGGATGGTATCGGAGTCGTGGACGGTGATGCGCGCGTTCTCCAGGTCCAGCCGGCGAGCCTCGACGCGGCTGCGGACGGTGGCCACGTACTCGCCGCGGGCCCGGTGGGCCAGGAATAGCCAGCCTCCGGCGAAGACCACGACGAGCAGCGAGAGCTGCCAGGAGCGCTCGATGCCCAGCGCTACCAACAAGAGGATGAGCAAGGCGGCGAGGCCGCGCCCGAGGCGGTCGACGAAGACGTCGATGAAGGCTTTGGTGCGGTTCTTCAACTGGGTGGGCAGAGGCAGGTAAAGCAGCTCGAGGGCGGTGCGGGAGATCGAGTACCGGGTGGAAGCCTCGACCAGGCGAGCGGCGGCGGCTCCGCTGATGCCCGGCAGGCCCACGCCGAAGGCGGCGGTGACGCCCACCGCCAACGGAGAAACCATCAGCGTGCGGCCGACGCCCAGGCGGGTGACCGCGGCGGTGGTGAGGAAGACCTGCAGCAGGAAAGTAACGATGCCAAGGAAGAGGCCGTTGAAACGGCCGAGGAAGGCGGTGAGCTCGTCACGGTTCGGGAAGGCCTGCTTGGCGGCGACGTTGAACTGGAACTCGACGAGGACCTCGACGAGATAAGTGCTGAGGATGATGCCGACGATGAGCAGCAGGTGGCGATGGCGGGCGACGGCGCCGAGGACGTCGGCGAAGCGGAAATCGCCGGCGGCCGCCTCGGAGGCGCCGACTTCGGAGTGCATGTGGGGGCTGCGGGTGCGGGCCCGGGCGGCGTGCCGGCGCCCGGCGAACCCCGCGGCGGTCAGAGAGAGGAAGGCAAGACTAACCAGGGCGATACCGGCGGGCATCAGCCCGACCGAGCCGGAGCGGACGGCTTCGGCGGCGGTGACGGCGCCGCCCGCCATTCCGCCCACGATGGCGCCCAGTCCGAGCAGGCCGTAGAGGCGCTTGGCTTCCCGCCCGTCGAAGATGTTGGCGGCGAAGAGCCAGCCCTGGGAGACGAACACGATGCCGAACAGATTGACCCAGACGGCGAAGAAATAGAAAAGCCAGGCGGCGCCCGACGAGACGGCCCGCCAGAGAGCGAGCAGGACGGCCACCATCACGAGGGTGGAGCCCGCCACGGCCGCCCACAGCGAAACCTTCACCGCCAGCCGGCTGTATAGGTAGGCCAGCAGGCCCCCGACGAGGGCGATCAGGATATAAAGACGCGCCAGCTCCTCGATGGAGAAACGGTGCAGGAAGAGCGACCAGGCGATCGGCTTGAGGATATGGACGGCGCAGAGGATGAGGAAGAAATAGAGCGCCATGAAGACGGTGCGGGCGATCTCGCCTCTGCGGACGTCGAAGGTGCGCCGCCACCACCGCTTCAACAAGCCCATGGATACCCAAGAGTAGCAAGCGGGCTGCGGACCCTACAAGGCGGCAAGGTCCCCGGAGGCAGCGGAAGTCCTAAAGCTGCGCAGCGAAGGGGCGATATAAAAGCAGAGGCATCAGTGTGCGTGTACTGAGACGGCCAAGTCGGGCAGGAGGGGACCGCTTCGGCGGCGGGCGCTGCAGGGTGTGGGTGGCCGTCGCGGCGCTGCTGGCCCCCGTCTGCCGGGCCCCGGCCGAGACGGACGCCGGAATCTGGCGCTCCTGGACGCGGGCCGACGGGCTGGCGGAATCCTACGTGGCGCGCGTGCGGGTCGCCGGGGACGGAACGGTATGGGCGAGTCACGGGCCCGGGATGGGGCTCAGCGTCCTGGACGGCTACCGGGTGCGGCGCCTAGCGGCGCCGGCAACGGCGGACGAGATTTTCGAGTTGGGCGACGGCGAAGTGTGGTTGCTGGACCGCCACGGGGTCCAACGCTACCGCCGCGGCCAGTGGGAATACGTCCACATCCCCGAGATCAGCTCCGCCGCCCTCGATTTGCGCAACCGGATCCACCTGGCTCCGCTCGAACCCGGTCGGGCGCTGGTGGCGTTGCCCGCGCAGCTCCTGCTGGCCGATTCAGCGGCGCGGCAGCGGCGCGTGTTGCTGCGTAGCGAGCGGACGGGGCTGGGCGAGTACGTGGCGGTGTTCCAGCCTGAACCCGGCGTGGTGTGGCTGGTCGCGGAACGGGGGCTCCACCGGCTGGAGTGGCCGGCGGCGGCGACCGATCCGGAGCGCCGCGAGGACATTGCGTTCCCTGATCAGCGGCAATGGCGCATTGAGGAGGCCGTCCCGGGCGCCCCGGGCGAAGTGATCGTGCTGCTGCGCCGCCGGGGCGACCAGAGCCGGCGAGTGGCGAGCTACGCCGGCCAGGGACGCTGGCGAGCGCTGGCCCGGAGCCGGGCGCAGAACTTGGCGGCGTGGCGCGACCACCACGGAAGACTGTGGGTCCGGGAGCACAACCGGCTGACCGTCCGCGGGGGGGGCCGCCCAGTCCGGATCGGCGACGCCGGCGCCCGGATGGGCTTCGTCCAGGACCAGGCGGCATCGCCGGACGGCGCACTGTGGCTGGCGGCCTCGAACGGCTTGTTCCGCTATGCGCCCGGTCCCTGGCGCACACCGGCCGGAATCGGCCCGCTGGACGAGCCGGTGACGGCGATCGCGGCAGACCCAGCCGGGAAGGTATTGTTCGCCGCGGGCACTGTCCTGATAAGAGCCGCGCAAGGCCGATGGCAGCGTTTCCGGCTGCCCGGGGGCCGTTCGATCAAGCCATTCTCGCCGGGGGCGCTGGCGCCGCTGTGGGATGGCCGGGTGGCGGTGCTCACCGACGATCCCGGAGCGCTGCTCCTGTTTCAGCCGGAGCAGGGCAGGTTCCTCACCGTGCGGCACCCGCGGAAGCGCCGCTTCCAGTTGATCAGCCGCCGCGCCGACGGGCTCGTATGGGTGGTCACCGCGGCAGCGGCCGACAGCGCGGATCGGGACCTGGAACTCTTCGACGGTACGCGCTTCCTGCCGTATCTGGGTTTCAGGGAATGGCGCGTCGGCCGGATTCGGTGCGTGGCGCAGCACGGGCGCGGTGCGCTCTGGATCGGCGGGACGGACGGGGTCGCCCGCTTCCAGGGGGGACGCTACGAGCTGATGCGAGGAGGACCTTCCGACGACGGCGCCAACGCGATCTTGATCCGCCGGGACGGAACCGTGCTGGTGGGCGGCCAGAACCACTTGGAAGCTTTCGACGGACAAGGGTGGCGGCTGCTGAAGAGCGAGCTGGGAATGGTGCGGGCCATCGCGGAACCGACTGCGGGCGAACTGTGGCTGGCCACCGAAACGGGGATCCATCGCCTGAGGGGCGGTTCTTGGATCCATCTCGGCCCGCCCGAGGGGCTGCCGACGCTGGAGGTCACTACGCTGGCGGCGCTGCCGAACGGAGAGATCTGGGCCGGCACCGGCGGCGGCCCGGCGCTCTACGTGGCGGCGGCGGACCGGTATCCGCCCCGGGTGTTGGAGGCCCGGCGGCAGAAGGAGCTGCGCTTCGCGCCCCACGCGGCGGTGCGAGTTCCGCTGGCCGGAGTGGACCGGTGGAAGGTCACGGCTACCAACCGACTGCTCTATTCCTGGAGCCTGGACGGGAATCGCTGGACCCCCTTCGCCCCGGTGCGGGAGGCCGCCTGGAATCATCTGCCGCCGGGACAATACCGGCTGCGCGTGCGGGCCATGGACCGCGCCGGCAACGTGAGCGCGCCGCGGGGGATTCCGGTGGAGGTGCTGGCGCCGTGGTACGAGGAGCCGGCGTTCCAGGCGCTGCTGGCGGCGGCGGGAAGTCTGCTGCTGATCATGCTGGCGACAGCGATCCTCCAGTACCGCCACCGGGGACGGCTGGTGCGGGCGCTGGACCGGGCCGCCGCCCAGGCGCGACAGGCCAATCAGGCAAAGAGCCGCTTCCTGGCCAACGTCAGCCATGAGATCCGCACGCCGATGAACGGGATCATGGGGCTGCTGGAGCTGGTGCTGGATACGCCGCTCAACCGCGACCAGAGGCGTCTGCTCGAGACGGCGTCGGATTCGGCGCGCTCGTTGATGTCGCTGCTCAACGGGGTGCTGGACTTCTCCAAGATCGAAGCCGGCAAGATGGAGCTGGATGAAAAGGAGTTCAGCTTGCGGCGACTGCTGGGCCAGACGGTGCGCCTGCTCGGCGCGCGGGCCGCACAGAAAGGCGTGGAGCTGACCTGGGTGATGCCCGCCGGCACGCCGGACAGGTTGATCGGCGACGGGCCGAAGCTGCGGCAGGTCGTTCTGAACCTGCTCGGCAACGCCCTGAAATTCACCGATACGGGCGAGGTGCATCTGCGCGCCGAACTGGAAGCGCAGCGCGGCGAGGAGGCAACCATCCATCTGGTGGTGGCCGACACCGGCATCGGCATACCGCGGGACAAGCAGCGGTGCATATTCGAAGCGTTCAAACAAGGCGACAAGACCACGGCTCGCCGCTTCGGCGGAACGGGTCTGGGGCTGGCGATTTCCCGGCGGCTGGCCGAAGCGATGGGCGGGCGGATGTGGGTGCAAAGCCCTCACGGGCTGCTCCCGGAAGCCGATGGAGGCGAGGGCAGCGCGTTCCACTGTCTGATCCGGCTGCGGACCGCCGGCGAATCCGAAGACCCGCCGTTCTCCAGCCCGTGGCGGGTGCTGATCGCCGACGCCAACCCACGGAACCGAGAAGGGTTAGCGGAACTGGCGCGGGTAGCGGGACTCAGTCCCGAAACGGCGGCCACCGCCGAAGAGGCCGCAGCGGCGCTGGAGCGTCGCGACGGGCCGCCCGACGTGGTCTTCCTCGACGAACGGCTGATCGACGAGCGACTGGAGCGCTTGCTGGCCCTAGGCGCTTCGCGCCGCGCGGCGCTGCTTCACTGCGGCGTCTCGCCGGCGTACGTGGAGCGTTGGAGCGGTCCGAGGCTCCCGAAACCGGTCGAGTTGGAAGCGCTGGTGGGGGCGACTCGGGAAGTCCTCGAGGGTCCGCGCGAAGAAAGACCGGAACGCGACAAGTGGGACAACAAGACTCCGGCGCTGCGCATCCTGCTGGCCGAAGACAACCCGGTGAATCAGTTGGTGGCGCGGCGAATGCTGCAGCGCGACGGCCACGAGGTGCTCGTCGCCGACAATGGCAGACAGGCCATTGAGTTGTGGGAGAAGGAGTCGCCGGACCTGGTCTTGATGGACATGCAGATGCCGGTGATGAACGGGCGGGAGGCGATTCTACGGATTCGCAAGTACGAGGCCGCAAAAGGCGGCCACGTGCCGATCATCGTCTTCACCGCCAGCGTCTCGGCGCAGGAGCAAGAAGAGTGCCGCCGTCTGGGAGCCGACGCCTTCATCACCAAGCCGATCCGCCGGCGGGACCTGTTGGAGGCGCTGGAGGAGGTCTGGGAGCGCCTGGGGAGCCGCCGGGCGCCGCAGGCCGAAACGGAGCCCGAGCTGCGGGATAGCCGTGCGCGGCGGACGCCGGGCGTCGCCGACGGCGTCAGTCCTCGACGGTGATCGACGGACCGGCGGGCCGGCCTGTCTCCTCGATGCGGGCGACGACCTTGCGGGCCAGCTCGTGAAAAGCGCCGGCGTTCGGGTCGTTGCTGTCGCGCAAGGCGATGGGATTGCCGGAATCGCCGCCGGCGCGGATCTCCGGATCGAGGGGAAGCTCGCCGAGGAAATGGACGTTCAGCTCTTCGGCCACCCGCCTGCCGCCTCCGGTACCGAAGACGTCGATGCGTTCTTTGGAACCCGGGGCGATCAAATAGCTCATGTTTTCGACGATGCCGAGGATCTCAGCCCGCACCTTGCGGAACATCAGCACGGCCTTGCGGGCGTCTTCGAGCGAGACGTCCGAAGGGGTGGTGACGACGACGGCGCCGCTGATCGGCGTGGTCTGCAGCAGCGAGAGCTGGACGTCGCCGGTCCCAGGAGGCAGATCGACGACCAGGAAGTCCAGCCGTCCCCAATCGACGCGCCGGAGGAAGTCCTGGATAACGCCGTGGAGCATCGGCCCGCGCCAGATGAGCGGGCGGTTCTCCGGGTTGAGAAAACCCATCGACATGACCTTGACGCCGAAGTTCTCGAGCGGCTGGATCTTCTCGCCGGCGGTCATCGGCTGCGGCTCGACTCCCATCATGCGGGGGACGTTGGGGCCGTAGACGTCGGCGTCCATCAGGCCGACCTTTCGGCCCTGGGCGGCGAGCGCCACGGCGAGGTTCACGGCGACGGTGGTCTTGCCGACGCCGCCCTTCCCCGATCCGACGGCGACGACATGCTCGACCCCTTCGACGGGCAGTTTCGGCGGTCCCTCGGGCTGCTGAGAAGGCATAATCTATACAATTCGATGCTACCAGCCGCGAGGGGTCGCACGTCTTACCGGGCTTTCCTCCCGATGACGAAGTCCCACTGGGCCATGCCGGCTTCGACGATGCGATCGACGTCTCTTTCGAGCACGTAGCCCTCGGCGGAAAGGCGGCGGGCGGTCTCGCGGAGGCTGTCGCGGTAGGCGGCGCGGTTCGAGTAGCGCTCGGTGGCCGGGCGGCGGGGATCGCCGGATTCCTTCCGTTCCGCCTCGGTGCGCGGGAAGGGAAAATAGGAGCCGATCATGTCGGCCAGCTCTTCGGGAGCGCCGATCTCCGGCGCGCGGTAGTTCCACCCGGTAAACGTGCCGAGAGGGACCTGCAGGACCGGCAGGCGGATACCCGCGGTCTCGTTGCCGTCGCCGTCCACCTGGGGGAGGAGCGTCACGAACGGCTTGCCGACCTTCGGCGGCTCGATGGAGACGATTCCCTTGGTGTAGAACTCAGGCCCGTAGTCCACCCGCCAGGCGCGGTGCATGCGATCCGGGAAGCGAACGCCGGGGATGCGGGGAAAGCGGACTTTCTCCAGGGGGACGAGCTCGCCGCGGTCGATGCGGGGGTAGCGGGAAGGCGGCGGCGCCACGCCGTCCTTCACCCACTTGTCGAAAGCGACGAGCAGGGCGCGCATCGCCCACCGGTAGTCCATCGGGTTGGAGAGATACTGCGTGCTTTGGCGCGAGGGCGGGAAGTTCCGCGCGCCGTGCTGGGCCCCGGCCAGAAAGTAGATGCGCGTGGTGGCGGGAATCTCGGCGTCGCGCGAGCCGTCGAGCGTGGTGTGGATCAGCGAGCCGGCCCGACCCCAGTACTCGTAGGAAGTGTTCGTGTAAAAGATCTTGGGCACGACGCCGTCGGCCTGGGCCCGGGCCAGGATGCCGCCTTCGAGGCCGGTCTCGGGATCGCGCTGGATCAGGTCGGTGAAGGGGAAGATGTCGGTCGGGTAGAAAAAGTTCATGTGGGGGTGGGCGTCGCGCGAAGGCTGGGCGAAGCGGTGATTGAAACTGCCCCGCCCGGCGCCCGCCACATGTGCCCAGACGCCGTCGAAGACCCGCTTGCCCTGCTCGTCGCGGTTGAAGCCGTAATAGAGGAACGTCCGCAGGAACCGTCCGCTCTGGGAGACGCCGAAGGCCAGAGCGCGGTCCAGGTCGCGGAACTCGGCGCCCAACAGCGTGTTCCGCCGGGACTCGTTGTACTTGAGGAACGAGACCAGATCGCGGACGGCGGCCGGTCCCAGGCCCACCAGCGCCGGGTCCTTGGATCGGTAGACGACTTCGTAGATCTTGCCGGGCTGGAAACCGGAGGCCAGCTCGACGGCGCCGCCGTCTTCGCTGAACCGCCAGTCCTTGCGGGGGATCTGCCTGCGCGAAGCGTCCACCCGGTCCCGAACCGTCAGCCGGGCCGAGGGGTCATCAGGATCCAGGACGCGGTAAGGGACGTGGTCCCGGTCGGCCAAAGAGTGGCGGTAAACGAGACGGTTGGGCACGAAGTCCGCCCGCACGAGCCCGACGATGGGCGAGCCGTCCTTGTTGCGGGCCACGGGCACGTAGATCCGCATCCGACTTTCCTCGCGGGGCACGTCGAACTGCCAGCCGAGCCAGACGAGGGTGTAGCCCTGCTCGAGTAGCAAGGCGTCGGCGAACTCGGCCTCTTCGCGCGGATCGCTGGAGGGTTCGGCGAGGCACAGCATCGGGAGTATGAGCTTGCGGCCGCGGTTGACGACTTCGAACAGGATGGCT
>Ga0256830_1002787_pt1 | contig 11283 bp, 11 predicted proteins | sample 128326metaG_FD_190537 | JGI IMG/M metagenome (GOLD analysis project Ga0256830, IMG submission 190537) | Hydrothermal vent microbial communities from Lau Basin, Pacific Ocean - 128-326 | ecosystem: Environmental > Aquatic > Marine > Hydrothermal vents | place: Pacific Ocean: Lau Basin | collected...
GGCGATCTACCAGGCGGACAATGTCGACCGGATCGTGGATGTCAGCCAGCAGGCGGCAGAGCAGACGACCCGGCTGCTGGCGGCGAAGGAAGGCATCTTTGCCGGTGTCTCGTCCGGCGGCGCGCTTGCCGTCGCGCTCGAACTGGCCGCCTCGGAAACCGATGCAGTGATCGTCAGTATCGTCTGCGACCGTGGCGACCGTTATCTGTCGACCGGGATTTTCTCGGCGCATTGAGCCGCAGGCAGGTACCGGTTTTGAGTTCTAACCCACATGGCACGGCGCAGACGCAGGCGTAACACTGCGGTGGCCGCATCCGGCGAGCCTGTAGCCGCAGAGATCCACGACCTGTCCGCGGACTGCCGCGGCGTGGCACGCGTTGAAGGCAAGCCGGTCTTTGTCGCCGGTGCCCTGCCTGGTGAAAGGGTCGCGTTTCACTACACCGCCAGGCGCAAGGACTATGACGAGGCCACCGTGGTCAGCGTGCTGCGCGCGTCCAGTGACCGGGTCGAACCACGTTGCGCGGTGTACGGCACCTGCGGCGGCTGTGCGCTGCAGCATCTCGCCACAGAGGCGCAGGTCCGGTTCAAGCTCGAACGATTGCTCGAAGACTACCAGCGGATCGGCAAGGTAGTGCCACAGTCGGTGGCGGCGCCCCTGTCCGGGCCAGCCTGGGGATACCGTCACAAGGCCCGTCTTGGCGTGCGCTATGTGCCCAAGAAAGGGCAGGTGCTGGTCGGCTTCCGTGAACGCCAGAGTTCCTATATCACCGACATGACACGTTGTGAGATACTGCATCCAGCGGTCGGTGAAAAGATCGCGGCGCTGCGTGAGCTGCTGTCTGCGCTGAGCCTGTACCGTCAGGTCGCACAGATCGAGGTTGCGGTGGCCGAACCGCTGCCGGTGCTGGTGCTGCGTAACCTGGCACCGTTCAGCGACGAGGACCTGGAGAAACTCGCCGCGTTTGCACGGCAGCAGGCATTGGCCTTGTGTCAGCAACCGGGTGGGCCGGAGACGATCGAGCCTGTCTACCCGCAGTCACTGCGCTTAGGCTACGCGCTGGACGAGTACGCACTGCAGTTCGAGTTCTCGCCGACTGATTTTACCCAGGTCAACCCGGCGATCAATCAGCGTATGGTAGCGCTGGCCTTGGACTGGCTGGCGCTGGAGAAAGAGGACAGGGTGCTCGATCTGTTTTGCGGTATCGGCAATTTTTCCCTGCCGCTGGCGCGCAAGGCGGGCTATGTGTTCGGTGTCGAAGGGGTGGCGGTGATGACCCGCAAGGCCAGGGACAATGCGCAGCGCAACGGGCTGCACAACGTCGAGTTTGCCACCCAGGACCTGGCCGCGCAGGATGACCCGATGCGCTGGCTGCACAAAGGCTTCAACAAGATGCTGCTCGATCCGCCGCGTTCCGGGGCGGCTGAAGTGATCAGCAGGCTCGGCGGCAGCGGTATCGACAGGATCGTGTATGTTTCCTGCCATCCGGCAACGCTGGCGCGTGATGCCGGGGTGCTGGTCAACGAACTGGGTTATTCGCTGCAGCAGACGACAGTGTTGGACATGTTTCCGCATACGGCCCATGTCGAGTCGATCGCGCTGTTCAGCAAATAGCGGGTCAAGGTACGGCACGCACACGGTAGATCAGGCCGGCATGGTCGTCGGAGATCAGCAGCGAACCGTCCGGCAGGTTCAGAAAATCGACCGGCCTGCCAAGCGTCTTTTGGCCTTTCAGCCAGCCGGTGATAAAAGGCTGCGGGGTGCCGGCACGGCCGTTGTGCAAGGCGACGAAAATCACGCGGTAACCGGTTTTGACCGAGCGGTTCCAGGAACCATGTTCGGCGACGAAAAACCCGCGGCGGTAGCGTGCCGGGAACCGGCGGCCGGTGTAGAAGCGCAGGCCCAGCGGCGCGACATGGGCGCCGAGCCGTACCGCGGGTGCCTTATAACGCCGGCATACGCCGGGGCTGCCGAACTGCGGGTCGACGACATTGCCGCCGTGACAGAAAGGAAAACCGAAATGTTCACCGTTTTTGTCCACGCGGTTGATTTCGTCCGCGGGGGAGTCATCCCCAAGGTAGTCGCGGCCGTTGTCGGTAAACCAGAGCCTGCGGGTGCGTGGATGCCAGTCGAAACCGACCGAGTTGCGCACGCCGCGGGCGACGGTTTCGAGCCTGCCGCTGTGGATGTCGAGCCGGGCGATGCGGGCAACCCCCGGCTTGTTGCAGACATTACACGGCGCACCGATCGCGATATAGAGCCAGCCGTCCGGCCCAAAGCGGATATAGCGCCAGCCGTGGTGCCAGGCGCCGGGCAGCTTGTCATAGAGCACCTCCGGTACAGGCGGGTCGTCCAGCCGCTGTTCGATATTGCGGTAGCGCAGCACGCGGTTTACTGCAGCGACATACAGGTCGCCGTTTTTGAACGCGATGCCGTTGGGCATCGGCAGGCCGCGCGCGATGACACGCAGCCGGTCACTGCGGCCATCACGGTCGGAGTCGGTCAATGCATAGACCCGCCCGGACCGGCGGGTGCCCACAAAGACGGTGCCCTGGCTGCCGAGCGCCATCGAGCGCGCGCCGTCGACGCCGGTGGCGAACAGGTTCAGCTTGAATCCCGGGGCCAGTTGCAGTCTGTGCAGCCAGGACGGCTCAGCGCCGTGTGCAGCGAGACTGCACAGCAGGCCTGCCAGTACCGCCCATCGCCATGCCTGGCGTGATTCGATTGCGTCGGTCGGGGCGCTCATGCCGCCGATTGTAGCGCGCTGATGAATTTGTTTAAAGCGCGGGTATACAGGCTGCTGCTTTGCAGATAGCCGCTGCCGTGGTCACCGCGAATCTCGGCGAACTGTTTCAGGCTGTCAGACTTCAGTGCACGGTACAGCGTATGACCGTGCTTGATCTTGATGTAGTCGTCGTCGCGGCTGTGGATGATCAGGATCGGACAGTGAATGGCCTGAAGCTTCTTCAGGTTGTTGTATTTGTGACGCACCAGCCAGAAGGCCGGAATGAACGGGTAGACATCCTGCGCAATGGCCGGCATCGAGGTGTAGGTGGACTCCAGGATCAGTGCACGCACCGGGTAACGGCTTGCCAGCTCGGTCGCCACCCCGCCGCCGAGCGAGCGCCCGGCGAGAATGATCTGCTGTGGTTTCGTTCCTTGGCGCTGCAGCCAGGCCCAGGCCGCCTCACCGTCGAGATAGCTGCCATGTTCCGATGGTTCGCCGTCACTCAGGCCGTAGCCACGGTAATCGATGATCAGCACATTGAGTTGCAGTGAATGAAAGATCTTAAGTGTCTCGACGCAGTCGCTCATGTTACCGGCGTTGCCATGAAAGAACAGGACCGTGAACGCGGTATCGCTGTTGCCTGCGCTGGGAAGATACCAGGCGTTGATCTTCGTGCCGTCGCTGGCGGTCAGAAACAGGTCGTTGAATTCAAGGTGCAGGTCTGCCGGGGTACGTGTGAGTTCACGGCTGGGCTGAAAAATGATTTTTTCCTGGTAGAAATACATGTACGCACAGACCGCCGCATAGCCGAGCAGCAACAGCAACAGAATTAGCACGAATGCGTTGGTCACAGGGGTTAACCGGGTCTCTCAGGCAGATTTGGACTATTGCGCATAAATACTCTACTATTGTAGCGAACAACCGATGCTTCACCAGGGCACGGGGTGACTCCGTCTCCCTGCTTTTCAGTTTAGCAGACCGCAGCCCGGCTATCGCTGCGCCGTGGTGTACGAGTACGTCCCGGCTGCACCGGCGGTGACGTGGAATTTGTCATGGCAGTCGAGATTGAACGAAAGTTTTTGTTGAAAAACACGCACTGGAAACAGCACGCCAAGAGTTGGCGGGATTATAGCCAGGGCTACCTGACCACGCCCGGCGGGAAAAGCTCGATCCGGGTCAGGATATGTGATGACAGGGCGTGGTTGAACATCAAGAGTGCCACGTTGGGGATGCAGCGTGCCGAGTTCGACTACGAGATCCCGTTGCAGGATGCACAGGAAATGCTCACTACACTTTGTCTCAGGCCGGTGATCAAAAAAAGGCGTTACTATGTTCCCTATTCGCAGCATACCTGGGAAGTGGATGAGTTCGGCGCTGAAAACGCCGGGCTCGTGGTGGCCGAGATCGAGTTGTCCGACGTCGACGAGGCGTTCGATCTGCCGGAATGGATCGGGCGCGAAGTGACCGACGATCCGCGTTATTACAATATTTCGCTGGTCGATTACCCGTATTCGGAATGGAAGCATGAGTAACCGGCGACCGGTCGGCCGCGGAGTGCTGAGCCTGTTGTGCCTGGCAGCGGTGCTTTTTACCGGCTGTACCCGTACCCAACCGGCGGCGATACGTTTCGGGCTTGCCTATGTCCCGCAGAAACTCGATCCCCGCTTTTCGACCGACGCGACCTCGAGCCGTCTCATCCGCTTGTTGTACCGGCAGCTGGTGGATTTCGACCGCCGGCAGCGGCCGGTCGCAGCGCTGGCGAGCTGGGCGCGCTTGTCGCCGTTGCATTACCGCTTCCGGCTCGACCCGTCGCGCGCGCGGTTTCATGACGGCAGGCCGTTGACTGCTGAAGACGTCAAGGCCACTTACGATTCAGTCCTCGACCCCAAGCTGGCCTCGCCACACCGCAGTTCGGTGGCCTTGATCCGTGAGGTCCGGGTGATCGATCAGGACACGGTCGATTTTATGTTGTCGAAGCCGGACCCGGCCTTTCCAGGCTACCTGGTGATCGGCATCATGCCCAAGCATCTGCTCGAGCGGGGGCATGACTTTTCCGCCGCACCGGTCGGCAGCGGGCCGTTCCGTTTTCACAGCTGGCCGCAGCAGGGCTTGCTGCGGCTGACGCGAATCAAGGACCGGCAGCTGTTCGAGTTCGTGCATATCACCAATGCCAACACCCGGGTGTTGAAACTGCTGCGCGGTGAAGTCGACATTATCCAGAACAACCTGCCGTATGAGCTGACCCGCTACCTGGAGTCGAAAAAGCATGTCAAGGTGATGCACCGCAACGGCTCCAATTTTACTTACCTGAGTTTCAATCTGCGCTACGAGCCGTTGCAGGACAGGCGGGTGCGTCTGGCGATCGCCCATGCGATCGATCGCGCGCAGATCGTCCGCCATATGTTCGGCAGGAAAACCCGGCTTGCGGCCGCGATTTTCACGCCCGATCACTGGGCCGGGGATCCGCAACTGCGTTCCTACGCTTATGATCCCGTCAAGGCGCGAGCACTGCTGCGGCAGGCCGGCTACGGGCCGCAACGGCCGTTGCGCCTGGTGTACAAGACCACCAATGTGCCGTTCCGGGTCAGGATTGCGACCATCATCCAGTACCAGTTGAAACAGGTCGGGATCCAGGTCAGCCTCAGGACCTATGAGTGGACGACTTTTTATTCCGATATCAAAAAAGGCAATTTTCACCTCTACAGCCTGTCGTGGGTCGCGGTCAAGTCACCGGATATCTTCCGCTATGTGTATCACAGTGCAAGCATTCCGCAGACCGGCAGACAGCATGCCAGTGTCGGCGCCAATCGCAATGCCTACCGCGATACGCTGGTCGACAGGTATATCGAGCAGGCAGAGCAGACCTATGACCCTGCACAGCGCGTCCGCTACTACCGCCTGTTGCACAAGCGGCTGCTTGAAACCCTGCCCGTGGTGCCGTTGTGGTATGAAGAACACATGGCGGCGGTGCGCCGCCGTGTCCGTGGCTACCGGATCGCCTATGATGGTAATTACGACAGCCTGGCGGCGGTGACGGTGCGGCGGTGAATTTTCTCCTGTCCAGGCTCGCCAGTGTCTTGTTCGTCGCATTCAGTGTCGCGACGCTGGTGTTTGCGTTGATGTACTTGGCTGGCGGTGACCCGGTGGACTATATGCTGGGTGAGTTCGCCAAGGCGGCGGACCGTGACGCATTGCGTGCCCGGCTCGGGCTGGACCTGCCGTGGTACCAGCAGTATCTCAATTTTCTGCGCGGAGTCGTGGTACTGGATTTCGGTGAGTCGTTTCATTACCGTAAGCCGGTCGTGACCTTGATCGCACAGCGGTTGCCGGCCACGGTCGAACTGGCCGTGGCCGGGCTGCTGGTGGCGATCCTGATCGCGGTCCCGCTGGGAACACTGGCGGCGATACGCCGCGACACGGCGTTGGATCGCGGCGCGATGTTTTTCTCGCTGCTTGGCGTGTCGATCCCGAACTTCTGGCTTGGCCCGCTGCTGGTGCTGGTGTTTTCGCTGGGGCTGGGCTGGTTTCCGGTCAGCGGGCGCCACGGTTTTGCGTCACTGGTCTTGCCGGCGATCACGCTCGGTACCGCGCTGGCGGCGATCCTGTCACGCATGGTACGCAGCAGCCTGCTCGAGGTGCTGAACGAAGATTACATCCGCGTTGCCAGGGCCAAGGGACTGCATCCGTTCACGGTGGTGACCAAGCACGCGATGCGTAATGCGTTGCTGCCGGTGTTGACACTGCTCGGGCTGCAGCTGGGGGCATTGCTGGGTGGGGCAGTGATCACCGAAACGGTTTTTTCCTGGCCCGGTATCGGTAAGTTGACGGTGGATGCGATCCTGAGCCGTGATTACCCGGTAGTGCAGGCCTGTGTGCTGCTGATCAGTATCACTTACGTGGTGGTCAATCTGCTGACCGACCTGGTCTATGCCTGGGTCGATCCGCGAATCCGGGTAGGAGGCCGTTAGCCTTGTTCAAGTCCTGGTTTGCACTCGCTATCCTGACGTCGTGGGCGGCGATGGCGTTGATCGGCCCGCTGCTGCCGTTGCACCCGGACAGTGTCGATCTGCAGAAAATCATGGCCGGGCCGGATGCGCAGGCGTGGCTGGGCTACGACGATGTCGGCCGGCCGTTGCTCGACAGGTTGATCAGCGGTGCGCGGATTTCCTTTTTCGTGTCGATTCTGGTGGTCGCCATTTCCACCGTGCTCGGCAGCCTGATCGGGGCGCTGGCCGGTTATGTTGGTGGCGCGGTTGACTTTGTCGTCAGCCGTGTGATCGATATCTTCCTGGCCTTTCCTGGCATTCTGCTGGTGATTGCACTGGCCGGCATCCTCGGCCCGGGGATCGACAACGTGATCATTGCGATGTCCAGTGTCGGCTGGGTCGGTTTCGCGCGTCTCGCCAGGGCACAGACCCTGTCACTGAAGACGCGCGATCATGTACAGGCCGCCAGGGTGCTGGGCACGAAACCGCTTACGATCGTGCTGCGGCATATTCTGCCGCTGATCAGCGCGCCGTTGATCGTCGAGGCGACGTTCGGTATTGCATCGGTCGTGATCGCCGAGGCCGGTCTGTCGTTTCTGGGGCTTGGTGTGCAGCCGCCGACGGCTTCCTGGGGCAGCATGATTCGCGACGGGACGGCTTATATGCTGGTCGCCTCGCATATCGTCATCGTACCGGGCGTGGCACTGCTGTTGATCGTGCTGTCAGTCAACCTGCTTGGTGACCGGCTGCGGGACTGGCTCGATGTGAGAACCAGGCTCAGTGCGGGCTAGCCCGACTTGTATGCTGGCGAAATAACATCTTATAATGCCCGGCTTGGGTGTCCCCAGGCAGCGGGGAAGCGCAGAGTTATCGGCGCATGGTAATTGGCAATTGGCAGAGGTGAGCAGCGATGGCGGCCGGACCGTTGATGGTGGATATTGCAGGGCTGGAGTTGAGTGCGCAGGAGCGCGAACTGTTGTTGCACCCGTCGGTCAGCGGCGTGATTCTGTTTGCACGCAATTTCGAGTCCGTACCACAGCTCGAAGCGCTGGTGACACAGTTACGCGGCTTGAAGACCCCCCGGCTGCTGATCGCCGTGGACCAGGAGGGTGGCCGGGTACAGCGTTTCGGCGGTGAGTTTTCGACGCTGCCGGCATTGCGGCAGCTTGGTGCCTGTTATGCGCGGGATCCTGAAGAAGCCTTGTCGGCTGCCTGGCACTGCGGCTGGCTGATGGCATCGGAGATGCTCGCGGTCGGTATCGATATCAGTTTTGCGCCGGTGCTGGATATCGACCGTGGAATCAGCGAGGTGATCGGTTCGCGCGCGTTTGCATCGGACATCGATGTGCTGACCGCGCTGGCAAGGGAGTATATCGCCGGCATGCATACCGCCGGGATGGCGGCGACCGGTAAGCATTTCCCGGGGCACGGCTCGGTCAAAGCGGATTCGCATGTCGCGCTGCCGGTCGATGAGCGGCCCTGGCCGGTGATCTATGCACAGGACATGGCACCGTTTCGTGCGCTGATGCCGGACGCGCTCGATGCGGTCATGGTGTCGCACGTGATCTACCCGGACAAGGACAAATTACCGGCAGGCTTTTCCAGGGTGTGGGTAAGCCAGGTGTTGCGCCAGGAACTTGGGTTTCAGGGTGTGATCTTCAGTGACGACATCACCATGCAGGCGGCGGCCAGTGTCGGCAGTCACCAACAGCGTGCGCAGCTGGCGCTGGAGGCAGGATGTGATTGTGTGATCGCCTGCAATGACGATGCCGGCAGGGCACAGCTCATCGAGCACTATGTGGCCGATGCGCAGGCGGATGGACGGCGTGAACGCAGGTTTGCCGCGCTGTACGCCGGGGAGGTACAGGATTTGCGCAGTCTGCGGCAGGATTCACGCTGGAAGACGGCACAGGAAAAAATAAACAAACTCTGAATCGATTGGAGTCCAGGAATGATCTCAGTAGTAACACAGACCACGTTCGAGGTGATTAAAGACTACTTGCGTTACCTGCTCGGTGACAGTGTGACCCAGCAGGTCTTTTTCGTCGTGTTGTTCGTATTGCTGTTCAATTTCGTGTTTTACCGTGTCTTGAACCGGATCCACGACCGCCTGCAGAAAACCGCCAACCCGTGGGACGATGCAGTCGTCGATGCGATCCGGCAGCCGATGCGCTACCTGGTGTGGATCGTCGGTATCAGCTTTGCGGCAGAGATCGTGGCCAAGGACAGCAAGGCCGAGATCTTCAATGCGATCGATCCGATTCGCAGTATCGGCGTGATCCTGATGATCGCCTGGTTTCTGTTGCGCCTGATACGCAAGACCGAAGCCAATATCGTCGAGCTGAAAAAGCTGCAGCAGAAAGAAGTCGACAACACCACGGTCCAGGCCGTGGCGAAACTGGTGCGTATTTCGGTGGTGATCACTGCGACCCTGGTGGCGTTACAGACACTGGGGCTGAAAATCTCCGGGGTGCTGGCCTTCGGGGGGATCGGGGGTATCGCGGTAGGTTTTGCCGCCAAGGATCTGCTGGCCAATTTTTTCGGTGCGATGATGATCTACCTGGACCGGCCGTTCTCGATCGGTGACTGGGTCAAGTCGCCGGACCGCAAGATCGAAGGCACGGTCGAGGCGATCGGCTGGCGCTTGACGCGTATCCGCACTTTCGACAAGCGCCCGTTGTATATCCCGAACTCGGTGTTTGCCAGCATCGTGGTCGAGAATCCTTCGCGCATGACCAACCGCCGTATCTATGAAACCATTGGCATCCGTTATGACGACTGTGATAAGATGCCGGCTATTCTGACCAAGGTCAAAGCGATGCTGCGCAGCCACGAGGAGATCGACCAGAGCCAGACATTGATGGTCAACTTCAACAGTTTTGCGCCGTCTTCACTCGATTTTTTCGTCTACACCTTTACGAAAACCACCAACTGGATCCGTTTTCATGAAGTCAAGCAGGACGTGTTGTTGAAGATCATCGAGATCATCGAACAGGAGGGTGCAGAGATCGCATTTCCGACCTCGACGGTGCATGTGGCCAACGAGGTCAAGCTCGGGCAGACCGCCCCGGTGCCGCTGGCACAGGGCGGCAGTGATTGATTCCAAGGCGGGATGCCGGCGGCAGGAGGAACGATGGCAGAGAAACTGATGATCGTCATGGTGAATACCGACCTGGCCAACCCCAGTGAGCTGGGTGCTCCGTTCTACCAGGCCACCGTGGCCGCAGCGATGGACTATGAGGTCGAGATCATTCTGACCGGGCGTGCAGGAGAACTGGCAAAGAAGGGGGTTGCAGAAAAAATCTTCAGCCCGGAGGGGAGTGCGCATTCGGTCTACCATTTTATGCGCGAGTCCCATGAAGCAGGTGCCCGGCTCAAGGTCTGCACGCCGACGCTGGCGATCTGGGGCGAGGACTTGATCCCTGAAATCGAGGAGACTGTCGGCGCGGCCTATGTGATCAGCGAGGCCATGTCCGAAGGCACCGTCACTTTTACCTATTGAAATGAAACTGCAGGATGAAGCACTGAAACAGGTTGTACGGCAGGCGGACTGCCTGTATACCGCGGCGCAGGTCGAACAGGCCCTGGACCGGCTCAGTGCGGACATCACCGCCGAACTGGATACGCTGCAGCCGATCGTGATCTGTGTCATGAACGGTGGCTTGATCCCGGTAGGCAGGCTGTTGCCGCGGCTGAACTTCCAGCTCGAGGTCGATTACGTGCACGCGACACGTTACCGCAACCGGACCACCGGTTCGACGCTGGACTGGAAGGCCAAACCGCACCGGGATATTCGTGACCGGGTGTTGCTGGTGGTCGATGACATTCTCGATGAAGGGCTGACCTTGCAGGCGATCGTGCAGTATTTTCAGCAGCAGGGAGCGAAGCGGGTCTACACGGCAGTGCTGGTCGACAAGCTGCACCGGCGCAAGACCGGGTTGCGTGATGCGGATTTCGTCGGGCTGACCGTCGAAGACCGTTACGTTTTCGGTTACGGTATGGACTACAAGGGGTTTTTGCGAAACGCCAACGGTATTTTCGCTGTCAGCGAGCAGGAAGGAGTATGAACCGGGTCGCGGTGATCGGTGGCACGGGTCTCGACCGCCTGGACAGTCTCGAGATCACGCAGCAGCGCCAGCTGCAGACCCCGTTCGGTGCGCCATCGGCCGCCCTTGTGGTTGGCGAGCTTGCAGGCATCGAAGTGATTTTCCTGGCACGCCATGGCACCGACCACAGTATTCCTCCGCACCTGGTCAACTACCGGGCAAACCTTTGGGCACTGCACCAGCAACAGGTGGATTGCGTACTGGCGGTTGCCGCGGTCGGCAGCATCAGCGATGAATTGTCACCCGGCTGCCTGGCGGTACCGGAGCAACTCATCGATTATACCTATGGCCGGGAACATACCTACAGCGATGGGACCCGGGGACAGGTCAATCATATCGATTTCAGTTTTCCGTATCACGAACCACTGCGCCGGCGGTTGCTGGCGGCCGCGGCCGCCGTATCGGTCCCCTGCATCGACCATGGTGTCTACGGAGCGACACAGGGACCGCGGCTGGAAACCGCAC
>Ga0256830_1002788_pt1 | contig 11282 bp, 12 predicted proteins | sample 128326metaG_FD_190537 | JGI IMG/M metagenome (GOLD analysis project Ga0256830, IMG submission 190537) | Hydrothermal vent microbial communities from Lau Basin, Pacific Ocean - 128-326 | ecosystem: Environmental > Aquatic > Marine > Hydrothermal vents | place: Pacific Ocean: Lau Basin | collected...
GCCAAAAGCAGGCTGGTGGGGAATGGCTGCGTTGATTAAAAGTGGTAAAAAAATGAGTCACGCGGGTAAAGACTATCCTGTTGAGCTAGGTGCGGTGTTTTGGGTTAAAACTCGCGACTTGGGGAAATAGTTAGTTATGCTTAACAACTTTAGTTTTGCCTTCCTGCCTGCGTCATGGAAAGTACGGATCACTGCTGTTTCTCGGCTTGTGGGGAGATATTATCAGCCTCAACCTGGTGCGCTTTGTCTCTGGTAGTTTTTCGTATTATGACTGTCGCCATGGGATCACCACCGGCCTCTGTTTTGCCTTCATCTCGTTCAGAGTGTTATGGTAGTTGTGGCTGATGAAATCGGAAAATAATAAGGAATCATAAACATGAAAACTATTCGTAACCCATTGGCTTTCTTTCTTGCACCGCTGTTGGTCTTCAGTCTGAACTTGGGTGTTAACCAGGATGCACAGGCACACAAAGGCCATGCAGGATCCAGTGTTGAATTCATGAAGAAAAAAGCAACGCTAAAAAGTATGCTGCCTACCGATGCAAAAATTGTCAAACGCAAACAACCCATAAAAGAAGATGCCGTCGAATGGGCGGAAAAAACTTATGGCGTTAAACTGGATGACAAGCTTTATAGTTACTATTTGGCGACCGACAAACAGAGTAAAGCGAATATTGGGGCGGCCTACATAGGTAAAATAAATTATCGTCACGGCGATCTTAAATTTGCGGTTGGCATTGATGCGAATAAGCACATTACTCAAGCCGCAATTATGGGCGTTAGTGAAAAATATGTGGTGGATTTTGATGGTAATGTGGGTACTGGCCTGATCGCAGATTACGCGGGACTCTCGCTGCAAGAACTGATTGCCAAAGCCGATGCCTTGGTCTCGTCGGACAAAGCGACGCGGGAGTCGGATGGTCGAGCAACGGCTTAAAGCCCCCGGTTTTGAAAACATCACCTGGCGGGAAGTCGATGTAGTGGCGGAGATTGATTATGCCGTCTCCGTCGGTGTGCTGGCGACGCCCTCTATATCTATCGGCGGAGAACTGGCATTTACTGCGTTACCCTCCAGGCAACAGCTGCGCAATGCCGTAGAGCGTTACCTGGCAAGCGGGAGAGCAAACGATGAGTGATTACACTATTGGCGAAGTCGCTCGCCAATTGGCAATGAGTGTGGATACATTGCGTTATTACGAAAAGATCGGTCTGCTGCCGAAAGTGAGTCGTACGGAATCAGGTATCCGGTGCTATCGAGACAAAGATATCTCAAGACTAAAATTCATTAAACGCGCCCAGCAGATGAACTTCACCCTGGCCGAGATCGGCGACTTGCTAAAGATGCGCGAAGCCCCTCAACATGCTCGCACTGAGATACGCCAGTTGACGGCGAACAAATTAAAGGAAGTGGAACTGCGCTTAAGCGAATTGGATACTTTACGTAGGGAATTGGCTTTGCTGGTTAACCTCTGCACGGCCAGTGAAGAAGGGTGTCCTATTATCGAGAAAATAGAGCGCCAAACTTGACGCTTGTTTGCTCTCTTCTTCAACCTAAAATCCTGCAGAAATTTAGTTAGATGAATTATGGTCGGGCACTTATAGAGAATTTGAATCAGGTTTTTTGCCACTTCGTCCCGTTCGCAGAAAAATTGCAGCGGAGACCATGTTGACGAGCGCTTTTTCCACCTCGGGCCAGCCCCGCGTTTTCAGACCACAGTCAGGATTGATCCACAACCGTTCGGCGGGAATGTGCTTCAGTGCCTTATCCATCATCTATGATGCTTTCAACACTGGGCACGTTGGGGCTGTGGATGTCGTAGGCGCCGGGGCCGATATTGTTAGGGTAGTGAAAGTCTTCAAAGGCTTCGAGCAGTTCCATGTCTGAACACGAGGTTTCGATGGCGATGACCCCGAATATTTCATGAATGCATTTTTCACTTGATGCTTGAAAAGCGCTGTTCCTTCCTCTATATTGTGTTCTAAGTCCGACTAAATCACTACATGTAGTGGTTTTGATCAATAGGGAACCTGGTGTGAATCCGGGACTGTCGCGCAACGGTATTGGGGAATGAGCCTTATCCCCTAAGTCCGGATACCTGTCGGAAAGATAAATTTTTGCACTGTTTTGCAAAAGTTTTTAACTGGGCCTCGCGTCAAGGTTTCAGGTTAAGTGCGCTTATTGGCAGCTATCTGTTGTGTCGGCCGCGCTTTTTTCCTGCCCTGCGTTCGGCCCCACTTTTATCTTGAGGGCCATTATGCATACTAACGCGTCATTAGCAGCGGCAACAAAAATCACCGAAGACTCCCACTACCAGGTCATTCGTCGTAACGGTCAGTTGACCGAATTTAATGCTTCCAAAATTCAAGTTGCCGTCACCAAAGCTTTTTTGGCCGTGGAAGGCAGTCAAGCAGCTGATTCCCACCGCATTCGCGAGATTGCCGAGCAATTGACGAATCAGGTAAAAGATGGATTATTTCGCCGCCTAGCGGATCGCGATACCGTACATATTGAAGATATTCAGGATCAGGTCGAGTTGGCGCTGATGCGGAATGGTCACCACAAAATTGCTCGCGCTTATGTGCTTTATCGGGAAGAACACACCCGCCAGCGTAAGGAATCGGCAGTGGATGGCAGTGAGCAACCCATCAACGTCACTTTGCCTGGTGGCCGTACACAAGCGTTAAAAATAAGTCAGCTAAAAAACGTGATTGACGAGGCTTGTGCGGGTTTGGATTGTGTTGATGCCGAATTCATTTTGCAAGGCACCCTACGCAATTTGTTTGATGGCATCGCACAACAAGATGTTGCTGCCGCACTGGTGATGAGCGCACGCACGCTGATAGAGCGCGAACCAAATTATTCCCATGCTTCTGCGCGGTTATTACTCGATGCCATGCGCCAAGAGAGCATGCAATTTCTGAATAAGGGTTCATTGCCCCGTATTGATCAACCATCGATGGCAAAGCAATATGCGGGCTATTTTGGTGATTACATTACTCGCGCTATCTCTCTGGAATTACTTGATCCTGAACTGAGCCGTTTCGATGTTAAGCGCCTTGGTCAGGCGATTAAACCTGAGCGAGACCTCCAGTTTACTTATCTTGGCTTACAAACCCTGTACGACCGTTACTTTATCCATAGTGATAATCAACGTATGGAACTGCCACAAGCTTTTTTTATGCGTGTGGCAATGGGCTTGGCGATTAATGAAATTGACCGTGAAGCACGGGCTATTGAATTTTACCTGCTGTTGTCGTCATTTGATTTTATGAGTTCAACCCCGACCTTGTTCAACTCCGGCACCTTGAGACCCCAGCTTTCATCCTGTTATCTCTCCACCATACCAGATGAACTGGAAGGGATTTATAACGCCATCAAAGACAATGCCTTGCTTTCTAAATTTGCCGGTGGTTTGGGCAATGACTGGACGCAAGTACGTGGCCTTGGTTCGCATATCAAAGGCACCAATGGTGAGTCCCAGGGAGTTGTGCCTTTTTTGAAAGTTGCTAATGACACGGCAGTTGCCGTTAATCAAGGCGGCAAGCGCAAAGGCGCAGTCTGCGCCTACCTGGAAACCTGGCATATTGATATCGAAGAATTTCTCGACCTGCGCAAAAATACTGGCGATGAACGCCGCCGCACCCATGATATGAACACGGCTAACTGGGTGCCCGATCTTTTTATGGAACGCGTCGCCGATGACGCAGAGTGGACGCTGTTTTCCCCCGAAGAAACCCCGGACTTGCACGACCTGACTGGCCAGGCATTTCGTGCGCAATACGCGGCGTACGAAGCCAAAGCTGATCGCGGTGAAATCAAATTGTTCAAGCGCATTTCAGCCGTAACCTTATGGCGAAAAATGCTAAGTCAGATTTTTGAAACCGGCCATCCCTGGCTGACCTTTAAAGACCCTTGCAATATTCGTTACAGCAACCAGCATGTGGGCGTGGTACACAGCTCCAACCTCTGTACCGAAATTACCTTACACACCTCGGAAAAAGAAATTGCGGTTTGCAATTTAGGTTCGGTTAATCTGGCTGCGCATGTCACTGAAAATGGTCTTGACACAGAAAAGCTGCAACGCACCATTAAAACAGCGATGCGCATGCTGGACAACGTCATTGAATATAACTACTACGCCGTGCCTCAAGCACGCAATGCCAACCTGCGTCATCGTCCCGTAGGTTTGGGTCTGATGGGGTTTCAGGATGCACTCTACAAACTCAGCTTGCCTTATGCATCATCAGAAGCGGTTGATTTTGCGGATAAATCAATGGAAACCATTTCGTATTACACCCTTACAGCATCCGCTGATTTAGCAGCAGAACGTGGTCGTTATTCGACCTTCGATGGCTCGCTCTGGAGTCAGGGCATTTTGCCTTATGACTCCCTCAATAAGCTCAGAGAAGCGCGAGGTCGTTTTTTGAATGTGGATGAGTCCATATCGCTGGATTGGGACAGCCTGCGCGAGCGCATTAAAGAAGTGGGAATACGAAATTCAAACTGTATGGCCATTGCTCCCACAGCGACTATATCCAATATTTGTGGCGTGTCTCAATCCATCGAACCGACGTATCAAAATCTATTTGTAAAATCCAATCTCTCAGGTGAGTTCACGATGGTTAATCCCTATCTGGTTGACGACTTGAAAGCGTTGAATTTATGGGATGACGTCATGGTTAATGACTTGAAATATTTTGATGGCTCAGTCAGTAATATTGAGCGCATTCCTGAAAGACTTAAACAAAAATACGCCACAGCGTTTGAGATCGATTCCCGCTGGTTAATTGAAGCCGCCAGCCGTCGTCAAAAATGGCTGGATCAAGCTCAATCGCTCAACCTTTATCTCGCCGAACCTGACGGCAAAGCACTTGATAGTTTGTACAAACTGGCTTGGGTGCGCGGCCTTAAAACAACGTATTACCTGCGTACCTTAGGCGCAACACATGTTGAAAAAAGTGCGGCGCATGCAGTGAGTGATGAACCTGCGGCAGTTTGCTCAATTGACAACCCTGACTGCGAAGCCTGTCAATAAAAGGAAAAAATCATGTTGAACTGGGACGACCCCTTAAAAATCTCGCCGACTAAAACAAAAAAAGAAACACTGGAGCCCGCTGTGAAAGCCATGATCAGCGATCTGGAAAAGAGCACTACAAAACCACTGGAACCGGTGCGGGCAGAAGATAAACGCGTGGTTAACGGACTGGCCGATGTTAACCAACTTGCCCCGTTCAAATACCCGTGGGCGTGGAATTATTTTCTTAATGCCAACAAAAATCACTGGACGCCGTTGGATATCAATATGGCGCAGGATGTTCAGGATTACCACCACAAGCTCAATGATAACGAGCGTCATGTTTATGAAAATGTACTGTCCTATTTAACCACCTCCGACATCCTTGCTATGCGTAATGTGGGTTTGGCGGTAATGGAAAAAATGAGTGCGCCTGAATTGCAAATTTATCAGGCACGGCAAGTTTATGAAGAAGCACTGCATACCTGGACCTATCAACATTGCATTGAAACCATTGGCCTGGATCAAGGTGAAATTTATAACCGTTACCGCGTCGTTCCAGAAATTCACGGTAAAATAAAAATCGCCAACCAGCGTTTAGACTCGGTGTTGTGTTCGGATATGGACTTGAGAAATCGTGACGATTTACAAGCGTTTCTTATGTCCTATATTTTTTTCGCAGCGGTGTTTGAAGGCTGTTGGTTCTTTAACGGTTTCAGCCCTATCTTTGCCTTGCAGCGGCGGGGGTTAATGAAAGGCACCGCCGAACAATTGCAATACATTATGCGCGATGAAGTCATGCACTGCAGTTTTGGCATTCGTACTGTCAAGCAACTGATGCAGGAAGAAAACATCAAGCCCGATAGCGATGCCTTGCGCCAAATGTGGGATGAAGCTGAAGCAGCGGAGCAAGCCTACGCCAATTACATCTTGCGTGAACCGATGCTTGGCTACAAAGCCGAAGATCATATCGAGCAATTCCGTTTCATCGCCAATCGTCGCGCCCGCCAGCTGGGGTTTTCTGAACCCTTCTCAAAAGCAAAATGTGCATTGCCCTGGTTAGATGAGCAATCCAATATTCGGAAAGAAAAAAACTTTTTTGAGACACGAGTGACGGAATATCAAACAGGGGGTGGATTGAGCTGGTGAGTTTGTTAATAATTCTGGGAACTGATTTGCCAGAAATCACTCAGATCAGGCGTTGTTTGATCGACTTACACTCGTTTCCACGGTCCTTCGTGGGAATGTATGTCGATGATATGGATTACCACGCAGGAGCATGGGAACCAGAAAATACCTTAGAAACGAGATGAACACCATGATGGATATGACCCCGAGTGTGTGTTAGCGGGAGCGCGGTCTTCATCTTGGATTTTTCTACCCATTCCTCCTTTTTTCACTAAAAGTCCCCTAAATACTAATATTACTTGGTCGATGCGGTTATGAGTCTTGCTATGGAAAGATATGTGGTCTATTATTTCTACAGATGGTGTATTGCAAGAGGTTCGGACTATGCTTAAACCCAATATGAATGATGTGGATAACCGTCAAAATCGTAAACGAGTGCTAACACAGGCGGTAATTAAGGCTTCGGGTATCATGAATTTGCGTCAAGCTGTGATAGCTAAAACACTTGGAATTAGCGAATCTTCTGTTTCGCGTATGAAGTCTGGTGATTATTTGCTCAAGGATACAGGTAAAGAATGGGAGTTGGCAGCGCTTCTCGTACGACTTTATCGAAGTTTGGATGCCATTATGGCGGGTGATAAAGATTCCCTTCGTGCTTGGCTTTTAAATTACAATACTGCTCTAAGTGAAGCGCCAATTAATCTCATTTCTAACGTTGCTGGTTTGGCAAAAACTGTGGATTATGTGGACAGCTACCGCGCTCGCGTCTGAGGCTTTTGAGCAAGAAGGGATTGCTTGGCGTGTTGTTGAAGATCAATATACAGCTTCGACACGTAAGGTCGTAGATACAAAAAATGACCAGGAACTGCTCGAAAATATTCTCGAAGAAAGTAAACCATTCGTACCACATGGTGCTGAAAAACTACACTATCTACTTCAAACACCTTTTCGATATTCATCACCTTACCCTATTGGTTCTCGTTTTCGTCGAACGGGATCTACCGAAGGCGTGTTCTATGCTGCCGAAGAAATTCGTACCGCGCTTGCTGAATTATGTTATTACCGATTAAACTTTTTCAGAGAGTCGCCCGGCACCCCCTTTCCTTGCCAGCAAGAACGCTTAACCGTTTTTTCTATTAGCTACCATTCAAGCAGCACCCTTAGTCTTGTTCAAACCCCATTTGTTGAGAATAAAGAAATATGGACACATCCATCAAACTATGAGGCCACGCAAGCATTCGCAGACACAGTTAGGCAAGCAGGCATCGAAATAATTTGTTATGAGTCTGTTCGCGATATTAAGAAGAGGCTTAATATTGCGTTGCTATCGCCAAATGCTTTCAGTGCTAACTCACCAATAAAAATGCAGACCTGGTTTCTTTATCTTTCAGAAGCTGAAGTAAATTGTGAGCGAGCAAATGCTTCTCACCTTGATGACTATTTGACATTTAAGCTTGATCAATTCGACTGATTGTAGAAATGATAGTGATTATCCATACCCCGAGCGCTCTTTTAAAAAGGATCGTAGAGTTAATATTCGTATATCGAGCAAAGATTTAAATTCTTTGCAAACGCTCGCTTTACGTGAAGGGTTACCTTATCAAACACTAATTTCAAAGTGTTTTGCATAAATATGTTACAGGCATATTGAAGTAGAAAAACGCATAACCCATATAAGCCGATCTTGAGTTAATACAGTCATCTCGGCAGCCCCAAATAAAACATGTTCTATAATATTGTACATGTTGGTATTTTCTTCTATACTTGTACCATATATTGTACATATTAGGAGTTGAAATAATGCGTATTATCTCATTTACTGAAGCTCGAAATTCCCTTAAATCTGTTTTAGATCAAGTGGTTAATGATGCTGACTGTGCTGTAATTACGCGTCGTGATAGCGAAGATGCTGTCGTTATGTCTTTGGATTTTTACAATAGCCTGATGGAAACAGTTTATTTACTTAAAAGCCCTGCGAACGCAGAGCACCTGCAAAAATCTATAGAGCAATATCAGCAAGGTAATACCAAGGAAAGAGATTTACTGGATGAGTAGAAATTTAGTTTGGACTGAGGTTGGCTGGTCGGATTATGTATATTGGCAAAGTCAGGACAAAAAAACGTTAAAAAGAATTAATAAGTTAATTGATAATACTATTCGTATACCGTTTGAAGGTATCGGTAAACCAGAAGCGTTGAAAGAAAATCTATCTGGTTTTTGGTCTCGAAGAATTGATGATACTCATCGGTTAGTATACGCAGTTACTGATACTCACATAACAATTATCGCTTGCAGGTATCACTATAGCAAAAATGAAGAAAATGAATGAAATAAAAAGCCCAGAAGTTTTGGAGGTATTCAAAAAGTACCCAAAGCCAATTCGCCAAAAAATAATGTTTCTGCGTCAAATAGTTTTGGATACCGTGAGAGAAACAGAAGGCGTGGTTTTTCTGGAAGAAACGTTAAAATGGGGAGAACCCAGCTATCTGACAAAAAATGGAAGCACTATCAGAATGGGTTGGAAAAAATCAAAGCCTGATCAATATGTACTGTATTTTAATTGCAAAACCAAACTAGTTGATACATTCAAGGAACTTTATGGTGGCTTATTCAGATTCGAAGGAAATAGGGCAATAGTATTTACTATAGATGATAGAGTCCCAGTAAGTGAATTAAAGCATTGTATTTCATTGTCCATCAAGTACCATTGTATAAAGCATCTTCCAATGTTGGGTGCATGAAAATACATATATCAACACGCCCTGAGGTGGACAACAACTAAAATTTCAGCCTTTTATCGCGAAATATAACAAAGGCGAGCCCCTTTTTTTAAGCGCTTTGAGGTACTTTGATTCATCATAGGGCGTGTTTGTTTTCCAACATCTAAAAGCAATTCGTATTGATTCATTTTTCAGGAGCCGATTATGGATTATAGATGTGCTTTATTACTTGCTGGCCGAAGTATTTATCTTATCATTTTTAGCTCGCTTTTTTTCTTATTAATATCACAACAGACCTTTGCAAAACCCACAGTCAAGAATGTCATTCTCCTGATTGGTGATGGAATGGGCCCGCAACAATATGCGTTAGCCATGTCATATGCTCGACTGGCACCCGATGCGCAGATTAGAAAACTAAATTTAGAAAAGCTCATGTCCCAAGGGGAGGTTGGTTTAATGATGACTCACCCCAAGGATGCACTTGTCGTTGATTCGGCCGCATCGGCTACGCAGCTTGCCACAGGCCATTATGCTGGCTCAGAAATGATCGGCCTGGATTATAGCGGTAATCCGCAAGTGACTATTTTGGAACTTGCGCGTGATGCCGGAAAATCTACCGGACTGGTGTCTGATACGCGTATCACTCACGCAACGCCTGCTGCCTTTGCCGCTCATCAGCCGCATCGGTCGATGGAAGATAAAATTGCCTCCGACTTAATCAATAGTCATGTTGATGTGATGTTATCTGCGGGTTTGCAGTCGTTTCTTCCGCAGAGGGTCAAAGACAAAAAAAGCAAGGTATATGCTAATCTTCGCCAACAGATTCCTGAGCACATTAAATTGGTTTCAAAAAGAAAAGATGATCGTAATTTGTTAACTGAAGCTGAAAACAAAGCTTATCATCTTGTGTTTGAGCGGGAGTCAATGTTGATGGCTCCTAAAAACAAGAAACTGTTGGGTCTTTTTGATTCTGCACACATGCCGGATGGCTTGCGTGAATTTCAAACGGAGCAGCAGAAATTCAGAAAACATCCTACGCTGCGGGAAATGACGAGCAAAGCACTTGATCATCTCTCGCAAAATGAAAAAGGATTTTTTTTAATGGTTGAAGCGGGCCAGATTGATTGGGCGGCTCATTCCAGTGATGTGAGTACAATGCTTCATCAAATGTTGCAATTTGACAAAACGATTGGATACACAATGGAGTGGGTCAGAAAAAATGGTGATACTTTGCTGGTGTTGACGGCGGATCATGAAACCGGGTCATTCGGTTTCAGTTATTCAAATTTTGAAACGCCAAAGGCAAGAAGCCTTGATGGTGAGGCATTTGCGGGTATCAAGTACAAGCCAAAATACAATTTTGGAACACCAAAAATAATCGATATGATTTATCAACAAAAGAAATCCTACACAGAAATGGTTTCTGAGTTTGATGCTTTGCCTGAAGAACAGCAAACGGCCAAAAACCTGATGAGCATCGTTAATGAAAGCTCTGAGTTCAAAATTTCTTTGCCTGAGGCAGAAAATATTTTAAAACCTGTGGATGATGGGTTTTATGTGAACGACTTTAAAGATTTTTATGTTTCTTTTAGAAATCATCGACAAAACAGACTTGGAATAATTTTGTCACGTTACCAAAATGTTGTATGGGGTACTGGTACGCATACTGCCACACCGGTGCCTGTTGTGGCATTTGGGCCGGAAGAATTAACTAAGCAGTTCAATGGTATTCATCACAGTACTGAGGTCGCAAGGATGATACAAAAAGCACTGGGCCTGACAGTCAGTTGGTGAGTCGCGCCTTTGCCAGCAATGGCGGGTCAAACAATCGGGTAAAATATTTGGGAGCCGTTAGGGATGGGCGCGCAATAACTTTGGGGGAGTGACGGGTTGATGGGGTAAGCATACGCCAGCGCTAAACCTAATAGCAGTCGCATCGGATTAGTCAAACCACATCAAAGGCATATCATTGTGTACACTTAAATGTTTAAAATCTCCATCAACTTGAATCATGGATTTAATTTGATGCACTCCTGGACTCAAGGCGTTTTCTCCAGTCGTTAGATAACTGGTGGTGATAGTTCTTTGGCTAACAGAATTAGGATATTCTAACGGTTGAGCTCCTACAAACCCCACGATTTTATCATCAATGGTTATCCAGAGTGTGCATATCCCACCTTCGTCAGCTGAGTCTCCTTGCACTCGAATTTTTGATGTAAACATGATTATACCGTTATGACCTTCTGGAATATTTAGTGTTCCTTCAGCCAGAACAAAAGGCTCTCCAACAGGCGGCAATAGACTATTACTCGATCCGACTATAGTGTAATCCCATTGACTGTCCTGAATTCAAGTCATAAGTGCATAACCGGTTAATGTTTTTTGCGCGTAATTAATTAAAATAATTATCTTGAAATAG
>Ga0256830_1002789_pt1 | contig 11281 bp, 8 predicted proteins | sample 128326metaG_FD_190537 | JGI IMG/M metagenome (GOLD analysis project Ga0256830, IMG submission 190537) | Hydrothermal vent microbial communities from Lau Basin, Pacific Ocean - 128-326 | ecosystem: Environmental > Aquatic > Marine > Hydrothermal vents | place: Pacific Ocean: Lau Basin | collected...
GGCCTCGCAGGGGCCGCCTCGGCGCGGTCCGCTGCGGCGCGTGAGGGCACGCGCCGCGGCCGCTCCCCTGGCGCCGGGCGGCCCGGGCTGCTCGGCCGTCGCGCTTCGTCGGAGCCCCCAGCCCCACCGCCGCAATCCGCATGTGCTTTTGCGAAACGGAGCACTAGAAGGCTGGAAGGCTAGAAAGCTGGGAGGCCGGGAGGCTGGAGGGCGCCGGGTCCGGCGGCTTGCCCGGGACGGCCGTGGGTAGGAGCGACCTCCCGGTCGCGATCCCGGGCCGGAAGGCCCGACGAGGAGTTGTCGCGGCCTGGAAGCTGCTCCCGTGGGTGAGGGGGAGCGAGGACCCCGGCAGGCGAGGCTGCCCGGCCGCCGAGCCATTAACCCGGCAACAAAATAGGCGCGTCACCTCGGAGCGCGGGGCAAGGATTTCAGGAGACAGACTTCAGCGGACAGACGACAGGTGTTCAAAAATGGTCCCCCGACTGCCGGGGTAGTCCCCCTCTGTCCACTGGCATCTGAATTCTGGCCCCCGATACGGCCGCGCCCGGCTCTCCAACAGGCCTCATGCCCCTCGGCTCCGATGTCGAGGCGAGCTTTCGGACCGACGACCAACGACTGACGACCAACGACTGAAGTTACCTGGAAGGAGTCGTCATGAACATCGCCGTGCTCGTGAAAGAGGTCCCCGATCTGGAGGCGCGGGTCCAGGTGACCGGCGACGGCTCGGGGCTCGAGGTGGAGCCCAAGCGGGTCCTGAACTTCTTCGACGAGATCGCGGTCGAGGCCGCCCTGCAGCTCAAGCAGGCCGCCGGCGGGCGGGTGGTGGCGGTGGGCATGGGGCTCGAGGCCCTGCGCCGGGCCCTGGCCATGGGCGCGGACGCGGCCGTGCGGCTGGAGGACCCGGCCCTCGAAGGGGCGGATCCCCTTACCGTGGCCCGGGCCCTTGCGGCGGCCGTGGCCAAGGAGGGGTTCGACCTGGTCCTGGCCGGAAAGCAGGGCACAGACACCGAGGCCGGCCTGGTCGGGCCGATGGTGGCCGAGGTGCTGGGCGTGCCCTGTGTGACCGGGGTGGTGGGGTGCGAGGTGGAGGACGGGAGCCTGGTGGTGACGCGGGAGGCCGACGGCCGGGAGACCCTCCGGGTGCCCCTGCCCGCCCTGCTCACCGCGGAGAAGGGGTGGTACGAGCCCCGGGTGCCCCAGGTGATGGGCCTGATGAAGGCGATGCGGGCCCAGATCCCGGCCGTGTCCCTGGCCGATCTGGGGGTGGAGGCGGTGGAACCTTTGCCGTCCCAGGGCTTCCAGGGGCCGCGCAGCCGGCCCGAGGTCCGCATGATCCAGGGCGAGCCCGAGGAGGCCGCGGCCGAGCTGGTGCGGCTCCTGAGGGACGAGGCGAGGGTGATTTAGGCTGGGAGGAGGTTCCCATGCAGATCTGGGTGGTGTGCGAGGCAGAAGGCGAGGGGCTGCGGCGGGCGGTCCGCGAGCTCGCGGCCCAGGCCCGGCGGGTGGGGGGCGAAAACGTAGAGGTCACGGCCGTGGCCGTGGGCGACGAGGCCGGGCCGGCCGAGGCCCTACAGGGAACGGTACACCGGCTGCTCAAGGTGGAGGGGCCTGCCGGCTACGCCGCAGATCCCTGGGTGGACGCCCTGGCCCGGGTGCTGGGCGACCAGGCGCCGGACCTGGTCCTGTGGCCCGAGGGGCCGCGCACCCGTGACGTGCTGCCCCGGGTGGCGGCCCGGCTCGGATGGAACGCGGTCACCAACGCCCTGGCGCTGGAGGCCGGAGACGGAGGGCTGCGGCTCCTGCGGCCGGTGTGCGGGGGCAAGGCCTACCAGTGGCTCGGCCTGACCGGCCGCCGGGTGCTGGCGGCGTTTCGGCCCAACAGCTTCGATCCGGAGACGCAGGCCGACCTGACGACCCGGGTGGAGACCGTGTCCGTGGAGCCGGCGGCCCAGAGGGCCGAGGTGCTGGAGCGGACCGGCCAGGAGTCGGAACGGGTGCCCCTGACCGAGGCCCAGGTGGTGGTGAGCGGAGGCCGGGGCCTGAAGGGGCCGGAGAACCTGAGGCTCCTGGAGGAGCTCGCCGACGCCCTGGGCGGGGCCGTGGGTGTGAGCCGGGCCGTGGTGGACGCCGGCTGGGCCGACCACGCGATCCAGGTGGGCAAATCGGGCAAGACCGTGTCGCCGGCCCTGTATGTGGCCGTCGGGATCTCCGGTGCGGTGCACCACACCATGGGCATGGACACCTCCAAGGTGGTGGTGGCCATCAACAGCGACCCCAACGCCCCGATCTTCCGCTACGCGGACTACGGCGTCGTGGGCGACGCGCTCCAGGTGCTGCCCGCCCTGACCCGGGCGATCCGGGAGGCCCGGACGTGACAGCACCCCTCAACCGGGCGCGCTCCCCTTTCCGGCTTTCTCGCGTTCCAGCCTTCCAGCCGCAGGAGGCGTGCCCATGAAGATGGATGCCGTGATCGTGGGCGCGGGCCTGGCCGGGCTGGCCGCGGCCGAACGGCTGGCCGAGGTCGGGCTCCAGGTGGTGGTGCTGGAGCGGGGCGACGGGCCCGGCACCAAGAACGTGACCGGCGGCCGGATGTACGTGGGGCCCATCCGCGACGTGGTGGAGCGGTGGCAGGACGCCCCGTGGGAGCGGGCCGTGACCCGCGAGGCCTGGACCCTGGTGGACGGCGACCGGGCCGTGCGGATGGAGTACATCGACCCGGCCCTCGGCGGTGAGGTGCCCCAGAGCTACACCGTGCTCCGGGGCCGGCTCGACGCCTGGCTGGGCGAGCGGGTCATGGGCATGGGGGCGTTCGTAATCCCGGAGAAGCCCGTGGCCGAGCTGCTGCGCGAGGACGGCCGGGTGGCCGGGGTCCGGGTGGACGGCGAGGAGATCCCGGCCCACGTGGTGATCGGGTGCGACGGCGTGCTCTCGTTCGTGGGCCAGGCCGCCGGCCTCCGGCAGGTGCCCGAGCCCAAGGCCGTGGCCGTGGGCGTGAAGGAGGTGATCGGGCTTCCGCCGGGCACCATCGAGGACCGGTTCAACCTGGAGCCGGGCGAAGGGGCGGCGGAGTTGTTCGTGGGCTCGTTCACGGACGGCCGGATGGGCGGGGGGTTCGTGTACACGAACCGCGACTCGGTGTCGGTGGGCGTGGTGATGGGGGTGCACGATCTCATGGAGGACGGCGGTCGGGAAAAGGCCCCCGAGACCCTCGAGGCATTCAAGCGCCACCCGCGGGTCCGAAGACTCCTCCAAAGTGGAGAGCTCCTGGAGTACTCGGCCCACCTGATCCCCGAGGCCGGCCTGGGCGGGGTGGGGCGGATCGTGGACGACGGCATCCTGCTGGCGGGCGACGCCGCGGGGCTGGCCCTGAACATGGGGTACACGGTGCGGGGCATGGAGTTTGCCGTGGCGAGCGGCCGCATGGCGGCCGAGGCCGTGCTGGAGGCCCGGGAGGCGGACGACTACTCGGCGGTGGGGCTGTCGGGGTACCTGCGGCGGCTGCGCCAGAGCTTCGTGTGGAGGTACCTGGAGGCCTACCGGGACATGCCGGCGCTCCTGTCCAACCCCGACCTGTTCGGCCGGTACCCCAGGGAGGTGGCCGAGCTGGTGGGCCGGCTGGTCCGGCTGGGAAAGGACGCGCCCGAGCCCCTCGGTTCCCTGGTATGGGGATTCCTCCGGCGAACCGCCCTCAACCGCCGGGACGCCCGGTTCTGGTGGAAGGCACGGGGGCTGGGACGGTAGGAAACGTTGGGACGTTAGGACGTTAGGACGGGAGGACGTGTGGTGCCACCGACGACTGGAGACCGAAGACCGGAGACCGACGACCCAACCATTCACGATTGACGATTCACGATTCACGAGACCCCCCATGGCCGTCGACGAAAAGCTCACGAAGAACGCGTTCCGGCACGACGAGCAGAGCCACATCCAGATCGACGCCGAGGTGTGCCGGGCCCGGTGCCGCGAGCGCTACTGCGTGCGGGTCTGCCCGGCCGCCCTGTACGAGTGGAACGAGGAGTCGGACCGGATGACGGTGGAGTTCGCGGGGTGCCTGGAGTGCGGTACCTGCCTCGTGGCCTGCCGCGAAGGGGCTCTCACGTGGCGGTACCCCCGGGGGGGATACGGGGTGAGGTACCGGTACGGTTAGGACGTTCGGACGTGCGAACGCGCGGACGTCGCCACGCGAAGAGACACCCACGGTCTGAACGGAGAACGACGAACGACCAGCGACCTGCGACGAACGACGAAAGACCAAAAGACCGCTCTGTAGGAGACCCGACCATGGCGCGAAAGATCAAGGTGCTGGTTGCGAAGCCCGGGCTGGACGGTCACGACCGGGGAGCCAAGGTGGTGGCCCACGCGCTCCAGGAGGCCGGGATGGAGGTGATCTACACGGGGCTCCACCAGAGCGTGGAGGCGATCGTGCAGACCGCCATCCAGGAGGACGTGGATGTGATCGGGCTGTCCATCATGACCGGCGGCCACCTACCGATCTGCCGCAAGCTGACCGCGCTGCTCAAGGAGAAGGGCGCTCAGGACAAGGTGGTGATCGTGGGAGGCGTGATCCCCAAGAAGGACTTCGAGGCCCTGCGGGCTCTGGGAGTGGAGGGCATCTTCCCCGGGGGCACCCCCCTGGACGAGACCGTGCGGTTCATCCAGGAGCGGTGCGGTGCGTAGTGTGGTGTTTCGGAAATTTCGCGGTGTTCCCAGGAGGGGCCTCCTGCCCCACCCCCTCGGGGAATGCACGAACTTGCTGAGCATGACTCTATTGCTCCGGCGGATAAATGGGCGCTATTGCTCCCTGTTGGAAGGGCAAGGGGCTTGGTGGAGCGCCGGGCGTGGCTCCGACAGTCGCTGCCCCCGGCGCTCAGCCGATCTTCGCTCTGCCGGTGATCCGAAACCCATTGCCTACGTTCGTTTTTCCAGCATTCATGGAGCACTCGGGCTGAGTGCCGGGGGCGGCGTGAGTCGGATGCTGCACTCACGCACGGCCGGAACCAAGCCCCTTGCCCCCCGCCGCCGATGAAGCGCGCCGATTTTGTTGCTGGGTTAATGACCGCCATATGTGAAGGTCCGGCAGCAGGCCGGAGACAAAGGGCTTCCTAGCCTTCCAGCTTTCCAGCTTTCCAGCCTACCGAACGGAGGCCCCATGGACGTTGCGAAGTACATCCGAGACGAGAAGGACGTGATCCTGGACGTGATCCTGCCCTCCGGGATCCACGTGAAGCCCAAGTACGGGCCCGAGGACCTGGAGGCGATCGGGTTCAACTACCAGAAGGACCTGGGGGAGCCCGGGCAGTTCCCGTTCACCCGGAACATCTTCCCCCAGGGGTACCGGACCCGCGAGTGGACGACCCGCCAGTACACGGGGTTCGGCACGCCCAGGGAGACCAACGAGCGGTTCAAGCTGATGATCTCCCACGGCCAGACGGGCCTGAACGTGGCCTTCGATCTGCCCACCCAGATGGGCCTCGACTCGGATCACCCCATGGCCGAGGGCGAGGTGGGCCGGGTGGGCATGGCCGTGGACAGCCTGCGGGACTTCGAGATCGCCTTCGACGGCATCGACCTGCACCGGGTGGGCGCGGGGCTCACGATCAACGCCGTGGCCTCGGTGATGCTGGCCATGTACCAGGCGGTGGGCGAGAAGCTGGGGTTCGACCGCACCAAGATCTCGGCCACCCCCCAGAACGACATCCTCAAGGAGGTGATCGGCCGGGGCGCCTGGATCTACCCCCTGGAGCCGGCGATCCGGCTGATCGGGGACACCATCGAGTACTCGATCAAGGCGATGCCCCGCACCAACCCGGTGAGCGTGTGCGGCTACCACATCCGGGAGTCGGGAGCCACCCCGGCCCAGGAGATGGCCTACGCCTTCCTGATCGCCAACGCCTACATCGACGAGGTGGTGCGGCGGGGGTACGAGCCCGACGAGTTCGTGGGTCGGTTCAGCTTCAACTTCAACATCTTCGGCAACCTGTGGGAGCAGGTGGCGAAGTTCCGGGCGGGGCGGAAGGTGTGGGCCACGAACCTGAAGGAGAAGTACAAGGTCAAGAACCCCCGGAACCTGTGGCTGCGGGGCCTGTTCGCCGGCGGCGGGTCGGGGCTCACCAAGGCCGAGCCCGAGAACAACATCATCCGGGGCGCTTACTACGCCCTTGCCGCCGCCCTGTCGGGGGCCCAGACCACGGCCCTGTGCTCGTTCGACGAGGCGTTCACCATCCCCACGCCCCGGGCCGCACTGCTGAGCCTCCGCACCTGCCAGATCCTGATGGAGGAGGTGGGGCTCCGCGACACGGTGGACCCCCTGGCCGGATCGTACTTCGTCGAGACCCTGACCAAGCAGATGGATGAGAAGATCTGGGAGGAGATGGAGGAGATCGAGTCCAAGGGCGGCATCGTGGAGTGCGTGAGCAACGGCTACGTGCACCGCAAGCTGGCCCGCCAGGCCTACGAGTTCGAGCGCGCCCTGGAGCGCGGCGAGATCGTGAAGGTGGGGGTGAACAAGTACGCCACCGAGGAGGAGCAGGAGGTCGAGCTCCACGAGTACAACGAGGCCTGGGCCGAGGAGAAGATCCGGGAGCTCAAGGAGCTCAAGCGCTCCCGGCCGGCCGATCCGGTGCTCCAGAGCCTCCGGGAGCTGAAGCGGGTGGCCCGGTCGGGCGAGAACGTGATGCCCGCCCTGGTGGAGTGCTGCCGGGCCTACTGCACCGTGGGCGAGATGGCCGACGTGTTCCGCGAGGTGTTCGGCACCTTCCAGGAGCCGAGGATTTTTTGAGGCGATCGTGACTCGTTCGTCACAGGTCGCGGGTCGTTCGTCGTTGTTCGCTCGGGGCCAAAGCCCTGCAAGGTGATGCTACGGAGCTGGAACCACGATGGTTTTCGCCTTCTAGCGTTCCAGCTTTCCAGCTTTCTAGCCTCCGAAGGAGCAATCCATGTCCTACAAGATCGGGATCGACGTGGGAGGGACGTTCACCGACTTCCTGCTCACCGAGGAGGACGGGACCAGCCACATCTACAAGGTGCTGTCCACGCCCAAGGACCCGTCCATCGCCACGATCCAGGGGATCGAGGAGATGGCTCGGGACCGGGGGCTCACGACCGAGGAGTTTCTGGGCCAGGTGAGCACCATCGTCCACGGCACCACGGTCACCACCAACGCCACCCTCACCTACACCGGGGCCAAGACCGGGCTCCTCACCACCAAGGGGTTCCGGGACGCCCTGGAGATGCGCCGGGGCATCCGGGAGGAGCAGTACAACAACCGCTTCCCCAACGCCCGGCCCGTGGTGGAGCGGTACCTGCGGCTGCCGGTGGCCGAGCGGGTGGACTACAAGGGGGACGTGGTCGAGCCCCTGGACGAGGGGTCGGTGCGGGCCGCCCTGGCCGAGTTCCGCAACGAGGGGGTCGAGGCGGTGGCGATCTGCTTCATGAACGCGTTCGCCAACCCGGCCCACGAGCGGCGCGCGGCCGAGATCGTGCGCGACGAGCTGCCCGGGGCGTTCCTGTCGGTGTCCACCGAGGTGGTCCCGGCGATCCGGTTCTACGACCGGGTCTCCACCACGGCGCTGAATGCCTACGTGGGCCCGGTGCTCACCCGGTATCTCCAAAGCCTGATCCGCAAGCTGGAGGGCCTTAGGTACCAGGGCATCCTCCTGATCATGGCGTCGAACGGCGGGGTGATCTCCCCCGAGGCGGCCATGGACAAGCCCGCCACCACGCTGCTCTCCGGCCCGGCGGGCGGGCCGGTGGCCGGGCTCGCCTTCGTCCGGGGCCAGGGGTACGAGGACTGCATCACCTGCGACATGGGCGGCACCAGCTTCGACGTGGCCCTGGTCAAGGACGGCAAGCCCCTGACCACCACCGAGGGCTCGATCAACCGGCTTCGGATCAGCCTGCCCATGCTCAACGTGGTGACCATCGGCGCGGGCGGCGGGTCCATCGGCTGGATCGACGAGGGGGGGCTGCTGCGGATGGGGCCCCAGAGCGCCGGCGCCGACCCGGGGCCTGCGTGTTACGGCCGGGGGGGGGAGCTTCCCACCTGTACCGACGCGGACCTGGTGCTGGGCTACCTGGATCCGGCGTTCTTCGCCGGGGGGCGGATACCCCTGGACCTGGAGGCGGCCCGGCGGGCCATCGACGAGCACGTGGCCCGGAAGCTGGGGTACACGGTGGAGGAGGCGGCCGCGGGCATGTACGACGTGATCAACGTGAGCATGGCCGCGGCCGTGCGGGAGATCGCGGTGAACAACGGGTACGACCCGCGCGACTTCCCCCTGGTCACGGCCGGCGGAGCCGGGCCCAACCACGCCTGCATGATCGCCCTGGAGCTGGGGATCCCGGTGATCCTGGTGCCCCGGGAGAGCTCGATCTTCTGCGCGGCCGGCATGCTGCGCTCGGACCTCAAGCACGACTTCGTGCGCAGCTACCCCGCCCGGCTCGACGAGTTCGACCGCGACCGGTTCCGGGCCCTGTGCCGGGAGATGCGCGACGAGGGAGTCCGGCAGCTCGCCGCGGAGGGCATCCCCGAGGACCGGGTGGAGACCCACGTGGTGCTGGACCTGCGCTACGTGCGCCAGTACCACGAGGTGAGCGTGGAGGTGCCGTGGGACGAGGCGGTGGCCGCCGACCCCGAGGCGTTCGCGGCCCGGTTCCACCCCCAGCACGACGCCCTGTACGGGTACAACCTGGCCGAGAAGGGCACCCCGGTGGAGCTGATCAACGTGCGCGTCACCACCGTGGGCCGCACCGACAAGCCCCGGCTGGCCCCCGAGCCCCTGGCCGGGGAGGACCCGTCCCCCGCGTTCAAACGCAGCCGGTCGGCGTATCTGCCCCGGGAGAAGCGGTTCGCCGACGTACCGGTGTACGACGGCATGAAGCTGCGGCACGGCAACCGCATCGCCGGGCCGGCCATCATCGAGCAGGTGAACACCACCACCTTCGTGACCCCCGAGTTCTCGGTGGTGGTGGACCCCCTGGGCACCTACACCTTGTACCTCAAGGAACGGGAAGACGAGATCCTCCGGAGGGTTCTGGGATGAGCGAGATCCGAATCGACAAGGTGCTGGTGTCGATCCTGCAGCGGCGCCTGAAGAGCATCACGGAAGAGATGAGCATCGCGATGACCCGGACCACCCGGAGTCCGATCCTGTGCGAGGCCAAGGACTTCGTCACCGGGCTGTACGACGCCAAGGGCAACATGCTGGAGCAGACCGAGAACCTGCCCATCCTGGCCTTCAGCCTGGCGCCGGTGTGCAAGTACATCATCGAGTACTTCGGCGACGACATCCATCCGGGCGACGTCATCTTCCACAACGACGTGTTCAGCATGGGCAACCAGAACAACGACGTCGCCGTGTACAAGCCCATCTTCTTCGAGGGCGAGTTGGTGGCGTGGGCCGCGTGCAAGGGCCACCAGGCCGACATCGGCGGCGCCGTGCAGGGCGGGTACAACCCCCAGGCCACCGAGGTGTGGCAGGAGGCCCTGCGGATCCCGCCGGTCAAGGTGATCGAGCGGGGCAAGCTGCGAAAGGACGTGTGGGACCTCATTTTCGCCAACATCCGGCTCGACATTGTCGAGGAGGACATGCGGGCCGAGATCGGCTCGTGCGTGGTGGGCGAGCGGGGGGTTTTGAAGATCCTGGAGCGGTACGGCCGCGAGGTGTTCGAGGCCCACAAGGAGCACCTGTTCGACGCCACCGAGCAGATGATGCGCCAGGAGATCCGCACCATCCCCGACGGGGTGTACCGGGGCGAGGCCACGGCCTACTACGACGGGAAGAACCCCGGGTCCGAGTACACGATCCGGGTCACGATCACGGTCAAGGACGGGGAGATCCACTTCGACTACACCGGAACCGACCCCCAGACCCCTGGGTTCGTGAACGGCACGTTCACCTCGAGCGCCTCGGCCACGATCCTGACGTTCCTGCAGATGGTGAACCCTAACATGCCCCACAACGAGGGCATGGTCCGGCCGATCCAGATCACGATCCCGGGCGGCACGATCCTGAACGCGGCCTACCCCGCGGCCACCACCTACGGGAACCACCTGTGCCCCAACAACGCCGACGCCATCATGCGGGCCCTGGGCCCGGTGATCCCCGAGCGGGTCACGGCCGAGTGGAACGAGCTGCTGTGCAGCCTGTCCACCGGCAGCGATCCCCGCAAGGGCGGCGAGCCGTTCGTGGACATCTTCTTCATGGGCATGAAGGGAGGGTCCGGCGGCATCTACGGGTGCGACGGGTACGACCACATCGGCATGATCGACGCCTCGGGCGGGGTGCTCGACCAGGACTACGAGATGTTCGAGCAGCAGACCCCCCACCGCCTCGTCCGCCACGAGTACTGGTGCGACTCGGCAGGGGCCGGCCGGTGGCGGGGCGGCCTGGGGGTGGAGACCGAGTTCGTCATGGGCGGCGAGAACGTGAAGGTGGTGACCTTCGGCGACGGCGACGTGGAGCCCGCCAGGGGCGCGGTGGGGGGCAAGGACGGCACCCTGAACGTGATCAAGCTCCGGTACCCGGACGGCCGGTGGTACACCTGCACCAGCAAGGACCTGGTGGAGAACGTGCCGGCCGGCACCGTGTACTTCCAGCAGGCCGGGGGCGGCGGGGGCTGGGGCGACCCCAGGGAGCGGGACCCGGCCAAGGTGCTCCGGGACGTGCGAAACGGCGTGGTCTCCCTGGAGAAGGCCCGGGAGGACTACGGCGTGGCCATCGACCCGGCCACCTGGACCGTGGACGAGGCCGAGACGGAGAGGCTGCGCTCCGGAGAGGCAGAAACCAGAGACTAGAGACTAGAGACTGGAAACTAGAGACTATTAACCCGGCGACAAGACAGGCGCGTCACCTCGGAGGGCGGGGCAAGCGTCAGAGGCGTTGCGCGGCGAGCTGAGGGGCCGCGCCCGGCTCTCCGACAGGTCCCTTGCCCCTCCGAGCAGGGAGCGATAGCGCCTGTTTATCCCCCGGGGACTATTAACTCGGCGTTCCATTTCGCAAAAAAAGTATGCGGATTGCGGCGGTGGGGCTGGGGGCTCCGACGAAGCGTGACGGCCGAGCAGCCCGGGAGCCGATCCGACCGACGACCAAAGACCGACGACCGAAGACCGAAGTTGCTGGGAGCCATTCACCATGAGCCAAACCTTCATGCCATCCATCCGGGACGAGGAGGAGCTGGCCGGCGTCCAGCTCGAGGGGCTCCGCTGGACCGTGCGCCATGCGTACGAGGGGTCGGAGTTCTACCGCCGCCGGTTCGACGAGGCCGGGGTGCGGCCCGACCA
>Ga0256830_1002790_pt1 | contig 11276 bp, 12 predicted proteins | sample 128326metaG_FD_190537 | JGI IMG/M metagenome (GOLD analysis project Ga0256830, IMG submission 190537) | Hydrothermal vent microbial communities from Lau Basin, Pacific Ocean - 128-326 | ecosystem: Environmental > Aquatic > Marine > Hydrothermal vents | place: Pacific Ocean: Lau Basin | collected...
TGCCGGTGTCGTCCCCACCCAATTTCCTCCTTTGAACGCCTGACGTCCCATGTCCCAGCCATGCCCCCCGGCATCCTAAGCGAGCCCGCCTGGCGCCCCCACCGCCGCCTGTGCCGGGGCTGCCTGCCGCCGGAGGTGGCGGCCTGGCTGCTGGACTCCGGCTCGCTCACCCACCGCCTGCGCCGGCGCTGTCCCGGCGACTTCCGGGTGGAGGTGGTGCGCCAGGGCCGCGCGGTGTCGGCGTACAACGAGCGCGAGCGGCTGGGTCTGCGCCGGGCCGTCCGGGTGCTGGTGCGCGAGGTGTTTCTCTACTGCGGCGACACCCCGTGGGTGTTCGCGCGCACCGTGATCCCGCCCCGGACCCTGCGCGGCCGGGCCCGCTACCTGGCGCGCCTGGGCAGTCGTCCCCTGGGCGCGGCCCTGTTCGCCGATCCCACCATGGAGCGGGGCGAGCTGGAGGTGTGCTGCGTGCGCCGGGGCGAGGCCCTGCACGCCGCCGCCAGCGCGCGCCTGCGCCGCGCCCCCGACTGCATCTGGGGCCGGCGCTCGGTGTTCTACATCGGCGGCCGGCCGCTGCTGGTGGCGGAGCTTTTTCTGCCGCCGCTGCTCGCTTCGGGGTAGAATGATCGTCCATGTCCGTACCGCAGCAAGCGTTCTCCGGGCATGGCGGCGGCGCCGGCCGCGCCAGGCAGCGCCTGGTGGAGTATGCGCTGCTCATGCGGCTGCACCGGCCCATCGGGATCTTCCTCCTCCTGTGGCCCACGCTGTGGGCGCTGTGGCTGGCCGGCGACGGCCATCCGCGCTGGGACCTCGTCCTCATCTTCATCGCCGGCGTGGTGCTCATGCGCTCGGCCGGCTGCGTCATCAACGACTACGCCGACCGCGACTTCGACCGCCACGTGGCCCGCACCCGCGACCGGCCCCTGACCGCCGGCCGGGTGAGCCCGCGCGAGGCCCTGGCCCTGTTCACCGTGCTGGTGCTGGCCGCCTTCGGCCTGGTGCTCCTGCTCAACCGGCTGACCCAGGTCCTGGCGGTGGCGGCGCTGGCGCTGGCGGTGGTCTATCCCTTCATGAAGCGCATCACCCACCTGCCGCAGGTGGTGCTGGGCGCGGCCTTCGCCATGTCCGTGCCCATGGCCTTCGCCGCCCAGACCGGCGAGGTGCCGCGCCTGGCGTGGCTGCTCTACGTCACCACGCTGGTGTGGACGGTGGCCTACGACACCCTCTATGCCATGGCCGACCGCGAGGACGATCTGCGCATCGGCATCAAGTCCACCGCCATTCTGTTCGGCGAAGCCGACCGCCTCATCGTGGGCCTGCTGCAGGCCATGGTCATCGCCGGCCTCTACCTGGTGGGCCGGCAGGCGGCGCTGGGCTGGATCTACGGCCTCGGTCTGGTGGCGGCGGCGGTGTTGTTCGGCTGGCAGCAGTTTCTCGTCCGCCGGCGGGAGCCGGCCGCGTGCTTCGAGGCCTTTCTCAACAACAACTGGGTGGGGGCGGCGGTGTTCGCCGGGCTGGTGCTGGAGTACCTCGCCGGCCGCTGGTGAGCCGGTCAAGTGCCGGCGGCCCCTGCCGATAAGGGCAAGTGCATGTCAGAAAAGAGGAAAATGCCCTGTTCTTCCTGAAGCGCAAGACCCCGGCGGGCGGGGGCTGGACCGCGGTGGCGGCGGACGCCGGCGGCGTGGCCGTGGCCGCCGCCAGCCGCGATCCCGGCCAGACGCCGCAGCTCAAGGCCTGCGGCCAGGCCCCCGACGCCGCCGCCCTGGGGGCGCTGGTGGCCGAGCACCGGCTGGCGGGCACCCGTGCCGTGGCCGTGCTGCCGCCCGAGGCCTACTCGCTGCATCTGCTGGAACGGCCCCAGGTGCCCGATGCCGAGCTGCGCCAGGCGGTGCGCTGGAAGGTGAAGGACCTGCTGGACTATCCCCTGGAGGAGGCGGTGGTGGACGCCTTCCCGGTGCCGGGCAACCCGGCCCGCGGCCGCCAGGACATGGTGTACGTGGTGGCGGCGCGGCGCGAGCGGGTGCAGGCGGAGGTGGCACGCCTGGAGGCGGCCCGGCTCAGGCCGGCGGTGGTGGACATCGCGGAGCTGGCGCAGCGCAACCTGGCCGCCCTGCAGCCGGAGGACGCCGGCGGCGTGGCCGTGCTGCACCTGGGCCCGGGGGAGGGCCTGCTCACGGTGAGCCGCGAGGGGGTGCTCTACCTGGCCCGGCGCCTGGAGCTGGGCCTGGGCGAGCTGGGCGGTGCCGGCGGCGGGCTGGAGGGCCCCCTGGGGGGCACGGTGGAAGGGGACGGGCCCGCGCTGGAGCTGGAAGGCTTCGACCAGGCGCAGCGCCAGGCCATGGACACCGTGGCGCTGGAGGTGCAGCGCTCCCTGGACTACTACGAGAGCCATTTCGGCCAGCCACCGGCCACCGCCCTGGTGGTGGCCCCGCTGGCACAGCCGCTGCCGGGCTTCGTGGAGCACCTGGAAGCGAGCCTCGCGGTGCGGGTGCGCCAGGCGGAGCTCTCCGACCTGGTGGACGCGCCGGGCCCGCTGGCACCGGCGGTCCAGGCCCGGTGCTGGTTCGCCCTGGGTGCGGCCCTGCGCCAAACCGGTTCATGAAATGGGCCCGGAAATTGCATCTGCCCGGTAAAACCATGGATCAACAACAACCTGCGGGCAATTTCTCCACATGACCTCGGCCCTGGTACAGGAAATCAACCTGCTGCAGGACGACCTGCGGCCTGCCGCCGACTGGCTCTCCGGCCGGCGGGCGGGGCTCGTGCTGGCCGTCCTGGCGGTGCTGGCCGTGCTCTATAGTGCATTGAATTTCATGGATTTCCTGGCGTCACGCGCGGCCCTGGAGCAGGCCCGGGCGGAGCTGGCGCGGCTGGACCAGGCGCTGGCGGATGCCCGGGTGAAGTATCCGCCCCAGGCCCGGGACGCCCATCTGGCCGAACGCGTGGCCCGGCTGGCCCAGGAGGTGGCCCACAAGCGACGGGTTCTTGACACGCTCAGCGGGCGCACCTTCGGCAACACCCGGGGATTCGCCGGACATCTGGCGGGTCTGGCGCGCCAGCGGCTGGAGGGTGTCTGGCTCACGGGCGTGGCCATCCGGCGCGGCGGCACGGAGATCTCGCTCACCGGTGCGAGCCTGGACCCGGAGCTGGTGCCGCGCCTGCTGCAGCGGCTGTCCCGGGAGCAGGCCTTCGCCGGGACCGAGTTTCGCCGGTTCCTCATGGAGCGCAGCGAGGAACTCAAGGGCGCGGTGCGGTTCCGGCTCACCACCCGCGGGGAGGGGGTGTCGTGAAGCGGCGGCTGGCAGAGCTCGCCAAGCGGTTCGAGGCCCTGGATCGCTCCCGGCGCCTGATGTTGCTGGTGGCCGCGGCCGTCGTTCTGGTGGCGGGAGTGCGGCTGGGGGTGGCCGATCCCCTCGCGGCGGCGGCCCGCGGCGCCCGCGACGAGGCCCGCGAGCTGCAGAAGCAGATCGCCGAGCGGCGTGGCAGGCTGGCCGCCATCAAGGCGCGCCACGAGACCGATCCCAACCGCAAGGAGCGCCAACAGCTGGCCCGCCTGGAGCAGGAGGCCGGGCGCCTGGATGCCCGCCTGCGCGAGCGCATGCGCGGGCTCATCGAGCCGCGGGACATGGCGCGGGTGCTGGAGGACGTGCTGGTGCGCCGCACCCGCCTGCGGCTGGAGGCGGTGCGCTCGCTGCCGCCCCAGCCCCTCATCGAGCCGGCACCGGCGGAGTCCGGGGCCGCGGTGGCCGAGACCGACACGGTGGCGGAGAAGGAGACCGCACCCAAACCCGCCGCCGGGGTGTGGCGCCACGGGCTGCAGATCGTGTTCCACGGGACCTACCTGGATACCCTGGCCTACCTGCGGGAGCTGGAACGGCTGCAGTGGGAGTTCTACTGGGACGGGGTGGAACTGGAGGTGGAGGAGTACCCGCGGGCGCGGGTGACCATCACCGTGCACACCCTGAGCCTGGAGGAGGGCTGGATCGGTGTCTAGAACGCTGGCGGTGTTCCTGTTGTTCATGACGCTGGGGACGGTGCCGGCCCTGGCCCTGGACGATCCCACCCGGCCGCCGGGGCTGCGTCCGCCGCCTGCGTCCGCCGGTGCGGCCGGAGGGGTGCGCCGCGCGCGCTGGGTGCTGCAGTCCACCCTCATCTCCCCCGAGCGGCGCCTGGCCATCGTCAACCGGCGCACGGTGGCCGTGGGCGGGCGCATCAACGGCGCCCGGGTGGTGGCCATCCTGCCCGCCAGCGTGGTGCTGGAGCACAAGGGGCGCCGCATCCAGCTTCACATGGGCCGCAGCGCGCGCGTGCACAAGCGCGCCAGCGCCCCGGTGCAGGGAGGCGGGCAGCCATGATTCCGTTGCGACCGGCCTTCGTGCCCGCCTTCGGGCTGGTCCTGGTCCTGGCGGGCTGCGCCACCGGCGACCAGGTGCGCGACACCAGCCTCATCGACGCGGCCCTGGCCGAGGCCCTGGAACAGTCCGCGCCGCCCGCCGCCGCGGACGGGCCGGCGGCGGCCGACATCAACGAGGCCCTGCTGCCGCCGGTGCGCCTGGGGGCGCCCCCGGCCCCGGCCGCGGAGGTGGAGCCGCACTTCGACCTCAAGGTGGATCGCGCCCCCGCGCGGCAGTTCTTCATGCAGCTGGTGGAGGGCACCCCCTACAACATCGTGGTCCATCCCAAGGTGCGGGGGCGCATCTCGCTGGAACTCAAGAACGTGACCGTGCCCGAGGTGATGGAGACGGTGCGCAGCGTCTACGGCTACGACTTCGAACGCCACGGCCGCAACTATCACGTGTTTCCCAACGTGATGCGCACCCGCATCTTCCGCATCAACTACCTGGACGTGAAGCGCACCGGCCGCTCCGAGATCCGGGTCTCCTCCGGCCAGGTGAGCCAGAACGTGGCCCCGGGCACGTCCTCGGTCGGCACCGGCACCGCGGCGGTGGCGGGGACCGCGACAGGGACCGGCACCTCGCGCCGGGCGCTCACCGCCAGCCGGCTGGAGACCGAGACCGAGTCCGATTTCTGGCGCGAGCTGCGCCAGGCGCTCACCGCCATCGTCGGCCAGGGCGACGGCCGCAGCGTGGTGGTGAGCCCGCAGTCGGGCCTGGTGGTGGTGCGCGCGCTCACCTCGGAGCTGCGCGCGGTGGAGGACTACCTCAGGGCGACGCAGAAGATCGTCCAGCGCCAGGTGATCCTGGAGGCCAAGATCCTGGAGGTGGAGCTGCGCGACGGCTTCCAGTCGGGGATCAACTGGGCCGGGCTCGTCGGCAACGCCACCGACAATGCAATCATCGGCCAGACCGGCGGCGGCTCCATCTTCGACAGCGGCACCAGCATCATCGGCGGCAACACCGGCGATCTCAATCCCGGTTCGCCGACGCCGGTGAGCGGCACCAACGTCTCGGCCTTCGGCGGCGTGTTCACCATGGCGCTCAACATCGCCGGCGACTTCACCGCCTTCATCGAGCTGCTCAAGACCCAGGGCGACGTGCAGGTGCTGTCGAGCCCGCGCATCTCCACCGTCAACAACCAGAAGGCGGTGATCAAGGTGGGCACCGACGAGTTTTTCGTCACCGACGTGCAGACCTCCACCATCACCGCCACCGCGACCACGACCCAGAACAACGTGGAGCTGACGCCGTTCTTCTCCGGCGTGGCGCTGGACGTGATCCCGCAGATCAGCGAGGACGGTGATATCATTCTCCATATTCATCCCACCGTGAGCGAGGTCAAGGAGCAGGTCAAGGACATCGGCGTCTCCAGCGACACGGAGCTGACGGTGCCGCTGGCCCGGAGCACCATCCGCGAGTCGGACAGCATCGTGCGCGCGCGCAGCGGCCAGGTGGTGGTCATCGGCGGCCTGATGCAGAACGTGCGCCGCGACGAGTCGGCGGGCGTGCCGGTGCTGGGTGACCTGCCGGTGGTGGGCGGCCTGTTCCGCCACCAGCGCCAGGCCGTGCGCAAGAGCGAGCTGGTGATCCTGCTGCGGCCCATCGTGGTGGAGAACGGCCGCGAATGGCACGATCAGATCCGGCGCGTGCAGGGAACGGTGAAGCGGTTCGGCGGCGTGGACTGAGCAGCGGACAAAGGGGGGCGGTACGGTGTATCTGCAACACTTCGGCCTGCGCGAAGCGCCCTTCGCCCTCACCCCGGACACGGGCTACTTCTTTCCCTACCGCCACTACGCCGGCGCCATGAACACCCTGCTGGTGGCGCTGCGCGCCGGCGAGGGTTTCATCAAGGTGGTGGGGGAGGTGGGCACCGGCAAGACCCTGCTCTGCCGCAAGCTGCTCAACACCCTGGAGGCGGGATTCGCCACCGCCTACATCCCCAATCCGTACCTGACCCCCCACGGCCTCTATGCCGCGGTGGCGGAGGAACTGGAGGTGCCGTGCCAGCGCAACATGGGCGTGCACAATCTCATCAAGCAGCTCACCGGCCGGCTCGCCGAGCACCACCGCGCCGGCCGGCGGGTGGTGCTGTGCATCGACGAGGCCCAGGCCATGCCGCTGGAGACGCTGGAGGCCCTGCGCCTGCTCACCAACCTGGAGACCGAAAAGACCAAGCTCCTGCAGGTGGTGATGTTCGGCCAGCCCGAGCTGGACACCCGGCTGGACAACCCTGCGGTGCGCCAGTTGCGCCAGCGCATCACCTTCTCCTACGCCCTGCAACCCATGGACCAGGACGGCCTAGCGGCCTACGTCGGGCACCGGCTGCAGGTGGCGGGCTACCGCGGGCCGGAGATCTTTCCGCCCCGGGTCCTGCGCATGCTCTACCGGGGCAGCCGGGGCATCCCGCGGCTCGTCAACATCCTCTGCCACAAGGCCCTGCTGGCGGCCTGGGGCCGCGGCGCGCTGCGGGTGAGTCCCGCCTGCATGCGTGCGGCCATCCGCGACACCGCCGATGCCCGCGCCCGGCGGCGCCGGCTGCACCTGCGCCTGGGCGGCAGCGCCGCGGCGGTGGGCCTGGTGGGCGCGATCATGGCCCCGTGGCTGCAGGCCGGGGCGGGAGGCCCCTGGTGAGCCTCATCAACCAGATGCTCAAGGACCTGGAGCAGCGCCGCTCGCAGCTGCTGCAGGCGGAAGGTCCCTTGGAGGACATCGTTCCGGCGGTTTCGGTCCCGGCCCGGCGCCGCCGGCGGGCGCCGCTGGGGCTGGCCCTGGTGACCCTGGCTGCCGCGGCGGCGGTCTGGATCTGGCACGGGGCCGGCGGCCCCGAACCTGCACCGGTGGCGGCCGCCACCCCGGCCCCCGTTCCCGCCGCCCGGCCCGATCCCGCACCGCCGGCCGGGCCGGATCCGGCACCCGCGCCCGTGGCGGAGGCAGCGGTGCGGGACCCGGCCCCGGCCGCGGTGGAAGCGCGGGCGGCGGCATCCGTTCCCCGGCCGGTGATCAAGGCGCGGGCCGCGACCGCAAAACCGGTGCCGCCGGCGCCGGCCCGGGACGAGAGCACCGATGCAACCGGCGCGGCGGGGGGCGAAGGCACGGTGGCCAAGCGCCTGCGCCCGCCGACACCGGCCCAGCGGGCCGAGCAGGCCTACCAGCGCGGCTGGCAGGCGTTGCGGGCCGGGCGCGGGGCGGAGGCGGAGGCCGCCCTGCACGAGGCCCTGCGCCTGAATCCGGAGCACCTCCCCGCCCGCGAGCTGCTTGTGGGGCATCTCCTGCGCCAGGGCCGGCTGGACGAGGCCGGGCGCCTGCTGCGCGACGGCCTGGCCCTGGCGCCCCGCCACGGGACTTTCGCCAAGCTCTATGCCCGCATTCTGGCGCGCCAGAACGCGGTGCCCACGGCCATCGAGGTCTTGCGGCGCTCGGCGCCGGCGCTGGCGGCCGACCCGGATCACCACGCCATGCTCGCGGCCCTGTACCAGCGCCAGGGGCGGCATGCGGAGGCGGCCCGCCTGTACCGGGACCTGGTGAAGCTGCGCCCCAACGCCTCGGTCTGGTGGGTGGGGCTGGGGGTCTCCCTGGAGGCCCTGGGCCGGTCCGCCGAGGCGCGCCTGGCCTACGAGCGGGCCCTGGACACGGGCAACGTGGCGCGGCGCCTCAGGGACTTCGCCGACGGCCGCCTGGCTGCCCTGGGCGGGGAGGACTGAGCACCCGCAACCGCCGGCCCGCGGCGTGAAGCGGGTCACGGCGGCCGCGCTCACGCTATAATATGTTCGAGTTGTCATTCCACCAGGAGCCAGGGACATCATGGCAGGCATCCGGGGCCGCGGAGCGGCGACCATCCTGTTTGCACTGACATTGCTGCCGGTGGCGGGGCTTCATGCCGCCGAGGGCGATGCCGCCGACCTGCGCCTGGAGAAACGGCTGGACTATCTCACTCCGGCCGACGCCCGGCGCGGCCAGCTGGGCCTGCGCCTGGCCCACGAGCGCCTGCGCCCCGCCGAGATCGACGCCCACCGCCGCGACCTGCTGTTCGGCGAGCCGGCCACGGAGCGCGATCTTCTCGGCCCCGGCCCCGGCATCGACTTCTACGGCGCCACCATCACCTGGCCGTTCCGTTCCCGCCACCTGGAGCTGGACCTGGGGCTCAACCTGCGCCTGCTGCGGGGCGAGCTCACCGCGGGCAGCGGCGACGCGGCGCGTTCCCTGCGGCTGGACGCCACCGTGCCCAGCCTCTATGCCACCGCCCTCTTCGACCTGCCGCTGGAGGGTCTCGAGGCGGGGTTCGAGGGCAGCTACGGCGACACCGAGGAGGCCCAGCTGGCCGACTACCGTGCCCGCATCAGCTTCACCCTGGACAACGGCTTCGGTGTCTCCGGCGGCTGGTTCCAGCGCCAGATGCGCTTCGGCCAGGCCGACGGCCGGCTCGACTTCGAGGACGCCGGCCCCTTCCTCGACCTCCACTTCCGGTTCTGACCGGAGCGGACTCCCGCACCGGCTGCTGGCGCACCCGCCTGCGGCCGGCGTATGATCCCCGCCCCGCGGGCCGGCTGCCGCCGGTGTGGTCCCTGTCCGAGGAGGTCGTCCATGTCCCTGTCCCGCCTGAGCGTTGTCTTGCTGTGCTGCCTCGCCGCCGGTTCCGCCGGTGCCAGCCACGAGCCCTGGGTCACCATCCAGTATCCCCAGGACCGCGACAAGTGGTGGTGGGACGACGCCTGGTGGGACGAGGGCCGGCTGGACCGGCCGGAGAACCACGAGGTGGAGATGACGCGGGTGGAGTACACCAGCGGCGACGTGGACGTGCCTGCCTACCTGTTCCGGCCCAGAAAGCCCGGCCGCTACCTGCCGGTGCTGTTCCAGCACGGGCGCCGCGGGCTGGACGACCTCACCCTGCGCCTGCCGCGGCGGCTGGCCGCCCGCGGTTTCGTGGTGCTGGCTCCCGACGTGTGGAGTGCCCGTTTCATCGAGAAATACCCCATCCGGCACGACTACCGCAGCGAGCAGGACGTGGCCCGCGGCATCGACCACCTGCTGAGCCTGCCCGGCATCCGGGGCCGGCGTGCCTGCGTGGTCTCGCACACCCGCGGCGGCTATCTCACCCTCAAGGCCCTGGTGAAGCACGGGCGGCAGGACAGGGTGGCCTGCTACGTGTCCTACTATCCCCACTGGCAGGATCCCAACGCCGCCGAGCCCATGCAGGTGTACCGCTACGCCCCGGAGGTCAACGACCTGAAGGTGCCGGTGCTGGTGTTCTTCGGCGAGCACGAGCAGTACCAGCGCCTGCGTCCCATCATGGAAGGCATCAAGGCACTGGAGCAGAAGGGCCGCAAGCCGCGGCTCATCGTCTACCCCGGCGTGGGCCGCGGGTTCGATTTTCGCCCGCCCCGGGTGCGCACCTTCGCGGACGACCTCGCGGCCAAGGACGCCGTGCGCCGCACCGAGCTGTTCATCCGCGCCCACCTGTCGCAGGCGCCCTGAGCGTGATTGAAGCGATGAGCCTTGTCGCAGGATAGTCTGACTGGCGCCATGCAGGCTCACCGCCAGGCGGAACCATCCAACTATCGCCTATCTGGAAACTTCGGAGCGTATGCTCCGAGATTTCGCACCAGGCGACTCACCGTCCTGTGATTGCCGTCACACGTCCGGCACTCTCCCTCCAGGGCAACGGGTCATCTATAATCCAGGGGGACTGCCATTCACGGAAGAAACCGACTCCATGCCTCTCAGCCGTCCCATTGCGCTCACCCTTGCCCTTGCGGCCGGGCTGGCCGCCTTCGTTGCCACGGCCGGATGCGACGCCGCGCGCACCGCCCCCGCCGGCAGGGGACTCAAGACCGGCCACTTCGACCTCAGTCCCGAGGCCAGGCGGCTGCTGCCCAGGGGGGCGGTGTTGTATTACGGCAAGGCCGACACCATCGGGCTCAAGGACAGGTGGGCTGTTGAGGAGCTGGACGTTGATACCGGACGCACCAGGGAAATCATCTCCACGGATTCCTCGGGGCTCGTTGACCTGCAGCCATATTCGATCTCGCCCGACAACCGCTTTCTGCTCGTTTCCGCCCGGGCAAAGAACGATGAGAAAACATTCCTGATGGAACTCGACGTGGAATCAGGTGCGTGGCGCAAGATTATGGATAACGCCATCAACGGATTCTATTCTCCAGACGGCGCTAAGATCGTGCTGTACACATCTCAAGGATCTAGTTTAGAAACCGTTAGGCATAGTGTATACATAATGGAACTAAAGAATTCTGTTCTACATGAGGTTCCATGCGACACAACATCGTGCCGCCATTCATCGTGGGATCCTAAAGGAACGTCGATTATTTATGTTGATGGTGATAACAGGATTTACTCCTACTCTGTAAAGGACGAGAGAAGGTCTGAAATAATCGTTGAAAGAAATCTACACCAAGAAAAAATTTCTTATCCCATCTTCTGTGGACGTAGAATTATTTATTTTGTACGGAAAAAAACAGCCGAGTATTCGAAACTGCTTGGTTACAGAACATACCAGAGGGAACTCCGCTCATTGTTGCCTGGAGATTTTGCACCCCGTCGCTTGGGCGACTTCACAGATGTACCAAACATTGTTTGCCACCCAACGATCTCCAGCGTGATAGGAGTCCACAATGTCCGGAAACAAGGTCTGTACTTGGCCCTTCTTCAACTCCAGCCAAAGCGGATAGTCCGACTTTTTCCTCCCCAGCCTTCCAGACTGATGTACATCAACCCGGTTCTGACCGTCCGGCAGTAACCTCACGTACTGTCTTCGCGTTCGACGACTTTCGTCCACTCGAAGTCTTCCAGCGACGACTGCACATCCTCGCACAGCACGCCGTTCTTCTTTTCGTAGACGGACACGAAAAGCGACAGCCCCGTGAC
>Ga0256830_1002791_pt1 | contig 11274 bp, 13 predicted proteins | sample 128326metaG_FD_190537 | JGI IMG/M metagenome (GOLD analysis project Ga0256830, IMG submission 190537) | Hydrothermal vent microbial communities from Lau Basin, Pacific Ocean - 128-326 | ecosystem: Environmental > Aquatic > Marine > Hydrothermal vents | place: Pacific Ocean: Lau Basin | collected...
TGCCGCATTCAAGGACAACGGCAGCTGCAGGCTTCTCATAGTTGCAGGGTGCCTGACTCAGAGATACCGGGAGAAACTAAAACAGGAGCTTCCAGAAGTAGACCTCTTTGTAGGCACAGGAGAGTACCGGAGAATAGCAGATCTAATTATTGATACAAAAAGAACGGGACGGCTCCTCACAGCCGATAACATGGAATATATTTACGACCATGAAACACCGAGACTTGCTACAACCCCTTTTTACTACTCATACGTAAAAATTGCGGAAGGCTGTTCAAACAGCTGCACTTTCTGTATTATCCCGCAACTCAGGGGAGACTACAGAAGCAGGGACATTTATTCCATTACCGAAGAGGTAAGAAAACTGGCTGACAAGGGGGTCAAGGAATTCAACATTGTCGCTCAAGACTCTACGGCCTACGGAAGAGATCTCGATTCACCCCAAACCCTTGAGAACCTTCTTGAAAACATTGTTAAGATCAAGAAAATTAACTGGATACGCCTGCTTTATTGCTACCCGTCCCTTTTAACTGAGAGTCTTCTGGACCTGATAGCAGCTGAAAAGAATATATTGAACTACATAGACCTTCCTCTTCAACATATTGATGACAAAATTCTCAAAGCGATGAAGAGAGGCTCCAGAGAGGGAATGGTAAAAGATCTCGTTATAAAGATAAAAGAGAAAGTTCCAGGTGTCACGATAAGAAGCGCATTTATAACAGGCTTTCCGGGAGAGGGCGAACGGGAGTTTCAAAATCTCTATAATTTTATTAAAGAGTCCGAATTCGACCACCTTGGGATATTCAAGTACTCAAGAGAAGACGGCACACCTGCCGCCTCAATGACGGGACAGGTGACGGAAGAGGTCAAGGAAGAGAGATATAAGAAACTTATGGAACTGCAGCAGGAGATCTCATTAAAAAATAATATGTCGAAAATCGGAAAGACGATGAAAGTATTAATAGAGGGATACAGTGAAGAGACGGAACTTCTTTTACAGGGGAGGTCCGTATGCCAGGCGCCTGAAATTGACGGCATAACCTACATAAATGACGGGTATGCAGAGCGTGGGGAGATAAAGGACGTCCTGATTACGGAGGCCCACCCATATGACCTGGTCGGAAAGATCGTTGTTCCTGTTGCGGACGACGCCATCTTGCATGGCGGGGCGGACAGGACGATTCTTTTGCCATGAACGGCGCCGGAAGGATTACAGTTGCCATTACCGGCGCCAGCGGTTCCATATACGGCATCGAACTGATCAGAAATCTGTTGAAGGCGGAAATCGGCGTTAATCTGATAATATCCGACCCTGGATTTCTGGTATTAAAGGAGGAGATGGAAATCGGATGGCATGGGAACGACGATGAAATAACCGCCGATGCAAGAAACTATTTCAACACCGGCAAGAATTTGAACTACGTTGGAAACACCAATTACTTTTCTCCTTTGGCAAGCGGTTCTTCCGGTAACGGGACAATGGTTATAGCTCCCTGCTCAATGGGCTCTCTGGCACGAATTGCCGGGGGAATGTCATCTAACCTCATAGAGAGGGCGGCAGACGTAATAATGAAAGAGTCCGGCTCTCTTGTGCTTCTTCCCAGAGAGACACCTTTGAACTCGATTCACCTTGAAAACATGCTCAAACTTTCAAACCTCGGAGTAAAAATCATACCTGCGATGCCGGCGTTCTACCACAAACCACGAAAAGTTGATGACCTAGTAAATTTTATGGTGGGACGGGTTCTTGACATGATCGGCGTGAAGCACTCTCTTGTAAAAAAATGGAGGGAAGAGGCGCAGACTTGACAAAGTCGGCTGTGATCTCCTGAACCATTTTGAAAGTACGAAAAAACAGCCCTCTCCACATACGCTCCGTTACTTATATCTGCTCCACCCTTCAAGATAATATGTCAGCACCACCGGCCTGTCGAGAGAACTCAGTTCCGGCGGCTCTCCCGGCCATGCAATATCTTTTTCAAAATAAAAAAGATGATCGATTTCAGTCGTTAAATATCTTGTGGCAACATCCAGGGAAAACAGATTAAAATCGATCTTCTTTTTCGAGGCCAGCATAAACCCCCATTCGCCAAAGCTCGGTATGTTGAGATGGTACGGATAAACATTCCGCCATCCGGCAGCTTTAACCGACTCCCTTATGCACCAGAAAGCCTCTTTTGAATAAAACGGGCTTGTTGACTGGGTGTTAAAAATTCCGTCCGGGGTAAGACGCTTGCCGACAAGTTTATAAAATTCCCTGCTGTAAAGCTTTGCCAGTGACACATTGTTCGGATCAGGGAGGTCGGCTATTATTACATCAAAAACTTTTTTCGACTCGCGCAGGTATTTGAAAGCATCGTCATTTACAATATCGACTCTCTGATTACGTAGCGAGTCCTTGTTAAGATGACTAATGAGCCGGTTTCCCTCAGCCATTTCGGTCACACGCTTGTCGAGATCAACAACGGTTATCTTTTCCACATCGTCATATTTTAAGATTTCCCTGACCGCCAGTCCGTCTCCCCCGCCGAGCACCAGAATATTGTTACGCTTTCTCGCCAGGCCCAGGGGAATGTGAACAAGAGATTCATGGTATCGGTATTCGTCTTGTGAAGAGAACTGAAGATTTCCGTTTAGAAACAGTCTTGTGTCACCGCCGGCTGAAGTAACTACTATTTTCTGATAGGCAGTCTGTTCGGAATGCACGATTTCATCGGCGTAAAGGGTGGATTCCCATTTATCAACAAGTCTGCCGGACAGCAGAAGCCCGGTCAGGAGAACAATAAAACTGAATGTGGAGACGAGAATGGGAAATAAAGATTTTTTTTTTGAAAGAGCCCCTGAAAAAGATTAAATCCAAAAATCCCTACGGCGATGTTGATAAGTCCGAAAAGGAGGCTTGTTTTAAATAGTCCGAGGTTCGGGATCAAAACAAAAGGAAAGAGGAGGGTCGCCGCAAGCCCTCCGATATAATCCATGGAAAGAACATTTGAAATGTTTTTTTCTTTTGTGATCCTGCCCGACAACTCTCTTGTTATTAGCGGAATTTCAAAACCGGTCAATACGCCGATTATAAATGTAAGAGTTAAAGCCAGCGGTGAAAAAAGAGTTGTGTAGGCAAAAGCCGCGTAAAGCGCCGGGATGCTGAGGCCCCCGATAATCCCCAGCATTATTTCAATACAGAAGAAATTGTAAAGAAGATCGCGCCGTATGAAGCGTGTAAGATAACTACCCACACCCATTGAAGATATAAATATGCCGACAACCAGAGAAAACTGCGTGATGCTGTCTCCTATAAAATAGGAGGAGATAGCGGCAATAAGTAGCTCATAAATTAAGGCGCACGACGCTGTTAAACATATCGAAATGAGCAGAAATGATATTTTTTTGGGAGAGAACTTATTTCCCGAATCCAAAGCCGCCGCTCCTGCTTCTGCTCTGCCCTGATCCTGTGCTGCCTCGCCTGACGTTTCTATCTGCTACGCCGCCTCTGTTTCCTCCCCCCATCATCTGTCCAAGGAAGAGGCCTGACAAAAATCCACCCCCGCCTCCCCCGTAATAACCCGGCCCCATGGTGGAATAGGTACAGGCACGCAGCAGAAAGATCACAATTACTGCGGCAATTACTATTCGAATCAGTTTTGCGGTATCAAACTCAATCATAAAAAAACTCCTTAATCGGGACCCTTTTCAGCGCCTCACTGAGAGGTAAAAATAATCTTAACTTGATGGATTCCGGTTCATTAAATCCCAAAATATATTGCAGTTGCTACTATAATCGACAAACCACCTTCTAGAACACCTAGACCGATATTTCTGTCCTGGACAAGTTCTTTGGAAAGATCTACACCATGAATAAAATATTTGTCAAAACCGACTCTTATGGCCGGAAACAAAATAAAGCCGACCATGATGTATGTCACCAAATGTAAAATCAATTCGCTAAAGCCGTCAAATTCTCCGGTAATTCCTTTTGCAACCAGAATGCCTATGGCTATAAGTGTACCGGCAAAAGAACATCCCACCGCAACATTATCTTTTTCAATCTCGTCATGTATGCAGAAAGGTGTAATATATTGATATAGTTTTGCAAAGAGAATCAGAATTATCTGGCCGATGATGAAAAAGACAATACATGAAAAAATCCCGAGGCCTTCACCTGAAATGGATGCGCTGATAATCATGGCGGTACTAACAAATGAAGCGAAAAGAACAACACCCGTCCCGCTGTTTTTATCTTCCAGCACCTCTTTGTAAACCGAAAAATCATGCAAAATAAACCGGTCATTTACTATCCTTGACAATAGCAGCAGCACGATGGAAAGGATGCTGTAAATGGCCATATACCCCATTTCAGTCATAAAAACTTCGAATGGATCAAGCTTTTGTTTATCTAAAAGAAATTCCTCACCGCTGACAACACCTGTTAAAACTATGCCGACACCTGCCAGATAACCTATCAGTGTAATGGCAAAAGCCAGATTGTCTTTTTCTGCAAGCTCGCGTTTGAAAGAGAAATCAGTGACTTGATCGTAAGCCCACTTGGCCAGATAAAGAAAGAAAAAAAATTCCAATAACAGAATAAAGTCACCAACAAATTCCATACTCTTCTCCTATGACAAACTCAATTTTTGCATCATATATTATTATGCTTTTGTTCATATGCAGGTCCTAGACGAAAGTGAATTATATAACCGTTTGATCAAAACAGTCAAGACAGATCTAATAAAATATTGAAGTAAGATATGTAAAAGAAAAAATGGTTATTGAGTCGGATCCGAACAAACAGCGCTTTTTAAGTGGGCGTAAGCGGCAAATAATCGGTTGAGACCCAATAAATGACGTGCTCGATCAGCTGGTGGGGATGTATGAATTCTTCACCGACTATTTTCCCGTGAGCTGATATTCCGACGCTCCTTACTGATACGGGACCTCCCGATACCAATGGGTGCCACGGCTTGAGGTCTTCTCCCCTGAAAAGCAGGCGATATGCACAGCTTGACGGCAGCCAATTGACGGCTGAAATATTTTCAGCCGTCAAATCAAGACAGCCGGTCACACGGGAACTCCGATCTTCATAGTCTTTACAAAGACAACTGTCAAGATCAAGAAGAGAACAGGCGACATTTGTATAAATAAATCTCCCTTCACCCACCAGCTTGTTGAGACAACAAACACCGCACCTGTCACATAGAGACTCCCACTCATGAGGAGTCATATCTTCAAGAGCTTTCTTCACCCAGAATTTTTTTCTATTTTCCGACATGCCGGTTTAATCTCCCCTGCTGCTGCTTCATCAACAACCATGAAAGTATTTTATTATAAGAAAAGCGATAACATTATTACAGATCTTTCTTGACTTATCGTTATTCCCAGACGTATATTACGGTTTATGGATGGCTCTTACTCAAAACCGAGACATAAAATCAGAAAAACAGCGCCGGCCGGGGCGAAGTCATTGAGTAACAATTATGAGATAACCCCGAAGGCGCGTCTATGGCTCGCATCCAACGGAGAGACATACCTTGCGCCGGGAAGAATTACGCTCCTTGAAAGGATTGAGGAATATGGATCAATCACCAGGGCTGCCAAATCGATGGAGATGTCTTACCGCCACGCATGGATGCTCCTTGAAGATATGAACTCGAAAGCACCCGCACCGCTTGTAATAAAGGTTTCCGGAGGCAAGGGGGGTGGAGGCTCATCCCTCTCTGCGGAAGGGAAAAAGGCGGTGAAAGAGTTTAATGCTCTGCAAGAAAAATTGCGGCTTTTTATTGAAGAACTGTAACTGCGTGCGGCGATATTTCTTTAACTTTTGACGTTGATCCACCGACTGAAACGGCAGATACTGCATTTAAAAAAATATGAACCTAAAAAACAGGATTCCCGCAAAGGTTTCGGCAGTAAAAAAGGGGAAATTAAATGCCCATGTCGACCTCATGTGGGAGTCAACCCCTCTCAGCGTTATTGTGACATCAGGCTCTGCAGATGATATGAACATAAAAAAAGGGGAACATATCGAGGTACGTTTCAAGGCATCTGATGTTATTTTGGCAAAAAACATTGGAGGATTCATCAGCGCCAGAAACATTTTCAAAGGAACTGTTCGGAAAATAACGAAAGGGTTCCCTCTTGCCATGGTCTCTATCAACATCAACGGAACAGTTATTGCGGCCGAAATTACGTTAAACTCTCTTAAAGACATGAATCTTGCGACAGGTGATCAAGTTGAAGCGATAATTAAATCTACGGAACTTGTATTGGCAAAGATATGAAAAGAAAAATATTGATCATATTGAGCCTCTGCCTATCGATTGTTCTCCCAAATGTCGTTCATTCGGCAGACGGGATTTTGAATATAGCATCTGCCGCCAACCTGACATACGTAATGCCGGAACTTATTACGGAATTTGAATCCGACCACAAAAATGTCAATGTCAGGCTTTCCCTAGCGTCGACAGGCGCCCTTTACTCTCAGATCAGAAACGGGGCGCCCTATGATATATTTCTTGCCGCAGATGAAAAGAGGCCGACCCTTCTCTATAAGCAGGGGCATACCGACGGCAAGGCATTTGTCTACGCAAAGGGTAGCATTGTGTTGATAAGCGACAAAAATCTTGCTGTTACCGATGGGTTGGAATCGCTCCTGTCCTCCGGATTTAAAAAAATCGTCATTGCCAATCCGATGCATGCCCCTTACGGCATGGCAGCAAAAGAGGCGCTTGAAGGCGCCGGCCTATGGGAAATGTTAAGGCCCAAATTGATATATGCCGAGAATATCGGTCAGGCGGCGCATTTTGTCCTGTCCGGGTCGGTGCAGGCCGGATTTCTTGCAGAATCTCTTCTTAAAACTTTCAAGCTTCAAAACCTGAATTTTTATCCTGTTTCAAAAGAGAGTTTTTCGCCAATCCTTCAGAGAGGTGTTGTATTGAAAAGGGGAGGGAAAACGTCCGATGCGGCAAGAATGTTTAAAAAATTTCTTTTTTCTGAAAAGGCAAAAACCATTTTAAAAAAATATGGTTACGGAGAAATGTGAATGGTCTTTCTTGAACCTCTCTGGCTGACGATCAAACTTTCTTTTGTAACAACATCACTGCTGATTTGTGTCGGCATACCGTTTTCGTACTGGCTGTCCGCCACCGGGATAAGAATCAAACCGGCGATTGAAGCGGTTGTTGCCCTCCCTATAGTTTTACCGCCGACGGTACTTGGCTTTTATCTGCTTATTGCAATCGGCAGCGCCGGGCCTGTCGGCAGGATATATGAGTCTATCTTTGATGCTCAGCTCGCCTTTTCATTTTCCGGCCTGGTAATAGGCTCCTTTTTTTATTCCTTCCCTTTTGCAGTTCAGCCTATGCAGTCGGCATTCGAGTCGGTGGACAGGCGTCTTATTGAAGCATCATGGACCATGGGCAAGTCTAAATTAATTACATTTGTCCGAATCATACTGCCTCTCTCAAAAAAAGGGCTTATAACAGGCGGCGTGCTCTCTTTTGCCCATACAATGGGAGAGTTCGGGGTCGTTCTTATGTTAGGCGGCAATATTCCGGGAGAAACCAGAGTGGCATCAATCGCCATATATGATGAAGTGCAGGCATTAAACTACAGCGGAGCAAATATTTTTGCCCTTATTTTACTTTTTATCTCTTTTTCAGTTCTTCTTGCAGTTTTTTTATATAACAGAAAGGCGGTAAGAACGGTTTGAGTTTTTTTGAAGTCGATCTTCATAAATCCTTTCCCAATACGAAAGGTGAGAATTTTAACCTTGATGTGACATTTACTGTTCCAGCCGCTAAAATCACGGTTGTGTTCGGCCCGTCGGGGGCGGGCAAGTCAACTGTTCTAAGATTTATGGCAGGGCTTGAAGAAGCTGATCATGGGTCAATCAAGTGCGGGGGAAATATATGGTTTGATTCGGCAAAAGGGATAAACGTATCACCTCAGAAGAGGTCTGCAGGGTTTCTTTTTCAGGACCTTGCCCTCTTTCCACATCTTAATGTGAAAGACAATATTATATATCCTGTCGGGAGAAACTGCGAAAGACAAAAACTCTCTACTCTTCTGGAAATGACTCAACTGGAAGGGCTTGAATCACGTTTCCCCGACGAACTGTCAGGCGGTCAGAAACAGAGAGTTGCACTTGCTAGGGCATTAATCAAAGAGCCCGATCTGCTCCTGTTTGACGAGCCCTTTTCAGCGCTGGACAGCGCGGTAAAAAACAGGCTGCACGATGAACTCATAGAACTCCACAAAAAGATAGGTTTTACCGCCATGCTGGTTACTCATGACATCTCCGAGGCATACAGGCTTGCCGAACACGCCGTGATCTTGAAAAACGGCAGGGTAGTCACCGAAGGCACACCTGAAAAGATTTTTCTCGGCAGAGGCTTGAGCGCCAGGATTCAGATCCCGGCAAAGGTCGTGTCAATGGAATCGGACGAGATACATACATTGCTCACCGTGGAAGATGGACGGCGAATATTCAGGGTGTTTGTAGATAACGATGAAGCTGAAACAATTGCAATAGGTGATGATATCATTGTAGCGGCAAAGGCTTCGGATGCGCTGGTTTTCAAGATATAACCGGAAGCGGGAATGCCGACTCATAACAAACGTTGCCTTATCCTTTTGGACTGATCAGAAATATTCATCCAGGCAAGCACAAAAGAAATAAACAGTCTCCCCCTTGCCAAAGAGGGGAAACTCATAGGGGGAAACATGTTGTCTGTCCCTGTCGGCAACATTTTCCAATAACTCAACAAGAGGGATTAACCGACATTATTTTTTCCTGCATTGCGGTACTTGGGGTTTCGAGGGAGATCGTTTAAGATTGTAACTTTTAACCTGAAGAAATCGCTCCAGCCACATCATAACCGTGCCCCAGAAATATTCTCCCAGACGGAGCCGCCACGGTCTCTTAAACCATCGTGAGAAATCAATCTCCATGCTTTCGGTAAAATATTTTTGAAACATATACTCAACTTTGCCGGCAAAACGAATGTCATCTATTTCCTGGTTGGCTTCCAGGTTCCAGTGAAGACTCCATCGGTCAAGATTGCATGAGCCGATCGAGACCCAGTTATCACACATGAAAACCTTTGAATGAATAAATCGCGGCTGATACTCAAATATTCGTACACCGCTTTTTAAGAGATAACGATAAAAGTGGCGGCCTGAATAGCGAATGGCCGGATGGTCGGTATGAGGTCCGGGAAGAAGGAGACGGACATCGACACCCCTTTGAGACGCCTTTCTCAGGGCGCGGCGAATCTTCCAGGTCGGTAAAAAATAAGGGGTGGAAAGCCAGACATATTTATTTGCGCCGCGGATTCTATTGATAAGAGCACGGATAACTTCATGGTGGTAACCAGGCCGGGAACAGGCCACGCGGCCATACATATTATCGGAGTGAAAAGAAGGGCCTGCGGCGGGCAGTTGAATGGGACTGCCTGCCGATTCCTCCCAAATTTTCCTGAACGATTGCTTCCAGTCCGCCACTACAGGTCCGTAAATTTCAATCATTGCATCATGCCAGAAACAGGAACTGTTTTGCCGGGGACTGAATTCATCGATTATACCGGCTCCTCCCGTATACGCCTTGAAATTATCAACTATCAACAGTTTGCGATGATTACGATAGAGATTACGCCTCCACTTTCCATATTCGATTGGATTGAAAAACAGAAGCTGAGCGCCGTTTTCGATAAGTCGGCGCTTGTCTTCATTTTTTAACAGACGGGCGCCGAAGTCATCGAGAAGGATAAAAACACGGACACCGCGTTTTAAAACCATGCACAATTTATCGATAAATTTTCCAGCAACCTCACCGGATTCAAAGAGGTACATTTCCAACAGAATGAAACTATGAGCCGAGTTTATTGCTTTAACCATTCTGGGAAAAAAAATGTCTCCGTCGAGCAGCAGCTCAAAGGAGTTCCCTTTCCGCCAGAGATAATTCTCCTCTTTGAATCTACCGGCTTTCCTCTTCATCCTGTTCGGTCATGTTTTTTTAATTTTCAAAAAAGTATTCTCTCTTCATATATTAAAATACAGTACCCCCCTTTGCATCTAATATCAAGTCACGGATATTTCCAAGGCGATAAAGAAAAACTAATTCTTTTTAGTTCCATTGCATCAGGCAACCGACCATGCACAATCAGTTTGTTCTCCTCCATGCCTATAACGATACCTCCATTGCCGTGTGAAAAACCATATCAAAGATTAGAGTGTTTCAGATAAACCTTGAACAGGCAGGCAGAAGTACGGTATTAATAGGAACATATTAAATGGAAGAAATTTTTTGGGAGGATATAATTAATGAGCCTTTTCCTGGGACCGATTCATCACTGGCTGTACAATAAGATTCAGGTTGCCTCCGAGCGTTCTCTTTCAATAGAAGATACGTTCAGGCACGTATTTGGAGAAGGGGCGGAGCCTTTGCTTCAGGAAGTTGACGACATGTTCCCGGCTTTTCCAACAGGACTTCCTCTGGAAGATATCATAGGAGATTCCCCAATTCACACATTTCTTCAGGGAGTTATAAAAATGGTGGAGACAAGAGAAGGGGCGCTGCTTAAGCTGTTTGTTGACAAATACGGTGATAAGGCCGGGGATGTCGCGTACCGCGTGGTCAGAGAGGAGGGGAAACGGGTCGGTGAGAAGGCAAAAGGAGAGATCGAATCCAATGATCCGGAGTCGATCTACCGGGCGCTCTATGATCACCAGCTTGACGGAATGCCGTGCGATCAGGGAGCGTCGCCGGAGTTTAAAAAAAACTCCGTATTAATAAGGCAGAGCGAATGTTTGCACGGAAATAACTGGAAAGAGGCCGGCGCCCCTCTTGATGTGATGTGTCATATTACAAGCTCCTGGATTAAAGGGTTTCTGGAAGGAGCGGCCCCTGATTTATCCTGCAAAATCGCCGATTCGATTATCGGCGGGGCAAACGAATGCCTATTCATTCTTGAAAAAAAGTAACGGCAAACCGTCAATAAAAAAGCCCCGCAAAGCAGGGCTTTTTTATTGACATGGAACACCCTTCATGTTAGGTTTTGCCGTCTAGTTGTCCCGCTTTCTAAAAGAAAATTTCCGGAGAATATCTTCAGCGTGACCTTCCAGCAACTTATCCTTTCTCTTCAACAATACTGGTCCGAAAAAGGCTGCATTATTCAGCAGCCGTATGATATCGAGGTGGGAGCCGGCACATTCAACCCGGCCACTTTTTTGAGGGTTCTCGGCCCCGAACCGTGGAAGGTTGCTTACGTGGAGCCTTCC
>Ga0256830_1002792_pt1 | contig 11270 bp, 9 predicted proteins | sample 128326metaG_FD_190537 | JGI IMG/M metagenome (GOLD analysis project Ga0256830, IMG submission 190537) | Hydrothermal vent microbial communities from Lau Basin, Pacific Ocean - 128-326 | ecosystem: Environmental > Aquatic > Marine > Hydrothermal vents | place: Pacific Ocean: Lau Basin | collected...
CAAGCCATGGTAGCAGGGTAAAGTCATTCTCGGGGTCAAAGGCGATCAGCAACATGTCAAAGACATCACAACAATCCTCGTATTCCGCACTCTTCAGGAATGTCTGAGCTGCCACGGCCCTGACACCAGGGATTGAACCGATGCGTTCCTGCACCGCCCTGTCCATATAGAAAACAGAGGTATTCCCTGATAAAAGGAGGGTCTTTACCTTTACGGCGGCCTCCTCGGGGACAACAAGGATATCAGCACCCAGCCTGGCAATACTCTTTTTCAGGCCCTTATCCACAGACTTTACGATCGTTGATATGGAGAACAGCGTGGCCGTGGCCGAGGCAACGGCCATGATTATGAGGATACTCCGGAAGAGCTTTCTAATGATATTTTTCCGTGCTATATAGAAGATACCCAGGTTCTTTGTCATGATATCCCCTCAAAAATGTGTGTATATAATCTTTATCGTCCCTCTGGATCAATACTTTAAAAGTGAAAGTGCTTGGTGGATCAGGGTTCATATTATCTCTGGATTGACTATCCACTTTATAGCCCAGCCCTCACTGTCCTTCTCCATACAGACCACACCTCCCTGCCTGAAAGAGATTATCCTTTTCTCAGGGTCACCGGCAAGGAGCAGTGATGAGAGCTTCTGAAGATGGGGTAGATGTCCCACAAGCATCGTGTCAGATGAGGTATTCCCAAGCCTTTCGGCCCAGAGGGCAGGGTCATCAAGGGGCTTCAGCCCCTGTGCTTCTTCTAATCTTTCCACATCCAATCTTTCAGCCAGTATTTCAGCGGTCTCCCTGGCACGAAGTTTTCCGCTATGGTAGACCCGGGCAACCCTTATACCTGCCCTTGCAAGATGCTCTGCCATCCTTTTCACCTCCTCAACCCCCCTGTCAGAGAGTGGTCGCTGCGGGTCTTCCTCTTCTGGTTTTGGGATGCCATGCTGTACAAGGTAAACCTTCATGGTCCACCTCCTCTTTATGGTTTTTTGATACTAATTACTATTATAAAGAATTTTTGCAGGAAGTGATGATGAAAATCCTAAAGTGTTTTATCTTGCTTTAAAGACCGGGGGGAACTCCTATTCAGTGATATTCCATAACTTTTTAAGGATGATAGTGATATAATAAAAATAAACATCATTCAAGCAGGAGGTTTGAGATGGCAAGGGTTTATATCTTGGCAAATGTTTTACCGGGAAAGGACCGTGACATAAGAGACACCCTGAGGGGGATTAATGGTGTCACCAATGCGGATGTTATTACAGGACAGTATGATCTTGCCATTGTACTTGAGGCAGATGACCTGAATGATATCTTTAACAGAATAATCAAGAAGATAAGGAAAATCAAAGGAATAACAAGAACGGAGACATTCATAGCGGTAGAATAGCAGGGGTTTTAATTTGAAACCCGAGATGCAAGAGAGGGAGTTTATAAAAAGACTTTTTAATGACCTGATCCTTCTTAACAGAAGCATACCCATAATTGTGGAAGGCAAACGTGACAGGATTGCACTGAAAAAAATAGGCATAAAAGGAAAGGTCATCCTGCTTCACAGGGGACAGAATCTATACGAGTTCTGTGAGGATGTCTTGAGAAGACACGAAAAGGTTATACTATTACTTGACTGGGACAGAAAGGGGCAACAGATATACCAGAAGGTCAGTGATCTTCTGAAAGGTCATTTTGAGGAATACTCCCTGTTCAGGGATACATTGATTAAACTATTCGGTGACGAGATAAAGGAGGTTGAGGAAATACCCAGGATTTTAAAGGGATATGGGATTCTTTGATGATATAAAGAGGGATTTCCAGGCGGTCTTTGAAAGAGATCCTGCTGCCAGGAGCAAACTTGAGGTAATATTCAGTTATCCAGGGTTCCATGCCATCCTTCTACACAGGATCAACCATGCCCTTTATAAAAGGAGGGTACCCTTTCTGCCACGCTTCCTTTCCCATATTGGAAGACTCCTGACAGGGATAGAGATACACCCTGCAGCAAAGATTGGGCCTGGTTTCTTTATTGACCATGGAATGGGTGTTGTTATCGGTGAGACAACGGAGATAGGCAAAGACTGCCTGCTCTATCAGGGTGTAACACTCGGTGGCACCGGAAAGGAAAAAGGCAAGAGGCATCCCACGCTTGGAGACAATGTGGTGGTAGGCGCAGGTGCAAAGGTGCTTGGTGCTATAAAGATAGGCAATTATGTTAAGATAGGTGCTAATGCAGTGGTCCTCAGGTCAGTGCCTGACTATTCCATAGTGGTCGGAGTCCCCGGCCGTGTGATAAAGAAGAAGGTGGTGAGGGTGACCGATTACGGGCTTGAAGAGACGCTTGATCATATCCATATGCCAGACCCTGTGGAGGAGAAGTTTCGTGAACTTGAGGGTCATATTGCACAACTACAGAGGAGGATTGAGATACTTGAAGGAAGAGGAGGTAGAATGAGAGTCTTCAACACCCTTTCTGGAAAGAAGGAGGTCTTCTCCCCCCTTGAGGAAGGAAAAGTAAAGATCTATGCCTGTGGTGTAACCGTCTATGATCTGTGCCATATCGGCCATGCAAGAAGCGCCATAGTCTTTGATGTGATACGGAGGTATTTCAGATATAAGGGTTTTGATGTCACCTATATAAGAAACTTTACTGACATTGATGACAAGATCATAAACAGGGCAAAGGAGGAAGGGATCCCATGGGACGAGGTAGCGAGGAAATACACCGAGGAATACTACAGGGATATGGATGCCCTTGGCGTGGAAAGGGCTGACCTTGAACCCAGGGCAACGGAACATATAAAGGAGATCATTGAGATTGTCAAGGGACTTATTGAAAAGGGCTACGCCTATGTGGTGGATGGCGATGTCTACTTTGAGGTTGAGAAATTCAAGGACTACGGCAAGCTCTCAAAGAGATCACTGAAGGACATGATGGCTGGGGCAAGGGTGGATGTGGATGAACGTAAGAAGAACCCCCTTGATTTTGCCCTGTGGAAGGCATCCAAGGAGGGTGAGCCCGCATGGCCGAGCCCCTGGGGACCTGGCAGACCGGGCTGGCATATAGAGTGCTCAGCCATGAGTATGAAACACCTTGGGGAGACCTTTGACATCCATGGTGGTGGGGCTGACCTCATATTCCCCCATCATGAGAACGAGATAGCCCAGTCCGAGGCATACACCGGCAAACCCTTTGTCAGGTACTGGATTCACAATGGCTTCATAACCATTGACAGGGAAAAGATGTCCAAGTCCCTGGGCAACTTCTTTACCATCAGGGATATACTGAAGAGGTTTGACCCCGAGGTGGTAAGGGTCTTCCTCCTCTCAACACATTACCGGAGTCCCATTGAGTTCTCAGAGGAGCAGCTTCTTGAGGCAGAGGCCTCTGTTGACCGCTTCTATACAACCCTGCAGCGGGTGGAGATATTTAAGAGCCTTGGCTCCAGAAAGGAAAGGAGATCCCCCCTTGAGGAACCCCTGAGACAGTCTACAGAATCCCTCAGGGCAAGATTTGAAGAGGCCATGGATGATGACTTCAATACCGCCCTTGCCCTTGGTCATATGTATGAACTACTGAGGGAGATAAACAGATTCCTTGATTCAAAGCCCTCTGGTGATGTGGCCCTGTCCCTCATATCGGATGCAATAAGGGCGCTGAGAGAAACAGGGGCTGTGCTTAACGTCTTCCAGAGATCCCCGAAAGAGTGGCACCTTTCACTGCTCAGGACAAGGGTACCTGACATGACCGAGGAGGAGATACAAAAAAAGATAGAGCTTCGTGCCGGTGCGAGGAAGGAAAAGGACTGGAAGCGTGCAGATGCCATCAGGGATGAACTCAAAGAGAAGGGAATAATCCTTGAGGACACACCATCAGGCACAATCTGGCGTGTAAAAGCAGGACATGGCCGTTAGAGAAGGCCCCTGGCTTTATGGCATAAACCCTGTCATTGAACGCCTCAGAAGCGGTTGCGCTGTGCAGAGGATCTACATCCTCCGCAGCAGAAGTGGCTCGGTCATAAGAAGGATCCTTGAATATGCAAAGGCAAGGGGGGTACCTGTTGAACGTGTTGACCGGTCCTTCTTTTCATCCTTTCCATCAGGACATCAGGGGGTTGCTGCAAGGGTTGCAGGCCCTGAAAAGACTTATTCCGTAGAAGACCTTTACGACCTTTCAGCAGAGAAAGGGGAACCACCCTTTTATCTCCTCCTTACCGGTATAACCGATCCTCACAACCTGGGTGCAATAATCAGGACAGCAGAGGTTGCAGGGGTGCATGGTGTGATTATGGAGAAGAGAAGAGTGGCATCTGGAATGACAGTGGCCAAGACATCTGCAGGTGCAATTGAACACATCCCCATTGTAAGGGTATCCAATATAAAACATGCAATCATGGGCATGAAAGAAAGGGGGATTACAGTGTATGCAGCAGAGGCTGACGGAGAGATACTTCACTGGGATGCTGATCTCAGGGCTGCAGTGGCAATCCTTCTGGGTTCAGAAGGGGAAGGAATAAGACCCACTGTGAAGAAATACTGCGACAGAACAATAAGGATACCTGTCAGGGGGAAAGTCAATTCTCTTAATGTCTCCGTAGCTGCAGGCGTGCTTCTCTACGAGGCACTGCGACAGAGGATGAAGGCTTAGTCAGCGGTGTTTAACAACCCGAGGTTTTTCATCTTTGTCCTCAGCTGTTTTCTTGTTATGCCAAGGAGCTTTGCTGCCTGTGACTGGTTCCAGGCCGTCTTCTCCAGGGCCTTATGGATGATCTTCCGCTCAATCTCAAGGAGATTGAATTCCTCTCCACCCCTCTGTATCTCCTCCTTCTCCATGACGAGCTTCCTTGGCAGGAATTCTGTTGTTATCGTATCGTCCGGGCAGAGTATTACAGCACGCTCAACCACATTCTCCAGCTCCCTTACATTGCCTGGCCAGTCATAATTAACCATCGCCTCAAGGGCCTCATGGTCGAACCCCTTTATCTCCTTCTTGTTCTTCTTGCTGAATACCTCAAGGAAGTGGGCCGACAGAAGGGGGATATCCTCCCTGCGCTCACGGAGCGGCGGGATATGTATGGTGATGACATTAAGCCTGTAGTAGAGGTCAGCCCTGAACTCCCCCCTGTTTACAGCCGCCTCAATATCCCTGTTTGTGGCTGCCAGCACCCTTACATCAACATTTATCTTTTTCTTGCCCCCAAGCCTGTAAAACTCCTTCTCCTGAAGGAACCTCAGGAGCTTTTTCTGGAGTGTGAAATCAAGATCCCCTATCTCATCAAAAAATACGGTGCCACCGTTGGCCATCTCAATAAGGCCGATCTTGTTTTCATAGGCACATGTAAAGGCACCCTTGTCATATCCGAAGAGCTCGCTCTCCATAAGCTCCTGGGGGATGGTGGTACAGTCAATGGGTATGAAGGGATTGTCTGCCCTCAGAGATGTATAATGGATGGCCCTGGCCACCAGTTCCTTACCAGTACCACTCTCACCAAGGATCAGTACGCTTGCATCGGTCTTGCTGACCCTGTGGATCATGGAAAAGACCTCACGCATGGGTTTGGACTTGCCTATAATGTTTATGAACTGGTAGCTCTCCGTTATGTCATCCCTTAAAAGGGGGTCTTTCTCTCTTATGGCATCTTTGATAACGGAGATCATCACATTAAGATTGACCGGTTTTGTGAGATATGTATAGGCACCCTTCTTCATGGCATTCACGGCCCGTTCAATGGTACCATAGGCTGTCATCAATACCACAGGTGTTGCAGGTGCAAGAACCTTTACCTTGTCAAGAAGCTCCTCTCCATTCATGCCGGGCAGTTTATAATCAGACACTATGATGTCAAAATGGTTGTCCTTGAGCCTTTCTATGGCATCCTCCGCATTAAGGGAGGTCTCAACCTCAAAACCCTCTCGCTTCAAGGTAGCAGAGACCACCTTGAGGCTGTTGATCTCATCGTCTACTATTAAAGCCCTGTAGTTCATAATATTTAATTGTATCTGATTGGTAACTCTATTGTGAATACACTCCCCTTGCCGGGGACACTCTCTACTATTATATCACCACCATGCTCTTTTATTATCTTTTTTGATATGGCAAGACCAAGCCCTGTGCCCCTTGTCTTGGTGGTAAAGAAGGGATTGAAGATGTGTTTCAGATCCTCGTTCTTTATACCCTTGCCATTGTCCTCTATACTTATATTAACAGAACCATTGGCAGAATAGCTTTTTATTTTAACCCTGCCACCCTTCTCCACGGCATCAAAGGAGTTCAGGAGGATATTAATCAGTACCTGCTTTATCTGATTGTGGTCAATCATGACAATAGGGATATCATCAGAGACATCGGTGGAGATTGTTATTTCGTGTTCTCTTGCCTCCTGGTTTAGAAGGGTCACTGTTTCATTGATCAGTCCCTTCAGATCCGTTGGTGCCGGTTCTGGCTTCAGGGGTCTTGCAAAATTCAGAAGCGTGGTGGTAAGTTTGTTTATTCTTGATACCTCATCTATTATGATCCTTGAGAACTCCTGTATCAGTGCACCTCTGAAGTTCTTGCCAAGGTATGTTGCAGCACCTCCTATTGCATTGAGGGGATTCTTTATCTCATGGGCAAGGGTGGCAGCAAGCTCACCTGTGGCTGCAAGCCTGCTGAGCCTGTCCTGCTCGGCTATGGCATTTCTCAGCTTAACCACCATCTCATTGAATGCACCTGACAGTTCCCCTATCTCATCATTGCTTGTGATCTCAACCTGCTTGTTGAACCCCTCTTCAACCAGTGTGTCAACAGAGGACTTGAGGTTCAATATGGGTTTTATCAGCCTGATTATCATTCCAAGGCCGAATATAAGGGCTGAGGCAAGGGTAACAAGGAGGAGCAGGAATACAAGCATCCTTCTGCCCATTATCTGGATAGGATGAACATTTTCATAAAACACTATGGTGCCAAAAACAAGAAGTGGTATTGCAGCAAGGAGGCTGAAGGCAGACAGCGCCCTGTAAAGAATACTTCCTCCCAGGCGCTTGAACTCCTCCTGGTTCATGCTGAAAAAGAGAACCACAAAACCAATGGGTCTGAATATATGTCCATATAGCCAGATGGTGGAACCAATGGGGGCAGGGAAGAAGAGCAGTATTGCTGAAAGACATATAAAGGCATGCCCGAGCCCTGAATAGATAAAGTTCCTTGAGCCGGTCCTGTAGAAGGCAGCAAAATAGAGCATACAGACAATACCCGAAAGATAGGCCACACTGAGCCAGATAAGTGGCCTGAACTCTCCAAAGATGGGGAGTGCCTTATAAATATAAGGAACAAGGAATATGAGAAGACCAAAATAGATGAAGGGGAAAAACCCCCATCTCCAGGGTCTTTCAGAGGAGATCCCGATAACAAGTGTAAGGAGTCCGAAACAGTAGGCAACCACGGTCTGGTACAGCAGGTTCTGGTCCAGTTTCTGCTCATGTATGAGGGCATGAATGAAGCTGCTCAGGGAGAGTATGAGGAAGGCAGAGCCTATGAGATACAATCTGCTCTTGAGCTCTTCTTCGTTTCTCTTATACCCCTCTTTTCTGGCAAGGAAAACCCTCAGCGCAATGAAAAGGCAGATTATACCTATCAGAAGCTCTTCCGCAATGTGGTAGGATATTAAGTACTCCTCCCCGATCCCTTTCAAATCAAAATTATACATAAATACGTAAATAATGCCACTAATTGATTGTAGCGCCCTCTTTATATAATTTTACCTTAATTACCCCCTTGCTGTAAAATATATTCAGCAGTTGATGAGTGGATGAGTTGATGGGTGAATGGGTGAATGAGTGGATGAGTTGATGGTTAATAAGCAAAAGAAGGCCTGTCTTGTTAGTTTTTATTTAGTGACCCTTGGTCATTTTTAATGTGAATCAAATAATGGAGGACTGCTATGAAAATAAGGGGAAAGACATGGAAGTTCGGCGCTGATATTGATACGGATGCAATTATCCCGGCACGTTATCTCAACACATCTGATCCGAAGGAGCTGGCACTGCATGTAATGGAGGATGCTGACCCTGAGTTTCCAAAAAAGGTCAGGCCAGGGGATATAATCGTGGCAGATAAGAATTTCGGCTGTGGCTCCTCCCGTGAACATGCACCGATTGCCATAAAGGCTGCCGGCATACAGGCTGTGGTAGCAAAGAGCTTTGCAAGGATATTCTTCAGGAATGCCTTCAATATAGGCCTGCCCATATTTGAATCTCCCGAGGCTGCCGACAGGATCGGTGAGGGTGATGAGATAGAGATTGATGCTGACAGAGGGGTTATAACCAATCTCACAAAGAATGAACAGTACCAGGCCAAACCCATTCCTCCCTTTATGCAGGAACTGATTGAATCAGGAGGGCTGGTTGAATGGACAAAGAAAAAGATAAGGGCTGCATAAAGGTAATGGAGAGATATCTTACGGAGTATGATCTCTATCTCTTTAATGAGGGCAGCAACTTCAGGGCCTATGAGAAGTTAGGCTCTCATGTTATAGAGTTAGACGGTGTCAGGGGTGTTCATTTCGCGGTATGGGCTCCCAATGCTGAATCAGTCAGTGTGATAGGCTCTTTTAATGACTGGGACCCCTCGGTGCATCCCATGTCTCCCAATGGCTCCTCCGGGGTGTGGAGTATCTTTGTGCCTGAGGCAAAAGAGGGCGACCTCTATAAATACCACATCAAGTCACGCATAGAGGGGATGGTCAGGATAAAGTCAGACCCCTATGGTTTCTTCTTTGAACTGCGGCCAAAGACCGCAACAGTCGTGTACGATATAAACAGATACACCTGGAACGACCGGGAGTGGATGGAGACACGAAGACATACCGACCAGTTGAACAGACCCTTCAGCATCTACGAGGTCCATCTTGGCTCCTGGATGCGAAGAGAGGATGGCTCCTATCTTTCCTACAGGGAGCTTGCGGAAAAACTGATCCCCTATGTCCTTGAGATGGGCTTCACACATATTGAGTTGTTGCCTGTTACAGAGCATCCCCTTGACGAGTCATGGGGATATCAGTGCACAGGTTATTTTGCACCAACAAGCAGATATGGTACGCCTGAAGAGTTCATGTATTTTATTGACAAGTGTCATCAGGCAGGCATCGGTGTGATACTTGACTGGGTGCCAGCCCACTTCCCTAAGGATGATTTCTCACTCAGGTTCTTTGATGGCACCTGTCTTTATGAGCATGAAGACCCCAGGAAGGGCGAGCACAGGGACTGGGGCACCCTTATTTTCAACTATGGAAGAAATGAGGTCAGGAGTTTTCTCATCTCCTCTGCCTGTTTCTGGCTTGATAAATATCATATAGATGGCCTCAGGGTGGATGCTGTTGCATCCATGCTCTATCTTGATTATTCCCGCCAGGATGGTGAGTGGATACCAAACATCTATGGGGGCAGAGAGAATCTTGAGGCAATAGATTTCATAAAAAGATTCAACGAGGTGGTTCATCTCTACTGGCCAGGGGCTGTAACAGTGGCCGAGGAATCAACTGCATGGCCCGGGGTTTCAAGACCCACCTATCTTGGAGGACTCGGGTTTACAATGAAGTGGAATATGGGCTGGATGCATGATATACTTGAATACTTCACAAAGGACCCCATATTCAGGAAGTATCATCACGGCAATCTCACATTCAGCCTCCTCTATGCCTTCACGGAAAACTTTGTCCTGCCCCTCTCACATGATGAGGTTGTCCACGGCAAACGCTCACTCCTTGACAAGATGCCCGGCGACCTGTGGCAGAAATTCGCAAACCTGAGGGCACTGCTGGGATATATGTTTGGACATCCAGGAAAGAAGCTCCTCTTCATGGGAGGAGAGTTTGGACAGTGGTGGGAGTGGGACTGTAACTCATCGCTTCAATGGCATCTTTTGAATGAAGAGGGCCACAGAAAACTTCAGCAGTATGTAAAAGACCTTAATCGTATCTACAAATCAGAGCCTGCACTCTACGAGGTGGATTTCCACCACGAGGGCTTTGAATGGATAGACTTCTCCGATACGGAACAGAGCATTATCTCCTTCATGAGGAAAGCCCGAAATGATGATAACTTCCTCGTCTTTGTCTGCAACTTCACCCCCGTACCACGTGAGGGCTATCTGATAGGGGTACCGCAGAAATGTTTTTACAGAGAGATTCTCAACAGTGACTCAGCTATATATGGTGGCACAAACATGGGAAATCTTGGTGGTGTAATGGCATCTGAAAACCCTGTTCATGAAAGACCCTACAGTATCTCAATTACCCTGCCTCCACTGAGTGTCCTTATCTTCAAACCAGAATAATGATCAGTCTGCTCAAGAAATTTACAGAGAAGATAATCTCCCAGTCTCTTTCTGCATATGATGCAATCCTCTTTCTTGCCATTGATGATGAGATCTACAGTTATGGAGGGCTGCAGAACCCACGGATCAGGGATGCCATGTTTAAAATCTTTGATCTCATGGAGATCAACTCCCTGCTTGTAGCATTGCCAGGGCCACCATACAACCTCATTCTCAGGGAACTCTTAAGATGGGGAAGGACCGAAGGGGAAAGGATCATCCCAGAGGATTGCGAAACACGCACATTCTTTCATGATATCCCTGTAGTTGATCTCTTTGACAGCTCCCTGATATACAGGGCGCTCTCTGAAAGAAAATCGGTAATTGTTGAAGACGGACCGGCCATTGTAAGCTATGGAACGGTATCACCTGAACAGGCCTTTGTATCCTTCAGTTCAACCTGCTTTTCCACCTTTGTGAAATACTTCTACGACAGCCTCGTATATCTCAGAGGGACCCTCAGGGATGACAGGGAAAGGCCTGAGGTATTTGATAGGGTAAGGAGCTACATCAGGCCTGTGCATATAAGGGATACCCGGCTGGCAAGGGGCATACCATCAGGTGAGGACGAACTGGTAAAGATGCTCACCGAGGCTGGAAGGCTCCTCATTGAAAAAAGACTTGTGGATTCCTATTTTGGCAATATCTCGGCCTGCATGAATGATACCATCTATATAAGTGAAACATCCGCCTCCCTGGATGAACTGGAGGGTGCGATTGATGCTGTCCCCATAGATGGCTCATCCTCTGTTGGAATAACCGCATCATCTGAGTTCCCCACGCACAGGGCCATATACAGGGAGACCGCCTATAGATTCATCCTCCATGGTCATCCAAAGTTTTCCGTGATCATGTCCATGTACTGCGAAAAAGAAGACTGCCCCCTTCGTGGGGAGTGCTACAGGAGATGCCCTGAAAAGAGG
>Ga0256830_1002793_pt1 | contig 11269 bp, 7 predicted proteins | sample 128326metaG_FD_190537 | JGI IMG/M metagenome (GOLD analysis project Ga0256830, IMG submission 190537) | Hydrothermal vent microbial communities from Lau Basin, Pacific Ocean - 128-326 | ecosystem: Environmental > Aquatic > Marine > Hydrothermal vents | place: Pacific Ocean: Lau Basin | collected...
GACACCGGCGCGGAACCCGGCGGCATGCGGATCGGCGACGCGTCCGTGGCCTACTCGTCGCGCGCGGCCATCGCCGACGGCGACTGGTCGGACTGCGACATCGTGATCGAGGCCACCGGCGTGCACCACAAGACGCCGGAGGCCCTGCAGGCCTATTTCGAGCAGGGCGTGAAAAAGGTGATCGTGGCCGCCCCCACCGACGGCGCGCTGAACATCGTCTACGGCATCAATCATCACGACTACGACCCGGCCCGCCACCACCTGCTGACCGCGGCGTCCTGCACCACCAATTGCCTGGCGCCGGTGGTGAAGGTGATGCACGAGCGGGTGGGCATCGTGCACGGCTGCATGACCACGATCCACGACATCACCAACACCCAGACCATCGTCGACAAGGGCCACAAGGACCTGCGCCGGGCGCGGGCCTGCGGCAATTCGCTGATCCCGACCTCCACCGGCTCGGCGCGGGCGATCACGAAGATCTTTCCCGAACTCGACGGCAAGCTGAACGGCCATGCGGTGCGGGTGCCGCTGCTGAATGCGTCGCTGACGGATTTCGTGTTCGAGGCCGCGCGCCCGGTTTGCGCGGAGGAGATCAATGGCTATTTCAAACAGGCGGCGGACGGCGCACTGAGCGGCATCCTCGGCTACGAGGAACGCCCGCTGGTGTCCGTGGACTACGTCAACGACCCCCGCTCCGCGATCATCGACGCACCGTCCACGCTGGTCATCGACGGCACCCAGGTGAAGATCTACGCGTGGTACGACAACGAATGGGGATACGTGAACCGGATGATGGAGCTGGCCGCCGACGTCGCGCGCGGTCTGAAACGGGCGGCCGGGGGCCGGTAAGTGCAGGGCGGGCTGCGCAACTACCTGCTGGTCACCGGCGGCTACTGGGCCTTCACGCTGACCGACGGCGCGATCCGGATGCTGGTGGTGCTGTATTTCCACCTGCTGGGCTATTCGCCGTTCGAGGTGGCGATGCTGTTCCTGTTCTACGAATTCTTCGGCATCGTCACCAACCTGGTGGGTGGCTGGCTGGGCGCGCGCATCGGCCTGAACCTGACCATGCACATCGGCATGGCGCTGCAGGTGCTGGCGCTGGCGATGCTGACCGTGCCCGAGGCCTGGCTCGGCGTGGGCTACGTGATGCTCGCGCAGGCGTTGTCGGGCATCGCGAAGGACCTGAACAAGATGTCGGCCAAGGCCGGGGTGAAGCTGCTGGTGCCCGAGGACGACGGCTCACGGCTGTTTCGCTGGGTCACGTTGCTGACCGGCTCGAAGAATGCGTTGAAGGGCGCCGGCTTCTTCCTCGGCGCGGTGCTGCTGGAATGGCTGGGCTTCCGCGGCGCGCTGTGGGTGCTGGCCGGCGGCCTGCTGCTGGTGCTGCTGGTCACCGCCGCGCTGCTGCCGCGCGGGTTGGGCAGGACCCGCACGAAGCCGAAGTTCAGCCGCCTGTTTTCCAATGCGCCGGCGGTGAACTGGCTGTCCGCGGCGCGCTTCTTCCTGTTCGGCGCGCGGGACATCTGGTTCGTCGTCGGGCTGCCGGTGTTCCTGTTTTCGGTGCTGGGCTGGCGCTTCAGCGAGGTGGGCGCATTCCTCGCCCTGTGGGTGATCGGCTACGGCATCGTGCAGTCCTGCGCGCCGATGCTGTTGCGCCGCCGTCACCCGGACGGCGCCACCGCGCGCGGCTGGGTGTTCGCGCTGATACTGGTGCCGGCCGCGATCGCACTGGCCCTGCAGCAGGGCTGGGAGCCGAACCGGGTGATCATCACCGGGCTGATGGTGTTCGGCGCGGTGTTCGCGATCAACTCGGCGGTGCATTCCTACCTGATCGTCGCGTGGTCGGCGCGCGACAAGGTGTCGATGAACGTGGGTTTCTACTACATGGCCAATGCCGGTGGCCGCCTGACCGGCACCGTGCTGTCCGGCTGGGTCTACCAGACCCAGGGGCTGGTGGGCTGCCTGTGGTGGTCGGCGGCGTTCGTGCTGCTGGCCGCGCTGATGTCGTTGCGCCTGCCGACGGGTGCACAGCGGGGCAATGATGAATCCATCGACCCCGCCTGACACCGGCCCGGATTCCAGCCACCCCGATCGGACCGCTGATCGAGGTGCCGCTGATGCTGGCCATCGTGTGGTGGAGCAAACGCATGGCGCAACGGCTGCACTGGCCGTGACGCGCCGACCTGTACCGCTACCGGAGAACACCGATCATGTCGCCCGATACCCCGAACCTTGAACAACTGCTGGACGCGTTTCCGGAAGAATTCATCACCCTGGACCCGCAGGGCCAGGACGTGGCCATTGCGCTGTACCGGCTGCTGGCCGGGGGTGCGCCGGTGAGCCATCGGCAACTGGCGCAGGCCTGCGCGCTAGCGGAGACGCGCATCGATGAACTGCTCGTGCAGTGGCTGGGGGTGCATCACGACGAGGCCGGTGAGGTCACCGGTTTTCTGGGCCTGACCGTGAACGAGACCGCGCACCGGCTGCGGGTGGATGGGCGTGACCTGTATGCGTGGTGTGCGTGGGACACGCTGTTCCTGCCGGGGCTGATCGGCAGGCCCGCGGAGGTCAGCTCCCGCTGTGCGCAGAGTGGCGCAGAGATACGGCTGGCCCTGGACCCGGCCCGCGTCGTCTCGCTGACGCCGGATACAACGGTGCTGTCGTTCGTCACGCCGGATGAACAGCGCATCCGCGAGGACGTGATCGGCAGCTTCTGTCAGTCGGTGTTGTTTCTTGCGTCTGCGGCACTCGGCGAGCAATGGCTGGCGCGGCATCCCGGTTGCTTTCTGATGTCCGTGGCGCAGGCCTTCGAACTGGCGCAGATGATCAACCGCCGCAAGTTCCCGCGCCTGACGGCGTAACAGGAAAAAGTTAGCCTCGCCGCTCAGGCCGGTTGCAGGTTCGCGTAGGCCAGCATCAGCCACTTGGTGCCGGGACCGTCGAAGTTGACCTGCACCCGCGCGTGGCTGCCCTGACCCTCGAAATTCAGCACCACGCCATCACCGAACTTGGCGTGCACCACGCGCTGGCCCAGGCGCATGCCGCTGTCGTTGGCCTCCTCCACGTGCTCGAAGCCACCGCCGTGGGCCGGCGCGGCGTAGCTGACGCTGCCGCCCATGCGCACCTCGTTGAGCAGCTCCGCCGGGATCTCATTGATGAAGCGCGAGCGGTGGGGGTAGGTCTCGTTGCCGTACAGGCGCCGGGACTCGGCGTGGCAGATGTACAGGCGCTGGCGGGCGCGGGTGATGCCCACGTAGCACAGCCGCCGCTCCTCGGCGAGGCGGCCGGGCTCTTCCAGCGACATCTGGTGCGGGAACAGGCCTTCCTCGACGCCGGCGAGAAACACCTGCGGGAATTCCAGCCCCTTGGCCGAGTGCAGGGTCATCAGCTGCACGCCGTCCTGGTCGCCATCGGTCTGCTGGTCGCCGGCCTCCAGCGCCGCGTGGGACAGGAACGCGGACAGCTCGTCCATCTCGATCTCTTCGTCGCTGGCGTCCTCCTGGCGGAAGTAACGCGCGGCGTTGACCAGCTCGTCGAGGTTCTCGATGCGCGCCTGGGCCTTTTCGCCGCGTTCCTTCTTGTAGTGCTCGCGCAGGGTGCTGAGGTGCAGCGCGTGTTCGAGCTGCTCGTGCAGCGCCATGCCGCGGGTGTCGGCGTCCAGGGTGTCGATGAGTTCGAGAAAACCGGACAGTGCGGAGACCGCGCGCGCGGCCAGCAGTTTCTGATCCACCACCGCATGGGCGGCGTCCCACAGCGAGGCCCCGTGTTCGCGGGCCCAGGCGCGGGCGGCGCCGACCGTCTTGTCGCCGATGCCGCGGGTCGGCGTGTTCACCACGCGCTCGAAGGCCGCGTCGTCGTGACGATTCGCGATCAGCCGCAGGTAGGCCAGCGCGTCCTTGATCTCCATGCGTTCGAAGAAGCGCAGTCCGCCGTAGACCCGGTACGGGATGCCGGCCTGGATCAGCGCCTCCTCGATGACCCGCGACTGGGCGTTTGAGCGGTACAGCACCGCGTTGTCGCGGTATTGGCCGTCGTCGTCCACGTGGTTCTGGATCTGCTCGGCGATGAAGCGGGCCTCGTCGCGCTCGTTGAACGCGGAATAAAGCTGGATCGGCTCGCCGTCGTCGTCGGCGGTCCACAGGTTCTTGCCGAGGCGGTCGGTGTTGTTGCCGATCAGCGCATTGGCCGCGTTGAGGATGTTGCCGGTGGAGCGGTAGTTCTGTTCCAGGCGCACGGTGTGGGCGCCGCTGAAGTCGCGGCTGAACTGCTGGATGTTTTCGATTTTCGCGCCGCGCCAGCCGTAGATGGACTGGTCGTCGTCGCCCACCGCGAACACGCGGGACCGCTGGCCCGCCAGCACGCGCACCCAGGCGTACTGAATGGAATTGGTGTCCTGGAACTCGTCCACCAGGATGTGCTGGAAACGCTGTTGATAATGCGCCAGCACATGGGGTTTTTTCAGCCACAGCTCGTGGGCGCGCAGCAGCAGCTCGGCGAAGTCCACCAGCCCGGCGCGTTGACACATGTCCTCGTAGGCCTGGTAGATGCGGATCATGGTTTTTTGATACGGGTCGTCGAAATGCTCGATGTGTTCGGGGCGCTGGCCCTCGTCCTTGCGCGCGTTGATGTACCACTGGGACTGCTTCGGCGGCCATTGATTGTCGTCGAGGTCCAGGCTGCGGATCACCCGCTTGATCGCGCGCTGCTGGTCCTCGCTGTCGAGGATCTGGAAGGTCTGTGGCAGGCCGGCGTCCTGCCAGTGGGCGCGCAGCAGGCGATGGGCCAGTGAATGAAAGGTGCCCACCCACATGCCGCGGGCCGGTACATTCAGCAGCGACTCGATGCGGCCGCGCATCTCGGCGGCGGCCTTGTTGGTGAAGGTCACCGCGAGGATGCCGTAGGGCGACACGCCGGCGGTCTGGATCAGCCAGGCGATGCGGTGCACCAGTACCCGGGTCTTGCCGCTGCCGGCGCCGGCCAGCACCAGCACGTGCTCCGGTGGGGCGCACACGGCCTCGCGCTGGGGCGGGTTCAGGTCATCGATGATGTGGGAAACGTCCATCGGCGGGATTCTACCAGATGGGCAGGCGGGCTGTGCCTGGCGGGCGGGTTTTTTGGGGGTTGCAGATCCTGGTTTTTTCGTCACCCCGGCGCAGGCCGGAGTGACGATTGTCGCCGAAAGCGGGCCTTACTCGGTGGACATCTCCAAGTCGTCCAGTATCGCGTCGATGCCGGCCTGCGCGCATTGCTCGTCGATCTCCCCGGACGGTGCGCCGGACACGCCGATGCCACCGAAGATGCTGCCGGCGGCGACGATGGGCAGGCCGCCGCGGGCGATCAGCAGGCCGGGGGTCTTGGGCACGCTGTAGGCGCCGGCAAACCGACCTTCGAGGGCGCCGGTGGCGCTGTTGAAGGACATCGCGGTGTAGGCCTTGTCGCGGCTGATGGCGATGGACACGTCCATCGCCAGCACGTCGCGCAGCACCACCTGCGGGTGGCCGCCCCGGTCCACCACGGTGACGGTGACCTGCACGCCCTGCTCGCGGCAGGCGTCGATGCTGGCCCGGGCCGCGGTCAGCGCGGTGTCCAGCGACAGCCGCTTGATGTCGACGGTGACCGGTTGTGGTTCCCCGGCATGGGCCGCGCCGGCCAGCAGCAGGGTGCCGGCGGCGAGGGCGGCCAGGTGTTTGGCGAGGCTATGGCGTTGGACGATCATGGGCATGCTCCCTGTTTGAATGCCGGTGTCAGGATGCGCCCTGCAGGCGGGTCCGCAGGGCCTGTATGAACCGCAGCTCGGTCGCGGAGATGGACGGGTTGCCGTCCACGTAGCGGGTGTACAGCCGGGCGAACAGTTCCTGGTCTCCTAGCATAGCGGTATTGACCAGCAGTGCACGAATGATCACCGGGCCCACCTGCTGCGCGGGCACGCGCTGCATGATGCCCTCGATGACCGGCCCGTTGTCGGCGAAGCGCCGGTGGGACACGTTGTCGAGGAAGCGGAACAGCAGCTGGGTCTTCAGCGGCGGCTCGCCGGCGTCGACGTGTTCGCGGAACTGGTCCACCACGTCCAGCCTGAGCCACAGGTCGCGCAGCACCGGTGCTGGCATCAACTGATACAGCATGCCTTCGAGCTGGCCCCAGTTGCTGCGCGGACCGGCCATGTCCAGCGCGCGGGAGAGCTGGTTCAGTGCGCGGGCGTCCGGCCGGTAGCCGCTGTAGTAGCGGGCATTCTCGCGCTGGAACAGCGCGTATTTCTCCGGTTCGAAGAATTCCTGGTACGCAACGATGGAGTCGGACAGCGGATCGAACAGGTCCACCTTCTCGCGCAGGTAGAACGCCTTTTCCGCGCCGGCGTCGATCATCGGCACGTAGTCGGAGTTGGCGGGGCTGGGGTCACTGAGCGGGCGCAGGGTGTCGATGGAGGCGATGTAATTGCGAATGCTGTAATAGCCGAAGGGCTTGCGCATCTGGCGGAAATCACGACTGATGCCGGCGGCGTTGTAGAAGCGCGGGTACTTGTCGGCGCTGAACGGCTGCCGGCTGGCCACCAGCAGTACGTCGTTTTCCCGGTACGGCGAATGATAGACCTTGACGTGCGGGAACACGGTGTTCAGCGACTTGATGATGGTCAGCATCAGCCGGGTGTTGAATTCCGGCAGGTGCATCCACTGTACGAGTATTCCGTCGTCCTTCAGAAAGTGCACACTGTGCTGGTAGAACTCCTGGCTGAACAGGCTGGATACGCCGCTGACCCACGGGTTGGACGGCTCGGAGATGATCACGTCGTAACGTTTGCGCGAGGTGCTGAAGAAGGTGCGCGCGTCGTCGACGATCAGGTTGGCGCGCGGGTCTTCGTAGACGCGGTGATTGTTCGGCATCATCATGCGTGCCAGGTTGTACACCTCTTCCTCGATCTCGATCAGGTCCAGCTCCTGCAGCAGCGGGTCGCCCAACAGGTAGTGGGCGGTCATGCCGCTGCCCATGCCGATGACCGCCGCGGAGTACGGGCGGTCGATCATGGACATGGGCAGAAACGCCAGCGCGTTCTGCGTGTCCTCGCCCTTGGTGCCGCCGATCGCGGCGTCGGTCTTGCCGTTGGTCTTGATGAGCTTGATGTCGCCCACCTCGTGCAGCGAGATGGTCGCGGTCCTGCCGTCACGCACGGTGACCTTTTCGTCGGGCATCACGAACGCGGTGCGGCGATAGTAGCCGGCGGCGATCAGATTGGGGTCGAAGCTGACCACGAACAGCGGCAGCAGCACCAGCACGGCGCTGGCGAGCGCTGCGCCCAGCTTGACCCGCGAGGTCCGGAACAGCGCCAGCAGCAGCAGACCGATACCGATGTCGATGATGGCGCCGGTGGCGATGGTCATCTTCAGTTGCAGCACCGGCAGCAGGATCAGGCCACCGGCCACCGCGCCGAGTATCGCGCCGATGGTGTTGTAGCCGTATACCGCGCCCACCTGTTTTTCGTTGCGCGTCAGGTTCATCAGGAAGAAGGTGATGATGGGCAGGGTCATGCCGGCCACGAAGGTGGTGGGGAACATCAGGAACAGGCTGAGGCCGTATTTCAGCAGCGAGAATTGCAGGTAGCCGGTTTCGGTCTTGTCCAGGAATTCGCGCGCGTGTTGCATGGTGGTGAACGCGGGCTCGTAGAAATAGATGCTGAACAGTGCGAAGCCGCCCATCAGCAGTTGCGCGAGGGCCAGCAGGTGCACCACGTGCCGGGTCTTCTGCAGCAGTTTCTTTGCGAACAGCCCGCCGCAGGCCAGCCCCAGCACGAAGGCCGACACCATGATGTCGAAGGAGTGGGTGGAGGCGCCCAGCAGCAGGCTCAACAGCCGTATCCAGCCGATCTCGTAGACGAAGGACGCGAAGCCGGTGAGCAGGCTCAGGCCCAGGAACAGGGAGGTGGCGTAGCGCAGGCTGTTGCTGTCGTTCCAGCCGTGGGGGAGGTTCACCGGCAGTGTGCCCTCGGCCAGCGCGGGCCGCTCCACCTCGGTGAATTCGTCCGCACGCGGGCGCTGCTGGTCTGCGTGTTGCCTGCCGATGACGAAAAAACCGGCGGCGATCAGCAGGTTGCCCAGCGCGGCGATCAGCAGTGCGCCATGGGTGCCCAGTTGCGGGATCAGCAGGTAGGAGGCCAGCAGGATGCCCACCGCGGCGCCGATGGAATTGGTGAAATACAGCATCGGGAACGCGGCCTGGCCGCCATCCCGGCTGCTGCGCACCAGCGCGACGCCCAGCAGTGGAAAGGTGCTGCCGAGCAGGATCGCCATTGGCGCCGTGATCAGTATCGCGATGACGAGCTTCAGCGGCTCGATCATCGCGTCGGCGAGGCCGGTGGCGTTGTCGTAGAACAGCTGGGTAGAGAACTGGTACAGGTCGTGGTAGGCGAGGCCGCCGAGGCCGATCAGCAGTTCCACCGCGGCGTAGGCCAGAAACGGATTCTTCAGCGAGCGGGTGTAGCGTGAAGCCAGCAACGCGCCGAGGCCCATGCCGCCCATGAAAATGGCCAGCGTCAGAATCTGGCCGTAGGACGAGTGGCCCAGAAACAGTTTCAGGTAGCGTGCCCAGATGCCCTCGTAGATCAGCGCGACGAAGCCGGACAGGGTGAACAGCGTGTAAACGGCCAGCAGGGACAGCTTGCCTGTGTCGGTGGATCGGGGTGCGGACATGGTAACAACGGCCTCGTTTTTTGTGTGCATCATACCCCATGCACCGCCGATGGCCTGATGGTGCTGTGTCCTAGGCGGCTCGGGGTAAATGCTGACTGCCTGCCCGTCGTGCGGGGTCGAGGACCCGTCACGCGGCCTTGCATCGGCTCGCGGCAGGTCGGGCGTTGACCTGATGGGACGATAAATGTAGTTTATGTCGCCCTGTCAAAAGGCTTGTCGGTGCGTGGTAGGCCTGGGGCAGTCCAATCAAAAACGCGACGATCGATCGTGAGCCAATAATATTTGAGGGAGGAGAACGAAACATGAAGAAAGAAGCCGTTGTACTGCTTGCAACCGCCGCGCTGCTGCCGGCCTTCGCCAACGCGGGCAGTATGGGTCACCATGACGAGCACCATGGTCAGGCCTCCGATCAGTTGATAGCCGAGCAACGCGCCGCTCTGGCGAAGAACACCAAGGGCAAGGGCTTCGGTCCCCAGTCGCCACGCGACATCGACTCGTCCGCCGGCAACAACCCGCGCATCTTCAGCGCCGCGCCGGCTTATACCGAGATGAATCTTTGCAATATCCATTTCCACAAGAACGCCGAGCACAAGGGCGGTGAATTCACCAAGTATGCCGGCAATGGCGACGGCCATGGCTACCAGAGCGGTTACCAGTACACCGGCCAGCTCAGCGCCGCCGAACTCAAGCCTGCTAGCGCCTGCCCCAGCAAGCATGGTGATCTCAAGCCGGGTGACACCATCGAGGTGCACTACGTGCACTCCACCGCCCAGGTCGAACCCGGTCCGACCCTGGGTTCCTGCCTCAGCGAGGCCATCAAGAATCCGCAGTTGCGCGTGGAGACCCAGGTCTACGTGCTGGTCAACGACAACAATGCGCTGGATTTCCGCAAGCTGGCCGAGCATGGCGTGAAGAACGGCCTGCACCAGGCGCTGAACATCCCCGCCAACACCGGCACGCCCGTGCAGTACGCCGGTTCCACCACCGGCCCCGGCTACAACGAAAAGGGCTCGCCCTTCCAGGTGACCTGGAGCGTGCGCCCCAAGGTGGCCAAGGTGGACATCGCCTCCGTGGGTGATTGGTGCAAGGGCAATACCTTCAACGAGGACCACGCCCACGGCGTCAGAAACCTGGTGACCAACCCGGACCTGCTGTCGAAGTTCTAGGCCGCTCAGGCAAGCAGGGAACGAGCCGTGTCCCGCGCAAGCGGGGCGCGGCTTTTTTCTGTCAGGCTTGGCCGGCGGCCTGGGCGTCGGTGAACCAGTCGAAGGAACAATCCACCTCCTTGCGGATGTTCACGATCCCGGCCAAGCCCTCTTCCAGCATGACCGCGACCGGGGTGCGGTTGGCGAAGCGCCGGTGCGGCCGGTGCAGCCACAGGCTGCCGGCTTCGGTGTTGCGCGGATTGGCCAGTCGCAGCGAATGCCCGATGCCCAGCAGGTGGCCGACGCGCTCGCGCAGCGCGTCGTCGAACGGCAGCGGCGTACCCTGCTGGTATTTCTGAATCGAGCGGGTGCGGGTGCCCTCGGGCAGTGCCAGCAGCGCAATCTTGTCCGTGCTGGTCAGGCGCCATTCGTCCAGCATGAAAATGACGCGCCGGGTCAGCTGGACCTGCTCGTCGTGGCTCAGTGTTTTCATTGGCGGGGTTCCTGTCGGTGGGGTTTCAAGTGCGATAGCGGGCCACCAGGCCCAGGCCGGTATCTGCGTGATCCCGTTTGTCCCACGGGATAAGCACGCGGTGGCCGCTGCCGGGGGCGGTGTCCATGGGCCGGTGGTTCAGGTCGGTGATCGCGGACAGCACCACGTCCCGGTTGCCGTCCGGGTGGATCAGCTGCAATCGGTCGCCGACCGAGAACTTGTTTTTTACCACCACCTCGGCCAGGCCGCGCTCGGTGTCGATGCGGGCGATCTCACCGACGAACTGTTGTTCGCTGCTCTTGGAGTGGCCGGTGAGATAGTTCTGGGTTTCATGGCTGTGATGGCGCTGGTAGAAGCCATCGGTATAACCACGATTAGCCAGCCCTTCGAGCACGCCCAATAATTGCGGATCGAGCACCTGGCCACTGACGGCGTCGTCGATGGCCTGGCGATAGACCTGGGCGGTGCGCGCGGCGTAGTAGTGGGACTTGGTGCGACCCTCGATCTTCAGACAGTCGATGCCCATGTCCACCAGTTGCTGCACGTGCTCGATGGCGCGCAGGTCCTTGGAGTTCATGATGTAGGTGCCGTGTTCGTCCTCTTCCATGGCCATCAGCTCGCCGGGCCGGCCGGGCTCCTCGATCAGCACGGGCTGGTCGGCCGCGGGGTGGCGGGGGGCACCGCCACAGGCCGCCGGTTGCCCGGCGACATGCAGATCACCGCTGGCATCCTCGGCGGCGGGGGAGACCTTGTAGTCCCAACGACAGGCGTTGGTGCAGGTGCCCTGGTTGGGATCGCGGCGATTGAAATAGCCCGACAGCAGGCAGCGCCCGGAGTAGGCGATGCACAGTGCGCCGTGCACGAACACCTCCAGTTCCACGTCCGGACATTGTTGGCGGATTTCGGCGATCTCGTCTAACGATAATTCGCGCGACAGGATAATCCGC
>Ga0256830_1002794_pt1 | contig 11268 bp, 21 predicted proteins | sample 128326metaG_FD_190537 | JGI IMG/M metagenome (GOLD analysis project Ga0256830, IMG submission 190537) | Hydrothermal vent microbial communities from Lau Basin, Pacific Ocean - 128-326 | ecosystem: Environmental > Aquatic > Marine > Hydrothermal vents | place: Pacific Ocean: Lau Basin | collected...
ACCTGGCGAGGGAGATAGAGGAGGGTGAGTTCCTCAGGGTAGAGGTGGAGAAGAAAAGGGGAAGGTTTCAGGGCTACACCCCGGGAGTAATCGACTTCCTCAACAGGTGCAGCACCGAGGAGGAGGGTATGGAGATCATACGCTACCTGGAGAAGCGCGGAGAGATAAGCTCCGACTACGCGCTGCGCCTCAGAGTACAGCTCCTAAAGCACGGCATAAGAAGCTTCGGCCCGAAGAGGGAGTGGGGGTACTACAAGTAGGATGGGGCTTTTCGTCTCCTCGTTCGCGTCCACACTTAACTTTTTCACTTTTCTGGTGCTCTAACACCTTCTTTTATATATCCACTTGGAGGTTATACGCTATGGAAATAGTCTCGGAGAGGGGTAGTCGTATCCAGGTTTCCATACGAGGTAAGATACTCAAGACCACCAGGAACAGTGAAATACTAAAAGTTGTGGAAGCTATCGAAGACTTCCCGGGCGTCTTCACTCCTCGCGACATCTCAAAGAAAACAGGTCTCACGCCCAAGCGTATTGCTCATCGCCTGCACAAGCTAACCAGGGAAGGAATTGTAATCCGCTCACCAGCGATGGTTAGAACAAAAGAAGACTTTTCCTCTTGTTACCTCTACGTTCTCCATGACAAGGAGCTCCTTGCTTCATCTCTCTTTGAAGAATACATAATTTCAACCCTTAAGGCTCAGGGCTGCTTTAATGAGATCCGCGCTTACTATGCCATACACGATTCACAGATCCCTCTCTCCAGTATAGAGCTAGAATCTCAATTTTCTCCTCTTAACGTGAATCTCATCCGGTCTACTTTCTTGGCATGTGGTTTGATTAAAGGCAAATACTTTAAGGAATCAGGATGTTATTTCTTCTGGGGTGATTCTGCTTCTCCGTCTGATTCTTTTAATGAGAAGGTGATTAAAGAGCGAATATCCGAGTTGAATTCTCTCCGCGCTAAGAAGATAAACCGTGGCAGGCAGCAGCAGAGGCTTATCCATGAGATTCTTTCAGAGCTCGCTGCTCAGCGTCGCCTTGCTATTGTCTTCGATTCTGCATATTTTGAGCCTTCTCATAAGATAGAGGACTCTTATATCCGTCCTGACTCTATTCTTTACGGCTTTCTCTGTTATAAAACAAAATCTGGAGATTGGAAAAAGCTCGGACATCAGCGCAAGAAGTTCCCGCTTATCGTGGAGTCCAAATATGAGCGGATAGGCTCTGCCCAGGTCAATGAGCGCTTGCCTCTTTTCTCAAAAATATTCGATCAGTTCCTTCTTCTGGTTGTTGCAAAAGACACTTACGGCTCGCTCTGGCACTCCACTTATGAGCTCAATTACTTCGCCGTCCTCGAGGGCCGCAAGCTTCGCGATTTCATTGCCGAAATTTCATCGGAAATAGACTCGGAAAAGATAGCAGAGCTTACGGAGGTGGTTTATGGTCATCCGTGATAGGATGACACCCCGAGGAGTCCCTTCCACGCACGCGCCACTCCTCGGGGTGCTTACCCCGACAAACTGCCGGAGGTGTTATGAAATATGGAGAAGGTAGGATATAAGTCTATTGGAGAAAACGACGTAGATAGTGAGTTTTTCCGTGCTATTGCCGACCAGTGCCGCAGCTACAACCTCGGCTTTTGTGGCTTTTGCATGCTGGTGGACTACTGCGAGGACCAGTCTAAGAAAAATTTTTCGAAGTCCTGGGGAGGTGCTCTCTAATGCAGGAGCTTAGGCTGGTTGCTTCTGGTGGTCGCTGGGTTGTCCCGGGTATAAGAAGACTCTGGAAAGAGTACAGAGCCCAGGGCAAGCAGGTTGCAGGCGTCAGCTATTCAGAGTTTCGCAGGCGTGTTGTCAATCGCTTAAAGCGTGAGATTACAATAAAGGGGGTTGGTTCTGATGGCTTCCGCGGTTTCTTCTGAAGTGGATATCCCTTACGTCTATCAGCTTTCCAGCTTCAGGTCTCTCTCCCCTGATGATTTCCCTTTTGACATTATCCGCCTAGAGCTTCTTAATCCTGAGTATCTGGACGCTTCCCAGGATTGCCAGGTTTACCGCTATATCGTAACTACTCCACAGCGCGTGAGTGTCTCTAAATTTTGTGACATCATTGGCATATATCATGCCCGCGCGATTCCGCGCGATACTCCAAAAACCAGGAGGTGGTAGAAATTTCTGAGAAAAATAACAGCAAGAAAGAGTTGCCGGATTTTGTGAAGTTCCAGGACTACTTGGCAGGTGCACGTGTCCAGGTGTGCGAGTCTAAGAAGGGTGAGCGCTACATCCGTTTGAGCAGGAAGAACGGCGATGGCTATATTGACTTCCCTCTCTACCGCAAAGACTGGATATTGCTTAAGGCTATGGCTCAGCGTATCGACGAAGCCTTACAGGTCTAAAACTCTCTCCTTTTCCATTTTTCAAGGAGGTGAGGCGTTGAATTTCGTTTCTGATCACATAGGTGATGACCTTTATTCTTATATCGAGGCTCTTTTAGGTGAGAACGTCGCTAACCGCGCTATCCGCTGCGGCTACGAGTCTTCCCATATGCTCAGCTGCGATGTGTGCGGCAGCGTACACTTCATAAACTACCAGTGTAACTTATACCGCCTCTGTCCCGATTGCGCCAAGCGCCGCGGTTCTCAGCTATTCGCTCAGTACTGGCATGCAATTAGACAATTCAAAAACCCTCGCCTTGTAACTCTGACGATCCGCAACGTGGAGGAGCTTTCCCCTGACGTTTACAAGTTTATCCGCTCCGCTTTCTCGAAACTTCGCCGGCGCAAAGTCTTAGGTCTCGTCCAGGGCGGTATCTACGTGATCGAAACTACCCACAAGGGCAAGGGCTGGCACATCCATATACATGCGCTGGTTGATGCTGTCTGGATTGAAAATCGCAAAGGCTCAGATCGCTCTCTTCGCGAGGAGTGGATCAGAGTTACAAATGGAAAAGGCATGGTCGTTGACGTTCGACGTGCTTCTCCTCGCGGTGGCTTGCGCTACATAATGAAATATATCACTAAACCGGCGCATTTTAGTCATCCTTTGCATTATGCGCTTTATCTCGAAGCAACAAAAAACCAGAGATTAATACAAACTTTTGGCAGCGCTTACGACCTGCGCCCTCTTAAGATCCCCTGGGCTAAGAACTGCCCCGACTGTGATGCTGGCATACTCCATTATACCGGCGATCTCGCTTATTTTGAGCGCCTGGCTCGTGAATGGTGGCCTGAGTGCTTTATTGAAACTCCCGATCCACCAGATGATTTCCAGGAGGTGGCTTCATGAGTCGGCTTATATACATTCCTGAGGAAATTCTAAGGTTTAGGTATCAAGACTTTAATATATGGGATGAAATGAAAAAAGGAAGTCTTAAAGTCACTTATTTTAAGAATAAAAGGAGGTGTTGCGGTGAGCGTCTCTTATAAACCTCGCTCTCCTGCATATCGTGACTCGCCAAGCTGCGAGAACTGCGCGCATTACTACGAGTGTGCTAAGGCTCTCCATCTATGCGAGGAGGTGTGCCCATGAGAAAAGAGTGTCCGGGCTATCCCGACTCCTGTTATGACTGTGAAAAGTTGGCAGAATGTAGGGAGGTGCGTCCATGAGTGAAATGGCTTATGGCTTCTTTCATGGGCTTGCAATTGGCTTCTGGTGTGGTGTAATAGTAGCTATTGCTTATATGGAGGAATGGTAAAAAATGATGAATCTTGTCTGGAAGCTCCCGGTTTCCCTCAACGGCTGCGCTATCGTCGACATAGAGACGACTGGTTTATATCCTGAGCGTGACGAAATTGTAACTCTGGGCGTCGTTCATCATAACGTTCTCCGCGTCTTCCAGCGCACAACAGAGAGCGCTAAAGAGTTTCTCGAATTCTCCCGACGCTGGTGTTACAAAAATCTCCAGGATAAAGAGCGCTTTGCATATAATTGCATGTTTGAAACAAACTGGCTTAACCTATCCTTCTCAGAGCTTCAACCTTTCAACTATGCGCGTAAGGAGGATCTCTTTAACATTTCCTCGCGGCTTCTCCACGATCCCCTACATTCCGGCGCTAACGTGCCCTATGCCTGGCGTTCCTACTGGGAAAAAGGCGACCTCAAGGCTTTAGAAGCTATCGTGTTGCATAACAAAACCTGCCTTTTCAAAGAACTTGCGATATTGCTAACTCATAGGCTTCAAGGAGGTATCCAGCGATGAAAATTTTTGAGATGTTCTTACCTAAATCTAAGACTTTTTGCGTTCTCTGCTCTAAAATACTTCAACCTGGTTCTAAGGTTTTCTATCACATAACCGGAGAACTTCACATAATCGGAGAGAAGAGAGTTTACTACGGCGAATTTTATTGCTCTGAGTGCATGGAGGTGGGGAAATGAAGCTTATACATCTTTTCCGGAGTTATACCCCTCACATAATCGTTGACCGCGAGGTCGAAAAACATTACTCTCCTGCGAAGATAGAGGAGGCGCGGCGGAAAGCTAGGCTTCTAATTGAGGAGTTCCCGAGAGATCCGAAGCTTTTCCGTCGCTTCATAAAGAAGGAGCTCGGTTATACAGTCGGCAAAAGCGTTTCCTTCGGTCTGAATATCAACGGTCACAGTAAAATGCTTTCTCTTGTTGTCATCCCTTTAAATCACAAATTAGTCTTTAAAATCCGCGCTCTCGACAATCCGACCTTTATTTCTCCTGATTTTTGAGAACTCCGGGGTTTCCGAGATTAAATAAATAGTACCACTTCCAGAGCTCTTTACAAAAAAGGAGGTGGTACTATGGCATGGAGGATAAGACATTCCATAGCCAAGCGGCGCGGTCGTGCGCTTATTGCGAGCATTCTGGCGGTGCTCTTTCTCGTGCTCGCTCCCACCGCCGGCGCCGCAATTGTCAGCGGGATAAACTCCAAGCTCCCGCAGGTCTCTCTTCTTGAGCTCGACGACCAGATTACTCAGGAAGATACAATATTTACAAACACAACCAACAATACGGTTACAGTTTCTGGGGTTACATATTCTTCTGACATCGCGGACATCAAACTGAATTATCATGATGTTAATGGCACTTTCCGTTCTGAATCTCAGTCATATACAGTTACCGACGATTCAAAAATATTCCTGCTGTTGTCCAATACGTATGAGCACGGTGGTCAGGGCTTTTCTCTAAGTATCCGGCTACCAGTTACTGCTGAGGATCTCAAAAACAGCAGAGTCTCTAAAATGCGTCTGTATGTAGATTTAGGATCAGGTGTACAAATTAATCCACATATGCAGTCTGCAGATGGTGTATTTGTTAAAGATTTTGATCCAGTCAACATTACAGCCAATGGTTCTTGGATTGAGCTGGATATAACAGAGCTTGATAGACTAACATATTACTCTAAGGCTCCTGACACTCTCACATATATATGGTTCGATACTCCAGGTCAGCCTATTCCTTCATCTGCAACCATTGATCTCCAGCTTATCGGTCCCGAGTCCGGCGGTGTCGGCAAGAACTGGCTCAACATCTACTTCGCCCTCGGTGGCATCGTCGGTCTCGTCGGCGCGGTCTTCGCTACTCCTTATGTGAACATCAGGAGCTTCCGCAAGGCGAAGCACAAGCACACAAAGCAATTCAGGAAGAATAAGAAGCGCCGCTCTTGGCGCAGGAGAAGGAGGTGATCGCCATGGAGCTCTCTCTTTTGATGTTTGTGCTGGGCGTTCTCGGGGCAAGCGCGTACGCTCTCACAAATAGAACATCCTCACAGGGCGCAGCGATAAGCGGCATAGTGGGCGCTGTCTCTGGCTACATCGCAGACGCAAAAACTGCCTTTACGGATCTCGTCTGGAATGCAGCGGTTGTGGACCACAACGGCTACGCTATCTTCTTCCTGGTCGGTCTTTCATCGCTTGCTCTTGTGATGGCTACGAACCTCACCCTGACCGGCGGTCGTGCTGCGGTGAGGTAGGCGTATGCCTTCCCTCTTTTCTTTTTAACAGGAGGTGGTTTTCATGATCTCTCTAATCGTAAAGAAAGGTGAGGAGCTACTCAGCGCTCTCCGTGTGCTTCTCTCTAAGCTTTTATTCTGGGGTATAAACGTATGCGCAGATTTCTCTCGCCGTTACTGGGACCGCATAGAGCTCGCTTATAAGCGCGGTAACTGGCCGGTTGCCATTTTGCTTGCGGTTCTCCCTCTCGCCGTCGGTGCCTTCGGCTGGTTCACCGGTCTCCTCGACTACCTGATTAACGCCGGGCTAAGCTTCGTGTTCTTTTTCGTAAACCTCGCCTACTTCACCGTCCACACCCTGCTCTACATCATCTTCTACATTCCGAGCGCGGCTTTCGACTACGTCTTACGTTTCTTCGCAGTCTTCTGGGATGGTGGCATAGTCTCCCACTTCCCGGACTGGCTCTCTAACAATCTCCCGCGTGCGATGGACTACGTCAACGCTCTTAATGTGTTAGGTCTTGTAAACGGTTTCTTCTACGGCAGCGCTGCGGTTAACTCCTCTGCACCTGGTCAGTTCGGTCTTATCGCAGATCCTCCTAAGGTGGGTGATTTCTTCTGGCGTCCGATAACCGTGGACCTGAACAACCCAAACGGTGATTACATTAATCCCGATCCCAACACAGTTGAAAATGAACCAGATCCAGCTGACATTTGGTACCAGCCAGTTATACCAGTTTCTGGTGGATCTTCTGGAGGAGGTACAGGTGGTTCTGGAGATAGTTCTTCAGGAGGTGATTCATGGGATAACATAGACTGGAGCGATCCCGACGGCTGGGACTGCTCAGGATACTCCTGCACCTGGGTAGGAGATGACGGCGGCATAGATCTGGGAGGGATACATGACCGCATTGATGACGCTATCGGCGGCGGTGCGGGTAACTACGATCCTATCAGCGACGGTGGCACTGGCACTCACATAGGTGGCATAATTGATCTTATAGGCGACGGCAGCTGGTTCGGAGGCTTCTGAATGGCAATCTCCAAGCCCTGGGTTGGCCTTGCCTTTCTTATTTTTCTTTTATCCCAGTTTGGTTTTGTCCAGGAGTGGATACAGAACAACGTCGACCTCGTGGTGCTCGGCTACGACCTCAGCGACAACGTCGCCAACATCGTCTCAATGCTGTCCGGGATTATCGCGTTTAAGAGCTTTACAAAGGGCGTTATCAGGTGATCCTATGCGCATCGGTGTCGCTCTCTCTTTTTATCTCCTCCTCGCTACTATAATGCTCGCCGGAGAGGCTCACTCGTCCCCTCTTACTCCTGCAGAACAGGCTTTTGTCGATCTCGTGCAGGAGGCTCAGCAGTACAACATCACCCTCAACCTCTCCCGTGAAGCTGCTAAGCGCAACGTCTCTCTCGATCGTGTTATGCCTTACATTACCAGCGAGTCTGTTAATGCCTCAACCTCTCCTCAGAATGTTTCTCATAGTTCTTCAGAGCTTCTCAGAGCAAATAAAACTATTAAGACCGCCCTCCACATAGTCAGCAAGAATAAAGCCAGCGCGGTTGACCTCGCTCTTACAAAAGAGGATAAGGGCATAACCTACGCCTACCTGGAATTCTACCTTTATGCAGAGGAGCCGGGCACTAGGTATAAGATTATGATCGATCGCCTGGGCACCGGCGAGAATGTTACAATTATAGATGGCACGATAAACCGCTTCTCAGCGCTGGAAACTTACGACGTTCGAAAGGCCAGGTTCATCAAAGAAATTCGCGTAGTGATAGGCACCGACGTCTACACTTTCAGCAACATCCGCGTTCTCCATAAAGCCATTACCAAAGACATCATAGAGAAGTCTCAGGAAGAAGTTACAATGACCTCCTGGGAGTGGTGGAAAGAGCGGGCGCGTATCTTCTCGGCGGTCTTCGTCGGCTCTCTCTTGGCTATGCTCGCCAGCTACATCATCCGTAAGCACCAGAAAGAAAACAGTATTGAGGAGGTGGTGTGATTGAGTCTGCTTGACATTAGGTTTAGTGGTCAAGAATTTATCGCTATTTTGTATTTTACTGTTCTTTTTACGTGTATTGTGGGATATTTTATTCAAAAGTATTATTACAGAGAGGAGGGTGATTAAATGCTCGGTTTGCCTAACCCTAAGGCTGAGGAGCTCCCCGAGAAGGTGGAGGTTAAACAAACTACTCGCAGCCAGGCTTATGAGGACATTAAGAACTTTTTGAAGATCGCTTTTAAGCTGCTCGCGGTCGCTGGCTTGCTCTACGGTGCTTATCGCGTCTTCTCCTGGTACGTCTTCCTGGGCTTCTTCCTGGCTCTCCCTCTCACTTATTCTTTCTTCTACATGATCCTGCGCGTGCCATCCCGCCTTGTCCTAGTGCTCCATTTCGCGGAAGATCCAGAAGACTCCGAGAAAATAGCCATATTTGATATTCCAGAAAAGAAGTTCCAGGAGTTCGAATTCCAGGGCGATAATCGCGTTGAATTTAATACCCTTACAGGTCAGAGCCTGGTCGTTGCGGACAATATCGATTTTAAGAGGCGTCAGATAAAGGCTCCCTGGTTCGCTGAGCTCTCTAACCTGGAGTTTTTCAAAGAAAAACAGGCGTTCCAGCGTGTTAAGGAATGGGTTATCCAGCTGTTCAGCGAGCGCGCTGAGGTTCTGGCTAATCGTGAGATGATGCTGCTTAAGGACTATGCGGACTTCCTGGAGCGGCATTATGCCAACATTGACGCGGACTTACGCGAGCCTAAGGCGGTGGCTGCAGATATTGAGCGCTTCCTTATGCAGAAGATAAGCCTTAACGGAGGTGGCGACGGTGAAGGCTAAATACTCCGCTTTTGCTGAGCTCTTGCATAGTCTCGCATATGGCTCCTACTCCTGCCCTGTCTTCGCTAATCGCAGGGCTGGAAAAACCGCTCTTGTAATGCGTCTCCTGGAGCATATCCATGCGATCAATCCCAAGCGTCCCATAGTGCTTTATAACTTTCCTTTCAGGGTTCGGCAGTATCTCCCTCGTTGGATTCGTGTTGTTAATTCCTTAAATGAGGTGCCCTTGAGTTCGGTGCTTTTCAGAGATGACACTCTCTTAAGTGATGACACTCATGCTAAGAGGAGTACTACTAAGGAAGCTGTTGAAGGCTCTCGATTCCTGGCTGTTCTAGGTCAAAAGGGTATCTGTCAGTTCTACACTATTCAGACTACTGCCTTATTCAATAAAGACGCCTTTCGGTTTGGTCAGAATATCCTCTTTTTCAAGTACTATGATGAACTCTCTCGCCTTTTTGAGCGGGAGGAGATGGGCAGCTATATCGATGCAGTTATGCAGATTTTCAACAAGTATATCCGTAAGGGCTACAACCCAAAGGAATTGACTTATGTGATCTCTCCCTGGTATACCGGCATATTCAGGAACACTTTACCTTCATTTTGGTCTGAGGAGTTGAGCGAAGCGTTTAAACATCTGGAGGTGAGTGTATGACGTTGTTAGAGTCCGATCTCGAAAAGCTCAGGATTCAGGCTCTCTTAACCCAGGACTTGGCAGAGAAGCAGCCTGAGCTCATTGACCTCTCTCTAAATACTGAGTTTGACCGGCTTGCCTGGATGCTGACGATGGAGGAGATCAACCCTCATTTGAAGTCTCTGAAGTCCTGGCAGCTACGGAAAAAGATCATCCGCAAGCGTGGGCGCGCTCTTGCTATCAACCAGCTTGGATCTCTCGCTCAGATTTCTCTCGCTTCGTCGGAGAAGGAGGATACACTACCAAGACTATGAATCAGAGTAATATATGGTCCAGGGACCTCTAATTACTCTTACTCATTTTTTAGAAACAGGACCTAATTACTGCTTGTAATTATTATAATTTCATATATTTTCTCTTATATTCTATAACTAAAATCAACAGAGCTGCAACAGGATCCGCAGCCTCGAGGCGTCTTCTAGCTTATAATTTATAACTGCCTACCTACCTTCCTGCGCTTTATGCGCAGGTAGAGGTTGCCAGTCAGCATAAAAAACCAAGCACCTAAAAACCCTTATCACCTTCTGATTTGTGGGAAGGCGCGAAGCGCCTGCGGTGGGTGGGCCTGCCCACAGCGAGGAGCGCAGCGAAGCGAGCACCGGAGCTGATGTACCTGGCTAATACCTTTGTATGTACCCCGCTACGTTCTCCAGTCAGCATAAAAAACCAAGCTCCCGCAGGCTGATGCGTTGCATGAGCCGAGGACACCGTGGTTAAGAGGCGTCTGACTCGTGTTTCTTTTCTGTCATTCCTTGGGTAGGGTGAGACGCCTTTCTATTATATCTTTATACTCGTATTAGTCGGTTCTTCCCTTGATCATTATACAAACATCTTTACAATCCGGGACTAGACAGCGCTATTTATCATTATACAAACATCTTTACAATCCGGGACTAGACAGCGCTATTTGAGCATGGTGCCGTTGAAGTAGAAGGCTTTGCGAGGCGGCCGCTGATACTTCTCTAAAAATCTCCTGTACATCTTAGTCATTTTTATGTCTTCTAATGGTATGCAAAACATTTCGTCAGGATCTTCCGGATCTTCTCCGAGTCCTATAACGATAAATGTCTTTATCCCCTTCCTTCTTTCAAATTCTTTATATTCATTTAGCTTTTCTTCAGTTATCCATTCCTTACCATTTTTGAAAAAGCGCCAATTTTTGCATTCAACTGCGAACTTTTTCCGAGAAGGGCGATGAAAAAAGATAAAATCAGGTTGCCGGCTTTTCTTAATGAATCTATCTTTGTTATCTCTATAACGTGGTGTTCTATATTCAAGTTCATAGTATTTCTTAGGGAATCGTTCTAAAACAAAGTCTTCAAAGGCTTCACCGCGCTTAACGTTCCTGGGTGTTGTGAGCTCGTCAATGATGGTATCTGCGATTTTCTTTATCAGCCCCACGATCCCACACTCATATCGTAACCTTTATATAGTAGTGTCCTCACTTTACTATTTGGCGGACGTGTTGCTTTATGAGATCGACACGTGTGCGTATCCGGATTGATGATTATCAATGGCTGAATGAAGAAAGACTCCGCCGCGGGATGACCACCGCGGAGCTTCTCCACGAGATTATTGAAGCTTACAAAAGGGAGAGAAGCAACGGGGTTGGCGGACGTGCTGCCTCTCCCTTCCCTCACAAGGAGGGCGATATATAATGTGCGGAATCGGATATATAAAGCTTACTGATTTGAGCCTCTTTTTTGGAGATTTAAACTTATGGGGCTGCCCAGATTTGAACTGGGGTCCACGGCTCCCGAAGCCGCGAGGATGACCAGGCTACCCTACAGCCCCGAAAAGCGGAAGAATC